>LUMW01000698.1_pt1 | contig 20589 bp, 26 predicted proteins | sample 729761 | NCBI WGS metagenome assembly LUMW01 (sample SAMN03860302, study PRJNA289734) | marine metagenome | biome: seawater column; feature: ocean; material: water; isolation source: Red Sea water column Station 192 - depth 500m | place: Saudi Arabia: Red Sea | collected 2011-10-15 | depth 500 m
CATAATCACAAAGTCATTTTCCAAGTCTCATGCCATGACTGGTTATAGGATTGGATATGTAATTGCAGAGCCATCCATTATAGAAAAAATGTCAAAGTTACAAGCACTTAGTCTGACAAATGTCTCAGAGCCAATTCAATATGCTGCATTACAAGCTCTGGAGGCAGACGTATCTGGGAATACGGAAATTATAAACTCAAGATTAGAAGTTCTAGTCAAAACTGCGAGAGATATCGGTCTAGAATTCATCGAGCCAGATGGAGCAATGTACCTGTTTGCCAGGACAAAATACAAGGATTTTGATGCCACAGAATTTTCTGAAAAGATGTTAGAACATGGCGTTGCCATAGCTCCGGGCGAGGGATTTGGAGACTATAAGGAATTTTTTAGAATAACAGCCATAGACGAAACCAAGTTAATGGAAGGTATGACAATATTAGATACCGTATTGAAGGAAAGATATGAATAAAAAAATTGGCATAATTGGTGCCGGAGGAAAGATGGGCAATATGTTTGCAAATTATTTTATAAAAATGGGTTTTGAAGTTGTTGGATATGATGAAAGTAATGAGATTAAGGTAAAATCTATAACTAAAGCAAAATCTCTGATTGGTGCAGTCTTGCAAAATGACTATGTTTTTCTATGTATTCCGATAAAAAAAACTCCTGAAATAGTTAGGCTAGTTTCCAAAGAAATGAAACGAGATTCATTCCTAATAGACATATCTTCTCAAAAAGATAAAACTGCTGCTGCGCTTGGAAAAATGCCGAAAAAAATTAACCCTATCTGCATGCATCCAATGTTTGGTCCTAATACAAAAAAAATAGATGGTAAAAATATAATTATAATTCCAATTAAAGATGCAAAAAAAGAATTGAAAGAAGCAAAAATACTCTTTCCAAAATCTAATTTCGTTACAATAGATGCTACTGAACATGATAAAAAAATTGCTATAATTCTTGGACTAACTCATTTAATTAACATTGTATTTGCAAAAATAATTGCAAAGGATGATAAAACTGAGCTGACTAGGAAAATGTCTGGTTCTACATTTAAGGGTCAAAAAATAATTACTGAAAGTATACTAACGGAATCGCCAGAGTTGATCGAGTCAATAATATCAAATCCAGAAGTAAGAAAATATAATGAAGAGTTTTGGAAGGATCTAAATATGCTTAGTGCGTTAGCACAAGACAAAAAGACTGATGAAATTCAAAATTATATAAGAGCAAGCCAAGAAAAAATTTCGAAAAATATTGACTTGGATAAATCATACAAAAAATTATCTGCTATGATCGGCTGAGATACTAGGTAAAAGATTTGAATTATACAAATATTGTTACTTCATTTCTCAAAAATGATGATCAGATTCTCATTTTAAAAAGAAGTAACAAAGTTAAAAGCATGAAAAATTTGTGGGCTGGCATCAGTGGAATTATTGAAAAGGATGACATATCACCTTTGTCTAGGGCTGAAATTGAAATTTTTGAGGAGACAGGAATTAACCGAGAACAGACCAATCTTTTAAAAGAATCCCAACAAATGAAAATTATTTCAGCACAATATAAAAATCATGTATGGAATATTTTTCCATTCCTATTCAAAGTTGAAAATCCAGAAATTAAACTTAATTGGGAAAATTCGGAGTTTGAATGGATAAAGCCGTCGAACATTGTTAATTACAAAACAGTTCCAAGTTTAGATAAAATTTTATTCAATCTGTTGTAATTTTTTCTCATCAATTTCGTATTTCCTTTGTTTTGGCAACATGATATAGACACACGCACCACCACACATAGTACACGGTACATTATTTCCAGGGTGTTGGCCTGTTCGTCCGTGAATTAATGCAGCCTTTTCAGGATCTATTGATAAGGCAAGTTGTTTCTCCCAATCAAGAGTCCTTCGCGCTTCAGTCATATTCAAATCCCATTTGATTGATTTGTCTCGAAGCTTTACCAAATCACCAGCATGAGCAGCAATTCTGTATGCGATAAGTCCCTCCTTTACTTCTTCAGGAGTTGGTAATGCCAAGTGCTCAGATGGTGTTAAATAGCACAAAAGATCAACCCCCTCACTTGCTGATACTGCAGCGCCAATTGCACTCGCAATATGATCATGCCCAGATGCAACATCTGTAACCAAAGGTCCCAGAACATAATATGGTACATCTCCAATCAGTGATTTTGCCAGTATTACGTTTGCAGCAACTTCATTCAATGGGACATGACCCGGCCCTTCAATCATTACTTGAACATCTCTTTCAATCGCTCGTTTTGATAATCGTCCAATATTGATCATTTCCTGTACTTGTAATTCATCATGTGAATCCAATATAGAGCCTGGACGTAATGCGTCGCCTAGGCTAAAAGTGACATCGTATTTCTGCGCTAATTCAATCATGTAATCGTAATGAGTGATGTAAGGATTTTCCTTATCATATTTTAGCATCCATGCTGCAGTTATTGTTCCGCCCTTACTTACAACTCCGGCATATCTCTGTACTTTGAAAATTCTTTTTGCAATTTCTTTTGTAATACCAGAATGAATTGTTGTATAATCAACTCCATCTTTTATGTTATTTTCAAATGCTTTCAGGTAATCATCCTCTGTAATATCAAGAGGATTCTTGTGTTTTTCAACGCCAAAATTATATGCTTCATAAATTGGCACAGTGCCAAATGTTATAGGTGCAGCATCTAATAATGTCCTTCTGATACTGCCAACATCACCACCATCACTAAGATCCATGATTGTATCAGCATGATATTTTACAGCAACTTTGGCTTTTTCAACTTCCTCCTCAACATTGACGTTTAATGTTGAAGTGCCAATATTCACATTAACCTTAGTTTTCATACCCTTTCCAATTCCCACATTGTGAATCTTTTGAGGTCTGACGTTGTTACTTGGAATAATAATTGAACCACTTGCAATTTTTGGCAAGAGCCAATCTAGTGTAATATCTTCATCTTTTGCAACCCGTTTCATCTCGTCTGTTGCAATACCACGCCTTGCAGAGCTCATTTGAGTAGCCATAAGTGTACTAACCCTCTGGTGGATTTAAACAGTCATCAATATAGCGATCAAATTTTAAAACACGATATATCTCTCAATATAGACATGAATGTTCTTTCTATTGGTGGTTCTGACACATCTTCTGGTGCTGGAATACAAAGTGATATCAAAACATTTTCGAGATATTACGTCTATGGGTTTACAGTTGTAACTGCAATTACAAGCCAGAATACAAGAAAAATTACCTCAATTGAACCTGTTTCAGGTAAAAGCTTAAAGTCACAATTAGATTCAATTTTCTCTGATTTTCATGTTGACGCAATCAAAATTGGAATGGTTTACAATTCTCAAATAATAAAGATAATTCATTCAAAGTTAAGAAATATCAAAGTGCCAATAGTTGTCGACCCCATAATAAAATCAACTACAGGTACAATGCTTCTTAAAAAAAGTGCGATTAATGATTACAAAAAAATGATAATACCATTGGCTTATGTGATAACTCCAAACAAGTATGAATCAAAAATTTTGTCAGGAATATCAAATACAAAAAAATCTGCAAAAAAAATTCAAGCAATGGGTGCCAAATGTGTGATTATTACTGGCGCAACTTCATCAAATAGTCACATTTCGGATTTTATCGTAGAGGAAAACAGAGAATACGTAATTTCTGGGAAAAAGATTCCTATTACAAACCATGGAAGTGGATGTACATTTTCTGCATCTATCACAGCTATGCTTGGAAAGGGAGAACGTAATATTCGTATTACGGCACAGCACGCGAAGGATCATGTTTACTGGTCTATAAAAAACTCAAAAAAGATTGGAAAAGGCATCAATATAACTCATAAAGATGTTTTAAACGGAAGTAAGGAATTAGAAGATTCGATAAATTACTTTAAGCAAATCAAAAACATTTACAAAGTAATTCCAGAATGTCAGACAAACTTTGTTTTTGCTAAAAAAAATCCAAAGACCATAAAAGATGTATTAGGAGTATCTGGCCGTTTGGTAAAATCCGGTAGGGAGGTTATAACAGCTGGTGAAATTGTATATGGAGGTTCACGACATGTTGGAACTGCTGTGATTGAAGTAAACAAAAAATTCCCAGAGATTCGTTCGTGCCTTAACATAAAATACGATACAAAAATTATTTCAAAAGCAAAAAAATCAAGATTCACTGTTCTTAGTTATGATAGAAACAAGGAACCAAGAAAATCAAAACAAAAAGAAAACTCTTCTATCGCTTGGGGAATATACAATTCTCTTAAAACAAAATTGCCTGACATAATTTACCATAAAGGTGACATGGGAAAGGAGCCAATGATTCTAATCTTTGGTAAAAATCCTAAAGATGTAATAGGAAAAGTTTCAAAGTTGAGGCTATGCCGTTAAAAATTATGTGATTCAACATAAATAGTGGCACAATAAGAATACAAATTCATGAAAGCTATAATTCTTGCTGGTGGTTTAGGAAAAAGACTTCGCCCTCTTACTAATAACAAACCAAAACCAATGATACCATTAGGTGGAAAACCTATCTTAGTACACGTAATCAATTGGGTAAAAAAAAATGGTATACAAGAAATTGTGTTGTGTGTAAGCTATCTACATAAGACCATAGAAGATTATTTTGGGGATGGCAAGAAATTTGGTGTAAAAATTGAGTATGCTATATCAAGTAAACCACTTGCGACAGCAGGACAGCTGAAAACAGCTGAAAAATTCATAGATGATACATTTGTTTGTGTTTATGGCGATACACTTCTTGATTTTAACTTAAAAAACATGATTAGACAACATAAGAAAAAAAAATCATTAATCACAATGAGCCTTTACGAATACAAAACCAATATCAGGTATGGAGTGATTGATACTAAAAATAACGGTAAGGTGTCAGGATGGAATGAAAAACCAGAGATCAAGGCAAAAGTCAACATGGGTTGTTATGTTATGGAGCCTGCTACACTCGGCTTTATTCCTAAAAATAGACCATTTGGAATGGATGTTGTCATAAAAAAAGCCATTTCAAAACGTAAAGATGTAAACAGCTTTCTTAGCAAAAAAGGATTCATTGATATCGGCGACAAAGAAACATATAAAAAAATAAACCTACAATACAGAAAAAAGACAGGCAAAATTTGATCGTTATGTCAGAAATTATAATTCGTGAAATTGAAGAAAATGATCTTGAGAATGGATTTCTGGAGTCTTTAGATTTTCTTAGAAAAGCTAGTAATATTGATAGAGTTAAGGCTAGGGCGATTTTAAAAAAAATAATCAATGACCCAAATCATATCATTCATGTTGCAATAGATGATAACAAAATAGTTGGTTCTACCACATTATTAATTGAACAAAAATTCATTCGTGAGGGTGGGCTGGTTGGGCATATTGAAGACGTAGTAGTAAGAAAAAATTACGAATGTAAAGGGATAGGTGTAAAACTAGTTAGATCCTTGCTAGCTTGTGCAAAGGAAAAAAATTGCTACAAGACAATTTTAGACTGCAAGGATGATGTAAAACTTTTCTATGAAAAACTTGGTTTTCGTGAAGAATCAAATGGCATGCGTTATGATCATAATTAGAAATACTTCTTTGGTCTTTTTTTGATTTTAAATAATCGTGCACCAAATATCATAATTGGTATAGATACACACATGAATAATGGGGGAGTTATATCAACTGTAAATACATGAAATTTGTTATCTAGTTGGTCTAACATTGTGTTTGCATAAAGCATACCAACTAGCAATACAATTCCTCCGGCAATTATTATTGAGCCTACTTGCTTTGAACCAAATTTTCTTGCAAGCATATATGAAGTACCAGTTAGAACCAAACCAGGTGCAACACTTATTGATATGAACTGTAAAACTTTTGCCGCAGGATCTTCAAAAAAGTCAGACGAGTCAGATTCTATCATAAAATTAAAAACTGTAATCATTTCTGCTGCAAATATAGCATACATTACAATACTACCTATTGCAATATATTTTTCCATTGCCATACGAATCAGTTTTTAGTCTGTATAAATAAACTATCTCGATTATTCTATACCAACAAGATTGGCAAGTTCCTTTCTGGACGCAGCACCTAATAACTGACCAGATTCTTCTGGCGAAGTTGTATTTAGAAACACACCATACCCACGTTCAAGACCAGACCAGGAATTTATTAAAGGATATACCTCAATATGCCAATGAATCTGCTTACTATTTTTCTTTTCAGGGGATAAATGAAACACTAGGTTATATGACAAATTTTTAATAGTTTTTGTTAATCCACCAAGAGTAGCCCTTAGTATTAACGATAAATCGTTTATCTCCTTCTGAGAAATTTTTGAGAAACTAGTGGTGTGTTTTTTAGGACAAATCCAAAATTCAAAATGATGAGATGGTGCCCAAGGACAAAATGCAATAAATCCTTCAGTTTGTAGAACTTGTCTAGAACTACCAGTTTCAGTGCTAACTATTTGACACACTGGACAAACACCTTTTTCATTTAAAATTTTATGAGAAGCCTCAGATTCCTCTTCTATAACAGGAGGAATATTTGAAAAACTAACCATATCAACGTGTGGATGATCTACAATACCTCCAGCATCTTGACCATGATTAACAACTATTGAAACATATGTAACACCTCTTTGTGTGTATAACCAGCGGAGCCTATCTTGAATAACTACTATAACGTTTGACCACTGCTCAGTATCTATAGTTGCAAGAGAATCACTATGTTTAGGAGATGCAACTACAACATAATGATAGCCATATCCAGGTTCGCTATATAATGGTCTATCACTATATGTATTTTCAGTAGAAGTTGTAACTGCAGGATTTGAGCTTTCAAACACACGAACAGACCAACCTTGTACAAAAGAATCATCACTATCCTGCAATCTTTGTAACATACCATCCTTTGAAACCAGAGACAACAATGAAGGGTTAGTCATAGATTCGTTTCCAGGGCAGTATGGACATTTTTTGGAGTTATGTTTTTTGACCGAGTTGGGAGAAATGATAGATGATCGTTCAATAATGTAGTCCTTCCTTAAATTTCCCATAACAGTATCAGTTTCTTTGGAGAGTTAAAATCTTTTCAAAAGTTAGCTGTGAAAACTAATTTAGATCGCCATTTTAATTACAAACTTTAAAACAACCTTATCAAACCCATCAAATTAGGAGCTGAATAAAATAACTGATAATTTTGATCTAAAAATAATTTATGTTCTCCTAGACGGTGTTGGTGATCTACCACATCCCAATTTAGCGGGAAAAACACCACTTGACGCTGCAAACACTCCTAATCTTGATAGATTAACAAAAAATGGCACAATGGGACAAGTTATCACAGTAGGAAAAGGAATTGCGCCTGAATCAGATATTGCTGTTTTTAATATGTTAGGATACAAATTCAAACATGATGACTATGTTGGAAGAGGAGTGGTTGAGGCAATAGGTATTGGTATTGACTTCAAGGATGGTGACTTGGCATTAAGAGGAAATTTTGCAACATTGAATGATGATGGAGTAATCATAGATCGTAGAGCTGGCAGAAAGATTGAAAAACAAGACGCTGAGGCAGTTTCAAATGAAATTGAAGAAAAAATAAAATTCTCTGATGAAAATGCTGCTGCTATAATAACACCAACTATAGGGCACAGACTTGTCATTAGAATTAGAAGTAACTGCACTCTTTCATCTAATATTAGTAACACTGATCCTGCTTATGTGAGAGTTGCCGGAATGGGAATTGCAAAGGCAGTAACTGATTTCTTAAAAATTGAAAAATGTCTTCCGCTAGATGAGGAACCACACACAAAATTAGCGTCAAAGCTGGTGAATGAACTTACTGAACAATCTTTGGATATTATGAAGAAAAGTAAAGTAAATGAAAGAAGAAAAGAAAATGATAAGAAATTACTTAACGGCATACTATTACGTGATGCAGGAAATATCTATCCAAAAGTTACTCCAATAAATGATTTACACTCAATGAAATTTTCCTGTATAGTTGATATGCCAGTTGAAATTGGTATTTCAGCTAAAGTTGCTGCAAAAGCAATGGACGAACAAAATGCAGTCTATGTACATTTGAAAGGACCCGATGAATTTGGGCACGATGGTGATGCACAAGGCAAAATGGAAAATATTGAAGAAATAGATAAGCGATTTTTTGGTACCCTATTAGATAATATAGATTCTTCAAAAGTTACTGTTATTGTTTCTGCGGATCATTCTACACCATGTATTAACAAAGGACATAGCGCTGATCCTGTACCTTTGTTGATTTCAGGTGATATGGTCACAAATGATGACACACAACGTTTTACTGAGACAGAAGCAAAAAAGGGTAGCGTTGGATTAATTGATGGAGCGCAAGTAATAACAACTGGAATTGATTTTATTAAATCTCAAAAGTAGTAATTACTTTTTTATCGATCATTTCAATAACTTTTAGTTTAGTTGAATCTATATCAACTCCATGGTATTTACCTGACTTGTTATCTAATTTTTTAAATGCACGCCCTAACACTGACAAACAGATTTTGTTTTCATCTTTCTGATAATGCACGAAGGCTGCGGCAATTAGTATTAATCCTTGGATTAGTTCCTTTTCACTACCTGTACATTGTTTCCATGCACCCTCCAATGCCTCATGACTTTCCCAAAATCTTTCGTTATTAAAATAAAAAATTCCATCTTTAATTAACTGATTTTTTTCAATTTGTTCTTCAATAATATGTCTAGATTCATTAATTTTCCCAATAGGAACCAATTTCTCTAATAATAATTCGAGAACGTTTTTAGGAACAGAAACATCTAATTCAATAAATTTACTTGATACTCTGCAATCACGAATTATTAAATTCATTCCATAAGCTAAATCGCGTGAATTAAGAAGGATGTTATTTGCATCATTAGGTGTATAATTAGAATTTTCCAAATGCAGCATAAATCTATCCATAAATTTTTTCTGATGTGATTTCTTAAATTTGTTAGTAATTTGTTGAAGGTTTATATGAAATATTCAAAGGGCATGGTATATGTCAATGATTGAAACATTAAGCGATAAAAACAACTCATTTTTATCCAGGCGCGAGATTGTTTGTGATTTTAAAGGTTTAGGGGGAAAACTAGAGAAGATACAAGCAATTGAAATGATCACTAAAGAATTCAAATTGGAGAAAAAGCTTGTAATTCCAATTATATTAAAAAATCATACAGGTATGCCAAAAATAACTGGTACCTTTTATGTTTACGATGATGAAAAACTTGCAAAAGAGCATATTGATCCTACAATTTTTGCTCGTTTAGAAAAATCTAAGGCTAATTTAGAAAAGAAAAAAACTGAAAAAGCTACTAATGAAGAACCAGCAAAAACAGAGGCTTCTGATGATAAACCAGCTGAAGAACCAGCAAAAACAGAGGCTTCTGATGATAAACCAGCTGAAGAAAAAAAAGACGAGGCTAGTGGCTAATGGCTGGAAAAAAGGGTAGTAGCCCAAGCGTTTACAAATATTACAAATTAGATGGTGATAAAGTGACCAATACTCACAAGATTTGCTCACGATGTGGTAAAGGTGTTTTCATGTCAATACACAAAAATAGGTTAACATGCGGAAAGTGTGGTCTGACAGAATTCATCTAATAAAGTATCTTTTTTCTTAATTTTGATCCTTTCAATTCAAAACTTTTAATTTTTGAGATAAGTTTAGGATTTAGTTTCATCTTTGAAATTAAATCTGTTGATAGTTTTGCAGTGTTAGTGTCTAACGCTATCTTGGTTGTGGGAAGATTTTCTTCGATCCAATATTTAATCACCTTATCCTCAAGTTTATAATCCCTAAATCCTGCAGGAAATTTTTTAGTTATATGTGAAAGTAACGTATTATCATTAAAGACTGCTCTTGGCTCAAACAGTCTTTCATTGTCGGCATAAACATTTTCAAAAAGATTAACTGAAATTTCGTCAGAAAGTAGCTCCATTTTAGAAATTTTACGTATTAATTCTAAGTAATGTAAAAATTCATGCGCCAATATTGCATGTATTGTTCCTTTCAGACCATACGCTACTAAAGGAGCAGATATTTGAATAACAACTTGCAAAGTATTCTTAATAACAATAGGAATAGTTCTTGCAAATAATAAACCAAATTCAAAGGAATTTGGGCTTGATGATGATATGGCCACAGATGGTTCAACATATGCTATAGGAAAATTCACACCAGATGCAGTTTCTATTCTATTAATCCCAGAAATTACAATAGGGAATCGTTTTGCTATTAGTGAATATTCTTTTTTCGGTAAAATTCCATCCTTGTATGCCTGTTTCACTTTCAGTAATGGATTCAATGCTACAAATCCTATTTTTACTATAAAAATAGTTTATCCGATTCAGATTAATTACTTTAACAAGGAAATTTGATTTATGTCAAATTTTTTGCAAGTGCATTGTGTGCCTAAAATATCACTAAAGTTTGGAATAACACACTTACCCTCAACAAAACGCTTAATGGGTAAACCGCCATCAGCCTCTATTTCAGCAGTAAAAGATCGTAAAGAATTTTTTTTATACCTAATTTTATGAATGGTTTTTTTAGATTTTTTACTATTAGTGTCAGAAACTGTAATTGGTATAGTTACTAACTGTTTTAATTTTTTCAGTTTGTTAGATGAAATGTTATTTTTTGTTGAAACTGATATCTTTATTATAGAATAAAAATGGATCGAACCATTAGGAATATGATCAATAGCTCTTAGATCATGAATAATAATTTCATCCAAGTCAGATTTTTTCGATAGTTGGATATTTCGTTTTTTTGGTGACAATAATTTTGCAAAAAATGGTCTTCCATTACCCAAAACAAGACTTGTTTTGTCTTCACCACCTATCCACGTAAATTTCACTCGTGCTGTTTCAAATTTTTCATAAAGAAATTGGGATATTTTCCCCTCAACCCCATCAAACAAAACTATTCCATGATAATTACAAAATATACATCCCTTACCTTTACAATCTTTACATGATTCCTGTTTTTGAGATAGACCTCTCTTTTTTTTGATGTATCTGCCATACAAAAACAGGTGTTTTGTTTTTACATCACAACGTTCAGTTCTAAAATTAATTGTGAACGTAACGTCAGGTAACATGTGATCAATTTTGGTCTTTGTCTTTCTTAGGAATCTTTTTCCCAGTTCTCTGGTTATTTCTGTTTTAATACTATCAGTACCACGAAGGTGAAATTCTGAACGTATTTTATCGTCTCTTTCTGTAACTGATTGTTTTAATGTTGCCCCAACAACAAAAGTAGAAAATTCAATTCCAGAAGCTACATCATGCATCATTTTCACATAATAATCTAAGGAAGAAAATAGATTTCTACAAATATAACATTCTGAAATGTTTTTAGAATTTATTGAATTCCTAATTTTAAGACCTAATCTTCTTGCTGATGAAAAACTACTAAGATTTATGAAAAATCTTCCTAAACAAAAATCACATAAATCATATTCTTTGATAATCGACCTGGATTGGGATAAAATTCTGTTATTTCCTTCTAACGTGTTATATTTTTGCATAAAAAATAAAGTCTAATTGAAAATAATAAACAAGCGATTAACCCATGCCCAGTTTACGAAGGAAACCTTGCATCTGTCTTCCCTTTGACGCCTTCATCATATTTTTTGAGTTTTTGTAATTTTTAATCAGTTCCTTCACATCATGTTCTGGCCAACCTGAACCACGCCCAATTCTCTTGATTCTAGAAGCATTAAGTATGTCAGGATCAGCTTTTTCATCTTTATTCATGCTTTGGATAATGTACCGCCATTTCTCTACTTTTTCTTCCATTTTATCAATTTGATCTTCTTTTACCATGCCCGACAATCCAGGCATTGTATCAAGAAGCCCCTGAAATGAACCAACCTTTGTCACTTCTTCAAGTTGATAATAGAAATCTTCCATGTTCATCTTACCACTTGAAATTCGCTTCATACGAACATCATCGGCCTCATTTTCTAATCGTCTTGCCAAGTCTAGCACAGCTTTAATATCACCCATACCCAGTAATCTTCCAACAAAACGAGTTGGGGAAAAAGTTTCCAGGTCGTCAATCCGTTCACCCGTACCGATATACATAACTTGTGCACCAGTAGCTGCTGATGCGGCTAAAGCCCCTCCACCCTTTGCAGAGCTGTCAAGTTTTGTAATAATAATACCTCCAACTGGAACTACTTTATGGAATGCTTCCGCTTGCGCATAACACTGCTGGCCTATTGTCCCATCAATGACTAATAACGCAAGATCAGGTACAGCAGCTTTATTGATTTCTTTCATTTCGTCCAACAAATCTTTTTCTTGCTTATGCCGCCCAGCTGTATCAATCAAAATTATGTCAAGGTTTGAACCCTCAAAATGTTTTAGTCCCTTATTTACAATCTTAGAAGGATCATCATTACCGTCTTCTCCAAAAACTTCAACATTAGATTTTTCACACATAGTTCGCAGTTGGGTTAAGGCTCCAGGTCTGAACGTATCAGCACCTATTACACCTACTTTGTAACCCTGTTTTGTTAAAAATTTGGCAAGCTTAGATGTTACAGTAGTCTTTCCACTACCCTGAATTCCCAACAGGAGAACTTTGTTGATTTTCCCAGACTTGAAATGAAATTCAGTATCATTGCCTAATAGTTTTGCAAGCTCATCATACAAGATTTTAACAATATGATCTTTTCTTGATAATCCAGGTGGGGGCTTTTCGTTTAATGAGCGATTCTCAATATTTTTGGTGATTTCAAATACCAATTTTACATTAACATCAGATTGCAATAATGAACGCTGGATATCTTTTGATAATTCCTTGATGAGTTCTTCGTCAACCCCTGAAGAATTCACTAACTTCTTGATAGCAGCTCTCAGACTAGATTTGAGATTGTCTAACATATTGCTGGTGATTAACTAATTACTAAAAAACTAACCCATTTTTCGTATATTCCCATGCCTATCTAAAACGATAATTACACATTACTTTACTTCATAGAATAATTAACCAACATCATTAATTTCTAATGTTCCTCTGTAACCATCCCAGATTTTTTTTGATTTGACTATCTGGATAGGATGCAAATAAAGCGGACAGTCAACAACAAAAGTTTCAGCTTCACCCCCCTCAAAATTTAAATTAAATCCATATTTCTCAGATAATTCACCTAGTTTTGATAAATCTGATGCGGTGATAATTTTTCCCAACCACGTTTCATCTAGACCGTCAGAAGACACACTTGTTAAAATAAATTTGAAGCCAGAATCTATAAGATCATTCATGTATTCTTTTGGGTTTGTGCCCCATAATGGAGTTAGTATATTCAAATCATTTTCTTTGCATACATTTTCAAAACGTTTTTTCTGAAATTCACTCGATATACCACCGTGCACAATACCATTAATTTGAAAATCTTGCTTGGCTTTTTTTAATAACATCCCAAGTACCTTCATTTCTTGGTTTGTCTCATCAGTCTCTAGCTCTGTAACAAGATGTGGAATATTCATAGTTTCTGACTGTAATTTGGTCAACTTTATGCCGGGAAAATGTAATAAGTGACTGTTAGAAGATTTGGGAAATAAAGTTATCAAACATTTTATATCATGTCCCATTTGCCTTGCTTTGTAAATTGAGTACGTGCTATCTTTTCCCCCTGAAAATAATGCAGCTAACTTCATAGAAATATCTTCAACAAAAGTCTATTTCATTTTTACTGGGTGCAAAGATAGATGCCTCAATTCTCATAATCTTCATCAAAAATCAGTCGGCTTTTCCAATCATCATCAGCATCCAATTAGGATGATTTTATGCGCATTATTTTAATTCTGTCCATAACTTTCCAGTATTCAATTTCTTGACCCTGTTCCAATTTTCCCTTGATTTCTTCATCGACCATATCAACGTCTATGGTTTCAAATGTTTCCATATCCATTACTTGAATGTTAGAATCTGTCATTGATATTATTTGACCAGGTCTTTTGTCAATCAAAGGTACATGAACTTGCATACTAACAGGACCCACATGAGGACGCTTTTGATCATCAAATACACCCATGCCCACAATTCTTGCTTTAGCTGCACCATGCTTTCCCGGCTTGCTGGTATCATATTCTGTAATTCTACAAGGTTCACCTGTGGGTTGATCAGACACAGGAAGTAGAATATATGAACCAATTTTTAATGAACCTAGCTCGATAGGCTTACTCATGAAGAAAAATGCGTGCTGAGTAGGTTTTGAACTTTTCTATTTGAGTTTTTCAAGGACAGAAAAGCTAGCAAAGTTATTCATGACTATTCCCTTACGACAAATATCCAAACGGATTTGTCTGAGTATGGAAATGTGAATTTCGGTGAAATGTTACAAAATGTGCTAAGATGTACAATCCCCGAATATTGAATTTTAGCTTTTTTTAACATAAGGTTAGTTATTTCAGAAATGTTTTCCTGAACGTCAGATTCTAGATAATACATAGAAAGAAAATTTTGTGCAATATCAGAGTCCTTTGCCAAAATTTTCCCATAAATGCTGAAAATGAACGAAGTGTTTTCTGTAGTAAATTTTGCCACATGCTTAATTATTTTTTGTTTGTCTTTGAATTTGGCCATAAGATAATGACTTGTAGAAGATGGAAAGTAAGATTTGCTATCTTCGGAAAATGTTGCAGTAACAAAATAAATAGATTTAATGTTTCTAGAAGAAATCCAATCACTCTTTAATTTTAGTGAGGCTTCATCATGGGTGTACGGAACACAGACATAACCAGATTTTTTTAGATTGGGATCCAACAAAGAAATAAGAAAATGAACTTACATTTAGTTTTATCAGATAAGATTACGCATAGATTTCTAATAATGCTTACTCCGATAGTTATTTAATGCTAAAACACTTCGAAAATACTGTCCCAAGATAGCTCAGCCTGGTAGAGCTTCCGGCTGTAGTGGTTGGCTTAAGGCTAACTGAGTTCCAGCCTATCAGGCATACAGAAACCGGGTTGTCGAAGGTTCAATTCCTTCTCTTGGGACTACATTTCAATGCATTAGTTGCTTCGTCTATACTATAGTGTTTAGAAACAATTGGTTTTATGACTCCCTTCTTCGCCAAATCAATGAGTTCTACCAAATCATTGTAGTTTCCAGTGTATGCTCCCTGAATTGTAATTGCTTTCAGTGGGATTGAAACTAAAGGTAAATTCACTGCACCACCAAATAGACCAACTAAAACAATATTACCTCGTTTTCTAATAACAGAAAGGCCTAACTTTACGGTAGGAGGTGCATTAACAAAATCAACAATACTGTCTGGACCATTTTCATTACAGATTGCAATTATATTTTTTGAAACGTCAGCCTCCCCATACCCAATTGCGTTGGTGTTTACAATATTATTAGCACCCATTTCCTTGGCTTTATTTAATTTCTCATCATCTAAATCAGCACAGATGATATTTGCATTACTAAGTGTTTTTGTGATTTGAACTGCCATTAATCCAAGTCCGCCAGCACCAACAATCAAAACATTCTCAGGTGAATTTGAAAGTGCTTTTTTTACTGCAGTGTATGCAGTTAGTCCCGAACATGCAAGTGACGCAGCACCTTCTAAATCAATTCCAGAAATTTTTATCAAGAATTTAAAATCTGGGACAAGTGAATACTCAGCATACCCACCATCCTGAAAGACCCCAAGTGATTGTGGAGCCTCGCATAGATTAGTATCACCCTTCTCGCAAGTTGGACAGCTGCCGCAGCCTATCCAAGGATATACCAAGACATCATCATCTACTTCTATTCCTACTACAGAATCTCCAATTTCTGATACTTTTCCAACAACTTCATGACCTGGGATAACAGGAAACTTGACTCCCCTGTCAGTAACTTTCATGAAACCATCTCCAGTATCATAGCCTCCATCCCAGAGATGTAGATCACTGTGGCAAACACCTACAGCCTTAACTTTAACCAAAACCTGCCTACCAGTAGGTATTGGAGTTTCAATTTCAGATATTTTCAGAGGTTTATTGGGTTCTACTATTTGTGCTGCCTTCAATGTCGAGCCTTTTTGTTTGTTATAATATAAGAGTTGACTGGAAAGGGCAAAAAAATAGAGTTCTTAGTATTTGTGAGCCATTACACAATAAATTTTGTGGTTGATAATACACAGATATCTGGAATTTCAAAAGAGCCGGTTAACATTCTGTTTAACCCATCAACTATTGCAAAAAAAGATGTTTGGCAGATAAATCTGATTGAAATTTTGAAGATTTTAGTAAAAATACTAGAGCAAACGGGAAAAAAGGATCTCAAAGTTGTTGGAATGGCGGCACTTTCTTCTTCTCTTATTTATCGAATGAAAGTAGAAAGTATTTTTGCGTTACAAAAAGCCGCAATGGAAAAAAAGCCGCTGATAAACAGACGTGATGTTGATATTGATATTTTAGATATACCGTATAGACACGAGTCTACATATCCAGTTTCTCTTGATGAGTTGTTGGATTTACTTGAGAATTTGATCGGCTCTATTGCAAATCCTAGTTCTAGAAGTGGTAGATTAGATTTTGAACCCGCCGAAGTGCCAGATTTTAACGAATATTTCATATCATTTGAAAAAATAGTAGCAAAATATGAAGAACTAATCATTCGAAAAATCAGAGGTAAGGGAAATGGTATGTTACAAGAAATTGTAGCCGATTTGGGAACCTTGGACTCTGTAAGATGCTTTTTTGCTGCCTTGTTCCTAGCACGAGACCAAAAAGTCGAGTTAGAACAGAAGGATGATGATATTTTGATCACTTTAGCAAGTGATGCGCCTAAAAAGGACGGAAAACATGATAAAAATTGAAAATGAGGATGAAGTAGCTGCAAAACTAGAATCTGCACTATATTCTGCTGGAAGGCCTCTATCTATAGAGGAATTAATCAGGGCATCAGGAACAGAGTCACGGCCAAAAACAATGACAGTATTAGAATCAATAATTAAAAAAACAAAGAATGCATTTAGGGCTATAGAAATTGTCATTTTGCCTGACGGCAATTATGTATTTCAATTAAAACCGGAATACAGCTCTACTGTTAGGAAGTATGCGTCAAAACCGATCCTGGCGAAGGCAACACAGAAAACATTATCGTACATTGTATACACACAACCAGTTAGCTCAAAACAACTTTTGGAAGTTAGAGGATCTGGTGTTTATGCACACTTAAAGGAATTACGACAGCTTGATTTTGTTGAACATCAAAATGTTGGAAGAACTAAGATTTATTCAACAACAGAAAAATTCCAAAAATATTTTGGAATTCAGGGTGATATTGATGTAGTTAAGCAAAAATTATTCAAAAGAAAAAGGAAAGAACCAGAAATAACTGCATAATTATATCCGGATCAAGTTTTTGTGGCTTGAGCTTTCATAGAATTTTTTAATCATGTTTTTCAGATGTGGTTTTTTCGGTTTGTATAAATTAGAGTACCTAGAATAAAATATGTGAAAAAATCAATCGAGAATTTAGCGACAAGTAAAATAACAGGTGGACGTAGACATCCATTACGTTCTAGGAGAAAATATGAAATAGATAGATTTTCCACTGAAACGCTAACTGGGGAACAAATCACAGTAACAAGAAAAGTTCGTGGGAAAAACCTCAAGACCGGAATAAAAACAACTAATTTTGTTAACTTGGCAATAGATTCCAAAATTAAAAGAGTAAAAATTATTCGAGTGTTAGAAAATGCTACTAATAATGACTATCAACGACGTGGAGTTATTTCTAAGGGAGCAATTCTAGAAACAGAAGAAGGAAAATGTAAAGTTGTTTCTAGACCAGGACAGCACGGTGTTATTAACGCAGTTTCGATAAAGTGATTTAATGAAAGATTACGATCACATCGTAATATGGCTAGACTATTTTAACAAAACATTATCAAGGAGAAAGGGAAGAAGATTGCCAAAAGACAAATGTATTTTTGATCCTTCATTAAATGAATTAATTGAATCGTCAAAGGCCGCAGGTTTTGAACCAACGGAAACAGATGACCAAGCAAGATACCCAAGACGGTCTTATGTAAGATCAGGATATATTATTTTAGAAAAAAAATCCACCAAAACAAAAACTCTTAACAAAATTTCCGAAAAGATGGTAGCAAAAAGAGCAAAACAGTCAAAATAAAATTCTATCTAGCTCCAAGCTAAAGTAAAGTTGACAATGGTCTATGATAACTCCTAAAGTGTTTTAGAATTAATTGCAGGAGGTAGGGGAAATTATGCATCTTGCCAATAGTGGCAGAGTCATTGTACGACTTTCTACAAGCTTGCCATATGGGCAAATACTTTGCGATGAAAAAAGTGTTAGAGTTGCAAAGGTTACTGAAATGATTGGACCTATTACCAAACCATACGCATCTGCTATTTCACTAACAAACAACGTCAAAAAATTTGTTGGGAAAAAGATGTTTGCACTAGAAGTTCCTCCTGCAAAAAAATACAAAGCACAAAGGAGAAAACGAAAATGGGAACAATAGAAATTCAAAAATGTGCATCGTGTAAATCATCACTTATTGATGATTTACAAAAGGGAGAAAGAATTTGTTCTGGTTGCGGCATAGTCGCAGTAGAGCAGATGATTGATTACGGACCGGAAAGAATAGGTATTAGCCAAGATACTGGAATGAAACTTGCAAGAGCAACAGGACAAACAACACTTGCCCAACATGATCTGGGAATAAGTACAGAAATTTCCATTGGAACTACAGATTTTAGTGGAAAAAAAATAAGCGCAGAGGTACAGCGTCAGATGAACAGCGGAAGAACGTGGCATAAAAGAGTAAGAGTCTCCAGTTCACGAGATAGGAGACTGACAAACGTTCTTGGTGTGATGTCAGAAATTTGCCAGAATTGCTCGCTACCAAAAAATGTCTTAGAAACAGCATCAAAGATCTACCGGAGTCTTGATGGGAAAGATGTTAAAGTCAAAGGAAAATCGGTAGTAAGTATTTCTGCGGCTGTAGTTTACATGGCATGTAAACGATGCGATGTAATTCGTACTTTGGACGAGATTCTTCAGAATATCTGCACTACAAAAGAAATTAAGTCAAGAATAAGATTGGCTTCAAGATATTATAGAATCCTAGTGATGGAGCTTGGAACTGTTAGCGCACCTGTTGTGACCATGGATAAGTACATTTCCAAAATCGCAAACATGACAAATACCGATACAAGAGTTTTAAGATTAGCTCTTGATATCTCAGAAAAAACAAAAGACCGTAGTCTTGCTGATGGAAAAGCACCTAATGGAATTGCTGCAGCATATTTGTATATAGCATCAATTCTGCTAGGTCAGGGTGTTCTTCAAAGAGATGTATCTACTGTCTCGGGTGTAACTGAAGTTACTATCAGAAATAGATGTAAAGAAATTCTTAGCATCTACAAGATTAGTATCAATCTCAGACCATCCTTAGGCAAAAAATAACCATCCTTTTTTTTTATTTTTAAAAACCAGCCTAGGTTAGGAACAGCTAAAATTAGTCTCGGTTATATAGAGAAATAGATTCTTGGTCGATATGGCAGTACTCGAAATTAAAGACCTTTGTGTTTCAAGGGATGGCAAGGAGATTCTAAAGGGAGTTAATCTCAAAACAGGTTCTGGTGAAGTACACGCAATAATGGGTCCTAACGGCTCAGGAAAAAGTACATTGGCGTACACCTTGCTGGGGCACCCTAAATATCAAGTAACTAAGGGTGATATCTTACTTGATGGAGATAGCATTCTAAATTTAAAAACAGATGAAAGAGCAAAGAAGGGATTATTTTTAGGATTTCAATACCCAACAGAAGTTTCTGGCGTAGGGTTTTCTCATTTTCTAAGAACATCATACAACGCATTAAGCAAGGCACTCAAAGACAACGACCGTGAAGTCTTTATCACTGTTAGAGAATTCCAAAAATATCTCAAGCAAAATGTTAATGACGTTGGATTAAAGGACGAGTTCTTAGCAAGATACTTGAATGAAGGATTTTCTGGTGGCGAAAAAAAGAGATCTGAAGTTTTGCAAATGACAGTATTAAAACCAAAAGTTTCGATATTGGATGAGCCAGATTCTGGTTTGGACATAGATTCTGTACAAGCGGTTGCAAAAGCTATCAGCAACACATTTGATAAAACTACAACAACTATACTGATTACCCACTATGCGAGAATTTTGAACTACTTGGACAAACTTGACTTTGTTCATGTTTTTGCTGAAGGAAAAATTCTAAAGAGCGGAGATTCATCTCTTGCAGGCGAACTTGAAGAAAAAGGTTATGACTGGGTATTAGAAAAGAAGTCTGACTAGACATTGGAAGTAAACAACGAACAATATTTTTTTAATTTTTCATTTTTTAAGATTGACCCCAAATGGAGATGGATGGCAGATTTAGCCAAGGAAGAATCAGCCAAAGAAGTTGAAAACATAATTCTGAATTCGGGAATAAAGTTTAGGTCATACTCCACTCTGGGTTTACGTGATGATGCTGAATTTTTGTTTTGGTTTGCA
>LUMW01000856.1_pt1 | contig 20320 bp, 18 predicted proteins | sample 729761 | NCBI WGS metagenome assembly LUMW01 (sample SAMN03860302, study PRJNA289734) | marine metagenome | biome: seawater column; feature: ocean; material: water; isolation source: Red Sea water column Station 192 - depth 500m | place: Saudi Arabia: Red Sea | collected 2011-10-15 | depth 500 m
CTCCTAGACTGTCGCCATGACCACCGCCGAGCACCCGTGGGGCCGCGTCGACGCCGAGGGGACGGTCTTCGTCAAGACCGGTGACTCCGAACGAGAGATCGGCGAGTGGAAGGTCGGGGACCCCGCCGAGGGGCTCGCCTTCTACGTCCGACGCTTCGAGGGCCTCGAGACCGAGGTCGACCTCCTCGAGAAGCGTCTCGCCTCGGGTGCGCTGTCGCCCGACGAGGCCGCCAAGGCCGTCGCGAAGGTGCGCGGGGAGGTGACCGACGCCGCCGCGATCGGCGACCTCGCCTCCCTCGAGGCGCGGCTGGACGCGCTGGCCCCCGCCATCGAGAAGCAGCGCGAGGAGCGTCGGGCGGAGCGTGAGGCCAAGGTCGCCGAGGCGACCGTCGCGAAGACGCGCATCGTCGAGGAGGCCGAGAAGATCGCGGCCGGCCAGGACTGGCGTGCAGGCGCCGACCGGCTGCGCGAGCTGCTCGAGGAGTGGAAGGCGCTCCCCCGGCTCAGCAAGTCGGCCGACGACCAGCTCTGGCACCGCTTCAGCGCCGCGCGCACCGCGTACACGCGCAAGCGCAAGGCCCACTTCGCCGAGCAGAACACCCAGCGCGAGGCCGCGCAGAAGGTCAAGGAGAAGCTGATCGCCGAGGCCGAGGCGCTCTCCTCCTCCACCGAGTGGGGCCCGACGTCGGGCGCCTACCGCGACCTCATGACCCGCTGGAAGGCCGCCGGCTCCGCGCCGCGCAACGTCGAGGACAAGCTCTGGAAGCGCTTCCGCGCCGCGCAGGACGTCTTCTTCCAGGCCCGTGACGCCGCGAACGCCGCGCTCGACGAGGAGTTCGCGGCCAACGCGGTCGTGAAGGAGCAGCTCCTGGTCGAGGCCGAGGCGCTGCTGCCCGTCACCGACCTCGACAAAGCACGTCGCGCGCTCAACGACATCGCCGACCGCTGGGAGGCCGCGGGCAAGGTGCCGCGCGGCCGGGTCAAGGAGCTCGAGGGACGTCTGCGCACGGTCGAGCAGGCCGTCCGGGCCGCCGGTGAGCAGGAGTGGAAGCGTTCGGACCCCGAGAAGTCCGCCCGCGCCGACGACATGATCGGCAAGCTGCAGCGCGCGATCGACGAGACCCGTGAGGCCCTCGCGAAGGCCGAGGCGGCCGGCGACGCGCGCAAGGTCAAGGACCTGAGCGCGAAGCTGGAGTCGAACGAGTCGTTCCTGGCGATGGCGCAGAAGGCCGCCGCCGACTTCGGCTGAGTCCCGACACCGACCGTTCGGCTGGTGTTCACCGCATCAGCCTCCCCAGCGTCGTCGCGCTCCTAGGCTGGCGCGGTGCCGCACCCCTCTCGAGGCCGTCGTGCCCCGGTCACGGTCCTGTCCGCCGTCCTCGTGACGGGCGTCCTGGCCGTCACGGCCTCGAGCGCCCAGGCGGCGCCCCCGACGCCCGCGCCGGTGCTGGCCGTCGTAGTCGCCGACGCCGACGACCCGACCACCTACCCGAACGGCACGTCAGCGGCGCTGGACGACGTGGACCGCGTCCTCGCGCGGTGGCGTGCGGAGACCGGCTGGGTCTTCGGGCGCGGTCGTACGGTGACGACCTCGCAGGCCCCCACCTCCTGCGCCGAGGAGGACGTCCGACGGTGGGCAGCCGCGCAGCTCGACGGCACCGACCTCGCGGACACCGACGTGAGCGTCCTGGCGCTGACGCCCTGTGACGACCCGTCATGGACGATCGAGCGCCGCGGAGACGACCCGGCCACCATCGGCCTGTCTCTCGGACGCGACGCGGTGCGACCGACGCTGCACCCCCTGGTCGGCAGGGTGGCTCGCGTCCCGACCGTGCACGCCCGCATCCTCGACGACGACGGTCGGGTCGTGCAGGTCGCGGCGAACCCCTATGGCGGCACCGGCACCGGCGCCGCGTCGCTCGGGAGCGAGCCCGGCGCGCTCGACTCCGTCGTCCGCTCGGCGCTGGGCGTGCTCCAGGCCGGCGAGGTGGCCGTCTTCGACGGTGACGACGACCTCGACGAGACCCGTACCTTCGAGCTCGCCTCGCGTGGCGCCGCCAGCGGCCTGCGCGGGCTCGCGGTCCGCGACGCGAGCACCGGCCACCGGCTGTGGTTCGACTACCGCGACCGGACCGGTCTGGACGCCGACGCACCCTACGGCGGCGAGCGACGCAGCCACCGCGTCCGCTGGACGACCGGCGTCACCGTCACGTCCACCGAGCAGGGACTGCTCAACCTCGTGCCGCGCGCCGCACCCGCCGACGACGGGTCGCCGTCGTGGGACGGGGCCTTCGGGCCCGGGACGACGCTGCGCAGCGGCCGGCTCACCGTCGTCTTCGGCGAGCAGGCGGAGCGCGCGACCGTGACCGTCACCCGCGAGGGTCGCTACGACGCCGCGTTCGAGGGCGGCGTGCCGCGGGTCGTCGGATCCGTGCGGGTCGGCGGGACCGCGCGGGTCGCCTACGACGCGATCTCGCCGGAGCCGACCACGCAGGGCGTGCAGTGGTACCTCGACGGGGAGCCGGTGCGGGGCGCGACGGGGCAGACCTTCCGCCTCGGTCGGGACGACCTGCACGCGCGCCTGTCAGTCCGACTGCGGGCCGACCGAGACCGCTACGTCCCGATCGACCGGACCTCGGCGGGCGTCCGCGTCGGCGCCGGCGTGTTCTCGGCGCCTCGCCCCGTCGTGCGGGGTTCCCTGCGCGTCGGCACGCGCGCGTCGGTGTCGCTCGGCACCTGGACGCCGCGCAGCACCTACACGGCCGTCCAGTGGTACGCGGACGGGAAGGCCCTGCGTCGCGCGGACGACCGCACCCTGCTCGTCACGAGGGCCCTGCGCGGCAAGCAGCTCTCCGTGCGGGTACGGGGCACGCGGGTCGCCTACCAGGACCTGACCCTCACCTCGGTCGCTCGTCGCGTCCCGCGCTGAGGCCCGGAGCGGGCCCAAGCCGCGCGGCGCGCCGACCGGGTCAGCGGCGCTGCGGTGCGAGCGTGCGGGTGTAGAGCGCCCGTCCCTCGACGTCGCGCAGCGTGACGGTCAGCGCCTGCGTGACGGCGTCGATCTCGACCTCGCCGAAGAACTGGAACCCGTCCGCTGGTCCGGTGTTGGGCGTCGGCGGGGCGGCGACGAACTCCGCGCGCGGACCGAACGTCGCGTCGAGCCGGTTCGGTCCGAAGGCACCGGCGTTCAACGGGCCGGACACGAACTCCCAGAACGGGTCGAAACGCTGGTAGGCGGCCCGGTCGGGCGAGTAGTGGTGCGCCGCCGTGTAGTGCACGTCGGCCGTGAGCCACACGTGGTTGCGGATGCCGGCGTCCTGCAGCGCCGTGAGGACCTGCGCGATGTCGATCTCGCGACCGCGCGGCGCCCCGGCGTCGCCCTGGGCCAGACCCTCCTGCGCGCTGCTGCCGTCGGGCACGACCAGCCCGATCGGCAGGTCCGCCGCGATGACCTTCCACGTGGCGCGGGAGGCGCGCAGCTCACGCAGCAGCCAGCGGGTCTGCTCGGCGCCGAGCACCCCTCCGTCGCCCGAGGTCTCGTCATTGGCCGTGTTCGGGTCCTTGTGGGTGCGCATATCGAGGACGAAGACGTCGAGCAGCGGTCCTTGGTGCAGGACGCGGTAGACCCGGCCGACCCGGTCGGGCGAGATCTCGGCGACGGGCACGTAGTCGTGGAACGCGCGCCGCGCCCGCGCCGCCAGCACGTCGACGCGACGCTCGGTGTACCGCGCGTCGTCCAGGACCTCGCCGGGGTACCAGTTGTTGGTGACCTCGTGGTCGTCCCACTGCGTCACCTGCGCGGTGCTCGCCAGGAATGCGCGCCAGTTCTCCGCCTCCAGGTTGTAGCGGTACTGGCCTCGGTACTCGGCGAGGGTCTCGGCGACCTTCGACTTCTCCTCCGTGACGAGGTTCGTCCACGTCCGGCCGTCCGACAACGGCACGGACGCCTGCACGGGACCGTCGGCGTACACGGTGTCGCCGCTGCAGAGGAAGAAGTCGGCGTCGCGGCGGGCCATCGCGTCGGCGATGCGGAAGCCGCCCAGGTCGGGGTTGACGCCCCAGCCCTGTCCGGCGACGTCGCCGGACCACAGGAAGCGGACGTCGCGCCGCCGTCCGCCGAGCGTCCGGACCCGGCCGGAGACGGGACGTCCCGAGCGGCGCGGGTCGTGCAGGTCGACGGCCCGCAGCCGGTAGTGCACGTCGGTCCCGGGCGGGAGCCCTCGCACCGTCCACTGCCCGGTGAGGTCGGTGTCGGGCGTGACGCGCGGACCAGGGACGGTCACGGCGCGCCGGAAGGAGGGGTCGCGCGAGGTCTCCGCGACGAGTCGCGCCGGCCGGTCGGCCCGCCCCCACAGCGTGGCCTGCCCGGCGTGCACGTCACCGGCCTGCACCCCGTGCGTCAGCTCGGGCCTGCCCCGCCGCACGAGAGCCGGCACACCCCGCGCTGACGCCGGCCCACCCCCCAGCAGCACCCCACCGGAGGTGGCAGCGGCGAGCGCAGCAGCGCGGACGACGGTACGGCGATCGATCTCCCCCGAGCTCATGCCACGACCCTCCCTCACCCGTCTGACCACCGGGTGTCGCGCCGGTGACCTGCACGTGGCGCAGGAGGGCCTGCTGGTGCGCTGCCTCGGCTTGCGCTGGGGGTGGTCTCCGAAAGGGCCTCGACCGGGCGGTTGGCGACCGCGCTGGTCTCGGGTCTCGGGCTGTGGCTCGCGCGGGACTCACAATCTGCGTTGGTGGGTTGAAGGCCAAGGCTTCTGCGTTTGCTGCGGGATCCCGTCGTGGATGCAGAAGCGTTCGGCCTCGAGTGCACGAAGGACGAATCTTTGATGCAGTGTGGGGGACGGACGAGAAGCCGGCCCCCACGTTCCACCCCACCGCCATGCGGCCGATTCGGTGGCACAGTCCTCGATCGTCCGGTTAGATAAATCGTATGGACGAAGCCCCCGGGGAGGGCGGGGCGCGGACGTTGACCGCGCGCCGCGAGACGCCCGCCACGACGACCGACCCCGACCGCGCGGTCGAGGCGACCGGACTGCTCGACACCCCGCGCGAGGAGCGGTTCGACCGGTTCACGCAGCTGGCTCGCACCATCTGGGGCGTGCCGATGTCGAGCATCAACCTCTTCGACCACGAGCGGTCCTTCCTGAAGTCGACCGCCGGCATCGACGGGGTCACCGAGGTCAGGACGAGCGACACGTTCTGCGAGACCACGCGCGAGCACGACGCGCCCCTCGTCGTCACCGACGCCGTGGAGGACCCGACGTTCGCCTCACTGCCCACCGTCACCGCCTTCGGGGTCCGCTTCTACGCCGGTCACCCGATCCGCGACCAGCACGGCACGACGATCGGGACGCTCTGCCTGTACGACACGAGCCCCCGCGAGTTCGGCGACCACGACCTCACGATGCTCGAGCAGCTCGCGACCTGCGTGCAGGACGAGGTGCACCTCAGCTCCGACCGCGAGCACGCCACGTCGGTGCAGCAGGCCCTGCTCCCCCGCGGCGTCCCTCCCGTGCCGGGCTACACGTTCGCCGCCACCTGCGTCGCCACCGGGCTCGTCGCGGGCGACGCCTTCGACCACCGCGAGCTCGAGGGCGGGCACTACGTGCTCGTCGCCGACGTCATGGGCAAGGGCACCGCCGCCGCCATCCTCATGTCGGCGGTTCGGACCGTCATCCGGGCGGAGATGCGCCGCTTCGCCGAGACCGACCCGGCCACGCGCGGCCACCTGGGCGGTGTGCTCGAGCGCGCTCGCGACGTCGTCCAGGACGACCTGGAGGCCGCCGAGGCGTTCGTCACCGTCTTCCTCGGCTGGGCCGACCCGCACACCGGCGTCCTGTCGTTCGTCGACGCCGGACACGGGCTCTCCGTGGTCGTCCACCACGACGGGAGCACCACGACCCTCGGCTCCGACGACCTGCCGCTCGGCGTCGACGCGACGTCCGACTGGCACGAGCAGCGCGTCGAGCTCGCCGCGGGCGACACGTTCGTGTGCTTCAGCGACGGTCTGCTCGACGTCGTCCCCGACATCGAGGTGCCCTCGGCCGCCGTGAGCCGCCTGGTGGCCGCCACGGGTTCGCCCCACCGGCTCGTGCGCGAGGTCGAGCGGCTCGCCCTCGCCGTGCCCGTGCGCGACGACGTGACGGTGCTGGCGGTGCGCAAGGACGCGGCGGAGTGAGCTCACCGCTCTGGCAGGTCCGGCTCCTGGTCGTCCTCACGGCCGTCCTCGGGGTCAACTACGTCCTCTGGCGCTGGTTCTTCTCCGTCAACTGGCCGGCCTGGTGGATCGCCGTGCCGTTGGTGATCGCCGAGACGTACAGCGTCATCGACTCGCTGCTGTTCGGCATGACCATGTGGCGCTCGAAGCGACGTCCCGCCCCGCCGGACGCACCGCCCGACGCCACCGTCGACGTCTTCATCACCACCTACAACGAGCCGCTCGACCTCGTGCAGCGCACCGCCCTGGCGGCCGCCGAGATCCGTCACCCGCACCAGACGTGGATCCTGGACGACGGCAACCGCCCGGAGCTCGCCGCCTGGGCGGAGCAGCACGGCATCGGCTGCCTGCACCGCACGGCCGACTGGGTCGACCGTCCCCGGCACGCCAAGGCCGGCAACATCAACAACGCGCTCATGGCCACGGAGGGTGAGTTCATCCTCATCCTCGACGCCGACCAGGTACCAACCCCCGACATCCTCGACCGTGTCCTCGGCTACTTCGACGACCCGCGCATGGCGCTCGTCCAGACGCCGCAGTACTTCGTCAACGTCGACGACGCCGACGTGCTCGGCAGCCAGGCGCCGCTCTTCTACGGGCCCATCCAGCAGGGCAAGGACGGCTGGAACGCCGCGTTCTTCTGCGGCTCGAACGCGGTCATCCGCCGCGAGGCGCTCATGCAGCTCGGCGTCTCGCGCTACGCCGACGAGCTCGAGCGCAGCGTCCGCACCGCCCTGCGCACGGCGCGAAAGATCGTCGGCCGCGCGCGGTCGGGCATCGAGGAGTCCGACGCCTCCCTGCGCACCCTGCTCGACAGCATCGACTACGACGCCCGACGCGCGCTGGGCGCGCTCGACCGCGGCGAGGCCGTCGCCGACGTGACGTTCCGGTTCGGCCTCAGCAGCGTGCGACGACTCGTCGACGCGGTCGACGTGTCGCGACTCGACGAGGCGCAGCCCGTCATGCCGCTGGCGACCATCTCGGTCACCGAGGACATGGCCACCGCGATGCGCCTGCACGGCATGGGGTGGCGCACGGCCTACCACCACGAGGTCCTCGCCCACGGTCTCGCGCCGGAGGACATGGCCTCGATGCTCACGCAGCGACTGCGCTGGGCCCAGGGCACGGTCCAGGTGATGTTCCGCGAGAACCCGCTCGTGCAGCGGGGGCTGTCGTGGCCGCAGCGCCTCATGTACTTCGCGACGATGTGGAGCTACCTGTCCGGCTTCGCCGCCATCGTCTACATCGGCGCACCGGTGGTCTACCTGATCCTCGGCGTGCTGCCCGTGCAGGCCCTGAGCAGCGACTTCTTCATCCGCCTCGTGCCGTTCCTGGTCGTGAACCAGCTCTTGTTCTTCGTGGTGGGGCGCGGGGTGAAGACCTGGCGCGGCCAGCAGTACTCGCTCGCGCTGTTCCCGGTCTGGATCAAGGCGTTCACGTCGGCCTTCGGCAACGTGTTCCGCGGCCGCGCGCTCGACTTCGCCGTGACGCCGAAGGTCGTCACGCCCACCGAGGGACGTCCCCGCTGGGACCTCATCAGGCCGCAGCTGATCGCCATGGGCCTGCTCGTCGCGGCTCTCGTCATCGGCGGCATCCGCCTCGCCGTGGGTCAGGCCCAGCCGCTGGGTACGGCACTGAACGTGGTGTGGGTCGTGTTCGACCTCGTCATCCTGAGCATCATCATCCGGGCCGCGCGGTACCGCGGCAGCGCATCGGTCGAGGAGAGGACCCCCGCATGACCGACATCCACGTCGCCCACACCGAGCGCGGGATCGGGGTCGTCACCCCGGTCGGCCGGCTCACGATGGTCGTCACCCGCCAGCTGACCGAGGCCATCACCGGCCTCGTCGACGGGGGGACGTCCAAGGTCGTCGTCGACCTGGGCGAGACGACGTTCCTCGACTCCTCCGGCCTGGGTGCGCTCATCGCCGGTCTCAAGCGGTGCCGCCAGGCCGGCGGCGACCTGCGGCTCGCCCGACCGACCGAGCAGGTGACGACCGTCCTGTCGCTCACCAACCTCGACCGCGTGCTCCGACCGCGTGCCTCGGTCGCGGAGGCGTTCTGATGGCCGACATGCACAGCGTCGACCTGGTGCTGGAGGCCGTCCCCGAGCAGGTCGACACGCTGCAGGACGAGATCGCCCAGCTCTGGGAGAGCGTCCCGTCGGTGTCGACGACCGACCGGGTGCGGTTCGAGATGGCGCTCGTCGAGATCTTCGCCAACATCGTGGAGCACAGCGTCCGCCACCACCCCGGCCCTCCCCTGCGCCAGGTGACCATCCGGCTCGACGTGTCCCCCGGGCTGGTCGAGGCGCGGTTCGCCGACGACGGCCGTCCGGTGGGGCTCGACCTGAGCGACGTGACGATGCCCCCGCCGGACGCCGAGGACGGTCGCGGGCTCGCCCTGACGATCGCCGCCGTCGACGCCCTGGCCTACGAGCGCGAGGGCGACATCAACCGGTGGACGGTGACCTGCCGGAGGAGCGGGTGATCCTGCGGCGTCTGCTCCTCACGGCGCTCGTCGGGCTCCTCCCCCTCCTGGGCGGAGCACCCGCCCAGGCCGCCGACGTGGTGCCGACGCCGACGGACGGTCCCTACGTGGGGCCCATGCTCGACTGGACCCGTGACTCTGCCGACGACTACGCCGACCGGCTCGGCGTCTCGCCGTCGGTCTACGCCCAGAAGGTGCGTTATCCGCTCGACCGTGACGACCGCCTGTTCCTGCGCCAGTTCGTGCAGCAGACCGCCGCGCACGGGGCGATCGCGCAGCTCACCCTCGAGCCGCGGGTCCCGCTGGACCAGCTGACCGCGGCTGACGCTCGCGCGGTCGGCGAGCAGCTGCAGACCCTCCACGAGCAGCTCGACACCGACTTCGTCGTCCGGTTCGCGCCGGAGATGAACGGCACGTGGACCGCGTGGGGGCAGCAGCCCGAGGCGTACAAGGCAGCGTTCCGCGAGGCTGCCCGAGGGATCGCGTCGCGGACCGACGCCGTCGAGATGGCCTGGGTCCCGGTGTACGGCGCCGGCTACCCCTTCGGTCGGGCCTATGGCTCCATCCCCGGCTCCGCGCCGCGGCCCGTGGGGCAGCTCGACACCGACGACGACGGTCGGGTCACCGAGGCCGACGACCCGTACGGTCCGTACTGGCCCGGCGCCGACGTCGTCGACCGGGTCGGGCTGGTCATGTTCCGGTTCGGCCGGGCCCAGCCGTTCGGCACCGACTCCGTCCCCGCCCCCGACGAGCTCGTCGCCCGTCTGCAGGAGCGCTACGGCTACGACGACGACACCCGACGTCGTCCGTTCTACGACCGCTTCGCCCGCGACGGACGCTCGATGTCGCTGGAGACCGCAGCGGCCTGGTACGACCGCGGCGACGTCGACGAGCTCGCCCTGAAGTCGGCCTGGTGGGACCAGGTCTTCTCCCCCGCCGTCCGGTCCGCCTACCCCCGCCTCGACCTCGTCACCTGGCTCGAGCAACGTCGGCGCGAGGACGAGGCCGACGGTCGCGAGACCGACTGGCGGGTGACGTCGCGACCCGAGCTCGCCCGACCGTTCGAGGCGGTACTGCGCACCGGGGCGACGACCGGCGCCGTCACCCGGGTGGTCGACCAGGACGTCGCGAACGAGTCGACGGCCGAGTACCGGCAGGCCGACCCGGCCGACGGCGACCCCATGGCCTGGATCGTCGGCTGCGTCGTGCTCGCCGCCCTGCTCTTCGTCGGCTCGGGCCTGGTGCGTCGTGTCGCACCGTCGTGGCGCTACCCCGACGACGGCGGGCTGCGCGACGGCCGGGTCGACTTCCTGCGCGGCTGGGTGATGGTGACGGTGGTCGTCGTCCACACCGAGCTGGCCGGCCCGTACTCGTTCCTCAGCCGCAACGCGATCGGGGCCATCACCGGGGCCGAGATGTTCGTGCTGCTGTCCGGACTCGTGCTCGGGATGGTCTACCCGCGGGCCGTCGAGCGCGTCGGCGAGCGGGCCGCGTCGGCGGCAGCCTGGGCCCGTGTGCGCAAGCAGTACCTGACGGCCCTGGGCGTCGTCGTGCTCGTCTACCTCATCGGACTGGTGCCGGGCATCAGCGCCACGGTCGTCACCACGTTCACCGACCGCGGCACGGGCACGGGCGGCGGGGCCGCGGCGGGCCAGGTGTACGACCTCTACGCGAACTTCCCGCAGCTGCTCGCCTACCCGCCTCCCTGGTACGCCGTGCGAGGGCTGCTGCTCCTGGAGATGGGCCCCTGGGTCTTCAACATCATGGGGCTGTTCGTCGTGCTCTCGGCCCTGGTGCCGGCCCTCATGTGGCTGCTGCGTCGACGACTGTGGTGGCTCGTCCTGGTCATCTCCTGGACCCTCTACGGGATCGAGGCCGTCACCAAGGCGTCCGTCCTGCCCTCGCAGTTCGACGCCGTGTTCCCGCTGCTCAGCTGGCAGCTGCCCTTCCTGCACGGACTCGTGATCGGCTACTACCGCCGCCCGATCACCCGGGCGCTGACGAGCCGGCGCGGCGTCGCGGTCGTCACGACTCTCGTCGTGGGGTACGCGGTGGTGCTCACGACGTTGTGGGCGACGCAGGGCGCGCCGTTCCTCGGGATCGTGCGCTACGACTGGCTGTACGAGAACCTCTACCAGCGCATCTACCTGCAGCCGGGGCGGCTCATCGACCTGCTGCTCGTGCTGGTCGTCGCCTACGCGCTGCTCACGGCCGCGTGGAAGCCGCTGAACCGCGTGTTCGGCTGGTTCTACGTGCCGATCGGCGCGGCCAGCCTCTACGTGTTCATCGTGCACGTCTTCTTCGTCGTGGCCGTCGCCAACATCCCCGGCCTCGACCGCACCAGCCCGTGGCAGGGCGCCGTCGTGCACACTGGGTGACGCGGTAGACGTCGAAGACGCCCTCGATGTGCCGCACGGCCGCGAGCACGTGGTCGAGGTGCTTCGGGTCGCCCATCTCGAAGCTGAACTTGCTCTTCGCGACTCGGTCGCGCCCGGTGGTCAGCGCCGCCGACAGGATGTTGACGTGCTGGTCGGAGATGATCCGGGTGATGTCGCTGAGCAGGCGCGGCCGGTCGAGCGCCTCGACCTGGATGGCGACGAGGAAGGTGCTGTGCGCCGTGGGGGCCCACTGCACGGGGACCAGACGCTCGGGCTGCGAGCGCAGCGACTGCAGGTTCACGCAGTCCTTGCGGTGCACCGAGACGCCCGAGCCTCGGGTGACGAACCCCTCGATGTCGTCGCCCGGCACCGGCGTGCAGCAGCGGGCGAGCTTGACCATGAGGTCGCCGGAGACGCCCACGACGAGCACACCCGCCTGGCCGTCGCCGCGCGGACGGCGCGAGCCGCTGCCCGGGATGACGGTCGCCTCGGCGAGGTCCTCCTCCGCACCGTCGCGGCCGCCGGACAGGGCGATGACCCGCTCGACGACGTTCTGCGCACCGACGTTGTTCTCCCCCACGGCGGCGTACAGCGCCGAGACGTCGGGAAGGTTGAGGTCCTTGGCGATCGCGTCGAGCGTGTCGTGCTTGAAGATGCGGTGCAGCGGCAGGTTCTCCTTGCGCATCTGCTTCGCGATGAGGTCGCGGCCGTGCTCGATCGCCTCCTCGCGCCGCTCCTTGGTGAACCACTGACGGATCTTGTTGCGCGCGCGCGGGCTCTTGACGAACTCCAGCCAGTCGCGGCTGGGCCCGGCGTCAGGCGACTTGGACGTGAAGACCTCGACGACGTCGCCCGTCTTCAGCTCCGACTCCAGCGAGACGAGCCGTCCGTTCACGCGGGCGCCGATGCACGCGTGGCCCACCTCGGTGTGCACGGCGTAGGCGAAGTCGACCGGGGTGGCCTGGGCGGGCAGCTGGATGACGTCGCCGCGCGGGGTGTAGGCGTACACGCCCGCGCTGTTCATCTCGAAGCGCAGGTTGTCGAGGAAGTCGACGGAGTCCTCGGTCTCGGACTGCCACTGGACCAGCTCGCGCAGCCAGGCCATGTCGTCGCTGCCCGGCGAGGCGTTCTTGCCGGTGGCCGGACGCGCGCTGCCGTTCTCCTTGTACTTCCAGTGCGCCGCGACACCGTACTCGGCGCGACGGTGCATGGCGTGCGTGCGGATCTGCAGCTCGACCGGCTTGCCCTGCGGGCCGATCACGGTCGTGTGCAGCGACTGGTACATGTTGAACTTCGGGACCGAGATGTAGTCCTTGAACCGACCGGGGATCGGGTTCCACCGCGCGTGGAGCACACCCAGCACGCCGTAGCAGTCGGCAACGGAGTCGACCAGGATCCGCACGCCGACGAGGTCGAAGATGTCGGTGAACTCGCGCTCGCGCACCAGCATCTTCTGGTAGATCGAGTAGTAGTGCTTGGGCCGGCCGCTGACCGTCGCCTTGATCTTCGCGTGCCGCAGGTCGGACTCGACCTCGCCGATGACCCGCTCCAGGAACTGGCCGCGCGACGGCGCACGATCGGCCACGAGGCGGACGATCTCGTCGTAGACCTTCGGGTGCAGCGTGGAGAAGGCGAGGTCCTCGAGCTCCCACTTGATCGTGTTCATGCCGAGCCGGTGCGCGAGCGGCGCGAAGATCTCGACCGTCTCGCGGGCGATGCGCTCCTGCTTGTCCTGGCGCAGGTAGCGCAGCGTGCGCATGTTGTGCAGGCGGTCGGCGAGCTTGATGACGAGCACGCGGATGTCGCGGCTCATCGCGACGACCATCTTGCGGATCGTCTCCGACTGCGCCGAGTCGCCGTACTTGACCTTGTCGAGCTTGGTGACGCCGTCGACGAGCAGCGCCACCTCCTCGCCGAAGTCGGTGCTCACCGCGTCGAGCGTGTACGGCGTGTCCTCGACCGTGTCGTGCAGGAGCGCTGCGCACAGCGTCGGACCGGTCATGCCCAGCTCGGCCAGGATCGTCGCGACCGCGAGCGGGTGGGTGATGTAGGGGTCGCCGCTCTTGCGCTTCTGGCCCTCGTGCATGCGCTCGGCGATCTCGTACGCCTTGCGGATGACGTCGACGTCGGCCTTCGGATGGTTCTCGCGGTACACGGCGAGCAGCGGGTCGAGCACCGGGTTCTGCGGCGTCGAGCGACCACCGATGCGCGCCAGCCGGCTGCGCACCCGGGCGCCCGCCGGAGCGGGGTCGACGCGGGCAGGCTCGGTCGCCGGCGCCCCCTCGGGGGCTCCGGCCTGCGGTGTCTCGATGCGATCAGCCACTCACTGCTCCTGTCGTGCCTTCCATCGTAGGCCAGGGGCGGCCACCACCGGAGCGGCGTGTCAGAGGAGCACGTCCAGCAGGGTGGCGGCCGCCGTCAGCACCAGGATGGCGACGAGCACGAGGGCGATGGTGCGGGTGTGTCGAGGGTTCACGGTCTCCGGTCCTCAGTAGCGGCGCAGGCTCACGAGCGGGACGTCAGAGAGCCTGTCGCGGCCTCCGAGCGGCCCGATCTCCAGGACCACCGCATTGCCCACGACCTCGGCGCCGCAGGTCTGCACGAGCTCGGCGGCCGCACGCAGGGTGCCGCCGGTGGCCAGGACGTCGTCGACCACGACGACGCGGGCGCCGGGCGCCAGCGCGTCGGTGTGGATCTCCACGGTCGCCTCGCCGTACTCGAGTGCGTACGTGGCGCGGTGCGTGTCGGCAGGCAGCTTGCCCTCCTTGCGCACGGGCACGAAACCGACGCCGAGCTCGAGGGCCAGGGGCGCACCGAAGATGAAGCCACGCGCCTCGACACCGACGACGGCGTCGGGGCGCAGCTCACGGACGGCGTCGGCCAGCGCGGCCGTCACCGCGCCGAACGCGTCCGGGTCGGCGAGCAGCGGCGTGACGTCACGGAAGGTGACGCCCTGCACCGGCCAGTCCTCGACCGGCCGGACGCAGGCGTCGATCGCCGTAGCGGCGTCCACGGAGGTCAGGACGTCTTCAGGTCGACGTCGCACTCGTCCTTGGCGTGCTTCTCGATCGCGTCGGACGCCTTGGTGAACTTCTCGTCGCCGAGCTTCTGGAACTCCGAGGCCAGACCCTGCAGCTTCGTCATGTCGACGCCCTCGGGCAGGTTGCCCGACTGGACCTTCGCGAGGTCGGACATCTTGAGCCCGGCGTCATCGAGCGCCTTCTCGACGGAGGTGATGCCGTCGTCGAGCACCTTCCAGTCGCTCTTGATGTCGGAGGGGGCCTCGTCGGCGAGCTCGTGGAACGTCTTGAACGCCTCGTCGATCTTGCCGAGGTCGTTGCTCTCGAGCGAGTCGAACTGCTTCGTGGCGGACTTCAGGTCGGAGCAGTAAGCGCTGCTGCCGGATCCGCAGGCGGTCAGGGTGGTGGTGGCGGCGAGCAGGGCGCCGGCGAGGGCAAGCTTCTTCATGCCCGCAAGCATGTCATGCCGATCCTCGGCGGGCCCACGGCCCCACGCCGTCACCGTCCGCCCGACCCGGTGCCGCCCTTGCGCGCCGAACGCGGCGGACGGGACGGCTGGCGACGCTCGCCGGGACCGCGGACGGCGGCGCCCTGCTCCCCCGCCGCCACCGGATCGGCGTCGTCGGCAGCTGCGTGCTCGGCCGCGACCTGGGCGTCCTTGGCCCGCCGCGCGAGGTCCTTGAGCGGACCCGACCCGAGGACGCCCACGCCGACGACGAGCAGCGCGAGCACCGGCAGCAGGGCCGTGACCGAGGTGTTGATGGACCGTACGAGGGTCTGGTTGACCGCCAGGTTCGCCTGCTCGGCGTACGTGCGACGGTTCGAGGCCAGCACCCCGTGGGTGTTCTCGCGCACCTTGTCGTAGACGACGACGGTGTCGTAGAGCGAGTAGCCGAGGATGGTCAGGAAGCCCGTGACGGTCGCGGGCGTCACCTCGAAGCCCGACCACGCGTACACGCCCGCGGTGATGAGCACGTCGTGCGCGAGTGCGACGACGGCCGCGAGCGACATCCGCCAGTCGCGGAAGTAGGCCGCGATGAAGACGACGACCACCACGAGGAACACGAGCAGGCCGGTGAGCGCCTTGCTGGCCACCTGCTTGCCCCACGACGGGCCGATCAGGTTCTGGCTGACCTCGGTGGCGCCGGCGTCGGTGAGCGCCTTCTCGAGCGTGGCCGTCTGGTCCTGCGTCAGGGCGCGGACGTCGATGCGGATCGTGTCCTGGCCCGACGTGGTGACGATGGGGTCACCCGCCTCCGGCACGCCGGCCTCGTCGATGGCGCGCGTGAGCCGGTCGGCGGTCGCGGTGTCGGCCTGCTGCACCTTGGCGGTGAGCTCGACACCACCCTTGAACTCGATGCCCAGGTTGAAGCCCTGCACGACGAAGCCGAGCGTGGACGCCAGCAGGATCACGACGGAGATCGTGTACCAGAGCCGGCGGCGGCCGACGAAGTCGACCGAGACGCGGCCGGTGTAGAGGTGCTGGCCGAAGCTGCTGAGACGTCCCATCAGGCGCGTCCTCCCGTGCGGGTCCGGGCGGGGCCGGACTGGTCGACGGCACGCTCACCGATGCCGAGGTGTGCGGCGTCGAAGCCGGAGAGCTTGTGCCCCTTGCCGAAGAACGTCGTGCTGGCGAGCAGCGACATCAGCGGCTTCGTGAACAGGAACACCACGATGACGTCGATGATCGTCGTCAGGCCGAGCGCGAAGGCGAACCCGCGCACCACGCCGATCGCGAAGATGAACAGGATCACCGCCGCCAGCAGCGAGACGCCGTCGGCCGCCAGGATCGTGCGCCGGGCACGGTCCCACCCCGACTCGACCGCCAGACGCAGCGACTTGCCGTCACGCACCTCGTCACGGATGCGTTCGAAGAGCACGATGAAGGAGTCTGCGGTGATGCCGATCGCGACGATCAGGCCGGCGATCCCGGGCAGCGTCAGCGTGAAGCCGAGCGACTGCCCGAGCAGCAGGACCATGGCGTAGCTGACGGCGGCGGCCATGAGCAGCGAGCCGATGGCCACGAGGCCGAGGCCCCGGTAGTAGAGCAGCAGGTAGCCCATGACGAGCACGAGGCCCACGCCGCCGGCGAGCAGACCGGCCTGCAGCTGGCTGCCCGCGAGCGACGGACCCTCCACGGAGACGCCGTTGACCTTGAAGGTCAGGGGCAGCGCACCGTAGGTGAGCTGGTTGGCGAGCGCCTTGGACGACGTCGACGTGAAGCTGCCCTGGATCTGGGACTGCCCGTTGCGGATGACCGCCTGCGACGTCGGCGCGCTGAGCACCTCGCCGTCGAGGACGATCGCGAAGCTCTTCTGCTGCGGCGTCAGCGCGGTGGTGACGGCGTCGAACACCTTGGAGCCGGAGTCGCGCATCGCGATGGAGACGACCCACTGCGACCGCTGGCTGTCGTAGACCTGCTCGGCCTTCTTGACCTGCGAACCCTCGATGACCGAGGGGCTCAGGACGAAGACCTGGCCGTTGGTCGGGTCGCAGGTGACGAGCGGCCGACTGGGGACGTCCTCGACCTGGTTGCCGTCCGGCGAGCACTGGAACCCGGCGGCCAGCTGCTGCAGCGCGGCGACGCCGTCGGAGTACTGCTTCGGGAGGGTGGCCGGCGAGTCGGTCTCGGCGGCGATCATCTGGTCGAGCGACAGCTTGGTCCAGTCGACCGCCGACACCGCCTTCTCGGCCTTCGCGCGCGCCGCGTCGTCGAGCGGCTGTCCCGTGGCGCCCTGGGCCTGTGCCCAGACGAGCCGGAAGCGCAGCTGGGCCGTCTTGCCGACCTGGTCGACGATGTTGCCGCGGCGCTCGCCGGGGATCTCGATGATGACCTGGTTGCCGCCCTGGGTCGTGACCTCGGCCTCCGACACGCCCGTGGCGTTGACGCGCTGGTCGATGATGTCGCGCGCCTCGCGCAGCTTCTCCGGCGTCACGTCGCCCGACGAGGCCTCGGCCTGCAGGGTGATGCGGGTGCCGCCCTGGAGGTCGAGGCCGAGGCGCGGCTTCCAGACGGCGCCGTCGTCGTGCTTCAGGTCGACGCCGACGAGCAGGCCGTAGAGCGCCACGACCAGCGCGAGGAACAGCAGGAGGGTGCGACGAGGACGCGGGGTCCCGGGTCGGGGCGCAGGTCTGGCCATCAGTCGTTCGGGCTCTCGGGTTCGGGGGTCGGGCTCGGGTCGGCGACCTTCGCGACGGCCTGGCGGTTGACGGTGATCACGGTGTCCGGGGCGATCCGCAGCTCCGCCTCGACGTCACCGAGGGAGACGAGCTCGCCGTAGATGCCGCTGGCGAGCATGACACGACGACCGGGCTCGAGGGCGGCCTGGGTGTTCTGGTAGTCCTTCTGCCGCGCCCGCGCCGGTCGCATGACCAGCAGGTAGAAGATCACGAGCAGCAGGACGATGGGCAGGAGGCTGTAGAGGTCGGTCACGGGAGATGCTCCGTCAGGGTGGGGTGTCGTCCGCAGGGCGGACCTGGCTCAGGGCCAGGAGGAAGTTTAGACACGCAACCAAGCACCGTGGCCCTTCCCATGCTTCCACGAGGGCGTGTCGGGACGGACGCCTGCCCCGCCGCGGGCGCGCCGCGGCTAGGCGTCGTCGAGCGGGAGCTGTGCCGGGTCGGCCGGTGCGGCGAGCCCGAGGTGACGCCAGGCGGCTGGGGTCGCGATCCGACCGCGCGGCGTCCGCGCGAGGAAGCCCAGCCGGACGAGGAACGGCTCGGCGAGCTCCTCGACGGTCTCGCGCTCCTCACCGACGGCGACGGCGAGCGTGCTGATGCCGACCGGTCCCCCGCCGAAGCTGCCGCAGAGCGCCTGCAGCACGGCACGGTCGAGCCGGTCGAGCCCCAGGTCGTCGACCTCGTACAGGGCGAGGGCCTTGCGCGCCTCGGGGTGGCCGACGGTGCCGTCTCCGCGCACCTGGGCGTAGTCACGGACGCGACGCAGCAGCCGGTTGGCGATGCGCGGGGTCCCGCGGGAGCGGGAGGCGATCTCGCGGGCGCCGTCGTCGGAGATGGTGAGGTCGAGCAGCCGGGCGGACCGTTCGACGATGCGTTGCAGCTCGGCGGCCTCGTAGTAGTCGAGCTGGGCGGTGAACCCGAACCGGTCGCGCAGCGGCCCGGGCAGGAGCCCGGCGCGGGTGGTGGCGCCGACGACGGTGAACGGCGGGATCTCGAGCGGGATCGCCGTCGCGCCCGGGCCCTTGCCGACGACGACGTCGACCCGGAAGTCCTCCATCGCCATGTACAGCAGCTCCTCCGCGGGCCGCGACATGCGGTGGATCTCGTCGATGAAGAGGACGTCGCCCTCGTCGACACCGGACAGGATCGCGGCGAGGTCGCCCGCGTGCTGGATGGCGGGACCGCTGGTGAGGCGCAGATGCGCACCGAGCTGGTGGGCGATGATCATCGCGATCGTGGTCTTGCCCAGGCCGGGAGGACCGGAGAGCAGGACGTGATCGGGTGTGCGGCCTCGCTGCTGCGCGGCCTCGAGCACGAGGGAGAGCTGCTCGCGGACCCGCTCCTGGCCGACCAGCTCCTCGAGCGTGCGCGGGCGCAGGGCGGCGTCGAAGGCGCGGTCGTCGGGCGTGGCCTCGGCGAGGACGGCGTCGAGGTCGGCGAAGGAGTCGCGGTACTCGTCGTGCACGCCGCTCACGCCTTCGACAGGGATCGCAGGGCGAGGCGCAGCAGCTGCCCGACGTCGGGCTCGTCGCCCGCGGAGTCGGCCACGGCGTCGATGGCGCGCTCGGCGTCGCGCGAGGACCAGCCGAGGCTCTGCAGCGCCTCGAGCACCTGGGCCCGCCACGGCTCGCCTCCACCCGTGCCGCCGGACGTCGCGACGGGTGCCGGGCCGACGCGGTCCTTCAGCTCGACCACGATCCGCTCGGCGCCCTTGCGGCCGATGCCGGGCACGGACGTGAGCACCGCGTGGTCGGACTCGGCGATGGCGCGACGCGCGAACCCGTAGAGGGTCAGGGAGTCCTCGCGGACGACCAGCGTGGTGGCGAGCTGGGCCTGCTCCCCCAGCCGCAGCCGGGCGATGGTGCCGGGCGTGCAGTGCACGAGGTGGCCGAGGCCGGCCACGTCGATGACGGCGGAGTCGAGCGAGAGGGCGGCCACCTGGCCGCGGACGTGGGCGATCATCGGAGGGACTCCTTGCGCTGGGCAGCGGCGTGGGCCTGCTGCAGACGGTTCTGCGCGCCGCCACGCCAGATCTGGCAGATGGCCAGGGCGAGCGCGTCGGTGGCGTCGACCGGCTTGGGCGCCTCCGCGAGACGCAGCAGCCGCACCACCATGGCCGCCACCTGTGCCTTGTCGGCGCGCCCGCTGCCCGTGACGGCCGCCTTAACCTCGCTGGGCGTGTGCAGCTTGACGTCGACCCCGTGCCGCGCGGCCACGAGCATCGCGACCGCGCTCGCCTGCGCGGTGCCCATGACGGTGCTGACGTTGTTCTGGCTGAACACCCGCTCGACGGCCACGACGTGCGGCCGGTGCAGCCGCACCGCCTCCTCGAGCCCCTGCTCGAGCCGGTGCAGACGCCGGGCGGTGTCGAGGTCGGCCGGCGTGCGCAGCACGTCGACGTGCACCATCTCCAACGGCCGACCGACGGAGCCCTGCACGACACCGAGACCGAGCCGCGTCAGCCCGGGATCGACCGCGAGCACGCGCGTGGGGGAACGCATGTTCGAACGATAACCCGCTGTCGCCCCCGCGGGGTGGGCGCCACGCCGGGGTGGGGGGTGGGTGCTGCCGCAGGGGGTCTCGACCTGCTGATGCGCTGCCTGCGGGGGTCCCGACCTGCTGCGGCGCTGCCGCAGGAGGTCTCGTCGTGCTGCTGCGCTGCCTCGACCTTCGCGGTGTCTGGTCTCCGAAAGGGCCTCGACCGGGCGGCAGGCGACCGCGCTGGTCTGGGGTCTCGGGCTGTGGCTCGCGCGGGACGCAAGAATCTGCGTTCGTGCGCTGAGGTCGAAGGATGCTGCGTTGACGACGGGATCCCGTCGTGAACGCAGAAGCCTTCGGCCTCGAACGCTCGAATGAAGAATCGTGAGTGCCCTTGGCGTTGGGGGGACGCGAGATTCTCCCTTCTCGTGGACCGTTCCACGCGAAGGGAGGTTGGGCTCAACCGGTTGTTGCAAGTAGCCCTTCGTTGAGGGTCTGGGCTGGAGTCTTCCATCCGAGGGTCTGGCGTGGGCGGGTGTTCAGGCGTAGGG
>LUMW01000518.1_pt1 | contig 20020 bp, 20 predicted proteins | sample 729761 | NCBI WGS metagenome assembly LUMW01 (sample SAMN03860302, study PRJNA289734) | marine metagenome | biome: seawater column; feature: ocean; material: water; isolation source: Red Sea water column Station 192 - depth 500m | place: Saudi Arabia: Red Sea | collected 2011-10-15 | depth 500 m
TCTATAATATATGAATTTAGCTGTCATAGGAAGTGGTGGTCGTGAACACTCAATCTGTTACAAACTAAAACAGTCTCCAAAAATAAAAAAACTAGTCTGCGTGCCAGGAAATGCGGGTACTCAAAAAATAGCAGAAAATATAAAAGAAGATATTTCAAATTTTGATGCTCTTTATAAAATAATTAAAAACCAGTAGAAAAAAGTTCTTCTTGTTTTCCACTTGCCTTTAATATCCTCTGGATGGATATAAACTCTATGACCATGTTCATCAGTTGTGGCCAGACGGGTTTCGTGTGGCTCTCCTTTTTTTTCACTCATAATTTACTCGTATAGTTTACCCTCAGGTTCTTTTGGATTTGTTGGCGTTGTGCCTTGAAAGTCCTTAACATATTTCACGACCGCCATCACTTTTTCTTTACCAATCTTTGGTCCCCAGGCTTCCATCCCTTTATCAACGACACCCTTGTCTACAACTTTATAGATGGCTTCAACACTTCCATCACCGTTTTTCCAATAATTGTCGGCAAGGTTAGGGCCGACGCCTCCTCCTCCATCAGGGCCGTGACAGGCTTTACACTTACGTCTGTAGGTTTTTTTGGCAATTTTTTTAGCTTTTGGTGTATTTACCCAAGCATTATATTCATCCATGTTAAAGCTATTGTTTTTTTCTTCCCATTTTTTTTGAGCTTCTTCTACATTGGCGATTTCGGTTTTATATTCTTCTGTAAGGGTTGGTCCATCCATAAATGTATAATAAACATAATAGCCAATGCTAAAGATGATTGTTACGTAGAATATTCCTAACCACCATGAGGGAAGAGGATGGTCAAGTTCTTTAATTCCATCATAATCATGATCTAGAAGAATTTCTTTTTCATCTTCAAAAACTTTTACTTTATCTTGGTTTTCATTATTTTCATTCATTGTTTTTTCTCCCTTCTTCTTCAAGCGGTAGCGCACTTTGAGCCGCATAGAGTTCTTTACTGCCTTTTCTAAAAATCATAACAAGCATGATGATAAAAACAGTTAGAAAGAGTATTAAGGCTAAACTTGGAAGCCAAGGTATATTCCAATTTGATAAAACAGATGATTTCATTCTTGACCTCCTAGATCTGTCCCTAGTCTTTGAAGATATGCAATTAAGGCAATGATTTGTTTATCTTGTACCTTCATTTCAACACCACTTGATTCCATTTCTTTAGTGATTTCTGCAGCTTGTTTTTTTGCATTTACAATTGCATTATCTATATCGTCTTGTGAGTAAGGAACTCCTAAAGCGGCCATGACTTTTAATTTTTTAGGTAAAATTGCATAACCAGTCTTTTTTCTCGTTAGCCATGAGTATTCAGGCATAATTGAGCCTGGAGTCATCTCTCTTGGGTCAATCATGTGTCGATAATGCCAAAAGTTTGGTCTCTTCCCACCTTCTCTGGCCAAATCTGGACCAATTCTTCTTGAACCCCATTGAAATGGACGGTCATAAATAAACTCAGTGGCTTCTGAAACTTTTCCATAGCGAAGTTTTTCATTGGCCATCGGTCTAATCATTTGAGAGTGACAAGTATAACATCCTTCTCTGATATAGATATCTCGTCCAGCGAGTTCAAGTGGAGTATAAGGTTTTACATCTTTAGATATTTTAATAAAATTATTGGACATAAAAGCCGGTATAAATTCAATAGCGGTACCAACTAAAACTGCTATTAGAGCTAATACCGAAAATGTTGCAGTCATCCCTTCAAGTTTTCTATGCCCTTGATCTTTATTTTTAGATGATTTCCAAGTTGGAGCAGGAGCCTTGAAGACTTCTTCTACCTGATCTTCTTTTTTTGCACCTCTGATAGTTTTAATCATGTTGTAGACCATGATGAGCATACTCGCAAAAACGAGTAATCCACCTACTAGTCTTACCCAGTATAAAGGAAGAATCTTAGTAACAGTTTCAACAAAGTCTGGGTAAACTAAAGCTCCGTTTGCATCAACTGCTTACCACATGAGACCTTGAGTAATACCGGCGACAACCATAGAGACATAATAGAGTCCAAGCCCTATCGTTCCAGTCCAAAATTGAACATTACCAAGTTTTACAGAATAGAGTTCTGTCTTCCAAAGGCGTGGCACCATATAATAAGTGATTCCGGCTGCAAGAAAGTAGTTCCAACCAATACCACCAGAGTGAACGTGTCCAATGATCCAATCTGTATAATGGCCGAGAGCACTTACAGACTTGATCGAAAGCAGTGGTCCTTCAAATGTGGACATTCCGTAGAAAGTAAGAGCTGTAACAAAAAACTTAAGAATTGGCTCTCGACGAACTCTATCCCAAGCACCTCTTAAGGTTAATAAACCGTTAATCATCCCCCCCCAAGAAGGAGCCCATAGCATGAGTGAAAAGATCATACCAAGAGTTTGCGCCCAGTCAGGTAAAGCAGTATAAAGGAGGTGGTGAGGACCGGCCCATATATAAATGAATATCAGTGACCAAAAGTGAACAATAGATAATCGATATGAATAGATTGGTCGGTTGATTGCTTTTGGAACAAAATAATACATGAGACCCAAAACAGGTGTTGTTAGAAAAAAGGCAACAGCATTGTGTCCATACCACCATTGAACCATAGCATCTTGAACACCTGCAAATATGGGATAACTTTTCATTAAGCTAACAGGAAATTCAAGTGAATTAACTATATGTAAAAGGGCCACTGTTAAAATTGTTGCAATATAGAACCAAATAGAAACATAAATATGTTTTTCTCTTCTTCTCCATAAAGTTCCAAAGAAGTTAATGGCAAAAATAACCCAAACGACTGCAATGGCTATATCAATTGGCCATTCAAGTTCAGCATATTCTTTACTTGTAGTATAACCCATCGGTAGGGTTATTGCTGCTGCAACAATTATGAGTTGCCATCCCCAGAAGTGAATCTTACTAAGGGTATCGTTAAAAAGTCTTGCCTTACAAAGTCGTTGTAAAGAATAATAAATACCCGCAAAAATACTGTTTCCTACAAAAGCAAAAATAACAGCATTCGTGTGAAGAGGACGAAGTCGGCCAAATGTTAACCATTCAATTCCAAAATTCATTCTCCAGTCGGCTAATTGGGAAGCAATAATTAAACCAACTAACATTCCAACGACTCCCCATAGGAGTGTTACTGAAGCAAACATTTTTACGATTTTATCATCGTAGGAAAATGTTTCCATTTTTTGATTTGATTCACTCATAAATCTTTTCCTTTTAATTCATTTTTTGTTTTATCTTTTTCATCATCAAGAAGCATTTTATATGAAGGGGTATCAAGGTCATCGTATTGACCAAGCTTTACAGAATAAATAAATATCCCAATAAAAATCAGGGCCAAGATTAAGGCAAGGGGAAGAGTTAAAAACAAAATGTCCATACGGACTCCCACTAAATTTAATAGTTATTAAATTATCTATTCTACATAACTATCTGTATTTTAAAACATCTTAAATGAAATTAAGTTTTTATTTAATGATATAAATCATGTTCTTTCTTGAGAGATTCAGGACAAACTTTGTCTGAGTTTTTTGGTTCCAATTAAAGTTGAGGCGAGGACTGTAAAAGAGCTTAAGGGCATTATAATGGCAGCAGCAAGCGGATCTATATAGCCTTGAATGGCTAAAATCAGCCCTAAAGAATTATAAAGCAGTGAAAATATTAAATTTCTTTTAATTATATGTAGGGTCTCTTTACCCGAAATTAGTAATCTTAATATATTTTGTAAATCCTTAGTGGCCATAAAGACTGAACTGGCCCTAAGAGAGATGTCGACACTTCCATGAATGGCAACACCAATATCTGCAAAACTTAGAGCAATAGCATCGTTAGCACCATCTCCTAACATCATTGAGTTAGGCGTTTTTTTAATAAACTTTTGCTTATCTTGAGGAGACTGTTCGTAAAATGTATTTTGGGGTAAAATCTCTAAGTCTGAGGCTACTTTTTGTACAGAAAGTTTATTATCACCAGAGAGTAAATAAATATTATAGTTTAAATTTTTTAGTTTTTTAATAATATTGTAGGCATCAGGTTTAAGACTGTCTGAAAGATGAATTTTAGTAACTAGCATCTGGTTTTTGTATAAGCCAATGAGTGTATTACTGTTTATTTCAGCCTTAATTTGTTTTAATTCATAAAAATCATTGTGAACTGTTCCACTAGGTCCAATTCCAGGTGTCTCTGTATAATGAGTTAATTCTAGGCTTTGTTTAATTTCATCAAGATAATAGGCTTTTAAATAATCAGTTATAGACTTTGCAATAGGATGCTGGGATTTACTTTCTAATTGATATATTACATTGAAGTAATTTGAACGATCTAAACTTTCCCATTTAATAACTTGAAACTTTCCATGGGTTAATGTTCCTGTTTTATCAAAAATAATATTTTTAATTTTATTGGTCATCTCTAAAACAAGTTCATTTTTTATAATGATGCCTTTTTTGGCTAGCTTGGCTAAGCTAATCGTGAGGGTAAGAGGGGTTGTTAATCCTAGGGCACAAGGGCAAGTAATGATAACAAGGGTAAGAGTTCTAATAAAGGCATCTTCAATTCTTCCATGGAAAATAAAATAAGAAAAAACGAAAAAAGAGAGAAGGAAAACACCTAGAACAAAATATTTGGCAATTTGATCGGTTAAGGAAACAATTTTTGTTTTTTGGTTCCAGCCATGTTCAACTGCAGATAAAATTTGTCCTAATTTCGAATCTTGACCTGTGTGAATAACCTTGGCGGTTAATTCTTGATCGAGATTTATGGTTCCTGAAAAAATATACTCACCTGCTTGGATCGGTTGGGGAATGACTTCACCTGTAAGAAGTGAATTATTTACTTTGCTAGTTCCTTGGATGACTTGGGCATCTGCTGGAATAGTGTCTCCTGGATAAATATAAATGATGTCGTTGGGCAACAGAAACTTCGCATTGACCTCTTTAAGAGTTTGGTCATCTTCGACTTTGTAAGCAATTAAATGAGTAAAAAAGTTGGAAAGCTCAGAAGCTTCAAGCCCTTTTTGTTGAGATTTTTTGAGTAAAAAACGAGATGTTAAGAGGAGAAAAATAAGCATTGAAAGCGAATCAAAGTAAATATGAGTATCATCATTTAGAACACTAAATAAACTGAATGTTCCTCCAAATAAAAGAGCTATCACAATGGGAAGATCAATAGATATGAGTTTATTTTTCAGAGAAGAAAAGGCATTTCTGTAAAAAGGAATGGCGCAATAAAATATGATGGGAAAGAATAAGAAAAGAGAGATCCAGTTAAAATATTTTTCGATATGTCCGGTAGCTCCTGCATAAACAGCAAAGGCCATAAGCATAATATTTCCCGTGCTAAAAAATGCGATTGCAATCCGAATGAGATCTTTATGATCTTCTTTAATTTTATGTTCTTTAAGTTCCTTTTCCTCCATAATCGGGTGAGGTGGATAGCCAAGTGATTCGAGCTGTTGGGCAATTTGAGATATTTTTGCATCTTCTAGTAATGTAATATCTACAGTAGACTTGGACATATTTAATTTGGAGTTTAACACTTCATGATTAATTTCAGGAAGCTTTTCTATTAGCCATAGGCAAGCTAGACAGTGAATGTTTTCAAGGTAAAAAGTAATTTGAAGAGTTTGATTGGAAATGATGGTGTATTTTTGTTTAAATTCGGGATCATCTAAGTATTTATATTTTTGTCCACTAATTTTTACTGCTGTAGGATTCGTTTGTGCTGTTTGCTCTCGTAATCGATAATAGTCAGTTAAGTTTTTTTCTTGGAGAATTTCGTAAACAGTTTTACAGCCCTCACAACAAAATACAATGTCAGATTCTTCATCACTTAGAAAAACGGGAATAATGATTTTTTCGTGACAATGTTCACAATGAGATTGGCTCGCCATAAGAAATGTAATATATCAAGTTTTAGACGATCGGTATATTTAATTTTTATTGATCAGCTCATCTAATTTCTTTGTTTCTTCTTTTTTGATTTCTTCTAAGATGAGCTCTGAGTCCTGTTGATTAAATAGTGAGCTTTGAGAACTTTTAATTGAGTCTTTTAAATAGACAGGATCTGCATTTTCAAATAGGTCTTTTCCCATTTCTTTAGATTGAGTGATTGTTCGTTTCACACTTTTTGAAAGGCTCTTTTGAACTTCGACTCCAAGTGGACCGGTAAGCTCTGAAATATGATAAAAAATAGGTTTGTTCTGTATTTGAAATGATAAAATGATATAGCTAAATATAAAAGCAAGAGAGAATTTAAATAGAATTCCAAACATCGTTATTACCTCTTTATAGAAAATTAAAAATGACTCTACAATCATATTCTTGGAGATTTGTAATCAGTTTATAATTGGCATGATATATTTGAGTCTTATTGTCATTGAAGATATTCATCATTGTTTGAGTTTTTGAAATATATGGGGATGAACAAGTTATCTCATAATGCTTTTTTTTATCAATTTCAGTTAGCATCTTTCCAAGCAAAATATTCATACTTTCAACATAAAGAGATTGAAAGAAGGAGGCTTGATCAACAGATAATTCTTTTTGATACGTGTCTAGGTAGCAAATTGCAACACCATTGAAATCACCTTTTAACTCAAAATAAAGAGGAATTTCATGTTTTGTTTGAACTGGTAATTTATTTGTTGTTAAAAATGGACAATCCATTTCTATGTGAGCTTGGTTGTAAATATTTATTTCCTCTACTGCACATTCTTGAAGAAGAGAGAGTATATTGTCACTTTTATTTAAATTGTTTTGAAAAAGTTCCATAAGATTAATCCTCGTTATTAGCAATATTTTCTAAAACTTTGTCTACAGATGTTAATAAATCTTCTTTTGAAAATGGTTTTTGGATATAATCGCTTGCTCCAGCTGATATAGAATCAATAACAATGCTTTCCTGGCCAAGTGATGAAATCATGATAACAGCTGTATCTTGAAAATTATCATTGATATAGTTGGCCAATTCAATCCCACTAACATCTGGCATAACAACATCGATAATGGCCAAGTGTGCTTTTCTATCTTTGAGAATATTAATAGCTTCGTTGGCGTTCATGGCTTCACCTATAATATTGTATTTAGGTTCATCTAACATTGCTGAGATGTATAAGAAAATAAAAAAGGGAAGCGTTGCTTCCCTTTTTTTATGCGGCAATACTTGAGTTTTTTTCTTTTGTAGGATGTGTTTTACTTGATTTTTTTATTTTCTTTGCGTGTGGTTCCCAGTCGAGAATAGCCACCTCTAAAACTTCCTGAAAGTTTTTAACAGGAATAAAATTTATCTTTTTTCTAAACTCTTCTGGAATATCGGTAAGGTCTTTTTGGTTTTTCCAAGGAATAATGATTGTTTCAATTCCAACTCTCATTGCTGCGAGAGCTTTTTCTTTTATTCCTCCAACTGGAAGGACTTTTCCTGTCAGTGTAATTTCTCCAGTCATAGCAATATCTTTACTGATAAGAGTTTCTGTAAGAAGTGAAACAACTGAAGTGGCAAGTGTAATCCCTGCACTTGGTCCATCTTTTGGAATTGCTCCAGCAGGTAGGTGAATGTGAATTTCATGTTTATCAAAAATGTTTTCATCAATTCCAAGCTTTGTCGCCTGGCTTCTAATAAAGCCAATTGCAGCTTGAGCTGATTCTTTCATGACATCACCCAGTTGTCCCGTTAATGTAATCCCACTTCCTTTCATTTTTGTTGCTTCGATAAAAAGAATTTCTCCTCCAGCTGCTGTCCAAGCAAGACCTGTCGCGACACCAACTTCATCAAATTCTTTATGGTCTTCTTTACTATAGAGGGCTGGGCCTAATAATTCCTCAACGGCGTCTGGAAGAATATGCGTTTTTGTCGATTCTCCAACTGCTATCTTTTTAGCAACTTTTCGGCACAAAGACCCTATTTGTCTTTCAAGATTTCTCAGTCCTGCTTCACGAGTAAAACCATCGATGACAGTTTTAACACCATCGTCGTGAAAATCTATATGTTCATGGGTTATACCATTTTCATCCATTTGTTTAGGAATCAAGTACTGTTTTGAAATTTCAAGCTTTTCTTCTTGGGTGTAACCACTTAAGTTAATAATTTCCATTCTATCTCGTAAAGGACCTGGAATATTTTCTAAAACATTGGCCGTTGCGACAAACATGACGTTGGATAAGTCATAATTAACATTAAGATAATGATCTCTAAAATGAGCATTTTGTTCTGGATCTAAAACTTCTAAAAGAGCACTTGAAGGGTCTCCCTTGTAGTCTGATCCAAGTTTATCAATTTCATCTAGCATGATAACTGGATTTGTGGTTTTAGCCTGCTTCATTGCTTGGATAAAGCGACCAGGCATGGCCCCTACATATGTTCTTCTGTGTCCTCTAATTTCTGACTCGTCTTTAACCCCGCCAAGACTGATACGAACAAACTCCCGTCCCATTGAGCGTGCAATGGATTTTCCTAATGAAGTTTTACCAACTCCAGGAGGTCCCGAAAAGCACAGAATAGGTCCTTTGACCTTTCCTCCCTTTAAAGTTCTAACTGCAAGATGTTCTAGAATTCTTTCTTTAATTTTTTTAAGATCAAAATGGTCTCTATTAAGAACTTCCATAGCATGATTAAGATCTGTAATTTCCTCTGACATTTCAGACCAAGGCAGATCAGACATCCATTCAAGATACCCTCGCAAGATACTAGACTCTGAGGAGTCTGGATGCATTCTTTCTAAACGTGTAAGTTGCTTGAGGCATTCGGACTCAATTTCTGGGGGCATATTCTTATGAGATATTTTCTGACGAATTTCAGAAAACTCATCTTGGGGAGTGTTGTCTCCTAGTTCGCTTTTCATTTGCTTAATTTGTTCTCTAAGAAAATACTCCTTTTGGGTTTTGGAGATTTCTTCATTTGTTGAGGACTTAATTTGCTCTTGATAGCTTAAAATCTTAATTTCACTGTGAAGAATATCATTAATTTTATTTAAACGATCTACAGGATTAAGAGTTTCAAGAATTTCTTGTGCTTGTTCTACTTTAAGGTTTAGATTTGAAGCAACGAGATCGGCAAAACGACTTGGATTGTGAATATCTTCCAAAATCATAAGAATATCAGGAGAGAGAACTTTGCTTTTGTTAATAACAAGTTCTAAATTCTCTCGCACATTCCGCAGTAGGGCTTCGATGACTTCTTGAGTTTCAGTTACTTCAACAGTTTCTGTCTTAGTAAGTTTAACTTTGAAAAAAGGATCGTTTTGCTCGAACTGTAATATTCTTGCTTTGGTTAATCCCTGGACTAAGATTTTTAGCCGTCCATCAGGAAGATTTCTTTTTCTCATGATCATGGCCACAGTTCCAAGGTTATAGATTTCACTTGGTGAAGGGGCTTCTGCATGAATGTCTTTTTGACTTGCAAGAAGTATTAAACGGTCTGTTGTGTTAATAGCTTCTTCAACAGCTTGAATGGAGGACTCTCTTCCAACATACAAAGGCAAAATCATAAAAGGGTAAACAACAAGATCTCTTATCGGTAGGAGGGGGAGTGTTTCTTTGAACTCAATATTTTCACCCTCATAATTTGTAACCATAACGTGTTCCTCCAGCTTATATTGAACGCTTTATAATTCCATTTACTTTTTCCTTTTCGGGAATGCTTAAGTAACCTTTAAAAGTTTTTTAAAAAACTTCTATCCTGCTGAAATAACATTTTTAAGTTCCATAAAAAGAATGTTTTGATATGATGGGGACTGATTATTGACTGATTGGAAGGATGGGATACATATATGCTTGACAGAATTAATGCGGTAATTTTAGCAGCAGGAAAAGGCACACGTTTGAAGATTGATACAGCTAAGCCCTTGTGCCCTGCGCTGGGGCGATGTTTAGTGGACTATGTGGTAGAGGGCTTGACTCGTTTTAGCCAAGACTTAGATTTAAACTTTGTTGTAGGTCATCAAAGAGAGCTCGTTGAAAGTCATTTACTGAGACAGTTTTCTCAGATGAATTTTAATTTTGCACATCAGCAAGAACAGTTAGGAACTGGACATGCGGTGCAAGTCTTTTTTGAAAATTTTCCTCTTGCTTGGGAGAATAAATATACTCTTATTGTGTGTGCTGATACACCATTAATTACTTCTGAAGTTTACCAAAGGCTGTATGAGGAATTGATTGATAATAATTATGATGCCGTTTGTGCGAGCTTTATTGCACAAAGGCCATTTGGTTATGGAAGAATTAATCACGGAGAAGTTGGTTTTGATATCGTTGAAGAGAAAGATGCAAGTCAAGAACAAAGAAAAATTACTGAAGTCAATTCTGGTCTTTATTTATTTAAAACCTCTCATATCAAAAAGTATTTAAATGATTTAGATGATAATAATCAATCAGGAGAGTTTTATCTTACTGATCTTTTAAAAAAAGATCTTAATGTAAAAGCGATCAAGTTTGAGCAAGAGATAGATTTTTTGGGAGTGAATAATTTAGTTCAACTTGAAAGGGCAGAAAAAGTTTTGGCCCAGAGAAAAAAAGAAAAACTGATGCTTGCAGGTGTTAGAATGATTAATGCAGATTCAATCTATATTGAAGATCAGGTTGAGATTGAACCTGGAAGTGTACTTCACCCAAATGCTCAATTGTTTGGGCACACTAAAATTGCGGCTGAAGTTGAGATTGAAGCTGGTTGTATTCTTAAAAACTCTGTTATTGGAGCTGGGTCTCAAATCAAAGCTTATTCATATTTAGAAGGAACACAGGTGAGAAAAAATGCTTCAATTGGTCCAATGGCGCGCCTTAGAGAGGGAACAATCATTTCTGATAATTGTAAGGTCGGTAACTTTGTTGAAACCAAAAAAACTCTTTTACATGATGGTGTTAAGGTTTCTCATTTAAGCTATGTAGGAGATGCAGAAATTGGAGAAAACACAAATATTGGTTGTGGATTTATTACGTGCAATTATGATGGGGCCAATAAACATAAAACAACAATAGGTAAAGACTCTTTTGTGGGTAGTGACTGCCAAATGATTGCACCTGTTGAAATTGGAGATGAGGCTTATATTGGGTCTGGGTCGACGATTAATAAAAATGTTCCCAGTGGAGCTTTTGCTATTGCCCGCCAAAGACAAGTGACAAAAGAGAATATGGCCCATAAATTTATTAAGAAAAAAGATAAAATATAAAGGTGTAATAATATGTGTGGAATTGTAGGTTTTAGTGGTAAATCAGATGCTGTCTCTCCAGTTTTAGAAGGCCTATCTCGATTAGAGTATAGAGGTTATGACTCAGCCGGAATCAGTATGAATATTGACGGCAAGCTATGTATTTTTAAAAAAGAAGGAAAATTAAATAACTTAAAAAACTTTTTGGAAGAAAAGTCTGGGCTGAGTTCAACTATAGGTATTGGGCATACTCGGTGGGCAACGCATGGTAAAGTAAATGACACCAATGCACATCCTCATGGCAATGAAGATTTTTCTATTGTTCATAACGGTATTATTGAAAATGCCAATGTTTTACGTGAAGAACTTAAACAGAAAGGTTATCAGTTTAAATCAGAAACTGATTCAGAAACATTTCTTGTGAAGTTATCAGATGAATTTAAACAATCCAAAGATATTGAGCAAGCGATTATTGACACTTTTAAATCCATTGAAGGAAATTCTGCTTTTGTTGTCATTGCAAAAAATAGTCATAAAATTTATTCAATTAAGCGTTCAGCCCCTCTTGTCTGTGGGGTGAATGAGGAAAGTGGAGATGTTTATGTTTCATCAGATCCATATGCTTTAATAGGTTTCACGACGAAGATATACTTTCCTGGAGATAGTGTTTTGTGTATTGCTGATCATAGAAAGGCAAATAACCATTATTCGTTTTTAGATTTAAATAGAAATGAAACGAAGGATTACACAATTCAACAAAAACAGATGAGCTTAAATACTGTTTCAAAGGGAAAATATGAGCATTTCATGCTTAAGGAGATCTTTGAACAACCAGAGCTTGTTAACAAGTTATTTTCAATTTATTCAGAAGATATAACTTCTTTAAATGAAATGACTAAAAGTCGACCAGAAATGGTACATATTATTGCTTGCGGAACTGCGCTTCATGCAGGCTTAGTTATAAAAGATTTTTTAGAAAGAAAAAATAGAATTAGAGTAAACTCTGACTTTGCTTCAGAGTTTCGCTACAAAGAACCATTAATTTGTAAGAAAGATGTAGGCTTATTTATAAGTCAATCAGGTGAAACAGCTGATACTCTCGCGTGTCAAGAACTCTGTGTTGCTCAGGATCTTAAAACCTACTCAATTGTAAATGTAGAGGGGTCAACTTTATATCGAAGTTGTGATTATAATTTGCTTCTTCATGCAGGAGCTGAAATTGGTGTGGCCAGCACTAAGGCTTTTACCCAAATGGCTTTGGTGGGTTATATATTGTCAAATGCTTATCTTGATGAACCAAAAGACTTAAAATCTGAGTTTGAGCTTCTCTCTCAAGCTATTACTTTAATTTTAAACCGTGAAGAGGAAATCAAAAAGATCGCTCGAGATATCTATAATTACAAAGGTTTCATTTTTACTGGAAGAAGAGAGCAGTATCCAATCGCTTTAGAGGGAGCCTTGAAATTAAAAGAAATCGCTTATGTTCATGCAGAGGGTTATGCAGCAGGTGAGCTTAAACATGGGCCCATTGCTCTTTTTGATGAATCTATGGTAAATATTGCGATTGTAACTAAGGACCTCTATGAGAAAACTCTTTCTAACGCTCAAGAAGTTAAAGCTAGAAAGGGAGTCATGGTTATTCTTGGAGAAGGGGAAGATTCTGAGTTATCGGAAATATCAGACTTCTATTTTGGAATAGATTATTTAGGTTTAACAGACTTAAAACCTTTAGTGACAAATGTCGTATTACAATTATTGAGCTATCATATTGCAAAGTTTAAGGGAACTGACATTGATAAGCCTAGAAATTTAGCAAAATCAGTAACGGTAGAATAAAAGGAATCATGAATTTAAGTCATCTTAATGAAGCGCAAAGGGAAGCTGTAAGACAAACGGAAGGCCCTGTTATGATTTTAGCCGGAGCTGGCTCTGGTAAAACAAGAACACTTGTTTCACGCGTTCAATACTTATTAGAGGAAAAAAAAGTTAGCCCTTTTAGAATTCTTGCTGTTACTTTTTCAAATAAAGCGGCTAGAGAAATGCGAGAAAGAATTGCTCAAAATAGTCAGGTGGACTTTGGTGCCATTCAAGTTACAACTTTTCATTCCTTTTGTGCAAAGGTCTTGCGACAAGAGGCAAAATATCTTGGATTGAGTCGGAATTTTACGATTTATGATACGTCCGAGTCAAAAAGTATTGCAAAGGCCATCCTCGCAAGGCGCGGAATTAGTCAAAAAGAAGTAAGTCCTTTTGAAATCCTTCAGTATATTGATGAGTTGAAAAATTTGGGTTTTTATTTGGGGTGTAAAGATCAAGAGACACTTGATAGCTTTGAAATGGATGATTATTTTTATGAGTTTTTTGAAGAGTTTGAGTCCGAGTTACACAAGTCTAATGCGGTTGATTTTGGTGGTTTAATAACTGGAGTCTTAAATCTCTTGGAAAACTTTCCAGAGGTTTTGGAAAGATATCAAAAGCGATTTCATTATATTCTTGTAGATGAGTATCAAGATACAAATAGAGCTCAGTTTCGATTGGTGAAACTTCTTTCTGAAAAAAAGAAAAATATTTGTGTCGTTGGTGATGAGGACCAGTCCATTTATTCTTGGAGAGGAGCAGATATAAGAAATATTTTAGACTTCGAAAAAATATTTCCTGATGCTAAGTTAATTAAACTGGAACAAAACTATAGATCGAGTAAAAATATTATTGAGGCAGCCTCTTGTGTTATTGCTAAGAATCAACATCGTAAGGGCAAGGAGATGTGGACAGATAATGAACAAGGGGAGTTCATTGATCTGATAGAATGTAATGACGATAAATCTGAGGCAGAATTTGTCGCTAAAGAAGTCTATCGCTTAACTTCTCAAGGCGTTGATCCCAAAGAAATTGCTGTTTTTTATCGAACAAATGCGCAATCACGAACAATTGAAGATGCGTTGAGACGTTTAAAAATACCCTATAAAGTTGTTGCAGGAATTAAGTTTTATGAAAGAAAAGAAGTAAAGGACCTATTGGCCTATATGAGGTGTGTCGTTAATGATATGGATTCATTGGCACTTAGTCGTATTATAAATACTCCAACACGTGGAATCGGTGCAAGGACGCTGAGAAAGCTTGAAGATGAAGCTATTAAATTAGATCTCTCTCTGTGGGAGCTGATAAATAAAACGGTTGATTTTCCTGATGACTTTAAGCATCTAAGACTTAGCTCTAAGGTTAAGTCGGGCTTGAGAGAATTCACTCACTTGATTCATGAAGCTAAAGCTCTTGAGGAACAGAAAAAAAGTCCCTTAGATATTTATGAGAAGCTCAGAAGTGAGTCCGGCTATATGGAAGCTTTAAGAGTGGAAAAGTCTTATGAGTCACAAGGACGGATGGAGAATTTGGATGAGCTTTCTTCTGCAATATCCCAATATGTTAGTGATGAATCGCAAGCAAGTTTAGTCGGCTTTTTGGAGTCAATTACTTTGGATACAAGTGGGGGGGATTCAGAAGAGCCTCTTTCTGAAGTTTCACTTATGACAATACATGGTTCAAAAGGGTTAGAATATTATTATGTTTTTGTTGTTGGTATAGAGGATACAGTTTTTCCTTCTTTTCAGAGTATGGATGGTGATGAAGCCTCAATGGAAGAAGAGCGAAGATTGTTTTATGTTGCCATGACAAGGGCGATGAAAAAACTTTATTTGTGTTATGCTCAGGGGCGAATGCTTTGGGGATCATTACGTTTTAACCCTCCTTCACGTTTTATTGATGAAATTCCAGATGACTTTTATAAGGTCAAGCCCTATAGAGTTAAGAAGAAGGCTCTTGAGTCTTCAAAGAGAAAAAAATATGCTGACTTTGATGACTCTGATGAATTTAATCAACTGAATCAGTTTGATGATGATGTCGCAGAAGTTTCTTATGTATCATCAGCACCTAAAGTGACAAGTAAATATCCTGTGGGAAGTAAAATTAAACATAAGTTATATGGCACAGGAGAAGTTTTAGAAGTTGATGGATTTGGTGTTGATGAAAAAGTCGTAATTAAGTTTCACGATGGAGCAAGAAAAAAGTTTTTAGTTAAATTTGCACCAATTGAGAGGGTTTAGATGCAAGAAGAATATACACCGATTCAGTTTCAAAATGGAGTCTTGAAGCTGCTTGATCAAAGGCTTTTACCACACAAGGAAGAGTTTGTCTTATGTGAAACAATTGAACAGGGACATATGGCAATAAAGGATATGGTTGTAAGAGGTGCTCCCTGTATTGGTTTTACTGCTATATTTTCTCTTGCACTTTGGTTAAAGTCTAAAAAAGATTTTTCACAGACAGAGTTGCTACAGGCAGCAAACTTTTTGCGCACGGCTAGACCAACAGCAGTTAATCTCAATTTTGAAATAGATAAAGTTATTTCTTTAGTTTCTCAAGTTAAAAATAATGAGGAAGATCTCTACTTAAAAATAGTAGAATATGGACTAACTCAAATCAGAGAGTCTGAAAACAAAAATAGAAAGATGGCCATAGCTGCTCAAAAAGATCTAGTTGAGCGAGAAGGGAAAAAAAAATTTAGAATCTTAACTCATTGTAATACAGGGTTTTTAGCTTGTGGTTCTCTGGGAACAGCTTTAGGAGTTGTGGAGCATTTACATGAAAATAACTTAATTAAAGACGTTTGGGTAGATGAAACAAGACCATATTTGCAGGGTGCAAGATTAACTTCTTACGAACTAATGAAGCTTGGTATTGAGCATAGAATTGTTGTTGAAGGTGCAGCTTCTTATTTGATGAGAGAAGGTTTAGTCGATGCTATCTTTACAGGTGCTGATCGAATTGTAAAAAATGGAGATACAGCCAATAAAATTGGGACTTCTAATTTAGCAATACTAGCAAATCATTATAATATACCTTTTTATATTGTCGCGCCTACAAGCTCATTTGATTTAAATATAGAGACCGGAAATGATATTGAGATTGAACTTAGAGATGAAGAAGAAGTCCTTTCTTATGGTGGGATACGAATTGCTCCTAGAGAGTCTCGAGCGTTTAATCCCAGTTTTGATATTACCGAAGGGAAATTAATTACAGGGATTATATCTGAAAAAGGTATTGCTAAAGGAAACTATTTAAAGACTTTGCAGGAGATTGTTTAATGGGGCAAATAAGAGCTTCTATTGATATCGGTTCGAATTCCGTTTTATTACTTATTGCTAAAGTCCATGAGGGGAAATTTGAAGTCATTGAAAATCATTCTCAGGTGACTGGCCTTGGGAGGGATCTAGACAAGAATAAGGTTTTTATTGAAGAGGCCATGGTGGAAACTTCAGAAGTTTTAAGTGAATATGTCTCAATATGTAATCAATATAATATCAAGACCAACGATATTATTGTGACTGCAACAGAAGCTTCTAGAGTTGCAAAAAACTCAAAAGAACTTTTTGACAAGATCTATAAAAAGCTTGGTGTAAAAATTAGAGAATGGGAACACGAGAACTTTTTTGTGTAGCCGGGACTATGACTTCTGTAGGAAATATTTATTTAAATCATAGAGAATTTGTAGAAAAAGAAGTTCATGGTTTGAGTTTTGAAAAAAAAGTCTTAGATCAACTTTTGAAAAAATATGCAGAGTTTACACCCGAAGACTTTTTAAGAGATTATCCTTTTCTAGGAAAGAGATCGAAAACGATATTGTCTGGAATTGAATTGGCCAATAAGCTTTTGGATGAACTGTATATTTGAAGAAAGAGTCATTAATAAAGGTGAAAAAGTTTTTTCAAAGGATAGTAAGTGCTCAGACTTATATCTTCTTACTTCAGGAAAAGTGGCCTGTTTTTCTCTTAAGGATAAGAGAGTAATACCTTTGTATCTAGTTGAGGAAAAAGGAGTTGTGGGAGAAGATTGTCTTTTTGGTGACAGAGAGACTTTTTATTATTACGCAGTGGCTTTAGAGGAGTGCCATATTACTTTAATACCTAAGAAAGATATTATCGATGTTATGCAGGCCGGGAGCTCTTGGATAAAGAGCATTTTTGGAGACCTGTCCGAAAAAATATATAATACCAGTAGTTTATTATTGGAGCATAAAATACAGGATAAAAGATTAAGCTCTAATTATGATCTTACAGATGAGGATTTAAAATTGCTTTATCAAGCAGCTGAAGCTTAAAGACTAACATGATTCTGCTTACTTAATTGTCTTGTGCTCTTTGAGTTTCTTGTTTTTTATGTGAGAGATTTTGCTTCATAATATGAAAAGCTTCTTCAGCTAATCCTCTATCAAGGGACATCAGAGCTTTTCGTTGAAGTTTAGGGTCTAAGGGGTATAAAGCAAGGCCTATTATTGCAGGATTTACTTTAGAGAAAACTCTTTCGAGGCTTTTACGAGATAAGCTAAAGAGATTTTTAAAGGAAAAGCTTTGCTCCGAAAGTTCTTTTGCCATGGAAGCATTTCTTAATTTGATATTATTTAAAAGTTTTTGTTTTTCGCCTTCTTCCATGTATTGTAGCATTTCGATAATTTGTTGTCTTCCATTGATAAAAATATTGTTTTGGTTGGATTCATTAGACATCAAGTTTCTCCTAAGAGTTTATGGTTTAAACTTCTAATTTAGCTTTTTGTGCTTCAAACTTTTTTTGCGCACTTTCTAGATAGTTTCTGTGTTCATTAATTCTATTTTCGACTTCTTTATCTTGAGAAATCTCGAGTTCAGCAATTTGGGTCTTATGATTACTTTTTAAGTCTTGGACCATTTGCTCATATCTCTTTTTTTCATTTGCAATTATTTCATCATTTTTACGACGAAGTTCAGTTAGTTTAATTTCAAGTTGATTTTCTTCGTCAGCAATCTTTTGACTATAATCTTTTTTTAATTCAGTAATCGTTGCTTTACTCTTGTCATTAATTTTATCAATTTCAGAACGCAATTCTCGCTTTTTTTTGCGCATTTCAAATTGATGCCGACTATCAATGGCTTCTGCTTGTCTTGCATGCATTTGTTGCTTAATTCCGTCCATATTTGTTGTCCTCTAGGCTGCTCTTTTTAGAGCCTTCCCTTTAATGATAAGTGATATAGTTGGGACAAATCAAGGTAGGAAAAACCTTTTATCTAGATAGAATATTCTTTATATGCTTTTTTATTGTTTGTGCGTATAATGAATCGGTATGAACACACTCTTAACCTATGAAGATCAGAGACATTTTAAGCAATGGCTTGAGCTGAACCTCAATAGTATTTCTTGGGAGGGACGCTATCTTGATGAATTTCATCAGGTTTGGGATCATGTTTTTAGCCCTGATATTAGCTTAGAAGCTCAATTTGCTCTTTTAGATAATATAGAAAAAATTCTCACTCAAGGGCCAATGATTTCTTGGTTTAAATGGATTAAGAAAAAGCTTATTGTTTATGTTTTTATTTATAAAAATTTAAAAATAAATGAAATTTCTTATGAGGTTGGAGTGAGTTCCTCTTTAGTATCTCTAATCTTAAGAGACTTTTTTATTGAAAGATTTCCGCACTTGGAAGATCAACTCAATCATAAGTTTCATATCGGAAATATTTTATCTTCAAATCTTGAACTTTCTTTTGATGAGCTAGCTAATGCCTATTCCTTTGAGAGAGATATTCGTGGAAGTTTGGATGAAGATATTATGACGGGATTAGAGGTAACATTATATTCTGATTGGGAAAAGTTAAATCAATACTTCGAAGATCAGGCAAAAGAAAAAATTGGAAGAAATTTTTTAACGGACAGAAAAATCTTGAGCAAGCAAATTAAATTCTTACAAGAAGTGATGCTTCTTTTTGCTTTAGGGGCTTTGCTAATATTTGCTATTAAAGTAGGAAACAAGACTTATGAAGATTATTTAGTTGAAAAGATCTCTTTATTTTCTCCTAATTTTTTTTGGTTGGATAAAAATATATCATTTAAGGGTGAATCTTCAGTATCTGATGATGATTTAGAGGTTCAACTTAAGGAATTAAATGAATTAGAGAAGATCGGAGCACGAGAGGTTTTTGAAGATTTTGAACAAACAACTCGATATGAGGTAGAGTCAGATGTAGTGTTAACTTCTGTTGAATCTTTACCCAAAGATTTTACAGTCGCTGGTTTAGAGCTTTCCAATTATGAAGAGATTAAAAAAGGTGGATATCGTAATAATCGTTATGGGCGCAGAAAAGCTTATAGAGTTATGATGACATCAGTCGATCCAGAGAGTATCAGAAATAAACTCGTTAAAATTTTAGGTGAATACAATGTTCGTCAAGTTGATAATGTAAAACCAGGTACGCAAATACCAGGGGGAATGTATTTTAATTTGTATGTTCCACGAACTTCTTTGAAAGAGTTTTTGGCCAAAGTGAGTTCTTATGAGGAGCAGTCTACAATCTTAGAGAGTAAGACTGTCTTTGGAGGTCCGGCCAATATGGATAAGGTATTCATTTGGATAAAATCAATTTGAGTGGATTTTTATTGTGGTTGAAATCAACTAAGTAAAATTTATGTCCTTTGGAAAAAAAGAAAAAATTATTTAATAATGAATCATTATTTTGTTGACAAGCATTTCTATTTTGAATAAATTAACGATCCGCGATCATTGATCAATATAAATGTGGGGGTGTAGCTCAGTTGGGAGAGCATCTGATTTGCATTCAGAGGGTCGCAGGTTCGACTCCTGTCATCTCCACCAAATATTGATCATTTTTTTTTGTAAAAAGAAAAAAAATGATTGCGTTGAAAGATTTTAGGGGTTAAACATACCAAGCTTTCAAACAGCTCTTTGACAATTGAATATTAAGATAAAAGTTTTGCTTTCTTAGGAAAGCGAAAATAGATGAGAAGGAACCCGTTCAATAATAACTCTTTATTAATAG
>LUMW01000503.1_pt1 | contig 19836 bp, 14 predicted proteins | sample 729761 | NCBI WGS metagenome assembly LUMW01 (sample SAMN03860302, study PRJNA289734) | marine metagenome | biome: seawater column; feature: ocean; material: water; isolation source: Red Sea water column Station 192 - depth 500m | place: Saudi Arabia: Red Sea | collected 2011-10-15 | depth 500 m
GGGCAAAGCTCTCTATGAAAATCAGGTTACAATCGAGGAGGCAAAAGGAATATGACTTTAACTAAAAGAGTAATACCATGTCTTGATGTAGCAAATGGTAGAGTGGTTAAAGGTCTACATTTTAAATCAATTAAAGATGCAGGTGATCCTGTTTCACTAGCTGAAAAATATAGCAATGAAGGTGCAGACGAACTTGTCTTTCTTGACATTACTGCATCAGAAGAGAATAGAGAAATAATAAAGTCGTTAGTTTCTAAAGTTGCACAGGTAATCAATATACCATTTACTGTTGGTGGTGGTGTTAAGACACTTCAACATGCAAGAGACATACTTCTTAGTGGTGCTGACAAAGTTGCGATTAATACTGGCGCCGTAAAAAATCCTAAAATCATTACTGAACTAATGGAACTTTTTGGAAGACAATGTATTGTTGTTGCTGTATTCACGGATAACGGAAAAAAATTCTGGTTTGAAGTCTTCATATATGGTGGTAAAAAAGAAACAGGTATTGATGCGATTGAATGGGCAAAAAAAATGGAATCTCTTGGTGCAGGTGAAATACTTCTAACAAGTATAGATATGGACGGAACAAAGGATGGTTATGATGTTGACTTAACAAAGAAAATTGTTAATTCCGTTTCTATCCCTGTTGTTGCATCTGGTGGTTGTGGAAAACCTGAAGACATGATTGATGTTTTTAAAAAAACTGATGTAGAAGCAGCATTAGCCGCCTCTATATTTCATTATGAGACTCATTCTGTTAATCGCGTGAAAAAATTAATCAAAGAAAGTGGAATACCTGTGAGGATATAGTAAAGATTAACAAATATACAGTCTATGATAAACTATGGAACAAAACGTCACTAACATTGATTTTTCAAAAGGAAACGGCATAGTACCTGTTATAGTGCAGGATGCTAGCACCAAGGAGGTTCTAACATTGGCATATTCAAACAAAGAATCACTTGAACGTACGTTATCTACTGGCAATTCATGGTTTTGGAGTAGATCTAGAAAGAAACTATGGATGAAAGGTGAAGAATCAGGTAATACACAAAAAGTTAGAGAAGTTTTGTCTGACTGTGACTCTGATGCACTAATTTACCTAGTTGAACCTGCAGGTCCAGCATGTCATACAGGCGAGCGAACCTGCTTCCATAACTCACTCAAAAGTTAAGTATTACTTAACTTGATATTAGGATATTTTATCAATACTTTTACGAATGTCTGGCATGGATAAGACCTTCCTACAGTGTAGGGAATGCAAAAAGGAGTATGACTCTACTTTCAAGTATATCTGTGATGAGTGTTTTGGTCCACTAGATGTTCATTATCACTTTCCGACTATAACAAAAGATGCCTTTACAAGCCGTGAGCAAACCTACTGGAGATATTTTGAGTTACTTCCAATCGTTGACAAGTCAAATATTGTTAGCATAAACGCTGGGATGACACCACTTGTTAAAGCAGAAAAACTAGGAAAAGAGATTGGATTAAACAACTTGTACATAAAAAATGATTCTGTTAACCCAACATTTTCATTCAAAGATAGACCTGCGGGTGTTGCAATCTCAAAAGCAAAGGAATTTGGTTTAAGTTCTGTAGGATGTGCATCAACTGGTAATTTAGCATCAGCTACAGCTGCACATGCAGCAAAAGCAGGCTTTCCATGTTACATATTTGCACCAAGTGACATAGAACATGCAAAAATTGCACAAGCCTTGTCATACGGTGCAAATTACATAGCTGTTGATGGAACTTATGATGATGCAAACAGAATAGCTGCACAAATTGGTGACAGCAAGGGAGTTGGCGTTGTAAACATCAACATGCGGTCTTACTATGTTGAGGGTTCAAAGACATTAGCATATGAAGTAGCTGAACAATTGGACTGGAAAGTGCCTGATCAACTGATTGTTCCAACTGGGAGTGGTGCAATGCTTAATGCAATTTGTAAGGGCTTTGAAGAATTGGAAACAGTTTCATTATTAGATAATGTATCAAAATTACATATGAATTGTGCACAGCCACATGGTTGTGCACCAATAGTTAACGCGTTTAAAGATAACAGTAATGATGTTATTCCAGTAGAAAACCCTGATACAGTTGCAAAAAGTTTAGCAATTGGTGATCCAGGCGATGGTCGTTATGTTTTGAAGAGATTAAAGCAGTACAATGGAATTGCACAAGAGTCAGACAACAAAGAAACACTTGACGCAATACTATTACTTGCAAAAACGGAAGGTATATTCACAGAACCTGCTGGTGGTGTATCAGTTGCTGTACTAAAGAAAATGGTTGAGGACGGACAAATTGACAAAGATGAAAATACAGTTTGTTATGTAACTGGTAATGGACTAAAGGCGACAGAATCCATCATGGACGTACTTTCAAGACCACAGGTTATGCAACCTGATGTTGCAAAAATTTCGGCGGTTGTGAAGTAAATTGACCAATATTATCTTCACAATTCCCTCTGTTCTTAATGGTGGAGCAGGAGAAAAGAAAACTAATCTTGATGCAGCTACATTGAAAGATGCATTTACTAAAATTTCAGAAACAATGGGTGACGATTTTAAACGTAGAGTTCTAAATGAAGACGGTACGCCAAGATCATTGATCAACATCTATGTCAATGGAAAGAATGCAAAATTTTCTTCGGGTCTTGATACTACATTAACTGATGGTGATGAAATATCAATTCTTCCTGCGGTAGCAGGAGGCAGTGAGACAGGGGGACAGGTGCCTGACCTTTCTGAAAAAGAATTGGATAGATATTCTCGACAAGTTATGTTAGAAGAAATTGGTTATCAAGGACAATTAAAATTAAAACAAGCTAAAGTTTGTGTTGTTGGTGTTGGTGGTTTAGGAAATCCAATTGTTACAAGACTTGCTGCAATGGGTGTAGGAAAAATTAGAATCGTTGACAGAGATGTAATTGAACTATCAAACTTACATAGACAAACAATGTTTAATGAAGATGATATTGGTCAAGTAAAAGTCGAAACAGCTGCAAGAAAACTGCGCAAACTTAACGCAGAAATTGTTATAGAAGAGATGCCAGTTTCAATTAATGATTACACCGCGTTTGAAGTTGTTGATGGTTGTGATGTTGTTGTTGATGCACTTGACAGTGTTAACGCACGTTATTCACTCAACAAGGCTTGCATAGAAAAAAAAATTCCTTTTGTTACTGGTGCAGCAGTTGGTGTGACTGGTCAGTGTTTTACAATATTACCTAACGAATCTGCTTGTTATCATTGTTTATTTCCTGCACTTGATGAGGATTCTATGCCAACTTGTAGCATTGAGGGTGTGCATCCATCAATACTTTCTATTATTGGTGGCATTGAAGTTTCTGAAACTGTAAAAGTAATTACTGGAAAGGAGCCAAGTCTTAAGGACAAAGTTTTGCATGTTGATTTGGAAAACTTGGTCTTTAATTTCACTAAGGTTTCCAGGGTTGACGAGTGTTCGGTGTGTGGTACTGGAAAGAAACAAGAAAAACCAAAGGAAGAGCTCATACTTGAAGAATTATGTGGGCGAAACAAAGGAAAAAGAACATTTTCTATTACGCCGACATATCATGTTGCACTAAATGTTGATGATATCACATCTATTGCTCAAAATAGGGACTTTGTTGTAGAAAATTTGGGTGATCTTGGACTTTCTCTACGTACAAATGACATTTCTGTCAGTTTCATGAAGCGTGGTTCTGCTGTACTAGTTGGGCCAAAAGACGAGAAGGCGGCAATTTCACTTTATAAGGAACTGTTAGGTACAAAATCGATCATAACAAATCAGCAAAATACTTAATAATTATAACGTCTATTTTGTAATAATTTCAATAAATGATCTAAAAATTGTAATATTTATGATCGCTAATTGGAATATGTATAAACTTGTATGTAAAAATGGACAAGATGTCCATTAGTGTTATATACTAAAATTTCAAAGAAACTCCAATAACATGAAAAACGAAATAGGACGTAAAATAACTAGTCTTACAATAATGGCGGTAATGTTTACCGGTCTAGGTCTAGTCCAAGGTGTTCCAAGCTTTATGCCTGGTGCATTCGCAGACAATTCCAACAGTGCGACCGAGGGAATGTTATCCGTCTCAACAACAACGCTACAAGGCACAGCAATTTTAGAAATCGTTATCAACGATCCAGATATCTCTGACACATCAAACGATATCGCATCTACACCAACAATCGAAATAGACGGAGTTTCACACGACACGCAACAGGCGGTCAACGGAAAATGGTATCTTTACCTAGTTGACTTGTCACAATCCACACTAGTCGATGCTGATGGAAAAGGAATGGAGTTTGGTATCAAATGTACCACCGGTTTAGGTATTAACACCGGACCAGTGGAAAATTTACTATTAGTACGTGGTACAGCTAACATAATCTCCACAGGCACAACTGTCTGGGCAGAAGCATTAGCAACATCTGGTACATCAGCTTCTCAATCCGGTGGATGTCTTGATATCAACAACATGATCAGCACATTAGATGATACTGCAGGCACAACTTCACGACAATTACTTTCTGATGCAATGCTAACAGGTGCACCAGCACTCAGTAACTGGAACGGCAAAGTCGGCAACGACACAGAAGTTGACTTAGGTCAAAGAGGTCACAGCTTAAACGATACATCTGGCTATGGTTCATGGCCATACATACTAGCACAAGATCTTAATTCTGAGTTTGAGGTTGCTTACGGTTCCGACGTGATTGCAGTCGAATATGGTAACACTGACGACGAAACATCAATTTCAATACTTAACCAAAATCCAGCAGACTCACATCATATCCATCTCACCGTTGCAGATCCAGCATTAAACATGGATCCAACAGGTGTAGACACTTGGATATTTGACGCTGCTGCAGCAGACACTTCAGCCCATTCCATTATTTTTGCAAATAATGGTTCCAACTCTCACGGACATCAACTTCGTGCAGCTATAACTGTAGCTGAACAAGGAGACTTGGGCTTTGTCGATAATGGTAGACTGTTCAACGACACAGCTTCTGCAAAGAAGTATCTGGACGGTATAACCCACATCGAAATGGTTGAAACAGGTTCAAACACAGCAACATTCGAGTCATGGTCTGCTAACGGAACTTCACAAATTACAACGAAGTTATCCGCAGCAGCAGACGGCAAAGTTGTCTTTAGCTACGGAGGAGATTATGCCGACATTATTATCACGTATAATAATGCAGTTCTTGAATTCGTAGATGACAATGGTGGAGATTGGAATCCAACAGAATCAGCAACGGTAAGGGTTACAGATCCTGATGCCAATAAGCAACCAGGTTCAGCAGAAGACCTCGCAATATCTGACGAAACCGTAATAATCCCAACAATTAAGATGGGAAGCCCATTGACTTTGGGTGGCGGTGGAGTCTCATGTCAAGAGACAACTTCAGCAAAATGTAACACTTCTGTAAACTTACCATTCAACAATACATCAGTTCGAATTGGAACTGATTGTGTTGGTACTGCACAAGGTTGTGTAAACTATCAAGGATATGTAACTAACGTAACAGACAGCAGTGAGAGACTCAGAATAATTCTTATGGGTCAATCAACTGGTCCAGATCCAGCAGGAGCTGATCCAACAGGTGTACTAACATCTATCGGTGCATTTACAGGTGGTTCAAACCACGATCACACATGGATCAATGTTACAACATCACATGCAAGAAGTGCGCTGATCAATTTGCCAGGTACACCAATTCTAAGCTATAACGTAGAGGGTCCAGCAAGTTCTCTGGAATCAACAGCAGTAGCTGTTTACATCACAGATGCTAGTTCAAACTCTACTAACAACGCAGCTGGTGAACTTGGTGTAGTTACTTCAGGTAACGCACGAAGCGGTGTAGTCGACTTAGACGATGATACTCAACAAGTCAAGAATACTGACATTTCTCCAGCATCATTCAGTGGTACTGGACAAGCAGATACTGGACTTTTGGGTATTGCCTTTAAGATCACACACCCAGTTGGTAACTTCTTTAACAATACTGAAGACTTTGCAATTTCAGCAGACATATGTAACTTCGATCAAGATAACGGATCCTACATTCACAACTGTATCTATAGAATAGAGGCTTCAGAAACCGGTAAGAACACTGGTGTCTTTGAAGGTTCTGCAGAGTATATACTCTTGAACAACTCTACATCTCTAGATAGTGATAACGGTGAACATGACGGAAACGATGAAGAAGTTGAAAACCTTGTAGGTGTCGACAGCTCAGATGTAACTGTAGTTCTGAATTCAGGTGTATCAGGTGTTGATTCACCTCGTGTAACATACAACGATACTGACGCAGTACAAGTAGCTGACAAACTTGGTGAACAATTAGATACGCTATCAGTTAGTGGTACTGCGGATCTAGATCTCGATTCATACGGTGAAGCCGACATGGCAACAATAACCATAGTCGACGCAGATCTTAACCAAGACAGCTCAATTCGTGATACATATGAGAACAGTTCCAGAACTTTCCAGATGAATATCACCAAGAAAGACGGTGTAGCACAGATGCCATTTACCAATAAACCAATGACTATCATAGAAACAGGCCCATCAACCGGTGTGTTTGTCGGAACATTCACTGTTCCATCAAACTATCTAGGTTCATCAATGGACTTGACATACTATGATTCATTGAACGAAGCAGGTAATGCAGATGAAGCAACTGATGGAGCAGCTATCGAATCCAATAGCGGTTCAGTAACACTCGATAAGTCAGTTTATCCAGTTCCATTCGACGCAAATGATCTCCGTACAGGAGCAAATGCAGGTACTGGTCAATCTGAAGGCGGTAACGTAACAGCATGGATTACAGTAACAGATACCGATTTCACAGATGATACATTAACGACATCATCTATCGGTACAGCAGGTACAATTCTGGTCAAAATAATTGAAGGTTCAACAACAAACACTTGCTTCACAGCAGGTAGTGCAGCAACAATTTCTGCTAACGGTGCTACCAACCAAGATGTTGGTCCGCTAACAGAGATTGAAAGAGGTTCTTCCTCTTATGAAGTATCAATTAACATTGATCAGGAACAGCATTGTGGTTCAACAGCTGGTCTCGTAACAGTCACTTCTGGTGACGTTCTACAGGTTGAATACGTAGATGCAGCCAATGATGCAGGTAGCTCAGTTACTGTATACGATTCATCAACATTCGATCTCAGAACAGCAACACTCTCAGTTGACAAAGATGTCTACGTACTAGGCAGCGATATGGTTGTAACATTAACCGATCCTGACTTGAACCTAGATTCTACATCAACTGACAGTTATGCATTGAGTATACTCGAATGGGATTCTGCAGCAGACTCATCTGAATTGCTTAACAACAGCGGCTATTCTGGCACAAACTTCGTATCAGTTCCAGCAAGTCTTCAAGAAACAGGTAGCGATACTGGTGTATTCCAGGTCGTAATCACACTTCCATCAAGTGGCTTGTATCCAGGCGGCAACCCTGCTTCCACGATACAAACTATCGAAGCTGGTGAAGATGTAACATTAACCTATGTTGATGTTGGTCTTTCAGGAGAAGATAACACTGAAGATGACGTACTGGACATCGAAGCTTACTTTAGCATCTCCAACTTTGGTGCACTTATCGAACTAGACAAGGATGTCTATAATTGGACAGACACTGTCTACATAACAATCACTGCACCAGACCACAACAACGATAGTGGTGCTGAAGAACAGATCGGAACATCATCTCTTCCAATAACGGTATCAACCAGATCTGGAAAGATGTGTAACGGAGCCTCAACTGATAAAACATACTATGCGGACGAATCTGGTGGAGACACAGGTGTCTTTGAAGCAGAGGTGCAACTAACCGGCTTTAACCACACAATGTCATCAGATTCAGCAACACGAACTGCAACAGCAACCACAACAAGCTGTACAAACAGTGACGGTGGTAATCTAAAGACCTCATCACAAACTGACGGTGTATCCGTATCATACGAATATACTGATGGTTCAGTGGTCTTTGCCTCAGCAGCAATCGTATGGAATATCGGTGAAGCAAGCTTTGACACAAGTTCTGCCTCTGCAGGTGGATCAGCAGTATTTACAGTAGTAGATGCTGACGAAAACGTTGATGATACAATAACTGATACATTCACTGTATCAGTATTCTCTGACTCAGATAGCGGTGGTCTAACACTCACCATGAACGAGACTGACGAAAATACTGGAGTATTCGAGGGCACGGTATTCTTTACCTCTGACCTAGGAACTTCTGGTACAAACCTTCGTGTCTCTGAGGGTGACACAGTAACTGCCGAATATACTGATGAAACACTACCTGAACCATATACAACATCCGATGACTTGACCATAGCTGGCACATTGACAATTGGCACAGCATATCCACCACTTGAAAGAGCACCTGCTGCTAACGCACGTGTAGTCGATGCATTCGGCTCCTCAGTTGCAGAAGTAACAGTTGATCAACAAGTACAGATTGCAGCCGATGTCTCAAATGGACAGAGCAAGGATCAAGCATTCGCATACTTAGTACAGGTTCAAGACAGTGACGGAGTAACAGTATCACTCGCATGGATTACAGGTTCTTTGACAGCAGGACAATCAATGAGTCCAGCATTGTCATGGACACCTAGCGAAGCCGGATCATACACTGCAACAGTGTTTGTCTGGGAGAGCGTAGATAATCCAACAGCGTTATCACCAACTGTATCAGTAGACATAGACGTAGTATAAGACTAGAAACAATCTAACCCCCCCTTTTTTCTTTTTTTTTAATCAATCAAGGAAAATTTATTCCAAAACAATATCTACAAGATCAAATTAACAAGAACGTTGAAATTTCTACTTTTTACCATTATTGGCTTTCTTATCGTTGCTAGTCTGCCACAAGTATTTGCGGAAGAACTGCAAATGTTCACAAACCAGCAAATATACACTACACAGCATCCGCTTTTGGTGTATGGTACAGGACCTGAAAATGCGCCACTAGTTTTACGTATTTTTGCACCAGACGGAACTATTGCAGAGTTTGAGCAAATTATGACAAACAAAGACGGCTCGTTCAGTTATAAAATGCTAGATTGGCCAGACTCTTCAACAAAATATCCTTACGGTACTTATACTGTCGAGGCTATATCAAGCACTACTGGAGAAACACAGAAAGTTGACATAAAATTTGCATCATCAACAGAACTTGAGTTAATACCAATAGAACGAAGAATCACTACACAAGTGTTTGCACCGGAGATGGCTGCAGCAGACAGACCTTTCCGTGTGTTTGTACAGGTTACAACTGATGGGCTTTTAGTTACTGGCGACGCGCAGAAAGTATTATCATCATCACACATACATTCTCCTGATGGTAAAGTGCATAGTCTTGCAATGTCAATAGAAATGCTTCATGAGGGTCTGTATTTTGTAGAATATACTCCTAGAATGGAGGGAACTTACATTTTTCATATGGTTGCATTCTCTGAAGGAACTCAGTCTCATGGTTCTGCCGCTACTCTTGTTCTTGGTGAAGATATAGCTGGAATATCTAGACAGATCATCACTCTAAATGATGTTTTGACAACTGCATCCAGTGAACTTAATACATTACAAACTGACATACATGGATTTGGTACCACACTTGAAGATGCTAGCACAAAACTGAATGATAGTGTAACAGTTATTGACACCAGCGTATCTGCAATGTCATCAGCAGTTGACAATATAGAACAAGCATCATTACAAGTTAATTCACTATTGTTTCCAATAATGGGCGCTATTGCAGTTATACTCGCTCTACAAATATCAATAATTGCACGAAGAAGATAATTATAATAGTCGTAACTAGGCAATTTCTAATAATGCCTAAACTTGCATTATTTTTGGTCGCATTTTTCATACTGTTTTTATTTCAACAGAGCTCTTATGGATTTATTGAGGGCAATGAAGTTATCACCCTTCCAAATCTTGATATTGAAATAGAAGCAAGTTCCATCTCAGTTGATTTACCACAACATGAGAGCTCTGTGGAAAGATACTTAGTTTATGGTTCGGGTTCACTTAGCAACGCATATCATGACACGAAAAATATCGTGTACGGAATTGATTCTGGCAAAGGATTTTTCTCAGTTGTAGCATTAGCCGAAAATGATGCATCTAAACTAAAATCAATGGGGTACAATGCAAGTTCATCAACTCTATAATGTAACTGGCAATGGAGTAACTATAGCTGTAATAGATACCGGAGTTGACTTTTCAAATCCTGATATTATGGAATCATTGGCACGAGATTCTAATAACAATCCCATAATGCTTGATGCAGATGGTCAGGGCTTGGTCCTTACAAATTCAACATTTGCTATCAACGTAAAGCACGGAAAAGTATACAATTTCACAAAAAATGAACTGTTGACAGGAATTAATGCAACATCTAATGTCTATACTTCAAGAGATGGTGTATTTTTGAACACATTGGGAAAAAATAGTACAATTTCTGTCTACAACTCCTTATGGCCATATTATGGAACAAATCATGTTCTTAGTGCCAAGATATCTGGTGATATGAAGATTGGAATAAATGAAAGAGACTTCATTCCATCAAAAAGTGGGATTTATCATATGGGCATAATACTTGCTGCACATCTTGGAAAACTACAAACAGTAATTGTTTTAGTAACTGATCCAAATGAATCTGGGATATATGATACCATTACACCAGACATGTCAACTTCTTGGATAGACTTTACGAGGGATACAAACGACAAACCAGACTTTGACTTTGATTTTACCGATGAAACGTCAATTACCATTGGTAGTGGAAACGAATTTTTGATTTATGATTCAGTTTTCCGATGAAGCCGAGATTGATAATACACTAGGTGCAGTTAATGGAACACTGCTTGATGCGATGGATAAGAATGGTAATTACTTTGGAGTAATGAATGATTTTTATGGACATGGTACTGCAAGTTCTGCTACTATTGCATCTAAAGGAAAGTTGAAGTATGATATATACAACGACACAAAGAAATCCACAATACTGGGTATTGCACCTGACGTTAACATACTTCCCGTAAAGTCACTGTGGTTTGGTGATGTTTTTTATGGATGGATGTGGGTTGCGGGGTTTGAAAACGAGGGGAATAAGTGGGTTTATTCAGGTGAGCCCAAAGTGGATATCATTTCAAACAGCTGGGGAATTAGCACTTTTCCAAGTTTTGAATATGTACCAGGATTAGACATCACATCGCACATACTTAATGCTCTAGTTATACCACAGTCACTTCATCAAAATCATACTGGCATAACAATAATATCAAGTGCTGGAAACGCAGGGCATGGATACGGTACAATGGGAATGCCAGGCGTATCATCATTTGGTCTGTCAGTTGGTGCTGTTACATCCAATGATTTTGTAGGTTATGGTTCGTTCAAAGGTGAGCCACGGTTTGGCAATACAACTAAACATTCAGATCATGTCGTTGATTTTTCAAGTAGAGGTCCAGGAGTAATTGGTGACCCAAAGCCAGAATTGATGAGTATTGGTGCATACGGCTTTGTGCCATCAGCTATAACGGAATTACCTGATGAACCTAAAGAATCGTTTAGTGTTTTTGGTGGTACAAGCATGGCAGCTCCGATTGTTGCTGGAAGTGCAGCTCTCGTGATTGAAAGTTTGCAAGAAAAATCAGTTAGTTATGATCCATTTACCATTCGAAATTTGTTGATGTCATCTGCAAGTGATCTTCGTAATGATCCGTTGACACAGGGGGCAGGATTAGTGAATGCACTAGATGCTGTAAGAATTTTGAATGGGCATGGTGGTAAATTCATGGTATATAACAACGCAACATTTGCAAACGTAAAAGAAGTGATTGAGACTCCTTTATCATCATTTAATTCAGATCTATTTGGTATTGATGAATTTGATCTATCCGACAAAACATTCGAGATGACAAGCTGGTATGGTGGAAGATTGAATCCTGGTGAAGAAACAACCACTGTTTATACAATTGAAAATCCTAATAATTATCCAATTAATGTTAAAATAAAACCGGAAACTCTGAGTCTAGTTGAAAAAACCCAAGTAAGCGGAATCACTAAACCACATCTACAGGACACGATTTTAAATGAACCAGATACATATAGACCAAATTACATCAAACTACGAGATATTCCAGCAGAACATAGAATTCTTAACGAAGATAGCATAATCCATCCAGATTCCTCACTGATGATTCTCAACCTTCACTTTCCATTCGGTACTTACATGAATGAGACAAGCAAAAATTATGCCGATGACTTGAAAATCTCCTCTCTGTATGTTTATGATTGGGAAGACAAAAACACAGATGATGAAATTTCAAGCGATGAATTGTCCATGGTAAGTAGGGGTGGTTCTTGGGGAACAGTTCAAGAAATTCGTATATCCGATCCATTGAAAAAATTTGAAAATGAACCAGTTGTCGGAGTATATCCTGTGCCAAAGAAATTTTCCTTCTGGCAAGGAAATACAAACAATAATTCAACATCAATGGATTACACTCTTTCCGCAAGTTACTATCAAAATGTTTTATGGGATGATGTCACAGCAGACAAAGAAGTTACAATTCCACCAAACAATTCTGTTAAAGTAACAGCAAAACTTTCAGTGTCACCAGAAAAACAAACAGGTGTTTATCAAGGATTCTTAAATTTTGAAGGAAAATATCACAAAATTAATTCACCTGTTTCATATGCAGTACTCGAAACAGTCGAGAAGGACATGAAACAAACTGTAATTACTGGTTTAATGGGCGATATTTTGTATGGTAATGGTTTCGTGAAGGGCGCCTTTGATATGACAAGTAGATACATGGCTGGTGACTGGAGACAATATTATTTTGACATTGATGATAACACAATAAATTCTGCCGCTATGGAATTTGAATGGGAAAATGATCACACAAACTTTACCGTGTTCATGATTGATCCTCAGGGGAAAATTATACAGACAAACTTTCCATCAGGTGTATTTGGTGAATTTTTGGGTTGGCCAACTAGCGATTGGCTTGGTACATCATCATTTAGTGGAGGTGGTGCATTCTACCCTCTAAAAAACAAAGATAATACGTCGACTGTACTCTTTGCACCAATTAACCAGACTGGAACCTACACACTACTTGTTCATTCTACACTATTTGATGGTACATCAGTAATAGAACCTATCTCAGTTGCTGCAAAATTTACTACAATTGTGCCTGATGATAAGCCACCTCAAATAACATTCAAAGTTCCTAAATTAATAAACAAAAAATTTGATGTTTTGCCCGAGATAATTGAGAAAAATCCTGACACCGTGAAATATTACCTCGATGGTGAAGAGCGTACGAGACAACAATTGCCTTTAAACTTTGGAATGCTACCAGATGGAGAACATGAATTAAGAATACAGGCAGTTGATATTGTTGGTAATGACGCAGAAAAGACATTTTCATTTACTGTAGATAATACACCACCAGAAATCTTGGTAAAATCGCCATCGGATGGTACAACAGTAGCAGACTTGCTAGAAATAGACTTCAAGGTGGAGGACAAAAATTTAGCTGAAGATGGAGCGATCACAATTTTATTGCCAGATGGTGAATCTCTAGAAGATGTAACATCTCATTCCTTTGATGTAACTGAGATGGACGATGGACCTTATTACTTGACGATCACGGCTGTAGATATTGCTGAAAATGAAAAAAACATGATGATAGAATTTAATGTTGATCATACATTTGTGCCAGAGTCTCCTGTTATATCCAAAGATACGGTGCCATCATCCGAAAATGATGTCTTAATTGTGATTGGTGCCATTATTGTCGTAGCCATCGTGATCCCAATTATTATTAAAAGAATTAGAAAAACTTCTACAGAAAATAAAATTTTGAAAGAAGATTTATAACCAATTTGACGAATGTGAGCTTGAATGTCTGAGCAGGAAAAGGGACCTGGTGGTATGTCCAGGAGAGATTTTCTAAAGCTTATGGGTGCTGCAGGAACATCTGTTGCTTTTGCACCTTTCGTTTCTTGGGGCAAGTTTCTGCCCAATCCATCATCTGTAACTTTGACCAAAGTACCTGTAATCTTGCCTGACGGTACGCAGGCAAATCTTAACACTTTTCCAATAAATCACGCTGAGGTTATCACTTATCCAGAAACGGAGGATGAAGTTCTAAATGAGGAGGCATTTAGAAAATGGCAATTTATCAGACTACCTGAAAAATTCGGTGGAGGAAGAAAAGATGTATCTGCATTTAGAGCATATAGTATGGTATGCCTTCATTTGTGGTGTTTGTGGAAGTACTGGCCAGATGAAGGAAGAATGAGAGGAGAATGTCCATGTCATGGAAGCATGTATGACGTTCGAACTGGCACTTCCTATCTAGGACCTGCGTCACTGCAAGCAGCTCCTTCAAACACACTACCACAACTTAATTTTGAGGCTGATTCTGATGGATTTATGTTTATTTCCCCTCCAAAATGGGGAGTTAATGATAATGGAGTTGTAGGATATGGCCGTTTCGCTTGAGAGACGCAACGGTTTACTCGAATTCATTTATTGGATTTGGAATGAGTTAGACAGAACCATATTTACTGGAATAAAGTTTTCATTTCCAGCTCGGTTTGTAAGTCCGTTTGGATTTTTGGGAATGCTCACATTCATCGTGTTTATCACTCTTGGTGTAACTGGCGCACTACTGATGTTCTATTACGAACCAATCATGACAAGATCATGGGACAGTGTTGCATTTATCAACAACGAAGTACCGTTTGGATTTCATCTTAGGAATCTACATTATCATGGCTCAAATGCGATGGTAATGTTAGCAATTCTTCATATGTATTACCAATACTTTAGTGGACGATACAAAATAAGAAATGAAGTTTTATGGGTAACAGGTGTCATACTTGGTACTGTAACGATTCTTGAAGCATTCACTGGATATGATATAATTTTCAGTGAGAGAGCAGAACTTGCAATCAGCATTGCCGCATCACTAACTAACTCGATTCCTGTTGCTGGACCGTTTATACGTGAGCTGGCGTTTGGTGCAGGGTTCCATGACTTTGTACTTCGGTTTTATGCACAACATGTTTTCATTTTACCAATCGTCATGCTGGGATTAATGGCTGTACACTTCCCACGATTCTTGGTTTTTGATGTACCAATGGTTATGGCAATATGTGGTGCGATGTTTTTGGCAGGTGGTGTATTCCCTGTTGACTTGGGATTCAAGTTTGAACCAACTGTACCTCCTGGAATTACCGTTCCAGAATGGTATCTTACAGCACTATACGCATTTTTGAGAACTCAGTATGACAAGTTTCTTACAGGCGTGTTATGGCCTGGACTTTTTATAGCTGTTCTATTGCTTACACCATTTTTGGACAGATACAAAAAATTCTCATGGAAAGATCGTCCGTGGATTACTGCGTTGGGCATTACGGGAATTGCTCAGATATTGGTGACTACATATTGGGGATTCTACATTCCAGCGGATACCACAATTCCGCTGGTAGAAAGGCTGGTTATTGATCCGGTTAATCTGTATCTGGTCATGATATTATTGGTACCACTAAGCTTTGGATTCACATTAATGATGATTCATCTTGCAAAGGATGCTGAGAGAAAGGCAAAGCTTGCAAAGGAAAATGGACCAAAGAAGGTGTCAGGAATTAATCTATCAGTAAAATGGACTAACTGGATGCTTGTCGCCTTGCTTGCCTTCCAAGTCTTCCTAAATATAGCTGCATTTAACGCGTTTCTGTCTGGTATGAATAATGTTAACCTATGGTTAACTGGTGTCATATTGATAACATTTGCTGGATTCTTCCACCTTTACCGATATGCTAGTGCTCAATCAAAAAATGTTCCAAAGCCACCAAAACTTCCTACAACAAAGAAACTAGAAACTTCACAGGAATCACTACCAGAGACAGATACATCTAAACCATCTGAGGAAAAGACATGAGTACAACTACAGGAAGTCAGTATGGTGTTGGTCTGATTACACTTTTGGTTGCTGCGAGTATTGCAGTAGGTTATTACCAAATGTATTGGTTACCAGAACAACTTGCTAAACCAGCTGTTGACGAACATGTACTGCATCCTGTAAAGTCTACCATCATCGAGATGATTGTAGGATCTGCAAATGCTGACCAGCAGGATAATTATGTACCAAAAATAGTTAATCTGCAATTAAGCATTGACAATCATGTTATATGGAAAAATGTAGACGAAACTGCGCATACGGTAACACCGGACCATCGGTATACTGATAGTTATAGTGGAGACTTTGGTTCCACAGGTGTCATTAAACCTGGCGAAGAATACGAATTCTTATTCACAGATGCACCACCAAATACACCAGTAACTATCGAATACCACTGTGATCCACATCCTTGGATGACTGGAAAGGTTGTAGTATCAAAGGCTAGATTCTAGGCTGAAAACTTGGCAAATAATTGAACACTTTCTACTTCTTTATGTTGTTCTATAATTGAAGCACGGAATTTTACCTCATGAGATTTCTCAGGTTCAAATTCAATCGACGCAGTAAAATCTGCCTTATTATCAGGCATTACATCCTTACTTATGAATAGCCGTGAAACATTATCAGATATCTTTTCACCATTATATGACTTGTAAACTATCAGTTCATTCGAGTCCATAATCAGAGTATTGATAACAATGCCATCATAAGCACCAGGATAATCCACGATTACATGCCCATTAATTTCAGCATTTGGCTTTATGTTGAGATCATCTAAGGTAAGTTTGATGTATCCCATTATTGTTGAATGATTTAGTTAGAATAAATAATTTTGTTAAGAAGATAGTGGGCCCAAAGGGCTTCGATCCCTTGACCATTGGATTAGAAGTCCAACACTCTATCCAAGCTGAGCTATGAGCCCAAGAATCAAAAAAATTTTTACTCTATTAAGGGTTTTAGGTGCATACGCATCAAGTCCAAACTTTTCTTGAATTTCTTCTGCAAATCTTGTACAGGAATCTTCATCCCCATGTACAGTTAAGACCTTTGGGTCTCCTTTGATATTTTTCATCATATCAAATAGAGCTGTTCTATCTCCATGACCAGAAAATTCAAATCTTTTTACGCTTGCTTTCACTTTCATTTCTTTTCCGCGTGTAGAGATCTTACCTGTTTCTAACAATTTTTTTCCTGGTGTACCATCGGCTTGATATGAAACCATAGCTACCCCATTTCTATCATTAGAAGCAATTTCTTGCATGTAAAATACAGCATTTCCACCTACTAACATACCAGCAGGAGAAATTACAACGCATGGTTCTGAGATCGCCCTTTTTCTATCCCCATGATTTCTTACCAAAAATGCATCATTAATTGCATCAGAAAATATGTTCACATCTTTCAGATATTCAGGATAACGAAACATAATATCATTTACCTTTAATGCCATACCATCCATAACTACCGGATGTTTGAAATTCGCATTCTTTAACACACATGCAATTTCTTGCGATCTCTCTACAGAGAATGAAGGAACAAACAATACTCCTTTCCTATCCATAACCTCATTTGCAAATTCAATCAATCCATTCTCGGATTCCTCTCGTGGCATCTGATCTGTTTGTGAATAAGTGCTTTCTGTGATCACCATATCAACATCACCTATCTCTAAATCTGCCTTGGGTAACATCCTTGATCCATTAGGATTGATATCACCAGTATAGAACAGGCGTTTATTATCAGCCTCAACTAATACTGTACTACCGCCCAAAACATGACCGGAAGATCGTAATTCAAATTCGGCATTTCCAACTTTTACTGGTTCCTTAAACGCAATCTCCTTAGAGTTTCTGAGCATGCCGTTTAGATGACCATAATCAAACGCAAGTTTTGCTTTTTCAATCTTCAACATATCTTCAATCAGTAGCATGCTTAGATCAAGAGTTGGCGGTGTACAGTAGACCTTTGTATTACCACCATTAAACAAAGCTGGCACACAACCAGAATGGTCCAAGTGAGCATGAGTAATTATTGTAGCATCCACATCCTTTGGTTTAACATGAAGTGGGTACGATGGAGGGTCATTACGTTTTCTGGCAAACATCACACCATAGTCCAAAAGTAAATTTGCACCATTAGATTTTACAAGGAAGCCAGATCTACCAACTTCATTAGCTGCACCCAAAACTTCAACATTCATGAACAAAATCCTGAGCCTACACCTTAAAATCTTCTTAAATAATCAGATCAAATTACGATCTGGAAAATAAGCCCAACCTTTAATTAGTGCTAGCTAAGATCAGATCAAATATGGGAAGATCTTACGCAGAATGGGAAGCACAACAAGACAAAGCACTTGTCGCAAAAGTTCGCGCAGGTGACGAGGCTAACAAACCATTACTTAACCAAGTAAACTGGATTTGGGTTCAAAATCTTATGAATCAGAAAGCAGATCTAAATCCAAGTTCAGCTGAATTATTGGATTGGGTTACCTCTGGTCAAATAGAAGCAATGCGAAAATAAACGTGAATATCACGTATTCTTTTTGTTTTATTATTAACGTTAGTTATGCCTAAGCGATCACTATCAACTATAACCGTGTTATGGTTTTCAATCATGGTTTAAATAGCAAAAATAATGTTTTATTGTTAAGTGAAATAAATGCCAATCGCAATTTTACCAGACGTAGATGAGCAGAGATGTATCGGGTGTGCACTATGTGTAGAAATCTGTACAACTCTAGGCCCTGACGTACTCCGTGTAAAACCAGTAGAAGGTTGGAAGAGAGGTAAAGCATTTGTATTTTATCCAGAGAGATGTATCTCTGATGGTGCATGCATCGGTGTATGCCCAACAAAGTCAATCTTTTGGATGAGACCAATGAATTACACAGCAGGACAACCTGTACCTCTTCACAAAAACGGTGTATTCGTAAAAGGTTGGGCAGAAGACGCAGCACTATAGCTGTATCTCCGCAAACTTTTTTTTTCTTTTATTTTAGTAAAAGTTTTTTTTGATATTTTTCGGCAACGACTTTCCAAAAGGTTTGAGAAATTCATCATTTTTTTGTACATACAAAGTATCAAAGTTATTCTTAGAGAAGAGGGTATCCCAAGTTTGAGCAAATGTTGGAAAGTCATCCGGTAAAAAATCAAACCTGGGCATTTCGTAATGAGCTGCTGGATAAAGATCTGAAAGCTCTAATGGTATAATACCAAGAAATGGATTGTAATAACAAAACTGGATGGATTCTGAATCTTTGAACTTTTCCTTCAACATGGAATATTCGTTTGTCAGATAAGCTGGTCTTGTAGAAGTGTTTTTGGATAGAACCATAATTTTTTTTCGGGTTTTGAATTCTTTGATAGTGTTTTGATAAGCTAGTACTTCCGGTCTATATTGATCCTCTTTTGAAAACAAAAAGATTGATCTGTTCTTAAATTTTGGTGTAGTATTTAGAAAATAATTAGAATTTTTTGTAAAAATATCAATAGACTCGAATAACTTTGGATGTGCTCGCATTTTCTTCATCACATATTCCCAAAGTCTTCCCTCATGGATTGATTCTTTTACTCTGTCTACTTCAGCTTTAATTGCAAACAAATTATGAATAGCAATATTGTTAGTCATTTCTTCGTATTCTAATGAGAAAATTTCCTTAGGGCTGAATTTTCTGCATATTTCGCAGGTACATGAAAAATACTTTATATCAGCAATATTGTTTGTTTTGTCTTCTTCAATGTATCTGCCATGCTTGGCATAAAGAATGTACGAGGC
>LUMW01000362.1_pt1 | contig 19672 bp, 24 predicted proteins | sample 729761 | NCBI WGS metagenome assembly LUMW01 (sample SAMN03860302, study PRJNA289734) | marine metagenome | biome: seawater column; feature: ocean; material: water; isolation source: Red Sea water column Station 192 - depth 500m | place: Saudi Arabia: Red Sea | collected 2011-10-15 | depth 500 m
GGGCCAGCGACCTCGACCCCGACCACGTGGGTTGGCGGGTCGGCCTCCAGCCGGGCGGCCAGGTCGGTGCCGAGTTCGCGGGGGTTGCGGCCGGCGGCCTTGGCGCAGGCCAGGGCGGCGTTGGTGGACCAGTCGCCGTGGTCGGGGTTGCCGGGCCGCTCGAGCTGGACGGCCCCGGGCGGTTCGACGCCGAGGTCGGCGAGGGCCGACCGCACTGCCTCGATCAGGGTGTCGCGCACGTCCATGGCTGGGAATGCCCTACTCAGGGGTCGGGGGATCGGGGGTCGGTGGCCGGACCGGTCGGGTCCCGGCCGGGACGCCGACGATGCTACCGGGCGGGCGTCGGGCGCCCGGGTGCGTAATCTGCGCCGCCATGGCCGGACGCCAGCGCCCCGACATCGACCTCGATGCCCTGCACCACGACCGGCTGGCCCGCACGCGGGCGCAGATGGCCGCACATGGCGTCGACGCCTGCCTGCTGTTCGACCCGGTGAACGTGCGGTACGCCACCGGCGCCCGGAACATGACGCCGTTCCACCTGCGCAACCCGTCCCGGTACGCCTTCGTGCCGCTGGAAGGGCCGGTGGTGCTGTTCGAGTTCGCCGGGGCCCACCACCTGGCCGACGGGCTGCCCACGATCGACGAGGTCCGCCAGGCCACCACGGCGTCGTACGTGGCAGCCGGACCCGGCATCGCCGACGTGGAGCGGCGCTGGGCCGCCGAGGTGGCCGACGTGCTCCGGGAGCACGTCGGCCGTGACGCCACGGTCGGCCTCGAGCGGGTCAACGCCGGTGCCGCGGTCGCACTCGCCGCCTTCGGCCACCGGATCGTGGACGCCCAGGCCCCGCTCGAGCGGGCACGGGCGATCAAGGGGCACGAGGAACTGCAGTGCATCCGGGAGAGCCTGCGGGCGACCGAGCGGGCGGTCCACGCCGTGCGGGGCCAGGTCCGGCCGGGCATCACCGAGAACGAGCTGTGGGCCGAACTGCACCGGGTCGTGATCGCCGAGGACGGCGACTACGTCGAGACCCGCCTCATGACGTCGGGGCAACGCACGAACCCGTGGTTCCAGGAGTGCGGCGACCACATGATCGAGCCCGACTCGCTGGTCGCCCTCGACACCGATGTGGTCGGCTGCCACGGCTACTACTCGGACTTCTCACGCACATTCCACGCCGGGCCGGGCACCCCGACGGCTGCGCAGCGGCGCCTCTACCGGCTGGCCCACGAGCAGGTCCACCACAACATGGGGATCCTCCGGCCCGGCATGACGTTCCGGGAGTACGCCCACGCCGCCTGGGACATCCCCGAGGAGTTCGCGGCGCAGCGCTACTACCTGTCGGCCCACGGGGTCGGCATGACCGGCGAGTACCCGTACCTGTACCACCGGCACGACTTCCCGCAGTCCGGCTACGACGGGGTGGTCGAGCCGGGGATGACGCTGTGCGTCGAGTCGTACCTGGGCGCCGAGGGCGGCCCCGAGGGCGTCAAGCTCGAGGAGCAGGTGCTCGTCACCGACGACGGCGTGGAGTTGCTGTCGGACTTCCCGTTCGAGGAGGACCTCCTTGCCTGAGGAGTACCGGGTGCTCGATGCGACCAGCTCCGAAGCTCGGGCGTTCGTGGCCGATGGCCTGGCGGCGCGCCGCCCGCCCGACGGCAACCGGCTGGCCGGAGTCGAGGCCCTTCGGGCCGAGTACCGGGAGGGGTTCCGGCCCGGGTGCGAGGCGACGATCGCCGAGTTCGACGCCCGCTTGACCGAGGTGGAGGTGGCCGGGGTCCCGTGCCTCGAGACCACCGTCGGCGAGCCCGGCGACGGCGCCGTGCTGTACCTGTTCGGCGGTGGCTTCGTGCTGGGCGGACCGTTCGAGGACGTACGGTTCTCCGCCCCACTGGCGGCCGGCCTGGGGCTGCGGGTCGTGGCGCCCTACTACCCGCTGGCCCCCGAGCATCCGTTCCCGGCAGCGGTCGACGCCGCAACGGCCGTCTGGCGGGAACTGCTGGACACCTGGCCGGCCGACCGGTTGGTGATCGCCGGCGAGTCGGCCGGCGGGAACCTGGCCCTCAACGCGCTCCTGGACGCCCGCGGTGCCGGCCTGCCGGCGCCGGCCGCCTGCGCCCTGTTCTCACCCTGGTCGGACCTCACGACGACGGGACACAGCTTCGAGGTCGACGCCGACCCGACGCTCACCACCGCCGAGGTGGGCCCCTTCGCCGCGGCCTACGCCGGCGACGCGCCGCTCGACGACCCCCGGGTGTCGCCCCTCCACGCCGACTTCGGGCCGTGGCTGCCGCCGACGATCCTCACCACCGGCACCCGCGACCTGTTCCTCTCGCTCCACGCTCGCCTCGCCACCCGGTTCCGGGAGGCCGGCGTCGACCTGGACCTCCGCGTCTGGGAGGGGATGTGGCACGTCTTCGAGTTCTACCGGGAGGTTCCCGAGGCGCGCGCCTCGATGGACGAGGCGGTGGCGTTCCTGGCCGAGCGGGTGCTCAGGCGGGGCCGGTCGTGACGGCAGTCCCGTAGGCCAGGACCTCCGAAGCGCCGCCCGCAATCGTGGAGGTGGTGATCCGCACGTTGACCACGGCGTCGGCCCCGAGGCCGGCGGCGTGCTCCTCCATGCGCGTCATGGCCTCGACCCGGGCCTCGGCCAGCAACTTCGAGTAGCTGCCCAGTTCGCCGCCCACGAGCGACTTGAGCCCGGCGCCGATGTCCTTGCCGATGTTCTTGCTCTGCACGGTGGAGCCCATGGCCACGCCGTGAACCCGCGAGATGGCGCGCCCGGGCACCTCTCCGGTGGTGGTGATGATCAAGGGGTTTCCTTTCGTTGGCTCCGTGGCCGCAGGCTAGACCAACGATCGCCAGTCAGGTCAGTCAGGCGCGCGTTCCCTCGAAGGGGGCGGTGCCGAAGGCACCCAGGTTGGCCTCGCCGGTGATCGTGTCGCCGTCGACCGTGGCGGTGGCCTCGATCTTGATCGGCATGGGCGAGGTCATGTTGACGACCCACGACAGCGAGTTCCCGTCGCAGGTGCCCTCCTCGAGGTCGAGGTTGCCCTGCGGGCCGCCCATCTGGCCCGTGAGGGTGCCGCCGTCGGTGGCGAGTGTGAGGGTGCCCGCCTGGGCGCCCATCGGGGTCTGCATCGTGACGTTCCAGGTGCCGTCGACGCTCATGTCTGGTAGTCCTCCGTCTGGTCGGTTCCGGTCGCTGCGACCGTAGGCGCGGCGGGAGCAGAATTCAGCGCCGGGCGGTCGCCATTCGGGCGTCGCGCACGACGACGACGGCCAGTACGGCGAGCACGATCGCCATTCCGGCACCCTGAACGACGGTGATCCGCTCGTCGACGAACAACCAGGCGCCGACGCCCGAGATCACCGGAATCCCCAACGTGAGCAGGCCCGTGAGGCTCAGCGACACGTGGAGGTGCGCCCAGTTCATGAGGAAGTGGCCGCTGCCGGGCACCGCCAGCAGCGCCAGCAGCCACGCCCACTGCCCCCACGAGGGAAACGGCACGGCCAGGGTGCCGGCGTCCAGCGCCGCCATGGGGAAGAGCACCACGCCGCCGATGGCCATGGAGGCCGTCTGGAGCGTGAACGTGTCGACCTTGTGCCGGATGTCCTTCACGAACACGAAGTAGGCGGAGAAGAAGAACATGGCGACGAGGGCCAGCAGGTCGCCCCGCAGGCTCCAGCCCGACTGCGACGAGGACCCCTGCACGACGAGGGCGATGCCACCGACGGCGACGAGGGTGGCTCCGACCAGCCAGGCTCCCACCGACTCCCGGTAGCGGCGGGAGGCGACGGCCAGCAGCACGATCGGCTGGAGGGCGCCGATGATCGTGCAGTTGGCGACCGTCGTGGTGCGCAGGGCGGTGAAGAAGATGCCGATCTCGCAGGCGATCACGACGGCGGCGGGCCCGACCAGGCGCATCGTGGCGAGGCTGATGCGGCGACCGCCCAGGTGGAGGACGATCCCGTAGAGCACCGCACCGAGCGTGAGCCGCCAGAAGCCGATCCACAGGCCCGGCATGTCGAAGCGGGCCACCATGATGTTGCCGGCCGACCAGCAGGTCACCCCGCCGAAGGCCGCCAGCCGGCCGACGCCGCCCCGAACCTCCGCGTCCCCGGTCATGGCCGCGCAGGCTAGGAGATCGACCCTTCCGGACGTCCACCGGCCTGCCGTCGACGGGATCCTGCCCATGGGCTAGCGTCGCGCGGTCAGCGACGACGATGCTCCCGAGGGGGGACCATGAAGATCCTGCAACCACTGATCCTGCGACCACTGGCGGTGCTGTTCACGGTGTTGCTACTCGCCAGCGCCTGTGGAAGCGACGAAGCACCCACGGCAGGCGACGGCACCTGGCCCGAAAAGATCACGTTCGGCTTCGTCCCGAGCCAGGAGCAGGGACAACTCCAGGACGACATCAAGCCGTTCATGGAGATCCTCGAGAACGCCCTCGGCATCGAGGTCGAGGGATTCGTCACCACCGACTACACCGGCCTCGTCACCGCCATGGGCACCGGAAAGGCCGACCTGGGCGCCTTCGGCCCGTTCGGCTACACGCTGGCCAAGGACAAGTTCGGCAACATCGAGCCGCTGATCCAGGCCGTCCGGTACGGGTCGGCCACCTACCACGGCCAGTGGTTCACCAACGACGCCTCCATCTGCGACACCACACCCGAGTCGGGCACCGCCCTCGAGAACTCGGCCGACGGCATCGCGCAGGTCGGCGCCCTCGACGCCGTGGCCCTGCAGGTCGGCGTCTACTTCGGCGACAGCGGCAAGGCGCTCGGCGAGACCGTCGACGCCGGCGACGTCTCCCCCGGCACGTCCTGCCAGGCGGACCTCAGCAAGGTGGCCGGCAAGACCGTCGCCTTCACGTCCGAGAGCTCCACGTCGGGCTCGCTGTTCCCACGGCTCCAGCTCATCAACGCCGGCCTCGACCCCGACAGCGACATCTCCGCCGTCTACTCGGGCGGCCACGACGCCTCGGTCACCGCCGTCTACAACGGCGACGCCGACATCGGCATCTCCTACGACGACGCCCGCCGCTCGATCCGCAAGTCCAACCCGGACGTGGGCGACAAGGTGATCGTGTTCAACATCACCGGCGAGATCCCGAACGACCTGGTGGCGGTCAGCACGCTGCTGCCGGCCTCCCTCAAGGACGCCATCTACCGGGCCGTGGCCACGTACCTCGAGACCGAAGAGGGCGAGGCCATGTTCGACGAGATCTACGGCTGGACGTCGATCCGACCGGCCGTCGAGTCCGACTTCAACATCGTCCGCGAGGCCGCACAGGCGCTCGGCATCACCGAGCCGCCCGGCTGACCCGACCTCGACCCACGACGCCGGCGCCCCGCAGCGGGGCGGGCGCCGGCGTCGTGGCGTCTACACCCGTTTCCCCTCCAGACCCTCGTACCCTCGCGCCGTGATCCGCTTCGAAGACGTCTCCGTCACGTACCGGGGCGGCGTCCACGCCCTGAAGGGGCTGGACCTCACCGTCGAGGACGGCGAGTTCGTCGTCATCGTCGGACTGTCGGGCGCCGGCAAGTCGACCCTGCTGCGTGCCCTCAACGGCCTCGTCCCCGCGACCGGCGGGTCCATCACCGTCGACGACACCGAGGTGGTCGGCGCCTCGGCCGCCGACCTGCGCGCCCTGCGCTCCCGCATCGGGATGATCTTCCAGACCTTCAACCTGGTGAACCGCACCACGGTGCTCAACAACGTGCTGATGGGCCGCCTCGGCACCGTGCCGGCGTGGCGGTCGACGCTCGGGCTCTGGCCGGCCGACGACCGGGAGCGGGCCATGCAGGCCCTCGAGCGGGTCGGCATCGTCGAGAAGGCGTACGTGCGGGCCGCCAACCTGTCGGGCGGCCAACAGCAGCGGGTCGGGATCGCCCGGGCGCTCGTACAGGAGCCCTCGCTGATGCTGGCCGACGAACCCGTCGCCTCCCTCGACCCGGTCACCAGCCGCCAGGTCATGGGCGACCTGCGACGCATCAACCGCGAACTCGGGATCACCACGCTCGTCAACCTGCACTTCCTCGACCTGGCGAGGGAGTTCGGCAGCCGCCTGGTCGGCCTGCGCGACGGCGAGCTGGTCTTCGACGGCGACATCGCTGACGTCGACGACGACACCTTCCGGGACATCTACGGGCGGGCCATCACCGACGACGACCTGCTGGCGCTCGACGACCCCGAGGCCGACGGCGCGTGAGCGGGACGGCCCGCCCGACGCGGCCGCGCCCCCGGCCGCGGTCGATCGCCATCGCCGCCGCCGTCCTGGCCTTCAGCGTCTACGCCGCCCGCATGGTCGGCTTCGACCCGTCGACCGCCTGGGAGATGTGGTCGAACCCGCTGTGGGGGATGTTCTGGCCCGTGCCGTGGGACTGGGTGCTCGACACCGACAACGTGCTGGCCCCACTCGTCGAGACCTTCCAGATCGCCATCCTCGCCACCATCCTCGGCTGCGGCCTGGCGATGCCGATCTCCTTCGCCATGTCGCGGCTCACCTCGCCCAACCGGGCCACCTACGTGGTCAGCCGCTCGGTCATGAACGTGATCCGGGCCGTTCCCGACCTGTTCTGGGCCAAGCTCCTCGTCACCGCCGTCGGCATCGGCGCCTTCGCCGGCACCTGGGCGCTGAGCATTTTCTCGCTGGCCGTCATGGTGAAGTTGTTCAGCGAGACCGTCGACGGCGCCGACCCCCGGCCGTTGGAGGCCGCCCGGGCCACCGGGTCCCGCCACCTGCCGGCGGTGCGGACCGGCGTGCTTCCCACGGTGCTGCCCGAGTACGTCGCCTACGCCCTCTACGTCTTCGAGCTCAACATCCGGGCGTCGATCGTGCTCGGGCTGGTCGGCGCCGGCGGGATCGGCCGCGTCGTCGAGGCGCAACGCCAGTTCTTCCGGTTCGACCGGGTGCTGGGGGTGCTGATCCTGGTGTTCGTCGTGGTGCTGGTGATCGAGCAGGTCAGCGTGGCGCTCCGGAAGCGGCTGGTGTGACGTGACGGCGACCCAGGCGCCCCCCGACCCCCGCCCCGAGGCGCCCCGGGGCGCCGTGCGGCGGCGCCTCCTCCTCGTCCTGCTGCTGGCCGTGGGTGCCATCTGGTCGGTCACCGGCATCGACGTCACGATGGACCGGCTGCTGGGCGCCCCCGGCGACGCCTGGGACCTGTTCCGGCGGCTGTGGCCGCCCGCCATGGACGAGGCCATCGACCGGGGCGTGGTCGGGAAGGTCCTGGAATCCGTCTACATCGCCTGGATCGGCACGATCATCGGCGCCGTCCTGTCGCTGCCTCTGGCCTTCCTCGCCGCCACCAACGTGGCTCCCCGCTGGATCCGCACGCCGGTCCGGCAACTGTTCAACGCCATCCGCGCCGTTCCCGAGCTGATCGTCGCCGTCATCCTGATCCCGATCACCGGGCTCGGGCCATGGGCGGGAACGCTGGCGATCGGCCTGCACTCGGTCGGCACCCTCGGCAAGTGGGCCACCGAGGCCATCGAGGGCGTCGACCCCGGGCCCATCGAGGCGGTCGAGGCGACCGGCGGCCGGTGGGTTTCGGGCATGCGCTGGGGCGTCCTCCCCCAGGTGATGCCGATCGTGACCTCATACTGGCTGTTCCGCTTCGAGATCAACGTGCGGGCCTCGGCGGTGCTCGGGATGATCGGGGCCGGCGGCGTCGGCGACGAGCTGGTGTCGCAACTGGTCTTCCGCAACTTCCCGGCCGTCGGCGCCGTGCTGGCCGTGACGGTCGTGGTGGTGCTCACCATCGACACGCTCTCGGCGGCGGTGCGACGCCGCATCATCGCCGGCGCCGCCCGCAGCGCCGGACCCGCCGACGACGGCGACCGCAACGCCGAGGCCATCGCCGACCTGACCGGCCTGCGAATCTGACCCACCGACGCGAGGGGAACACCCACCATGAGCGCCTACGTGCTCGTCGACACCCGCATCAACGACCCCGACGCCTACGAGGGATACAAGGCGCAGGCCAAGCCGCTGGCCGAGAAGTACGGCGGTCGCTACCTGGTCCGTGGCGGCGAACTGGACGTCCGGGAGGACGACCTCTGGTCACCAACCCGACTGGTGCTCGTCGAGTTCCCCGACATGGCCGCCGCCCGGGCGTTCCTCGACTCGGACGAGTACGCCCCCGTCGCCGCCGTCCGCCACGCCAACGCCGACTGCACGACGGTCATCATCGACGGCGCCTGACGGGCCCCGTCCAGGTGAGAGGGGGGACGGACCTCTCCCCACGTGCGTAGCCTCGGCGGGATGATCGTCGGGATCGACGTCGGGGGCACGAACGCCCGGGCGCTGCTCGTGGAGCCGGGGGGCGTCGAGGTGCGGGCGCGGTCGCTGGCGTCCAGCGCCGGCGACGGACCGGCGCTGGTGGCCACGCTGGTCGGCCTCGTCGACGAACTCCGTGCCACCAGCCAGGTCGACGCCGTCGGCCTCGGTATCGCCGGGCTGGCCGGGCGGGACGGCGTGCTGCACTACTCCCCCAACCTCCCGGGCCTGGTCGAATTCCCGATCGGCCCCGAGCTGGAACAGGCGTCGGGCCTGCCGGTGGCCGTCGGCAACGACGCCACGGTGGCGACGCTGGCCGAGGCCCGCCTGGGGGCGGGGCGCGGCAGCGACCACCTCGCACTCGTCACCCTCGGGACGGGCATCGGCACCGGCTTCGTCCTGGGTGGCCGGCTGCTCGAAGGGGCCAACGGATTCGCCGGGGAGTCCGGCCACTCGGTGGTCGACGCCGATGGACCCACCCACGTGACCGGCCAGCGGGGTCCGTGGGAGTACTTCGCCTCCGGATCGGCGCTCGGCCGACTCGGACGGGATGCCGCGGCCGTCGGGGCGTTCGGACGCGGCGTCGAACTGGCCGGCTCGGCCGAATCCGTCACCGGCCACCACGTCGCCGTCGCCCTCGGCGAGGGTGACCGACAGGCGGCCGAACTCTTCGACGGCTGGTGCCGGCACGTGGCGCTCGGCGTCGCCAACCTGGTGCTGCTCCTCGACCTCGACCGCATCGTCCTCGGCGGCGGCCTCGTGGCGGTCGGCGAACCCCTGCGCGACGGCGTGGCCCGCCACCTCGTGGACCTGCTGCCGGGCGCGTCGCACCGACCACAGGTCGACCTGCGTCTGGCCGAACTGGGCGACGACGCCGGCGCCCTCGGCGCCGCCCTGCTGGCCGCTGGGCGGGACTGACCAACCTCCCCCTCCCGAGCGTCGCCGCACCCCGCACGGTGTGCCACGATTCTCCTCTCGCGCAACGCCGCACGATCCAAGGGGGAGCCGTGAGCAAGGAACTCAAGGCACGCATCGCCGACGACGGCGTCGAGTTCATCTACGCCATGTTCGTGGAGATGCACGGCAAGCCGTGCGCCAAGCTCGTGCCCGCAACCGCCATCGACGACCTGCTGGAGGTGGGCGCCGGATTCGCCGGGTTCGCCGCCGGACCAATGAGCCAGACCCCGGCCGACCCGGACATCCTGGCCCTCCCCGACCCGTCCTCGTACACGGTCCTGCCGTGGCAACCGAACGTGGCGGCGATGCAGTGCGACGCCACCGTCGAGGGCCGGGCATGGCCCTACGCCCCACGGGTGATCCTGCGCCGGGCCATCGAACAGGCCGCCGAACGCAACCTGGTCCTCAAGGCCGGTGTCGAGGCCGAGTACTCGCTGCTGGCACGCGAGGACGATGGGTCGTTCCGCCCCGCCGACGAGCGCGACACCTCGAAGCTGCCCTGCTACGACGCCCGCGGGCTCACCACCATGCTGGACCACCTGACGACCGTGTCCCGCCACATGGACGCCATGGGGTGGGGCAACTACGCCAACGACCACGAGGACGCCAACGGCCAGTTCGAGCAGAACTTCCAGTACGCCGACGCGCTCACCACCGCCGACCGGCTCATCGTGCTGCGCCTGATGATGCACACGCTTGCCAGGCGGCAGGACCTGTACGCCACGTTCATGCCCAAGCCGTTCGCCGACAAGACCGGCAATGGGCTGCACATGCACCTCAGCCTCTGGTCCGGCGACAGCGACGAGCCCCTCTTCGAGACCGACGACGACCCCCGCGGGCTCGGGCTGAGCCCACTCGGCTACCAGTTCATCGGCGGCGTGCTCGACCATGCCGAGGCGCTCACGGCGATCCTCTGCCCGACCGTCAACTCGTACAAGCGGATCGGCGTCGGCCCGCCCGACTCGGGCGCCACCTGGGCGCCCGCCTACGCCGTGTACGGCGGCAACAACCGGACCCAGATGATCCGGATCCCCGAACCGGGCCGCTTCGAGTTGCGCGTCGCCGACGGCGCGGCGAACCCGTACCTGTCGTTCGCCGCCCTGCTGGGCGCCGGCCTCGACGGCGTGGACCGAGGCCTGGACCCCGGGGAGCCCAATACAGCCAACCTGTACACGCTGTCGTTGGAGGAGGTGGAGGCTCGGGGGATCGTGTCGCTGCCGCCGACACTGCTCCACGCCGCCGACCACCTGGTCGCCGACGACGTGCTGCGGGGGGCGTTGGGAAGCGGTCGGGACGGGGACTACGTGGACTACTTCGCGCAGACCAAGCGCGACGAGTTCCGGACCATCACGGACCAGGTCACCCCGGCCGAGCTGGAGGCGTACCTGTCGCTGTTCTAGGCCGGCGGGTCAGGGGGAGGCGGCCTCGACGACGCGCGGGGTGGCGGTCCCGAGGCCGATCAGGAAGGCCTCGTCCAGGGATCCGGGTGTGGGACCGACGTCGAGGTGCTGCTTGAGGAAGGCGACGGTGGCGTGTCCGGTGAGTTCCTGCACCAGCCGGGGGTCTTCATAGTCGTCCGTACACCCGTCGGCGGCACGGGTGGTCTGCTCGGGGCCCACCAGTGCCTCCAGTTCGGCCACCTCGCCTGACTCGTAGAGGGGCGGGCATACGTCGTTGAAACTGTTGTGGCCGGCGTCGGCGATCTCGAGGTAGACCCTGGGTCCTGTCAGGAAGGCGTAGAGGGCGCGACTGGACGAGGCGGGGACGACGGCGTCCAGTTCGGCGACCAACACGAGATAGGGCTTGCCCTTCTCCTCCAGTCCGGTGGCGCCGGCGGAGATGCTCACGCCGGCGTCCATCCACGCTTCCGAGGCCGCCTGGTTGACGGCACCGCCGCCGGCGGAGTGCCCGATGACCGCCACCCGGGTGACGTCGACCGTGCCGCCCAGCAGGTCGGTGTCGTCGTCGGCGCGCTCCGCGAGGAGTTCGAGGGTCCGGTTGAGGTCGAGGAGTTCCTGCCCGGGGGCGGCGACGACTTGTCCGCTGATCTGGGCGACCAGGCCGCGTTCGAGGTGGTCGATGGCGGCGACGACGAATCCGTGCGAGGCCAGGTGGGTGGCGTAGTTGGTGGCGACGAGGCGGTAGCCGCCGAAGCCGTGGCTGTAGAAGGCGAGGGGGAACGGGCCGGTGGCGGCGTCGGCGTCGCGGTGGGCTCCGGTGTCGAAGGGCGCGGTCAGCGACGTCGGGAGCAGTTCCAGGAGGAACTCGGGGAGCACTTCGGCTGGTTCGACCAATGCGGTGGGTTCTCGGCCACTGCCGGGGTCGATCGGATACCAGACCTCGACGAACCGGTCGCCGAGGTCGATGGTGGTGACGCCGGCGTCGTAGGGCCCGGCCGCGACGAAGGCTGCGGGCGGAGCGGTCGTGGTCGTGGTCGTGGTCGTGGTCGTGGTCGTGGACGTGGTCGTGGTCGTGGACGCCACCGTGGTCGAAGGCGCCACCGTGGTCGAAGGCGCCACCGGCCACCGTGGTCGTGGACGTCGTTGAAGGCGCCACCGTGGTCGAAGGCGCCACCGTCGTCGAAGGCGCCACCGTGGTCGAGTCGCTGGCACATGCCGCGGACCAGGCGACCGTCGCGACGATCAGGAGATTCCTGCAGTGACGAAGGCACGCCAAGGATCGATCGACCATCTTGCCCATTCCCGCCCAAGGTATGGGACGGGGCGCTCGAAGCCTGATTCGGGGGGGCACGTCCGGCGTGCCGAGGAGGGGAGGGACCCGTAGCCTGTGACCTCGCAAGCCCCCGCCCCTGTAGCTCAGAGGATAGAGCATCGGCCTCCGGAGCCGTGTGCGCAGGTTCGAGTCCTGCCAGGGGCGCCATGACCTACCGGCACGTGGACGGGGTACCCGCACCCTGGGCGGCACTGTTCACGGCGCCGTTCCTGTTCGCCGTCGCCCTGCCGCTGCTGCTCGGGGCGCCGGGCAAGGTGGTGTTCTGGTCGGCCTCTTGGCTGCCGATCGTGCTGGCGGTGTTGCTGGCCTTCACGTCGCTGACGAGCACCGTCGCCGGCGGCGAACTCGTGGCGGCGTTCCGGTTCGGATGGCCCCGCAAGCGGATCGCGCTGGCCGACGTCGCCGACCACCGGACCACCACCCACGGCGCCCGCTACGGCTGGGGCATCCGCATGGTCCCCGGCGGCACGCTTTGGCGGGTCTGGGGCCGACAGTCGGTCGAGCTCACCCTGCGCGACCGGAAGCGCACGGTCTCGATCGGCACCAGCGACCCCGAAGGCCTCGAGGCGGCCATCGCCAACGCCCCGAGGGTCGCCCCGCCGTTCGACCGGTAGGCGTCCCTCAGCCGTCCAGGAACCAGTCGACGAGGGCGTCCGACCGGACCCGGTTGCCCGCCGCCTGGTCGACGGTCGCAGCCGCCATCGCCTCCGGCTCCACGCCGTGGGCGACCAGTTCGCCGCCGTCCATCCCGATCCACAGGTCGACCAGGCGTGGCGTGATCTCGGGGTGGAACTGGAGCCCGACACTCCGGCCCGCCCGGAACGCCTGGGGCGACACGCCGATACGGGCCACCTCGACGGCGCCCTCCGGCACGGTGAACCGGTCGTAGTGCCACTCGAACCACGGTCCGGCGGACACGGCCTCCGGAAGGTCGGTGTCGACCAGGTGCCAGCCGAACTCGGGGGTGTCCGAACGGGTGACCTCGCCACCGAGCGCCGCCGAGAGCACCTGGGCCCCGAAGCACAGGCCCAGCACCCGCACGCCGGCGTCGTGCGCCTCCCGGACCATGGCGACCTCCCGGCCGATCCACGAGCCGATGCTCTCCGTGTCGTACAGCGACCAGGGCGAACCGGTCAGCACGAGGACGTCGTGGTCCGAGGCATCCGGGAACGGCTTGTCGCTGACCGGGTCGGCCGGATCGTCCAGCACCCGGAACACCTCGAGGTCGTAGCCGCGCTCGACCAGGCGCTCGCCCACGCCCTCGGCGGGACCGTGCTCGTCGTGCTCGATCACCAGTGTCCGCTTCACGGGACACAACGTACGGCCGGATTCCGGGGACGAGCACTAGGGTCGTCGTGATGCCCGACGCAGCCACCACCCGGCCCAAGAAGGCCTGGCCGCACCAGTGGAAGGAGCTCTACGAGGAGGTCATCGACTCGGGCCTCTGTACCGGCTGCGCCGGCTGCGTCATCGCGTGCCCGCACGACGTCATCGGCTACGAGCACCTGCCCGGCGCCTACAAGCCCTTCCACCTCGAGGACGAGCTCGGCCTCGACGACTGCGTGCACGGCCAGAAGGGCTGCACCTCCTGCACCCGGGCCTGCCCCCGGTTCCGGGACTGGGAGACCGAGGCCGACCGGCACCTGTTCGCCCGGGAGCGGCGCCCCGACGAGGTGTCGGGCATCTACCGCGACATCCTCCTCACCCGGGCCAGCGACGAAACCGTCCACGAACTCGGCCAGGACGGTGGCCTGGTGTCCGCCATCCTCATCTGGTGCCTCGAGAACGGCGTCATCGACGGTGCCCTCGTGTCGCACCTCGAGGGCGACGGCGCCGGCGGCGGCTGGAAGGCCATCCCCGGGCTCGCCACCGACCGCGACTCGGTTCTGGCCGGCGCCGGCAGCCGCTACACGTACTCGGCCAACACGCTCGCCGCCCGCGAGGCCCGCGAGCAGGGGCTGCAGTCCCTCGCCCTCGTCGGCATGAGTTGCCAGACCTCGATCGGGCCGGTGATGTGGCACCGCAAGGTCGGCAAGGCCGGGAAGCCGATCAAGCTCAACATCGGACTGCTGTGCTCGAAGTCGTTCGACGACTCGATCTTCGAGGAACTGTTCTGGGCCAAGTACCGGCTGCCCAAGGACGAGATCGTGAAGATGAACATCAAGGGCGTCTTCCAGGTCTGGATGCGCAACGGCGACTACCACGAGGTGCCACTCAAGGAGTGCCACGCCTGGACCCGGGAGGGCTGCAACCACTGCCCCGACTTCGCCGCCGAGCACGCCGACATCTCCACGGGCGGAATCGGCGAGAACAACGACTGGACCCTCACGGTCGTCCGCACCGAACTCGGGCGGCACATCATCTCCACCATGGTCGACGAGGGCGTGATCGAGGCCCGACCCGGCGACAGCGACCCCGGCGCCATCGCCCTGATGCACAAGCTGGCGGCCAAGAGCCGTGAGCGCTGGCCCGACTGGGCCAACCCGTCGGCCCGCGTCGGCCTGCCCGTCCGGGCGAACTAGCCGTCGGTCAGGCGGGCGCGGCCTCGAAGGGCGGGCGCACGTTCGCCCAGGCGGGGTCGCCCAGACGCTCAGCCAACAGGCGCTTCATTGCGGGCACCAGCGGCTCGCCCAACGAGGTTCGCCACTCGCGTGCGGCGGCCAACGCGGCATCGGCCTCGTCGTGGCGGCCCGCCAGGTGCAGGTCGACCACACCGGCAATGGCGAGGGCGTTCACGTTGGCGGTCGCCGAGATGCAGCCCGGACCCCCAGACCGGAGGCCGTCGAGCAGCCACCCCTCGGAGCCCGGCCAGACCACGAGGCCGTCTACGCCGAACAGGGCCGCCGTGTTGTCCCAGTCGCCGGACGAGTCCTTGATGCCGACCACCACGTCGGGGTGGGCGGCCCGTAGCCGCTCGGCCACCCCGGCCGGCCAGCCCACGCCGGCCACCTGGGGGATGTGGTACAGCACGATGCGGAGTCGGTCGTCGGCGACACCGTCGATGACGGCCTCGAGGTGGTCGACCAGGCCCTGGTCCGACGGGTTCTTCAGGTAGAAGGGCGGCAGCACCAGTACGGCGGCCACCCCGACCTCGACGGCGTGGCGGGTGAGATGGACCGTGTCGGGCACGTTGGTCAGCCCCGTGCCGGGCATCAGCAGCGCCGGATCGACGCCGCCCCCGACCAGGGCGTCGAGGGCGGCGGTCCGCTCCCCGATGCCGACCGACAGCGCTTCGCCCGTGGTCCCGAACGGCACGAGGGCCACGCAGCCGTCGTCCAGCAGTCGCTGGGCATGCTCGACGTAACGGCCGTGGGAGACGCCGCCGTCGTCGCCGAACGGGGTGAGGAGCGGGGCCGTCAGGCCACGCGGGAACGACGGGAACGCCACCCGACCGGCCCCCGGCTCAGGTGTCGCAGGTGGCGACGGCGTCGGTGAACCAGGGGAACAGGTCGGCCAGGCCGCTCTCGGTGACCTGGTCGGCGTTGTTCCTGAAGTGTTTCTCGAGCCGCCGGTAGTCCTCGTAGGTGGCGCTGGACTGCACCTCGCCGAGGATGCACTCGCACAGCGAGCGGGCCTTGGCCTCACTCAGGTCGTCGTTGGCCGCCATGCAGGCGTCGACGAAGTTGCGCTCGGGCAGGCCCTTGCCGGTGGCGTCGGCCTGCTCGGCCCAGTCGTTGGGGGCGCCGGAACTGCCGCAGCCGACGAGCAGCAGGGCGGCCAGGAGTACGGCGAGGAGGGAGGTGGGGCGCTTCACGGGCAGGAGGCTACCGGCGTGTGTTCACGCCTCGGCGAGCGCGCGGGCCCGTTCCAGGACGGCGTCGAACATGGGCTCGGTGAGGCGCCCGGTGAAGGTGTTCTGCTGCGAGACATGGAAGGAGCACAGGATGGTGCGGCCGTCGGGGAGGGGCACCTCGACGCCGTGGCCGAACTTCGGGCGGGGCGACAGCCCGAACTCGGCAGCGGCCGCCACGTAGCCGATCTGCCCGAGCACCAGCACCACCCGCACACCCTCGAGGGCGGCGACCTCTCGCACGAAAAACGGCCGGCAGGCCGCCCGCTCCTCCCCCGTCGGCTTGTTGGCCGGTGGGACGCACTTGACCGGGGCGGTGATGAAGGCGTCGGTGAGCTCGAGGCCGTCGTCCGGGCCGACCGATGTGGGTTGGCTGGCGTAGCCGGCCCGGTGCAGCGCTGCGTAGAGGAAGTCGCCGGACCGGTCGCCGGTGAAGACCCGGCCGGTGCGGTTGGCCCCGTGCGCACCCGGCGCCAGGCCCACGATGAGCAGCCGGGCGTCGGGGTCGCCGAACCCGGGCACCGGTCGGCCCCAGTAGTGCTCGTCGCGGTAGGCGGCACGCTTCTCGACGGCGACCTGCTCCCGCCACTCGACGAGGCGCGGGCAGCTCCGGCAGGCCACGACCTCGTCGTGCAGTTCCGCCAGTGCCCGGTGCCGGTCCACCGCCGCACTGTAGGTGCGGCCGGGGGCGCCCATCGGAGCCGACGCGGGCCGAACCGGTAGGTTGGCCGGCATGCCGTCGACGCTCGTCGTGTACGTCCGCCACGGCCGCACCCCCACCACCGGCACCCGCTTGCCGGGACGGGCACCGGGCCTGCACCTCTCCGACGAGGGCCGTGCCCAGGCGGCGGCGGTCGCCGAACACCTGGCGGCTGCGGCCCCCGGGATGCCGGGCGGCGGCGTGGCGGCCGTCTACGCCTCGCCGATGGAGCGGGCCCGCGAGACGGCGGCGCCGATCGCCCGGGCGCTGGGCCTGCGGGTCCGCACCGCCCGGGACCTGAACGAGTGCGACTTCGGACGCTGGACGGGTCGGCGCCTCCGCGACCTGGCGAAGCTCAAGTCGTGGCGGACCGTGCAGCGCCAGCCGTCGCAGTTCCGGTTCCCCGACGGCGAGTCGTTCGCCGAGATGCAGGCCCGCATGGTCGGCCAGGTCGCCGACCTGGTCGCCGCCCATCCGGGCTCGACCATCGTGTGCGTCTCGCATGCCGACACCATCAAGGCGGCTCTGGCGTCGGCGCTCGGCACGCCCCTCGACCTGTTCCAACGGCTCACGGTCGGCACCTGCTCGGTCAGCGCCGTACTCCACACCGACGACCATCCCGTCGTCCTCTCCGTGAACGGCACGGGTGCGCTCACCCACCTGACGCCCTCGTGAGCAGGTCCTCCCCACCCACCGGGGACTAGCGTCGCCCGGGATGGAACGGCCGGACATCGACTGGGGCGAGACGGACGCCTTCGCGGCGGGCACCGTCGGCCCACAGGGGCGACGGGTGTTCTTCCTGCAGGCTCGGCGCGGCGGCGAGGTGGTGTCGCTCAAGCTCGAGAAGCAGCAGGTGCTGGGCCTCGCCGAGTTCCTCGACGGGCTCCTCGACGACCTGCCCGAGGTCCCGGAGGCGCCCGACGAGCCCGAGGCCGCCACCTTCCTCGAGCCCGACGAGGCCGCCTGGGTGGTCGGCAACCTGGGCGTCGCCTACGAGCAGTCCACCGACCGGCTGGTCCTCACCCTCCAGGAATTGCTTCGCGACGAGGACGCCGTGCCGGCCGAGGCCAGGTTCCCGCTGCGACGCGGCCAGGTGTTGGCGTTCATCGTGCAGGCCCGGGAGCTGGTCGCTGCCGGCCGCCCGCCGTGCCCGTGGTGCGGCGCCCCCCTCGAGGCCGCCAACGAGGGCTGGTGCCCCTGTGCCAACTGAGGGCGGGGCGCCCACCGACGCCACCGCCGAGAGCCCCTTCCGGCCGAGGCCGCCGATCGACGACGCCACCGCCGAGGCGGCGCTGCGCAGCGGCGACCTCGAGCCCCTCGGTCGAATGCCGTGGTCGTCGAACGCCACGCTCCTCGTCGACGTCAGCCACGGCGACCTCCTCCTCCAGGGCGTCTACAAGCCGGGCCGCGGCGAGCGGCCGCTGCACGACTTCCCGCCCGGGCTCTTCCGGCGCGAGGCGGCCGCCTGGGAGCTGGCCCGCCAGCTGGGCTGGGGGCTGATCCCCCCGACCGTCGTGCGGGACGGGCCGCTCGGCGAGGGCTCGGTCCAGTTGTACGTGCCGTGCGACTACGACCAGCACTTCTTCACGCTGCGCGACGACCCCGCCCAGGTGCCGGCGCTGCGCCGCCTGGCGGCCTTCGACCTGGTCGCCAACAACACCGACCGCAAGGGCGGCCACGTGCTGCTCGGCGACGATGGCGAGGTGTGGGCAGTCGACAACGCCCTCTGCTTCCACCACCAGTTCAAGGTCAGGACGGTGGCCTGGGACTGGGGCGGCGAGCCGCTGGAGGCAGACCTGCTGGCCGACCTGGACCGCCTCGTGGACGACGGCCTGTCGGACGGGCTGGCCGGCCTGCTCGACCCGTTCGAACGGGACGCCGTGCTGGTGCGGGCGACCGCCCTCCGCGACGACGGGCACCTTCCCGTCGACCTCTCCGGACGCCGGGTCCCCTGGCCGCTGCTGTGAGCGGATCCGGGGTCGACGGCCCCCTCGCACAGGGCGACCCGGACGCTGTCGTGAGGGTCGAGTGAGCGGTTCCGGACTCGACGACCTCCTGGCCCAGGGCGACCTGGACGGACTGCTGCGGCTCGTGGACGACGCCTGCGACACCGCCGACTGGGCGACACTCGAGCAGGATCCACTGGGACTGCCGCTGCGGCTCGGCGCCTGGGAGCCGGCCTGCGACGGGCCCGCGATCGGCCCCTACGCCGTCGACGACCCGGTCCCGCCGACGGGGCGGCTGGAGCCGGCGACACTCCCCGATCCGGGGACGCCGGTCGACGACCCCGGCGTGGAGGTACTGCGCGACCTCGTGCGGACCTGGACCACCGAGTCGGACGGAACGTCGTCGGGAGTGTGCGTCCGGGGCACGGCCGCCGAGGCCGTCGCCGCGCTCGGGCCCTCGGAACTGCGGCTGCGCCGCCTCCACCCCGACGAGGCGATCGGCCGGATGGCCTGGGCGGCCGCCTCGGGGGGTGCCCACGGCCGGCGGCGCGGGGCCGCCCGGGGACGCTTCGAGGCGTGGTGGTGTGCCGCCACCCTCACCGGGCTGCTGGACGACGAGTCCCCGTGGCCGCCCGACGGCGACGAACTCGGCGACGCCGTCGCCGAACTGGCGTGGTGGTTGTGGGACGACGGCACCACCCCGCTGGGATGGCACCTGCTGCTCGCCGTCGAGGACCCCGACGACGGGCTGGCCTGGGCGCTGCGGGCGGTCGACCGCGACTGAACGCCGGCGGACCGGTTGCCGGCGGGGCGACGCCCGCCGCGGCTCAGGCTCGGGCCTGGAGGGCCTCGATGAGCTTCGGGACCACCTTGTGGAGGTCGCCGACGACGCCGAGGTCGGCCACCCCGAAGATGGGGGCCTCCTCGTCCTTGTTGATGGCGATGATGTTGGCCGAGCCCTTCATCCCCACCAGGTGCTGCGTGGCGCCGGAGATTCCGCAGGCCAGGTACACGGTCGGCTTCACGACCTTGCCGGTCTGGCCCACCTGGTACGAGTAGGGCACCCAGCCGGCGTCGACGACCGCCCGGGAGGCGCCGGCGGCGCCCTTGAGGAGGCCGGCCAGCGTCTCGATCAACTCGTACGACTCGGCTGCGCCGAGGCCACGGCCACCGGACACCACGATGGCCGCCTCGTCCAGTTTCGGGCCGGAGGTCTCCTCGGCGAAGCGGTCCTTGACCGACGAGCCACCGGTGTTGCCG
>LUMW01000432.1_pt1 | contig 19596 bp, 19 predicted proteins | sample 729761 | NCBI WGS metagenome assembly LUMW01 (sample SAMN03860302, study PRJNA289734) | marine metagenome | biome: seawater column; feature: ocean; material: water; isolation source: Red Sea water column Station 192 - depth 500m | place: Saudi Arabia: Red Sea | collected 2011-10-15 | depth 500 m
GTCTTGAAATAATTTTTCAATCTAGGCGGGACTACTTAAAAGAAAAAACATTCTCTGAAGAGCTAAAGAGAGACTCTTTAGACGTCTCCTTACCTGGAGTTAAAAATGAGCCAGGAACCCTTCACCCTGTAACCTCAACAATATTGGAAATCTCAGATTTCTTTGTTTCTATGGGTTTTGATGTGTGTTCAGGTCCTGAAGCTGAAACGGAATACTATAATTTTGAAGCCTTAAACATACCGGACGATCATCCTGCAAAAGATATGCATGACACTTTCTATCTAGATAATGGTGTTCTATTAAGGACACATACTTCACCAGTGCAAATAAGGACCATGGAAAAACAAGGTCCGCCGATTAGAATAATTTGCCCAGGTAGAGTTTACAGAAAAGATTCTGATTTAACCCACACGCCAATGTTTCATCAGATTGAAGGTCTGGTTATTGAAGAAAATGCCTCGTTTTCAGTTTTAAAAGGAATGCTTAGTGATTTTATTAACAATTTTTTTGGAAAGGAAATGGATCTTAGATTTAGGCCTTCATATTTTCCTTTCACTGAACCTTCAGCCGAAGTAGATATAAAGTGGAAAAAGGGGTGGTTAGAAATTCTAGGTTGTGGAATGGTACATCCAAATGTTTTAGATATGTCGGGTATTAATTCTAAAAGGTATTCAGGTTTTGCTTTTGGGTTAGGTCCTGAAAGAATGGCAATGCTTAAATATGATATACCTGATTTAAGGTCATTTTTTGAAAACGATTTAAGATTTTTGAAACAATTTAAGTAGATACAAATGCAATTCAGTAGGAACTGGTTAAGAGAATTTGTTGACTTTAAGATTTCTGATGAGGAACTCTGTGAGCAACTAACTATGCTTGGATTGGAAGTAGACAACTACAAGCCATATGAATCTAACTTAACTGGTAAAGACGCTATTATAAAACTTGATCTGACTCCAAACAGCCGTTTGTAATGAAGCGCCTCGTTACGTTGGTAGATATATTGCTGGAGTAAATCTGAAAAAGAAAGTTCCTCCTTTAATAAAAGAGAGATTAAAGTTAAGTGATACAAAGGTTATTGATCCAATTGTGGATATTACTAATTATGTTTTATTGGAGTTAGGCCAACCTCTTCATGCATTTGATGCTAATAAAATTCAAGGGAACCTAGAAGTGAGATTTGCTAAAGAAAGCGAAAAGATAACTCTTCTAGATGAAAATAAACTTAAACTTGATAAAAATTGTCTTGTTATAGCAGATCAAAAAAAACCTGTAGCATTAGCGGGAATTATGGGCGGTCTTGAAACTGGAATATCTAATAAGACCCAGGCAATTTACCTCGAAAGCGCTTTTTTTACTCCGGCAGCCATTAGAGGAAGAGCAAGAAAATTTTCAATTCAAACTGACTATACAAAGAGCCAGTACATTAATAAATGAAACCTTGGGCAGTGATTTTTCTCCTATACAGGAATTTATTAGAAAATCATCTATACCTAAAAATAAAGACATCATTCTTAACATCAATAATCTTAATAAGATTCTTGGTACGAATTTAACTAAATCCTCTGTTAAGAAGGGACTTTCGAGTCTAGGGTTAAGAAACTCAGTATCCAATAGCAATAATCTAAGGGTAAAGGTTCCATCTTGGAGATTTGATTTAAAGATCGAAGCAGATCTAATTGAAGAGATTGCCAGATTAGAAGGTTATAACAACATTCCACAAAGAGCCTTGAGCAGAAAAATTAGAACTTCAGAGGATATTTTGCACACTTCTATTAGGAAAACTTTTCAATCTATGGGATATAACGAAGTGATAACCTATTCATTTATAGATCAATCGCTAGCTGAATTAGTTGGAGAGAAAAAGAAACAGTTAATTTTTGTTGAGAACCCTATTTCTCAGAATATGAATGTTATGAGAGCAAGTCTATTACCAGGCTTGTTGGACACCCTAAGCTATAACATGAATCAAGGGAGTGAAAGCTTAAAGATTTTTGAAATAGGCTCAGTCTTTAACAAAAGAGATAGTAATAAAATTAATGAAAGGGAAGTAGTTGGCGGCTTAATTACAGGCATTGAAGGAAAAGATAATTGGTCGGGTTCAAACAAAGAATTAGATTTCTTTGATTTGAAAGGAAATCTGGAAACTGTTTTACCAGAGCTGTCTAAATTTAGTTTTAAGAAGGAGCAAGTCCCTTTTTTACATCCTGGTAAAACTGCAGCCCTATATAAGGGACAAAAAAAAGTGGGCTACCTAGGAACAGTAAATCCCAAATTGTTAGATAAATTAGATATAAAAGGTGAAGTGAACTTTTTTGAATTTTCCGTTGATGATATTTCGGGAAAGAAAAATATAAAATTTAAGAAATTTTCACGTTTCCCCTTGGCCCAGAGAGATCTGTCTTTTGTAGTGGATGAGGAAATAACAAGCTCTTCAATTACAGACGCCATACTCTCCAAAGCTGGAAGTAACTTAAAAGAGATCAATCTATTTGATATATACACGGGGAAAGGGATAGCTAAAGGGAAAAAAAGCTTAACCTATTCTCTGAACTGGCAGGCTGTAAATAGAACCCTTACAGATGATGAAGTAGACAAAATTATAGGAAGAATAGTTTCATTCCTTTCTAAAAAGTTTAATGCTAAATTGAGAGCTTAATGAGTAAGACTATTACAAAGTTAGATCTGATAAACCATCTCAATGAGAAGTTAGGACTTAATAAGGTTGAATCTAAAGAGCTAGTTGAAGCTTTTTTCGATGAAATAAAAAAGTCTCTAATAAATAATGAAGAAGTGAAGCTTTCTGGGTTTGGAAATTTTAAGATTCTAAATAAAAGAGAAAGGCCTGGTCGAAACCCAAAGACAGGAGAGCCTGCAATAATTTCTGCTAGAAAAGTTGTTACTTTTAAAGCTGGTCAAAAGTTAAGAAAAAAAATGTCGAATATTTCAAGTGAGTAGCTTACCTTCCATTCCAGATAAAAAATATTTCTCGATTAAAGAAGTGTCTGAACTATGCGAGGTGAAATCACATACCCTTAGATTCTGGGAAAAAGAATTTGATACTTTAAAACCTGAAACCAGGAAGGGGAGTAGAAGGGTTTACCAAAAAGATGACTTACTAATGGTTCGTCAAATACGATCTTTGCTTTATGAAGAAGGGCATACCATAGCAGGAGCTAAGAAAAGGCTTAACTCAAAAACTTCTCCCGCCAAGCTTTCATCAAATGACCATCTAATTGATGATCTTGAAAAGATTCTGAAAGAAATTAAACAAGTTGTTTGAGATTTAAACGGGGCGTGGCGCAGTCTGGTAGCGCACTAGACTGGGGGTCTAGTGGTCGCCGGTTCAAATCCGGCCGCCCCGACCACTGTGTATACTATACAAATAATCTATTATTATATATAATTTATATTAATAGTTAGAGGCGTCAATTTCTCCCCTTTGAAATACCTCCAAGTAAGACCCTCTAATTATTAAGCAGGATGCAGTTTTCACCCAAGTTTAGCTGCAAGAGCTGATTTTCACTGTATCCTGCCCACTTTGGTAGATGGGCTTATAAAATTTTGGTTGGGCGCAGTAGAAAGTCCATCTGCCACCAATTTCATTTAAAACCTAACTTCTATTAATGATGGGCCTGGTTCTTTTACAGCAGAAGAAAATACTCTTCGAAAGTCTTCTATAGTAAGGGTAGTAAAAGATTCAGCACCTAAGGATTTTCCCAAGGAAGTCCAATTAATTTCAGGGTTCTCAAGAGAAAATAAAGATTGAGCCCTGTCTCCAGTTTGCAAAGCACCAACTCTCTCTAGTTCAATTTTTAATATGGCGTAGGATCTGTTAGAAAAAATTATATTAGTAACGTTTAGATTTTCTCGTGCTTGGGTCCAAATAGATTGCACAGTATACATAGCTCCACCATCACCGTGCAGGCAAACAACGGGCCTATCAGGGCAAGCTATAGCTGCACCAGTTGCTAATGGAAGTCCTTGGCCAATTGATCCTCCAGTTAGAGATAACCAATCATGCGGTTTTGAATTCCAAGTGTTTGGATAAACTGCAAAACCTGAGGTCGCAGCTTCGTCAGAAACTATGGCTTCTTCAGGGAGTAATTCGCCTATCAACGAGCCAACATGAGAGGGATCCAGCTCTCCAGTTAAAGGAGCTTCGACAGTTGTAGAAGGTAAGAGTTCTTTAGAAATTTCACGGGCCTCGAGCATTTCACATAAAGACTGTAAAGCTTTCTTCCCGTCTTGTTCAAAAGTAGCTAATTGGACAAGTTTAGAATTTTCTGGTGAGAGGTAACTTCTTTTATCTGGGTAGGCAAAGAATGAAACTGGAGGCTTTGAGCCTATAAATACAATACTTTCAGTTCCTGCAAGAAATTCTTCAGCCATCTCAGCAAAATAAGGAAGAGGTTCTACTACAGGTATGCCTTGACCTCTTCTTTGTCTTTTTCTAAAAGTTTCCGTTGCAAGCCTTGCTCCTGTTTTAGTAGCTATTTTTGTAGCCATGTTCAAGGACTCTTCATCCAGAAATTCTCCTCCTAGGAACAGCATGCTTTTACTTTTATCAATCAAAACTTTGTAAGCTTCTTTTAAAAGAGCATCATCTATATCTTCGGGTCCTTTGCTGTTCAGTATTTCTCCAGTTTTATCTGTTTCATTCCAAGCGCAATCAGCAGGGACAATTAAAGTGGCAATCTTTCCAGGAAAGTTATGAGCAGCTTGCCAGGCTCTGGAACCTCCTTCAGCAAGTTCATCAGGACTTTTAACCCTTTCAACCCAGTCAGAACTTGATTTTGCTAAGCCATCTAAGTCAGAAGTCAAAGGTGCATCGTATTTGAGATGATAAGTAGCATGATCACCAACAATATTGATCATGGGTGATCTTGCCTTTTTAGCATTATGGATATTAGCAAATCCGTTTCCTAAACCAGGTCCTAAATGAAGCAGATTAGCAGCCGCTTTACCTGACATCCTGGCGTAACCATCAGCAGCTCCAGTCACTACTCCTTCAAATAATCCCAGTACAGGTCTAATTTGAGGGTAGTGATCAACTGCCGCAACTAAATGCATCTCTGAAGTACCAGGGTTAGCAAAAACTACCTCTAAACCGTTATCCACAAGTGTTTTGAGAAGAGCATCCGCAGCATTCATTGATTTATCCTTATTTCCTAATAGTTTAGACTTATTTACCTAAAACTTAAAAGGACAGTTTACATGAGTGATAAAGATAAATTAGAAATGCTTCTTTCTCATAAAGCCCCCTGTATCGAGACTCTAGGAGGTAAGGCTCTTCGATTTCAATCAGAACCCCCTGAACTTGAAATGGAATTTGAAGCTATACCTGAATTCTGCCATTCAGCCAACCAAGTGGTGCAAGGGGGTTTTGTTACAGGGATGTTGGATGCACCAATGGCCCACCTGTTAATAGCACTATTAGACGGGCAATTTAATCCAGTGACATTAGATATAAATGTGAGTTTTTTAGGTACATCACATCCTGGAAAACTTCTGTGTAAAGCGAGAGTCTTAAAGCAAGGCAAAAGCATTGTTTATTTAGCGAGTGACCTTTACCAAAAGGAAAAACTTGTAGCGACAGCCACCTCAACAGTAAAGCTGGTTTCTAATTCTAGTTAGATTTAAACGCCAAAGTCCCAAGAAAGACCATCGTGGTACTTCTTAAGTATCTCTTTTGCGATGAGTATTCTGTGAACTTCATCGGGTCCATCAGCTAACCTTAAGGTTCTAAACCCTTGAAACATTCCAGCTAAAGGAAGGTCGCTTGAAACCCCTCTCCAACCATGCATTTGTATTGCTCTGTCGACAACTCTACTGCCAGCTTCAGGTACAAATACTTTGATAGCAGAAATATCAACTCTTGAATCACCGTCTTTATCCATAACTTCAGCACAATGAATGGTCATCAGTCTGGCTGCTTGGATATCGATATACGAGTCCGCAATGAACCCTTGTATGAATTGTTTCGTCTCTAATTTACCTCCATGAACTTCCCTTTCAGTTGAGTATCTAACCATGATGTCAAAAGCCCTCCACATCTGACCGATGGTATTCATGCAGTGATACACTCTGCCTGCTCCAAGTCTATCTTGTGCAGCTTGGTGTCCTGATCCTCGAGCACCTAAAGCATTTTCAAGAGGAACCCTAACGTCTTTATACTTTATCTCCATGTGATCACCACCAGTATGACCCCAAATTGGAACTGACCTTACTCTTTCTAGGCCTGGAGAGTCAGTAGGCACAATGATTTGAGTCATCTTCATATTGGCATTGCCCGAATCGTCATCATCGTCTTCCGTTCTGCACATCACCACTAGGAAATCAGCTCTTCGGCCATTTGATGTCATAATTTTATGGCCGTTAATTACCCATTCATCTCCGTCTTTTACTGCTGTAGTTTGTAAAGACCTAGGGTCAGATCCAGGTGCATCCGGCTCGGTCATTGAAAAACCTGATTCCATTTCTTGATTAATCAAAGGAATTAACCATTTTTCTTTTTGTTCGTCAGTACCGTATTTAACCAAGATCTTTTGGTTGCCAGAATTAGGAGCAATTACTCCAAATAATCTATTTCCGAGAGGCGACCAAGCTAATATTTCATTCATATAAGCATGAGTAAGGAAACCATTACCCATTCCCCCGTATTCTTCTGGTAGATGGGGTGCCCAAAGACCTTGTTTCTTAACTTCTTCTCTTATTTCTTTTCTAAGTTTTGCCGATTTATCTCCTCCTGAGTAGATCACACCTTCATTAGGAATGATTCGATTTCCAACAATATCCGCAGTTCTTAATCTAATGTCATTAATCTCTTTGGAAAGGGTAGGTATAGGTGCAATTTGCATAACTTTTTCTCCTTCTAGTTATGATCTAATGTACGAAACTAATGCAATGCTTGCAAGCTTTTAAAAGTATGAGAATATAGTGACTTCAAAGGATTAGTTGTGAGTTGGGAAAAAGAACTAGAGGAATTAAAAAAACGAGCTGAACTTGCCAAGGAAATGGGAGGCATAGAGCGAATAGCCAAACATTATGCCAGAGGCAGATTAACTGTCAGGGAACGAATTGATCAGTTATTGGACGACGACTCCTTTCATGAAACCGGAGAGATTACTGGGAAGGTTAGCTACGATGAAAATGGCGAAATTAAGGAGTTTGTGCCTGCAAACTTTGTATTTGGAAGAGGAAAGTTAGACGGACGGGAAGTTGTTGTTGCCGGAGATGATTTCACAGTCAGAGGAGGGGCTGCTGATGCCAGAATTGGAAACAAGTCCTTATACAGTTTAAAACTAGCCGAACACTTACGTCTCCCTTTAGTAAATCTTGTTGATGGTAGTGGAGGAGGAGGTAGTGTAAAGACCCTTGAGACCATGGGCGCTACTTATGTTCCTGGACTACCAAGTTGGCAAAATATTGTCAGATTATTAAGTATGGTTCCAGTTGTAGGGGCATGTATGGGGTCGGTTGCAGGATTAGGTTCTGCTCGTGTGGTTGCTTCACATTTTTCCATTATGGTTAAAGGCAGTGCTCAAATGTTTGTTGCTGGACCGCCAGTAGTAGAAAGAGCTTTTGGTTTGAAAATGGAAAGAGAGGAGTTAGGTGGTAGTGATATCCATACGAAAACTGCAGGAGCAGTAGACAACGAAGCTGTAAGTGAAGAGGATGCTTTCAAGCAAATACAGACTTTTCTATCTTTTATGCCTTCGAATGTTTGGGAAGTCCCTCCTAGAAAAGAAAATGATGATCCGGAAGAAAGAAAAGAAGAAAAATTAATATCCTTAATACCTAAAGACCGTAAAGCGCCTTATGAAGTAAGGGAGATAATAGATCTAGTTCTCGATAAGGAAAGTTTTTTTGAAGTTGGCGGTGGGTACGGAAAATCTTTGGTGACTGGATTCGCCAGATTATCTGGCTATCCAGTTGGTATTTTAGGTAATGATTGCAACCATGATGGTGGTGCTGTAACTGCCAAGGCATCAGAAAAAATGACAAGATTTGTGGATGTTTGCGATACTTTTAATATCCCGGTAGTTAACTTTGTAGATAATCCAGGTTTCTTAATTGGTCTCCAAGCAGAAGAATCGGGGGTTATAAGACATGGAGTGAGGGCCCTGTACAGTGTGTGGCAAGCTTCTGTTCCTTGGGTTTCTATAATTATTAGACGAGTTTTCGGCGTAGCTGGAGGCGGTCATGGGAATTCTGATCAATTGAATCTACGTTACGCATGGCCTTCAGGGGACTGGGGTTCGTTACCAATTGAAGGGGGTGTAATGGCAGCTTATAAAAGAGACATCGAAGCAAGTCCTGATCCTGCCGCTCGGCAAAAAGAAATAGAAGATTCATTAGATCAAGTTAGATCACCGTATAGGACTGCAGAGATGTTTGGTATTGAAGAAATTATTGACCCGAGAGAGACGAGGCCTTTGCTTTGTGATTGGGTAAAGACAGCCTATAAAAATTTACCTCAGAATCTTGGTGTAAAAGAAAGGACAATGAGACCTTAAATGGGTCTTATAAAAAAAGGAGCACAATGAAAAAATTGAACTTTTTATTAATTTTAGGAATTTTAATATCTTATGGTTGCAGTAAGGGATTGGATGAAAACTCTGTAAGAACTATTGCTCAAGGGGAGGTGATTGGTTATAAAGAAGACGATACTTTCGCTTGGCGAGGAATCCCTTTTGCGCAACCTCCTATTGATGAATTAAGGTGGAAGGCACCCCTGCCACCTGATCCTTTTGGATCAAGATTCGAAGCTAAAGAATTTGGACCCGAATGCTTTCAGCCCCAAGGAATTATGGGGGGCCAAGAAGGTGAATGGACTGGTTCAGAAGATTGCCTCTATTTAAATATTTGGTCTCCGGCTTGGTCTCCAGAACAACTGACTGATAAAAAAGTGCCCGTTATGATGTGGATACATGGGGGAGCCAATATTATCGGTTCAGCAAACATGTATTATCCCGTTCATTTAGTTAGAGAGCATGAAGTAATTGTTGTGACTGTGAATTACAGAATGTCTAATTTAGGTTGGTTTAGACATCCTGCATTAAGACAAGAAGGTTCAAGTTTGGAGGATGCTTCGGGAAGCTATGGAACTTTGGATAATATTATGGCGCTTCGCTGGATAAGAGAAAATATTTCTGCGTTTGGAGGAGACACTGACAATGTAACCATCTTTGGGGAATCTGCTGGAGGACATAATGTTGCAGCACTATATGCTTCGCCTTTAGCTAGAGGATTGTTTCATAAGGCTATAGTTCAGAGTGGAGTTATTTCTCATTCAAAGATAGAAGATGCAGAATCTTACTACCCAGAAGATGGAACATCAGGGATTACAAGTTCTAAAGAGGTTATTAATCAACTCCTGATAAACCAAGAAAAAGCTGATGATGTAGAAGGAGCTAAGGAACTACAGAACAGCATGTCATTAAAAGAAACAGAGAAATTTTTAAGAAGCGTTACACCTGGAGAATTGTTAACTGCTTACGGTGAAGCAAATCCCAAAAGAGGTGGTATGACAAGAGTTTTTAACGACGGACATGTCATGGGAAAAGAAGGGATATCTGAACCTTTTGTTAACAATCAAATGCCTCGTGTCCCAATCATTCTAGGGACCAACAGGTATGAAACTAAGCTATTTAACATGATGAATCGAAGATTTGTTAGATGGGGAGAAGGAGAGGGTATATTTTCATGGATAGGTGTTGATGAACTTCCTTTAGAGATAATGAGGCCTGATTTCTATAACGCCGTAACTCAATATTCTTCAGATTCTTGGAAAGAACGAGCTGCAGACACTCCGGCAAGACAATTAGTAGCATCAGGATATAAGAAAACTTTCGTTTACAGGTTCGATTGGGATGATTTACCAGTTATCCAAGGTGTGGATTATGGTGTTTTGGCTGGAGCTGCACACGCCTTAGAAATTTTATTCCTTTTCCCAGCTGCGTTTGATAATTTTATTATTAAAAATGTTGTTATCAGAGATTCGTATGATGGAGCTAAAAAATTATCTAACCAGATGCTGTCTTATTGGGCTCAGTTTGCTTATACAGGAGATCCAGGAAAGGGCAGATCAAATGATCTACCACAATGGAAGGCCTGGTCGGATGAAGAAAAATATATGATTTTAGATTCAGATGAAGATCAAGGATTAGTCATGGTTGATAATGAGGTCACTGTTAATTCTATCTATAACGAATTAACTAATGATCAAAGGTTCTCAGAAGATGAAAAATGCCAATCCCTTTTCGCTATGTCTTATAGCGGCGATGAGTTCCCAGTTGAACTATTTGATGGCTACTCGGATGGCTATTGTTTAACACTTGATTATTCAGATATATTAGAAACAATGAATCCAATTTTAGGAGAAGATGATGACCAAGACAGTTGATTTTTATTTTGATTTTGCCAGTCCCAATGCCTATTTAAGCCATAAAGTGGTTTCTGGAATTGAAGAAAGAACCGGAGGAAAATTTAATTATATTCCTGTTTTATTGGGTGGTATTTTTAAGGCCACTAATAACAAACCGCCAATGGAGGCTTTCTTTGGAATTCTTAACAAAAATGAATACCAATCAGTTGAAATGCAGCGTTTCCGGGAAAGACATGGAATAGATAAATTTAAAATGAACCCGCATTTTCCTGTTATGTCTTTACAAATAATCAGAGGGGCAATAGGAGCTCAAAAGGATGGTTATTTAGATAAATACATTGACGAAGTGCTTAAACATATGTGGGAAGAACCCAAAAAAATGGATGACCCTGAAGTAATTAAGGAAGCGTTTACAGAATCCGGTTTTGATGCAGATAGGTTGATGGAGCAAATGCAAGATCCTGAAATAAAAGCTCAACTTATTACCAATACCGAAGAAGCAGTCAAGAGGGGTACTTTTGGCATTCCTACTTTTTTTGTCGGCGACGAAATCTTTTTTGGAAAGGACACTCTTTGGCAAGTTGAGGAACTCTTAAATAAGTAAAGTCTTACACCCTTAAACTTTTAAAAAAGGCCACGGATCGAAGAAGCAGATTGAGAATCTACTACGGTTATTAACTTAGAAGTCTAATTTAGAAAGCTGTCGTCTTTTTCTAACATCAGATCATACAAAGGCTGGAAACTAGCCCACATACCTGGTTCCGATCCTACTTGAGTTTTTGTCAGCTCAGCGACTTCGTCTGAAATTCTTTCCATTTGACCTACTGATTCAGCTATAAGTTGAGATTGGCAACACCTATCCATAGAAAGAAATCCCCATACAGCCGCGTCTACAGTTTCGCCGGTAGTTAAAAGTCCGTGATTTTTAAGGATGGCCGCTCTTTTATCACCTAAAGCCTCTGCTATTCTGTCTCCCTCATCCGTTTCCAAAACCACCCCAGTGAAGTCATCAAATAACACATGGTCGTTATAAAAAGCACATGAATCTTGTGTTATTGGTTCAAGCAATCTTCCCATTGTAGAAAAGGATTTCCCATACATTGAATGTGAATGAGCAGCTGCGTTCACATCAGGTCTTGCTTCATGAAGGCGGGAATGAATAGCAAATGCAGCAGTGTTTAGAGGTCTGTCACCTTGGACTACTTCTCCGGTCCTGTTGACCAATAAAAGATCTGAAACACGCATTTGGTCAAAATGGACACCAAAAGGGTTTACCCAGAAATAATGTTCATGTTCCGGATCCCTCAGTGTTATATGGCCTGCCAGTCCTTCATCAAAACCAAAATGAGCAAATACTCTAAAGCCGCATGCCAGTCTTTCTAACTGGTGTCTGCGTTGCTCTTCCATGGTTTTGCATTCTATCTGTTGTAAAGGCCCTCTTTCTTTTTGTGGCAACTTACCAAGAGTTGTGTCTATTTCCATCTTTTCAGCCTTCGACTGATTAGTCATTAATTCTTCTAATTCTTTACTCATAAATCTTTCCCCTATAAAAATTATACCTCGCTAATCCTTTGTCGTTAAATATTTAGCTTAAATGTTAATATATAGTTTCAAGGGGAAATAGTATGGCAAAGAAACGCTATAGAACAGAAAAAGATAGTCTCGGTGAAGTAAAGATTCCTTTTAATGCTCTTTGGGGTCCCCAAACTCAGAGAGCAATTGACAATTTTCCAGTTAGTGGAATTACTTTTCCTTTCGGCAGAAGCTTTCTTAAGGCAATGGGAGTTATTAAAGAGGCAGCGGCCAGAGCAAATAAAAGCTTAAAACTTATAGATGCTAAAAGAGCAAGGGGAATCATAAAAGCCTCTAAGGAGGTTTGGTCTGGCAAGCACGACGATCAGTTTCCTGTCGATATCTTCCAAACTGGATCTGGCACTAGTACTAACATGAATGCAAATGAGGTTATAGGAAAGTTAGCTACCAAATACTGTGGTGTTGAAGTCGATCCAAATGATCATGTCAATATGAGTCAGAGTAGTAATGATGTGATACCTACAGCTATCAATATAAGTTGTCATTGCGATCTTGAACTCCTCCTCCTTCCTGCACTTGAAGGCCTGATACAAGCGATTGATGACAAATCTAAAAAACTTGAAGGAGTAACCAAGACAGGCAGGACTCACTTAATGGATGCCATGCCAATAGATATGAGTCAGGAATTAAATGCTTGGAAATCTCAACTACTCTCTGCTCAAGAATCACTTTTAGTTGTTGCTGACAAGCTTCTATTTCTTCCCCAAGGTGGGACCGCCGTAGGAACCGGAATAAATGCTCACCCAAGATTTACTAAAGAATTTGCTAAAGAAATTTCAAAACTAGGAAAAGTAAAAGCTAAACCCAGTAATGATTTCTTTCGCAGCTTGAGCGCGCAAGACACTTCACTTCAAGTTTCAGGAGAATTAAGGAATTTGGCTACGATACTAATGAAAATCAGTAATGATCTCAGATGGATGAACAGCGGCCCTCTCACTGGGTTGGGTGAAATAGAACTCAAAGCCTTGCAACCCGGCAGCAGTATCATGCCAGGAAAGGTTAATCCGGTGATACCTGAATCCGTAGCAATGGTATGCGCAGACGTTATTGGAAATGACACCACTGTTGCAATTGCTGCCCAATCCGGTAATTTTCAATTGAACGTCATGTTGCCTTTGGTGGCATACAATGTGCTTAAGAGCATAAATATCCTTTCAGGTGCTTTAACCATCTTAGCTAACAAAGCTATAAAAACATTCAAAGTTAATAATAAAAATATAGCTGATAATCTGAAAAGAAATCCCATACTGGTAACAGCTCTAAATCCAGTTATTGGATACGCTAAGGCCGCAGATATTGCAAAAAAGGCCTATCGGGAAGGAAGGCCAATTTTAGATGTCGCTTTGGAAGAGACTAATTTATCCCGCAAGAAATTGGAAAAACTTTTAGACCCTGCAAACCTCACAAAAGGAGGCATAAAGAAATAATGTCGAGTCTAACGTCACAAAAGTGTGTGGCTTGCCAAGCAGATGCTCCTAAAGTAACGGATGACGAGCTGGTTGAATTTATAAAAGAAATTCCAGATTGGGAGCCTATTACCGAAGATTCAATTTTAAAGCTTAGACGAGTTTTTAATTTTGATGATTATGCGCAAGCAGTTCAGTTTAGCAATCAAGTGGCTGACCTGGCTGAAGAGGAAGATCACCATCCGGCCATTTTACTAGAGTGGGGAAAAGTACAAGTCACCTGGTGGACTCACAAGATCTTAGGATTGCATAAGAACGATTTTATTGCTGCTGCAAAGACAGATAGACTCCTAAGTTAATAACGATAGTAGATTCTCAATCTGCTTCTTTCTTTTAAGATTTACTTCATTTAGTATTGCTCACCCAAAAGTAAGGATGCTCATTCATTTGTAATGGAAGTAATTAAAGAACAGCCTCAGTGGTTTAAAGACGCGTTAGCTGTAGATCATAAAAGTGATTTTGCTGACATCGCTGGCGCCAAAATCCATTTCATGGAGTGGGGCGATCCCAATAACCCTTCCGTCATTATGTTGCATGGCAATCACGCTCATGCCCATTGGTTCCAGTTCATAGGTGGTTTGCTCGCGGAAAAATACCATTTTGTGGTCATGAGCTTCAGTGGCATGGGTGATAGCGAGTGGCGTTCCCGTTACGATAAAGATACTTTTGTTGAGGATGTGTGGGGCGTAGTAAAGGAAACTAACTTAATAAAACCTGTAGTAGTGGGGCATAGCTTTGGCGGTATGGTTTCTTTGGCCACAGCAGATAAATTCGGCGAACAGATGTCCGGTCTAATACTCGTCGATTTTGTTGTAAGACGTCCTGAGAATCACATTGAATGGTATAAAAATATGCCACCTTCGAAACCTCCCAAAATTAGGCCCAGCAAGGAAGAATTAGTCCAAAGATTTAGACTCATGCCACCACAAGATTGTCAAAATCAGTATCTACTAGATTTTATTGCAGAAAAATCAGTGAGAGAAACTGATGGGGGGTGGAGTTGGACTTTTGATCCCTCAACCTACGATCATTTGGAGGTAGGAAATGACCAACATGAAATTATTAATCAGTTAAATTGCCCGGTATCTTTTATTTACGGTGAAAATACTATGGAATTTGACACGGGTGACTCAATAAAAGAGATGAAAGAGTTGCTCCCTGAAGGTTCTTCGGTTGTAGCTTTAGAAGACGCTCAACATCATTTGATGTTGGACAAACCATTAGAGTTTGTAGATGAATTGGATAAGTTGATAAAAGATTTTTTCTAGTTTCCCTTGCTCGTCTCTGGCATTTTTAAGAACCAAATAACAATAGTTGCTAAAACCAATAAAGAACAAAGAAAGAGAAAGGCATTTTGGTAATTGCCATAAGCATCAAACATGAGCGCCACCACTGGCGTTCCACTTACCTGAAAAACTGAAATAAAAGGTTGAGCAGTTCCTCTTGAGAAGCCAAAACTTTTTTGCGTATATACCTTGTTGAAAAGAATGTTGCTTAAAGGAAGTGCGGCGCCTCCGCCAAAACCAAACAAAGCAATAATAAAGGACAGTTGATTGGCACTATCGCTGCCCAGAATCAGCAAGGTACCAACAAGTTGTATTACAAGTGAGGCTGAGACTGCCAATCTCGCATCCATTTTATTTTCAATTAACCAACCGAACACCAATTTACTGATCATGGCTGGAACAGCGTACATGCTGAAAATCCATGCTGCTTGTTCAGCCCAACCCCTCTCAGATGCGTAAAAGGTAATATGGGCAAGCACCGCCATCATGGCACAAAATTGAAGCGCGAATACAAAGGACAGAACCCAGAAATTCCTATCATTCAATAATTGTTTTAGAGTCCAATCTTCGCCGGCAACTTCGCTGAGGCCTTGATCATCGCTGTGTGTTTTCCCGTCCGGTAGTTGGTCTACATCTTCAGGATTATCTATTACTAAGTATCTAAATAATGGCGCATTTATGATTAAGGTAAATAAACCATAATATAAATAAGCTTCTCGCCAACTTAAACCCAAATCGATTAACAGATAATTTGTTAGGTTAGGCATCACCAGACCCGAAAAAGAAACCCCAAGTGCAGCTATACCCAAAGCCCTGCCGGTGTATTCACGGAACCATCTGGAAACCAGCTTTGAAACAGACAGATTACCCATGAGGGAAGCCCCTAAAGCAATTGGGAGAACAAAAATTATTATGAATGCTGTGTAGCTGTTAACAAAATACAACGAGATCAAAGACAGTCCGTAAACAAATGAGCCTAAAATTAATACCGATCTGATCGAGTAGGTGTCTAGTAATTTTCCTACCACTGGCATGGTGATGGCCGAAATAAGCATAAAGCCCGGTATCGTCAGAGTAGCCAAAAATCGTGAAAGTTCCATTTCTTCGGCGAGGACAAGCTGAATAACTGGGTAAGATTGGAACGCAAAACCCACCACACAAAAATCGGCAAACAAGGCGATAGCCACCATTCGCCATCCAAAAAAGGGATTGTTTTTAGAAGAATCTTCCATGAGATGATTTTTAAATCAGTTTAGCCTAATTAGAATTTTTTTATTGATTTTCTTTTCTTTCTGTATAATTTGAAGATGTTGCGGATAGCAGACCAAGCACTTACCTTCGATGACGTTCTGCTTGTGCCCGAACATTCTGAAATACTCCCTAAAGATGCTGAGCTTAAGACTAGTCTCACCAGTCAAATAAGTCTTAATATTCCTTTGTTGTCTGCTGCAATGGACACTGTTACTGAATCAAGAATGAGCATTGCTTTAAGTGAATTGGGAGGCATTGGCATTATTCATAAAAACCTATCAATCGAAGATCAATCGGATGAAGTTAGAAAAGTAAAAAAATACGAAAGTGGGGTAGTCAGAGATCCCATCACCATAAGATCTGATAACAAGGTAGGTGAATTAGTTCAGCTAACTCAAGAACTAAATATTTCCGGAATGCCAGTGGTTGATGGAGGTAATCTGGTCGGAATTGTTACAAGCCGGGATTTCAGAAATGAACAGGATTTAGATGCTGACGTTGCTCAAATTATGACTCCTAAAGATAAGTTAGTTACCGCCAAAGAAGGTGAAGACCTTGAGGTGATTAAACAATTATTACATTCAAATCGAATAGAGAAAATCTTGCTTGTTGATAAAAACTATAGCCTTACAGGTCTGGTTACTCTTAAAGACATCAATAAATCTTTAGATTTTCCTAATGCAACTAAAGACAGTGAAGGCAGATTGTTGGTAGGGGCAGCCGTAGGAACGGATAAAGATTCTAGGGATCGAGCAGCCGCATTGATTGAAGCAGGAGTTGATGTATTGGTCGTGGATAGCGCTCACGGTCACCATGAAGGCGTCTTAAGCCAAGTTCAATTCCTTAAGAAAGAGTTTAAAGAAATACAGGTGATCGGTGGGAATGTAGCTACTGCAGAGGGTGCCTTGGCATTAGCCAAAGCTGGAGCCGACGCAGTCAAAGTTGGCATCGGTCCTGGATCCATTTGCACCACTCGTATTATTACGGGAGTGGGCGTGCCTCAGATTACGGCTGTGGCGAATGCAGTAGAGGCACTCAAAAGCAGAAATATTCCCGTAATTGCAGATGGAGGAATTAGATTTTCTGGTGACGTGGCCAAAGCAATTGCCGCTGGAGCACACAGCGTTATGTTAGGCAGTGTTTTAGCAGGTACGGAAGAAGCCCCAGGAGAAGTAGAGCTTTTTCAAGGAAGAAGTTACAAATCATATCGAGGCATGGGTTCTATAGGTGCCATGACCGGTGATCAAGGATCGGGCGACAGGTACTTTCAAGAAAGTTCACAAGCCACAGAGAAATTGGTTCCTGAAGGCATAGAGGGAAGAGTTCCTTACAAAGGTTGGATGGAAGCAGTGGTGCATCAAATGATGGGAGGATTAAGGCAAAGTATGGGCTACACCGGTTCCAAAGATATAGAAACCATGAGAACCAAACCCAAATTCATCCAAATAACCCATGCGGGAGTTAGTGAAAGTCATGTTCACGACGTTAATGTTACCAAGGAAGCTCCTAATTACAGGATGTCATAAAAAATAGGAGTTTTGAGGTGTCTAAAGACATCATTAAAGACAGAATTCTCGTAATAGACTTTGGTTCTCAATACACTCAATTAATTGCGAGGCGAGTAAGAGAAATTGGGGTTTATTGTGAGATTTATCATTACAAAAGTTCACTTTCCGCCATCAAAAAATTTAACCCTCAGGGAATCATATTATCGGGCGGTCCCGAGACCGTAAAACAAAAAGGTTCTCCAAAAGTTCCGGATAAGCTCTTCGATTTAGGCATCCCGGTACTGGGTATATGTTATGGCATGCAAACCATAGCCAAACAATTGGGAGGAAAAGTTGAACTGGCTAAAAAAAGAGAATTTGGTCACGCCGATCTTAGTCTGAAGAACTTAGCATCAGGCTTATTTAAGGGCATTAAAAAGAAATCTATTAATGTTTGGATGAGTCATGGGGATCATGTATCTCGTTTACCCAAAGGTTTTAAAAGTTGCGCAAGATCAAGCAACAGTCCTATTGCTGCACTATTTCATCCTACTAAGAAAATTTTTGGACTTCAGTTCCATCCCGAAGTCACTCACACGCCTCAGGGGAAAAAAATCTTAAAGAATTTCGTGAGAGATATTTGTAATTGCGAAGGTCTGTGGAATCCAAAAGGTATTATTTCCAAGAACATTGTAGAAATTAGAGAGAGGGTTGGCTCAGATCAAGTTTTATTAGGTTTATCTGGGGGAGTGGATTCTGCAGTGGTAGCAGCTCTACTATCTAAAGCAATTGGAGATCAACTGACCTGTGTGTTCGTTGACAATGGCCTACTTAGGCTAAATGAGGGTGACCAGGTAATGCAGACCTTTAAAGATAATTTTGGTATCAAGGTTAAAAGAGCAAATTCAGGGAACCAGTTTCTTAGAGAACTAAAAGGTAAAAAGGACCCTGAACATAAAAGGAAGGCAATAGGTAAAACTTTCATTGATGTTTTTTTAAGGGAAGCCAAAAAAAGCAAAAAAATAAAATGGTTAGCTCAAGGAACTATCTATCCTGATGTCATTGAATCCGCAGGCAACCAAAACGGTACTGCTCATGTCATTAAATCGCATCACAATGTGGGAGGTCTACCGGACTATCTGAACTTACCTGTTATAGAACCACTCAAGGACTTATTTAAAGATGAAGTGAGAAAGATAGGATTGGAGTTAGGTTTGCCCCGCGAAATATTATTTAGACATCCTTTTCCAGGTCCAGGACTGGGTGTACGAATCTTAGGTGAGATAAAAAAAGAATATATAAGAGTCTTGCAACTTGCTGATGACATTTATATTAAGGAGTTAGTGGAAGCGGGGTATTACGATAAGGTCAGCCAAGCATTTGCAGTATTTCTTCCAGTTAAATCTGTTGGAGTGGTAGGAGATTCAAGGCGTTATGAGTACGTTATAGCCTTAAGGGCAGTTGAAACAGTAGATTTTATGACGGCTAAATCAGCTGCTTTACCGCATAGTTTTTTAGAGAAGGTTTCAAACAGAATAATGAATGAAATACCTGAGGTTTCTAGGGTAACTTATGATATTTCTAGTAAACCACCTTCTACTATTGAGTGGGAATGAAGAAAGGTAAAGGTATGGAACAGAGATTAACTTTAATCACTTTGGGGGTAGCAGATTTAAAACAATCTGCTGCATTTTATATTGATGGACTTGGGTGGAAAGCAACGGAGGCAAGCAATGAAGAGATAATATTTATAGAAATGAATGGTTTTTTTCTTTCGTTGTACCCTCATGGTGAATTAGCTAAAGATGCAAACACACAAGAAGATCGTTCAAATTTTAGAGGATTCTCTCTGTCTTACAATGTATCCAGTCGATCTCAAGTTGATGAAATCTTGGCATTTGCTGAGAAAGCTGGAGCCAAAATTATTAAACCTGCCCAAAATGTTTTTTGGGGTGGTTATTCAGGATATTTTTCAGATCCTGATGGCTTTTTGTGGGAAGTAGCCCATGGAAGTTCAATGGATCCTGAACCTGATGTTGAAGAAAATAACTAATAAGATTGAGTAAGTGTATGCGATGACTCATTTACACACTGGGTAGTTAGAACATGGTAAGTTATTGATAATG
>LUMW01000293.1_pt1 | contig 19468 bp, 22 predicted proteins | sample 729761 | NCBI WGS metagenome assembly LUMW01 (sample SAMN03860302, study PRJNA289734) | marine metagenome | biome: seawater column; feature: ocean; material: water; isolation source: Red Sea water column Station 192 - depth 500m | place: Saudi Arabia: Red Sea | collected 2011-10-15 | depth 500 m
TGAAGGAGCAGCTCAAGACGGGGGCCCTCGGCCTGGTCGACCTGCTGGACCGCGCCGCCGACGACCAGATCGTCGCCAAGATGAAGGTGCTCGCCGTCCTCGAGTCGCTGCCCCGAGTGGGCAAGGTCAAGGCTCGGCGGACGATGGACGAGATCGGCATCAGCGAGTCGCGTCGCCTCCGAGGGCTCGGCAGCCAGCAGCGGGCAGAGCTGCTCGCACGCTTCGGCTGACCGGCGGCCCCGTCCGCCGCGATGCTCGTCGTGCTGTCCGGTCCCGGCGGGGCCGGCAAGGGCACGATTGCCGATGCCCTGGTTGCCGCCGACGCTCACCTGTCCCTGAGCCGTTCGTGGACCACCCGGTCGCCGCGGGTCGACGATGCTCCAGACGCCTACGTGTTCGTCGACCGCGGTGAATTCGAGCGGCACCTCGAGGCGGGGGGCTTCCTCGAGTGGAACGAGTTCCTCGGGGAGCTCTACGGGACGCCCGTTCCGGAGGGCGAGGGCGACCTCCTCCTCGAGATCGACGTGTCTGGTGGCCGCCAGGTCGCCGAGCGGTTCCCCGATGCCCTGCTGGTGTTCGTCGAGGCGCCGGACGAGGGCGAACTCCGGCGGCGGCTCGTGGACCGCGGCGATCCGCCCGATCGGGCCGAGGACCGGATCGTCGAGGCCCGGCGCGAACGGGCCGCGGCGGTCGAGTTGGGCTACACGATGGTCGTCAATGACGACCTCGAGCAGGCGGTCGCCGAGATCGCCGGACTCCTGTCGTCCCGACGCGCCTGACGGACCGCAAACGCCCTGCGGAGTCCACCACTCCCGACGAATCCGGGTGTCGCACTGGTACCGTGGTGGGCCGTCCGAACGCCGACGGTACCGACGGCGATTCCCGTGTGATCCCCCCCTGAAGAGGTCCTCCGTGCAGCGTCACGACACCCACAGTTCGATGGTCAACCCCGAGATCGAGGGCCTGCTCGACCGGGCCGACTCCAAGTTCCGGCTGGTCACCCTCAGCGCCACCCGTGCGCGGCAGATCAATGCCTATTTCGGCCAGTTGGGCGAGGGACTCGGTTCCTCGATCCCGCCGCAGGTGACCTCCACGGCCCGCAAGCCCCTCTCGATCGCCTTCGAGGAGATCTCGGCCGACAAGATCGAGGCGATCGAGCCGCCCGACGAGCCCGAGCCCACCGACGAGGAGTTGGCTGCCATCGAGGCCATGGAGCTGGCCGAGTTGGGGGAACAGGGCGAGCAGGGCAAGGCCGGCGACGACGCCCCCGACGAGGGCGCTTGATCCCTTGCCCACCGTGGGTGACCTCCACGGACGCCGAATCGTCCTCGGCGTCACCGGCGGCATCGCCGCCTACAAGGCGATCGAGGTATGCCGTCGCCTGGTCGACGCCGGCGCACACGTCGCCCCCGTCCTGACGAAGGGGGCGCTCCGCTTCGTCGGCGCCCGCCTGCTGGCCGACTACCGCACGGGACGTTCCGGGGACCTGCTCACCGCAACGCTGCTGGCAACCCGGGCACCCGTCGTGGTGTGCCCAGCGATGCACACCGAGATGTGGGAGCAGCCGGCGGTCCAGGAGAACGTGCAGGTGCTGGCCGCACGCGGCGTCGAGGTCGTGGGTCCCGAGGAGGGGCGACTCGCCGGTGGTGATGTCGGTGCCGGACGCCTCGCCGACCCTGATGCCGTCGTGGCCGCCGTCGAGCAGGTGTTGGCTGGGGGACGACGCGACCTCGAGGGACGGACCGTGCTGGTGACCGCCGGCGGCACCCGCGAGCCCATCTGCCCGGTCCGCTACGTCGGCAACCGGTCGTCCGGCAAGCAGGGGCACGCCCTGGCGGCCGAGGCGGCCGCCCGCGGTGCCAAGGTCCACTGCGTCACGACGGTTCCGGAGGGTGCACCGACGGTGCCGGGTGTCGACGTCGTCACGGTCGAGACGGCGGCCGAGATGGCGTCCGCCGTCGCCCGACTGGCGCCTGCCGCCGACTACGTGTTCATGGCCGCCGCGGTCGCCGACTTCCGGCCCGTCGAAGTGGCCGACCAGAAGCTCAAGAAGGCCGACGGCCCGCCCGAGATCCGACTCGAGCCGACCGTCGACATCCTGGTCGAACTGGGTCGCCGGCGGTCGCCCGGACAGGTCGTCGTGGGATTCGCTGCCGAGACCTCCGATGTGCGCCAGAATGCGGCCGCAAAGTTGGCCGCCAAGGGGGCCGACCTGATCGTCGCCAACGACGTCGCCGCACCGGGTGTCGGGTTCGGACACGACACCAACGCCGTGGTGCTGCTCGACGCCGACGGGGGCGAGCGGGAGGTCGGCCTGGGCAGCAAGCGACAGGTGGCACGAGCGGTGCTCGACGCAGCGGTGGAGCTTCGACACCGGCACGGAGCCGGAGAATGCGTGGACACGTGAGCAGGAACTGGACCTTCACCTCGGAGTCGGTCACCGAGGGCCATCCCGACAAGATGGCCGACCAGATCTCCGACGCCATCCTCGACGCCATGCTCGACGAGGACCGCGACAGCCGTGTGGCCTGCGAGACGCTGGTGACGACGGGCCTGGTCGTGGTGGCCGGCGAGGTCACCTGCGACGGCTACGTCGACATCCCCAGGACCGTGCGGGACACGATCAAGGACATCGGGTACGACAACGAGGACTACGGGTTCGACGGCGCCACCTGCGGCGTCATGGTCGCCCTCGACGCCCAGTCGGCCGACATCGCCCAGGGCGTCGACGACTCCGAGGAGGTCCGCTCCGGGACCTCTGGCGAGGAGGACGACCTGGACCGCCAGGGTGCCGGCGACCAGGGGATGATGTTCGGCTACGCCTCCGACGAGACCGACGCCCTGATGCCCCTGCCGATCCACCTGGCGCACCGGATGGCCGAACGCCACGCCGAGGTCCGCAAGGCGGGGACGATCCCGTACCTCCGCCCTGACGCCAAGACCCAGGTGACCTTCGAGTACGAGGACGACCGTCCGGTCCGGCTCAAGACGGTGCTGGTCTCGACGCAGCACAACGACGGCATCGACCGGGACCGGATGATCCGACCCGACCTCATCGAGCAGGTCATCACGCCCGTCATCCCCGAGCAGTTCGCCGACGACGACTACGAGGTCCATGTCAACCCGACCGGCCGGTTCGTCATCGGGGGGCCCGTGGGCGACGCCGGCCTGACGGGCCGCAAGATCATCGTCGACACCTACGGCGGCATGGCCCGCCACGGCGGCGGCGCCTTCTCGGGCAAGGATCCCAGCAAGGTCGACCGATCCGCCGCCTACGCCACCCGCTGGGTCGCCAAGAACCTGGTGGCGGCCGGCGCGGCACGCCGCTGCGAGGTTCAGGTGGCGTACGCCATCGGCATGGCCCACCCGGTGTCGGTGCGCGTCGAGACGTTCGGGACCGAGACGGTCGACCCCGCCCGCATCTCGGACTGCGTGGCGGAGGTGTTCGACCTGCGGCCCGCGGCCATTATCCGCGACCTCGACCTCAAGCAGCCGATCTACCGGCCTACCGCCGCCTACGGGCACTTCGGACGCGACGGCTTCCCGTGGGAGCAGACCACCCGGGCCGGCGACGTCCGGTCCTTCCTCGGCCTGGGCTGAGTCGATTCCGCGGGTGACCGGTCGAGCCGACGACCAGGGTCGCCTGCCCTTCATCGAGGCGCCTGTCGAGGCGCCTGTCGAGGTGCCTGCCGAGCAACCGGGGGGCCGCGTGGTGCGCGTCCTGCCCGATGTGGCGGCCATCGACCGGACCTTCGACTACCTCGTGCCGGAGGCGTGGGAGGAGGACGGCCGCGCCGACCTGGTGCGTCCGGGCAGCCAGGTGCGCGTGGTCCTGGGTGGACGCCGGGTCGGCGGCTGGGTCGTCGACGTCGACGTGGAGCCGCCGGACGGCGTGCCGTTGCGGCCGCTGGCGCATGTGGGCGGCCTGGGGCCGTCGCCGGAGGTGATCGACCTCGCCCGCTGGGCGGCGCACCGCTGGGCGGGCCGAACGGCCAACCTGTTGACGACCGCCTCACCACCGAACCGCGTCCGGGTGCTTCCGCCCCCGTCATCGACGGAGCCGGTCCCGAAGGGCCCGGACCGCTGGGCGGAGGGCGCCTTCGCCTCCCCGGTCTCGGTGCTCCGCCTGCCGCCCAATGCCGATCCGCTACCACTCGTCCTGGCCGGGGCCCGGCGTGGCGACACCCTCGTCGTGGCACCGACGCTCGACTCCGTGGGCCGGCTGGCCGTTCGCCTGCGGCGAACGGGCGTGCCCGTGTCGGTGCTCCCACGGGAGTGGGCGCAGGCCGCGTCCGGCGGGGTCGTGCTGGGAGCCCGCGCGGCGGCCCTTGCCCCCGTGCGCGACCTGGCCGCGGCGATCGTGTTGGACGAGCACGACGAGTCGCTCCGGGAGGAACGGGCCCCGACCTGGAACGCCAGGGACCTCGTCCTGGAACGGGCCCGCCGGGCCGGGGCGCCGTGCGTCCTGGTCTCACCCTGCCCGAGCCTCGAGGCACTTGCCGCTGGACCCGAGACGACGCCCTCGCGTGCCGTGGAGCGGGAAGGCTGGCCGGTGCTCGACATCCTCGACCGCCGGGACGAGGATCCGGTGCGCGGCGGCCTGCTGGGCGAGCGGCTGGTTCCGGTGCTGCGATCGGTCGGTGCGGGCGTCGGCGGCCCAGTGGTCTGCGTGCTCAACCGTCGTGGCCGTTCCCGGCTGTTGGCCTGCGACGGGTGCGGGGAGTTGGCCCGTTGTGAGGAGCACCGGGTGCCGCTGGTGCAGGCCGAGGAGGGAGCGCTCGACTGTCCGGTGGACGGCGTGCGTCGCCCGATGGTGTGCGACGCCTGCGGTGGATTGCGGTTCCGCAACCTGCGTGCAGGAGTGGCCCGTGTCCGTGAGGAACTGGAGGCACTGGCAGCTCGTCCGGTTTGCGAGGTCGATGCCGAGACCCCGGCCGCCGAGGTTGCTGCCGCCGACGTCCTGGTGGGAACCGAAGCGGTGCTCCACCGGGTGGATCGGGCGTCGCAGGTGGTGTTCCTCGACGTCGACCAGGAGTTGCTGGCGCCGAGGATGCGTGCCGCTGAGCAGGCGATGGCGCTCCTCGTGCGGGCCGCCCGCCTCGTGGGGCCGCGGTCGCGGGGTGGCCGCCTGGTGGTGCAGACCCGCCAGCCGGGCCACGAGGTGCTCCAGGCGGTCCTCCATGCCGACCCCGGTCGGCTGGTGGAGGCCGAGGCCGCCCGGCGCCGGTTGCTGGGCCTGCCGCCCTACGCAGCCCTGGCCCAGGTGTCGGGGGCGGCGGCCGCCGAGTTCGTCGATCGGCTGGGAGCGCCGGAGGGGGTGGACGTGCTGGGCCCCCGGGACGGCGCCTGGCTGGTTCGGGCCGACGGTCCCGAGGCGCTGGCCGATGCGCTGGCGTCGGTGGAGCGGCCGGCAGGCCGGCTGCGCATCGAGGTGGATCCGGCGAGGGCCTGAGCCGCCTTTCGGCTCACCAGTGTCGGCGGTGGACCTCGTAGAGGGCGATGCCGGTGGCCGTGGCCACGTTGAGGCTCCCGACCTTCCCCAGTTGTGGGATGAAGACGACGGCGTCGGCGGCGTCGAGCACGGCGTCGGAGAGTCCCCGGTCCTCGTGGCCGACGGCCAGGCAGGTCCGTTCCGGCAGCGTGGCCTCGTGGATCGGCACGGCCCCGTCGGCCAACTCGACCCCGACCAGCCCGTAGCCGGCTGCCTGCACCGCCGCCACGGCCTCGGCGGGATCCTCGGTGGCGGTCCAGTCGAGGTAGCGGCCGGTCCCGAGGGCGGTCTTGGCGACCTTGGCGTGGGTGGGGTCGGCGGTGGCGCCGGCCAGCCACAGGTGGGCCACCCGGTAGGCGGCGGCGGTCCGGAGGATGGTCCCCACGTTGTACGGGGTCTGGACGCTGTCCAGGAGCAGGGCCACGTCGGCCTCGGTGCGTCGCCGCCAGTCGCGGTGGAGCCGCTTGAGCCCGGTGCCGTCGAGGTTCTTCATGTCGCGACTCCCTGCGGCGTGCCGTCGGGGTGGCTCATGGCCTTGTCTCCGGTGCGGTGGGTCGGGCGGCCACGTCGAGTAGCCGGTAGCCCTTGCGGGAGGCCCGACGCGTCGTGGCCCAACCCTGTTCGTCGAGCCAGCGGGCGAGGGAGTCGGCGCCGAGGTGTCGCTGGACGACGAGGTGGGCGCGGCCGTCGTCGGCCAGCCGATCCAGCCAGTGCGCCAGCAGTCCGTGGAGCGCGTCCTTGCCGATGCGGATGGGCGGGTTCGACCAGCAGGCATCGAAGCGGATCCCGTCGGGGACCTCCTCGGGGGCCGCCACGGTCACGTTGTCGAGTCCGTTGGCGTCGGCGTTGGCCCGGCAGAGGTCGCGTGCCCGAGGGTTGACGTCGACCGCCCAGACCCGTGCCCCGGGGTGCCGGGCGGCGAGGGTCAGGGCGATGGGACCGTACCCGCAGCCCAGGTCGAGGTGCAGGTCGGGGAGGAGCAGCTCCACCTGAGTAGTGGCCGGTGGCCGGCTCGCCGCTCGGGTGCTCCACGGCCCCGACGGTAGCCTTGCTTCCGTGGCAGCCCATGAGATCCGGATGATCGGCGACCCCGTCCTGCGGACGCGGGCCAACGAGGTGACCGAAGTCGACGGCGCGCTCGTGCGCCTCACCGACGACATGTTCACGACGATGTACGACGTCGCCGGCATCGGCCTGGCCGCACCGCAGGTGGGGGTGCGGCAACGCTTCTTCGTCTACGACCATGGCGACGCCGCCGGCGTCATCCTCAATCCGCGGATCGTCGAGTCCGACGGCGAGTGGGCGTTCGACGAGGGTTGCCTGTCGATCCCGGACCTCTCGTTCGAGATCGTGCGCCCCAAGGAGATCCACCTGGTGGGCATCGACCTCGACGGCAACGAGGTCTCGATCGAGGCCGACGAGCTCGAGGCCCGGCTGTTCCAGCACGAGCTCGACCACCTCGACGGCGTCCTGCTGGTCGACCACCTCGACGAGGACCAGGAGCGCGAGGCCAAGCGGGTGCTGCGTGAGCGCGCCGTCGCCGCTGGGATGGCGGCGCCCTCGGGTGGGGGCCTGCGATTGACCTGAGCGCACCGCCGTCGGGGACGCCCCGGCGGCTGGTGTACCTCGGCACGCCGGCGGTTGCCGTGCCGCCGCTGCTCGCCCTCTGCGAGGCAGGCTTCGAGGTCGTGCTCGTGGTCACCGGCGAGGACCGCCGGCGGGGTCGGGGCGGCGCGACGACGCCGTCGCCGGTGAAGTCGGTGGCGTTGGAACGGGGCATTCCGATCGCCCACGGCCTGGGGGCGCTCGACGGTGTCGAGGCGGACCTGGGGGTCGTGGTGGCCTACGGGGCGTTGCTTCCCGCCGACCTGCTGGAGCGCCTGCCGATGGTCAACCTGCACTTCTCGCTGCTTCCCCGGTGGCGGGGTGCGGCGCCCGTGGAGCGGGCCATCCTGGCCGGCGACGAGCGCACGGGGGTGTGCGTGATGGCGGTCGAGGAGGGACTCGATGCCGGCGGGGTGTACGCCCGGGCCGAGGTCGACATCGGCGACGACACGGCGGACGCCCTGCGCGAGCGGCTGGCCGAGGCGGGATCTTCGCTGCTCGTCGAGACGCTTCGCTCCGGCCTCGGGAGTCCCGAGCCGCAGGACGGCGAGGCGACCTACGCCCACAAGTTGGGGCCGGACGACCGCGAACTCCACTGGGACGGGCCGGCCGAGCGGCTGGTCCGGGTGGTGCGGATCGGCGGTGCCTGGACCACGTTCCGGGGCGCCCGCCTCCAGGTGTGGTCGGCCGCGGTGACCGGCGCGACGGCGTCGGGGCCTGTCGGAACCCTCGAAGGGGACGTCGTCGCCACCGGTGACGGCGGCCTGCGTCTGCTGGAGGTGCAGCCGGATGGTCGCCGGCGCATGGCGGCCGACGCCTGGCTGGCGGGCGTCCGGCCCGAGCCCGGCGAACTCCTGGGGTGAGCGCCGGATCGGAGGCACGACGCCTCGCCCTCGAGGTGCTGCGCCGGATCGACGAGGACGGCGCCTACGCGAACCTGGCTCTTGGTGCGGCGCTCGACCGCTCCACACTCGACCGGCGGGACCGGGCCTTCTGCACCGACCTGGTCTACGGCACGACTCGGATGCGCCGGGCCTGCGACCACCTGCTGGATTCCTTCCTCCACGACGAGGTGGAGCCGGCGGTGCGTCGGGTCCTGCGCCTCGGGGCGTACCAGCTGTTCTGGGGCGGGGTGGCGCCGCACGCGGCGGTGTCGGCGACCGTCGCCGTCGCGCCTCGGCGGGTTCGGGGGTTGTGCAACGCGGTGCTGCGTCGCCTGGTGGGCCACACGCCGGACTGGCCGTCGCCGGCGGTCGAGTTGAGCCAGCCCGACTGGCTGGTCGACCGCCTGGTCGAGGACCTCGGCGAGGCGGAGGCGCTCGGTGCCCTGGCGGCCATGAACACGCCGGCGCCGGCGGTCGCCCGTTCCGACGGCTACCAGCAGGACCGGGCCTCGCAACTCGTGGCCGAACTTGCCGTGGAGGACCTGACAACGGGCGAGTCGGTCCTCGACCTCTGCGCGGCGCCCGGCGGCAAGGCCACCGCTATGGCAGGTGCCGGCGCCCGGGTGACGGCGATGGACCTGCGCTGGGGGCGGCTGGGCCTGGTCCGCTCGAACGCCACCGGCCTCGGGCTCGACCTGGGCCTGGTCGCCGCCGACGGCCTGCGGCCGCCGTTTCGGCACGGCTCCTTCGACCGGGTGCTCGTGGACGCCCCGTGTTCCGGCCTCGGTGTCCTCCGCCGCCGCGCCGACGCCCGCTGGCGGGCGACACCGGAGGAGGTCCCCCGCCTGGCCGACCTGCAGGTGGGGCTGCTCGAGGCGGCCCTGCCGCTGCTGCGGCCGGGCGGCCTGCTCGTCTACAGCGTGTGCACGCTCACCGCGGCAGAGACCACCGGCGTGGACGGTCGCTTCCGACAGGCGGCCGGCGTCGAGGCCGAGCCGCCCGGGCCGCCCTGGCGGTCCCACGGCAGCGGCGGCCTGCTGCTGCCCCAGGACCTGGACAGCGAGGGAATGGCGGCCTTCCGCTACCGGGCCGGCTGACCCGGCGACTCAGTCGGGGAGCAGGCGCTCGGCCAGGTGGCCGAGCACGGCGTCGAGGGCGTCCCGGGTGGGGTGCCCGGGCTCGTCCACCAGCTCCTCGGTCAGCACGGAGTGGGCCCGTGGGCCGATCCGGTGCGGGTTGCCCGGCGAGTTGTCGATCTCGATGCCGAGGAAGCCGTCGCCGAACTCCTCCCGGAGGCGTTCGAAGCGCTCGGCGGGCGCCATGGAGTCCTCGCTGAACCGCAGCCCCAGGACGCAGGCGCCGTCGGCCACCCGCTCCTTCGCAACCTCGAGGTCCTTGTCGGAGATGCCGAGGTCGCGGCGGCGCCGCTTTCCGATCGGCAGCGGCAGGGAGGGCTGGCTGAGCACCGGGGCCAGCAGCCGCTCGTCCAGGAGCATCCCGAGGGCGAAGCCGCCGGTGAAGCACATGCCGACGGCGCCGACGCCGGGGCCGCCGCAGCGGCCGTGCTCGTAGGCGGCCAGGGCGCGCAGCCAGTCGGTCACCCGCGAGGTGCGGCGCCGGAGCAGCGCCGTGAACTCCCGGGACACGCAGGCCCGGGTGAGGCTGGAGACGAGGTAGCCGGGCGAGGGTCGGCGACCCGGTGTTCCGAAGAGGGAGGGCAGGACGGCCGTGCAGCCGATCTCGGCTACGCGGCGACCGAAGTCGGCGACCCGGGGGGTGATCCCGGGAATCTCGGCCATGACGACCACGGCCGGCCCCTCGCCGGTGCGCAGCACGGTGCGGGACACCCCGCCGTGGGCGAACTCCTCGATCGCATAGCCGGCCAGGTCTTCGACGCCCATCGCCGCGACGCTAGTCGTGCCACGGGGCCCGTCCCCATGTCACGTGCCACTCGTGGGCACGGGTGCGTCGGAATCCTGCCGCCGGGGCCTCCCCGGTACCCTCACGGCATGGAGGGCGACACCGCGCACCACCTCGACGCCAAGGTCCTGACCGTCTCGGACGGGGTCGTCCACGGCACGCGCGAGGACCGTTCCGGGGCGGCTCTGGAGGAACGCATGTTGGCCGAGGGCTGGCAGGTCGTCGAGCGGTCGGTGTGTGCCGACGGCGTCGACGAGGTGGCCTCGGCCCTGGCCGGCCTGGCGGACGGCTTCCACGGCCTGGTCGTGACCACCGGCGGGACGGGCTTCGGACCCCGTGACCGCACGCCGGAGGGCACCCGCGCCGTCCTCGACCGTGAGGCGCCGGGCCTCGCCGAAGCGATGCGGCTCGTCAACCCGCTCGGCAGGCTCTCCCGCGGCGTTGCCGGCACCATCGGGACGGCCCTGGTCCTGAACACACCGGGCTCCTCGAAGGGTTGCGTCGAGTGCCTCGAGGCCGTGGTCGACGTGGTGCCCCACGCGGTCCGGCTCCTCGTCGACAACGCCGATCCCCATCCGCACGGCGGCTGAGGCATGGGCGACGCCGACCGCGACCACATGCTGGCGGCCGTCGAGGCGGCCTCGGGATCGCGTCGCACGACCTCCCCCAACCCGTGGGTGGGCGCCGTGGTCGTCGCCGACGGGGCGGTCGTGGGCACGGGGGCGACCAGCCCACCCGGCGGCCCGCACGCCGAGGCCCACGCCCTCGCCGAGGCAGGAGAGGCGGCCCGGGGGGCGACCCTGTACGCCACCCTGGAACCGTGCGACCACACCGGTCGTACCGGTCCGTGCACCGAGGCGATCCTCGAGGCGGGTGTCGCCCGGGTGGTCATCGGGGTCGAGGATCCCGACCCGAACGTCCGTGGACGCGGCACCGCGCGGCTCCGCGAAGCCGGCGTCGAGGTCGAGGTCGGCGTGGCCGCCACCGAGGTCGCCGAGCAGTTGGCCCCGTACCTGCACCACCGCGCCACCGGGCGGCCCTACGTGGTCCTGAAGCTGGCCATCACGCTGGACGGTCGCCTTGCGGCGCCCGACGGCACGAGCACGTGGATCACCGGGCCCGAGGCCCGCTCCGACGTCCACCGGCTGCGGGCCGAGTCCGACGCCGTCTGCGTCGGGGCAGGGACCGTGCGCGCCGACGACCCGGCGCTCACCGTCCGCGACTGGGCGCCCGACGACGGGGGACCGGTGGCCGATCCCCGTCGCATCATCCTGGGCGCCGTTCCGGATGGTGCCCGGGTCGCCCCCGCCGAGTCGTACGAGGGGCCCCTGGAGGGCCTCCTCGGCCGGCTGGGCGACGAGGGCGTGCTCCAACTGCTCGTCGAGGGCGGCGCCGACGTGGCCGGGCGGTTCCACCGGGCCGGCCTGGTCGACCGCTACGTCGTCTACGTGGCCCCGGCCCTCCTCGGCGGCGACGACGGTCGGCCGGTCCTGGCCGGCGCCGGGGCGCCGACGATGGCCGACCTGTCCCGCGGCCGGTTCGCCTCGGTCAGGGCCCTCGGCGACGACCTGCGCCTCGACCTGGTGCTGGACCCCGACTGACCGTGGGGTCCCGAGAAATCTCCGGCCGCTGCGGCGACCCCTCCCGCTAGGTTCGTTCCGTGCTGAAACTGGTCCTTCCCAAGGGCTCGCTCGAGAAGGCGACCCTCGAACTGTTCGAGGCCGCCGACCTGGCGGTGAGCCGCAGTTCGACGGTCGACTACCGGGCCTCCATCGAGGATCCCCGGGTCGACGAGGTCCGCATCCTGCGTCCACAGGAGATTCCCACCTACGTCGCCGACGGGCTGTTCGACCTCGGCATCACGGGCCGCGACTGGATCGAGGAGACCGGCAGCGACGTCGTGTCGCTGGGCGAACTGCGCTACTCGAAGGCCACCTCCCGCCCCGTGCGGATCGTCGTGGCCGTCCAGGGTGACTCGCCCTGTGAGCGGGTCGCCGACCTGCCCGACGGCGTCCGCGTGTCGAGCGAGTACCCCGAGTTGACCCGCCGCTACTTTGCCGAGCAGGGCGTCGAGGCCGACATCCGGCTGTCCTACGGTGCAACCGAGGCCAAGGTGCCCGACATCGTGGACGTCGTCGTGGACATCACCGAGACCGGGCGGGCGTTGCGTGCGGCCGGCCTCAAGGTCATCGACACGATCCTCACCAGCTACACGGAGTTCGTCGCCAACCCCGAGGCCTACGCCGAACCCGCCAAGCGCCACGCCATGGACCAACTGCTCACCCTGCTGCAGGGGGCGCTCGAGGCCCGCGGGAAGGTGCTGGTGAAGATGAACGTTCCCAGCGAGGCGCTGGACGAGGTCATCGAATTGATCCCCTCGATGAAGTCGCCGACGGTCAACGAGCTCTTCGGGGGTTCCGGCTACGCGGTCGAGACGGTGGTGGCCAAGACCGAGATCAACGTGCTGATCCCCGCCCTGCGGGACGCCGGCGCCACCGACATCCTTGAGCTCCCGCTGGCCAAGATCGTCCACTGATGCAGGTCGGCGACTGATGGGGCCGGGCGGGACGTCGCGCCGGTCGGGGGCCGTCGCTGCCTTCGACGACGGGTCGGGCCTGGGCGAGGTGGTCGACGAGGCGGACGACCGCTGGCCGTTCCACTGCACGGCCGTGGCCGACGGTTCACGCACGATCGCCGTCGACACCGCCGTGGCGTTCACCCTGGTGGCCGGCCGGGCCGGGCGCTGGGAGGCGGCCGACCTGCGGCCCGCCTGACCACTCAGTCGACGTCGCCGCCGGCGTCGTCTCCCGGGACCTCGGCGTCGCCCTGTGCCGCCATCTCCCGTTGGAGTCCGACGTACGCCATGCGGACCTCCTTCAGGTACTCCTTGATCGTTCCCTCGTCGTCGCCGAGCCGGCCCGACAGCCGGTCGACCACGGCACCGAGGGCGTCGATGGCGAGCGCCGCCGCCTCCAGGTTCGGCGGCTGGTGGGAGAGGTGGATGACGGCCAGGTTGAACAGGCCCATGAGGTGGTTGTTGACGTAGACCTCGGGCGCCGTGTTGGCGACCTCCTCCTGGACGGCGGCCATCTCCCGCACGATCTCTTCCGCCTTCTCCCGTTCCTCGGGCGAGAGGTCGTCGAGGGAGAGGTCGTCGCCGTCCACCACGGGCTTGCCGTCGTCGGGGGCGGGATCGACGGGGCGTTCGCCCCCCGGGGTCCACAGTGTGCTCATGGTTGGTCCTGTCTTCCTGGGGTTCTTCTGCGGGCCGTCCGGCGGAAACGGGTGGTCGGGGTGCCCGGTTCCGTCTGGCGGGCGACCTTGGTACTCTAGGGGGCCACAACAGAGCGGAAAGCGGGGTTCTCCCCACCCGGCCACCCTCGGTGAGCCCGGGTCCTCAGCCACCGATCGTCCGGTGGCCGTCCGGCCTCCACATCCCACCCCTCCGGGTGTCCGTGGCGTCCGTCGGCCCCGTGCCCGGCGGGTGTCGGCTTTCCGACACCCGCCTGCTTCGTTTTTCGGCCCCGTGCCGCTGTCGGGCAGGTAGTCCAGACCCCCACCCAGGAAGGAACCTGCGTGACGCACAGGAGCGACGAGCGATAGCCACGCCAGCCAACCAGGAGCCCCGGGTCAACGACCGCATCCGCGCCCGCGAGGTGCGCCTGGTCGGACCCGACGGTGACCAGATCGGCATCCGCCCCCTCCCGGAGGCGATCGCCATGGCAGGTGACCTCGGCCTCGACCTCGTGGAGGTGGCCGACAAGGCCGATCCACCGGTCTGTCGGATCATGGACTACGGGAAGTACAAGTACGAGCAGTCCCAGCGTGCCAAGGAGTCCCGAAAGAAGGCCACGCACATCTCCGTCAAGGAGATGAAGTACCGGCCCAAGATCGGACCCGGCGACTTCGCCACAAAGACCCGCAAGGTCGAGCAGTTCCTCGGTGAGGGCAGCAAGGTGAAGGTGACGATCATGTTCCGTGGCCGCGAGATGCAGCACCCCGAGCTGGGCCGCCGCATCCTGGACCAGGTTGCCGAGGCCGTCGAGCACGTCGGTCGTGTGGAGACCTACCCCAAGCAGGAGGGTCGCAACATGACGATGGTGCTCGGTCCCGGGCAGGCCACCCGCCGCCAGCGGGAGGAAGCCGCCGCCCGCGTGGCCGCCGAGGCCGCTGCCGCCGAAGCCGCCGAGGCCGGCGAGGAACCCGCCGCCGAGGCCTCCTGAGCCCGACCCCACCGCACGCACGAAGGAGCACGACATGCCCAAGATGAAGACCCACCGTGGTGCCGCCAAGCGCTTCAAGGTGACCGGGACCGGTCGCCTCAAGCGGCGCAACGGCAACCTCAGCCACATCCTCGAGAAGAAGTCCCCCAAGCGCAAGCGGCGCCTGTCCAAGGAGAGCGACGTCCACCCGACGAACGCCAAGGCCGTCCGCAAACAACTCGGGATCTAGCCCGACAGGCGGTTCCACCGCCGACCGTCCACACCCCCCGTTCGAACAAGGAGTACCGCGATGGCCAGGGTCAGGCGAGCCGTCCAGAGCAAGAAGAAGCACCGCGCCATCCTCGAGGAGGCCAAGGGCTATTACGGCAACAAGAGCCGTTCGTTCCGCGCCGCCAACGAGCAGGTCATGCACTCGGGGAACTACGCGTTCCGCGACCGCCGGGCCAAGAAGGGCCAGTTCCGCCGGCTCTGGATCCAGCGCATCAACGCCGCCTGCCGCCAGCACGGCACCACCTACAGCCGCTTCGTGGCGGGCCTGCGCGAGGCTGGCATCGAGGTCGACCGCAAGGTGCTGGCCGATCTGGCCGTGAACGAGCCGCAGGCGTTCGCCGCACTCGTCGAGGCGGCCGGCGGGTCGGCCGACGCCGCCTGATCCAGCCGGCCTCCGTCGCCGGAGACGACCGGTGACCGGACCGGTGGAGGGCACCGTGGGCGGGCGCAGCCCGTTGCTCACCCGCGTCAGGCGACTTGCCCGCGAGCGCTCGCTGCGCCGCGAGGAGGGCGTCTACCTCGTCGAGGGTCCGACCCTCGTCGCCGACGCCCTGGCGGCGGGCCGTGAGGTCCTACAGGTCCTCGTCCCCGTCTCGGCAGCGGACGGTGGGGTCGTTGCCGCCGCCCGACGGGCGGGCGTCCCGTGCGGGATCGTCGACGACGGCCCCTTCGGGGGCCTGACCACGACCCGCAGCCCGCAGGCGGCCCTGGCGGTCGTCGCCACCCACGACGTCCCGACGGCCGACCTGCCCGACGGCCTGCTGGTCGTGCTGGCCGACCTGGCCGACCCCGGCAACGCCGGCACGCTCGTGCGGTCCGCCGAGGCCTTCGGCGCCGCCGGGGTGGTCGTGGCCGGGGGCGTCGATCCGTACAACCCCAAGTGCGTGCGGGCCACCGCCGGGGCCCTCTTCCGGTTGCCCCTGGCGGTCCTCGAGGGCGACGACGCCGTGGGGCGGGCGCTCGACGAACTCGGCGATCTGGAACGTCCCTGCTGGGCCACGGTGGCCCGCGGTGGCGTCGACCCCACCGAGGTACCGGCCGAACCGGCACCCGTTCTCGTCCTCGGCAATGAACCCCACGGCCTCCCCGACGAGGCCCTGGAGCGCTGCACGGGCCTCGTCACGGTGCCGACCACCGGTGCCGGCGACTCGCTGAACGTGGCGGTGGCCGGCTCGGTCCTGCTCTACGCCGTCGCCGACCGGTGAACCCGTCGGGCGCCGGCCGCAAACGGTCGTTCCTGACGGGGGCCGCCTGCTCTAGCCTCGCTGGCACCGCCCGAATGGCCGACACCCCTGTATGACCTGATGGAAGACCTCGCCGCCCAACTCGACACCGCCGCAGCCGACGCTGCCGTCGCCGTGGCCGCGGCCGCCGACCTCGATGCCCTCGCCGTGCTCGACACCGAGCTGCTGGGGAAGAAGTCGGTGGTGACGACGGTGCGCAGCCACCTGGGCGGCCTCGACCCCGAGGGCCGCAAGGTTGTCGGGCGCCGGGTCAACGAGGTGCGCACCGAGATCGAGGGCCTCGTGGCCGCTCGCCGTGCCGAACTGGCTGCCGAGGCGAGGGCCGTGGTGCTCGAGGCCGAGCGCCTGGACCTGACCGAGTTCGACCGGGGCCGGCGCCTCGGCCACCGCCACGTGGTCACCCAGACCTGGGAGCGCCTTGAGGACCTCTTCGTCGGCATGGGCTACACGGTCGCCGAGGGCCCCGAGATCGAGGACGAGTGGCACAACTTCGGCGCCCTCAACTTCCCGCTCGACCACCCGGCCCGGGACATGTACGACACGCTCTACGTCGACCACGGTGAGCCGCAGAGCACACTGCTGCGCACCCACACCTCGCCGGTGCAGGTCCGGGTCATGGAGACCCAGGAGCCGCCGATCTATTCGATCATGCCGGGGCGGGTGTTCCGCAGTGACACGGCCGATGCCACCCACATGCCGGTGTTCCACCAGATCGAGGGTCTGGTCGTCGACCGGGGCATCACCTTCGGCGACCTCGCCGGCACCCTCGAGGCCTTCACCCGGGCCTACTTCGGGTCCGACTTCACCTCCCGGCTGCGGCCCTCGTATTTCCCGTTCACCGAGCCGTCGGCGGAGTTCGACATCCAGCGCCCCGACGGATCTTGGCTGGAGTTGGCCGGCTGCGGGATGGTGCACCCCAACGTGCTGCGGGCCGGAGGCCTCGACCCGGAGGAGTGGTCGGGCTTCGCCTTCGGGTTCGGCCTCGACCGCCTGGCGCTGATGCGCCACGGCATCGACGACCTGCGCGAACTGTTCCGCAACGACCACCGCTTCCTGGGGCAGTTCTGATGGGGATGACGGAGGCAGGCGAATGAAGGTCCTCCTCTCCTGGTTGCGCGACTTCGCGCCGGTCGAGGGTGACCCGGTCGCCATCGGCGACCAGTTGAGCGACCTTGGCCTCGCCGTCGAGGAGATCACGGCGGTCGGGGAGGGCCTCGACGGCATCGTCGTGGCTCGCGTGCTCGACCTGCGCCGGCACCCCGATGCCGACCGGATCCAGCTGGTCGACGTCGACGCCGGTGACGGCGAGGCACTGCAGATCTGCTGTGGTGCCTTCAACATGTCGGTCGGCGACCTGGTGCCGCTGGCCACGCTCGGGGCGGTCATGCCCGGTGGCCTCGAGATCGCCCGCCGCAAGCTCCGGGGCGAGTGGTCCAACGGCATGCTCTGCTCGCCGACCGAGATCGGCCTGGGTGACGACGCCGACGGCATCCTGTTGCTCGACGGTGAACCGACCCCCGGCACGCCGCTGATCGAGGCCCTCGACCTGCGGCCCGACGTGCTCTACGACCTCGAGGTCAACCCCAACCGCCCCGACGCCATGTCGGTGGCCGGCGTGGCCCGTGACCTGGCCGCCCGCCAGGGCGTGCCGTTCGCCATTCCCGAGCCGGCGGTGGCCGAGTCGGGCGACGGGGCTGCCGGGCGGGCGACGGTCGAGATCCTCGACGAGGACCTCTGCGGTCGCTTCGGCCTGCGGGTCCTCGACGGGGTCGTCGTCGGCACCTCGCCCCGCTGGCTGGCCAACCGGCTCACGGCACTCGGGCAGCGGCCCATCAGCAGCGTGGTCGACGTCTCCAACTACGTGATGCTCGAGCTCGGCCAGCCCAACCACACCTACGACCTGGACCGGGTTGCCGGCGCTGCCTTCCGGGTGCGGCGTGCCGCCGACGGCGAGGTCATCGAGACCCTCGACGGCGTCGAGCGCACGCTCACCGCGGCCGACGGCGTGATCGCCGACGGCGACGACACCGCCATCGGCATCGCCGGGATCATGGGCGGCGCCAACACCGAGATCGACGACTCGACCACCTCGGTCGCCCTCGAGATGGCCTGGTGGGACCCGATGACGATCGCCACGAGTGGCCGTCGCCTGGGCCTGCGCAGCGAGGCCTCGGCCCGGTTCGAGCGGGGTTGCGACCCGGAGGTCGTGGACCTCGCCATGCGCCGCTTCGCCGAGCTGCTGGCCCCGTCGGGTGCCACGCTGGCCCCCGACCTGGTGGATGCACGGGGCAACCTGCCGGCCCGGGAGGCCATCCGGGTCCGCACCGGGCGCGTCAACGCCCTGCTGGGCACGGACCTGGGCCGGGGCCGCATCGCTGAGGTGCTGCAGTCGATCGGGTTCGGGGTCACCGAGGCCGGCGATGACCTCGAGGTGGTGGTTCCCAGCTTCCGGCCCGACAGCAGCACCGAGATCGACGTGGTCGAGGAGGTCGCCCGGATGCACGGCTACGGGCGCATTGAGCGCACGGTGCCCCGCTCGACGCTCACCGGCCACCTCACGCCGTACCAGCTGGACCGGCGCACGGTCCGTTCCACGATGGCCGGCCTCGGCCTCGATGAGGTCATGCCGGTGCCGTTCCTCGCCCCCGGTGACCTCGAGGCGGCGGGCCTGCCGGCCGATGGGGTCATGCTGGTGAACCCGCTCGTCGCCGAGGAGTCCGTGATGCGTGCGTCACTCCGCCCGGGGATCCTGCGGACGCTGGCCTACAACGCCTCGCACCGGATGACCGGCCTCGGCGTGTTCGAGGTCGGGCACGTCTACCGCCGGCCCGCCGAGCCGCAACCGCTGCCCGACGAGCGGGAACACCTGGCGGTCGCCCTGGCCGGCCGGGAGGCCGGCGAGGCGGTGTCGGTCTGGTCGGCGCTGGCCGACGCCCTGGCGGCCCGCGACTACGCCCTCGTGGCCGAGTCGGCCCCGGGCCTGCACCCCTCGCGGACCGCCCGCATCGAGGTGGGCGGCGTGTCCGTCGGCAACGTCGGCGAGGTCGATCCCGGGGTGCTCGAGGCCTTCGAGGTGCCCGAGCGGGTGGCCTGGCTGGAGGTCGACCTCGACACGCTCCTCGCCCTGCCGCACGGCGACAAGCCCTACGGGCGGGTCAGCCGCTACCCGTCCTCCGACATCGACCTGGCGTTCGCCGTCGACGAGGGCACGCCGGCGGCAGCCGTCGATGCCTGCCTGCGGGAGGCCGGGGGCGACCTGCTGGTGGACCTCTCGCTGTTCGACGTGTTCCGTGGCGACGTGGTCGGGGAGGGGCGGCGCAGCCTGGCCTTCACCCTGCGGCTCCAGGCTGGCGACCGCACGCTCACCGACGCCGAGGTCGCCGAGGTGCGCAGCCGCTGCATCGCCGCCGTCGAGGGCTCGCTGCCCGCAACGCTCCGCGGCTGAGGCTCCGTCGCGCCCGATCGGCGCCACGGCACCGTCCACGACTACGTTCGCCGGCATGCGCTGCTGGCAGGTCCACGAACTGGGTGATCCGATCGACCGACTGGTCCTCGTCGAGGTCGGGGCACCCGAGCCCGCCCCGGGGCGGCTGGTGCTCGACGTCGAGGCCGTGGGCCTGGCCTTCCCGAGCGTCCTGCAGTGCCGGGGTGAGTACCAGGTCAAGCCACCACTGCCGTTCAGCCCGGCGGCCGAGGTGGTGGGCCGGGTGGCGGCAGTGGGGGAGGGGGTCGGCGGCTTCGAGGTCGGACAGCGGGTCCTGAGCCTCGGCGGGGCGCTGGCCGACGCCCTGGCGGCCCGCGACTACGCCCTCGTGGCCGAGTCGGCCCCGG
>LUMW01000540.1_pt1 | contig 19467 bp, 17 predicted proteins | sample 729761 | NCBI WGS metagenome assembly LUMW01 (sample SAMN03860302, study PRJNA289734) | marine metagenome | biome: seawater column; feature: ocean; material: water; isolation source: Red Sea water column Station 192 - depth 500m | place: Saudi Arabia: Red Sea | collected 2011-10-15 | depth 500 m
AGATTTTGTTGGCCGATCTACCGGTCGAGGCCTTCAAGGAACACGGCGCGGATTTCGTCGTGGCCGACACGCTGGAGGCGCTGGTCGAGGGCATGAACCGGCTGGAGCCGCAAAGCCCGCTGGACCCGGCCCGGATCCGGGCCCAGGTCGAGGCGCGGGACCGCGAGATGGAGAACCCATTTACCAAGGACGCGCAGGTGACGGCGATCCACGGGGCGCGGAGGTACCTGGGCGACCGGCTGGTGCGGACGGCAAAGCCGCATCGGATCCTGGATCCCAAGGCGGGGCCGCTGATCGCGGTGCGGCTGAACATCCTGACACGCAAGTCCCTGGGCGGGCTGCACACGGATGTGAAGGCGCGGGTGCTGGATGCCCGGGGCGAGGTGATCGAGGGTGTCTATGCCGCCGGAGAGGTCGCAGGCTTTGGTGGCGGTGGCTATCATGGCTACAACGCGCTGGAGGGGACGTTCCTGGGCGGCTGCCTTTTCACCGGGCGCGTGGCCGGGCGCGAGGTCTGAGATCTGCAATTGCTGCAATGCGGCATTGCGAAAACTTCTGCTGTCATTTCGGCGCTTTGGGGCCATGTAGTGGGGCAGGGAGGGGCCTTTGATCCAATGAGGCACCTGATGGACAAGATCGCAAAACCCAGCCAGGAGCAGCTGCGCAAGGCGCAGGATGCCCTGAACGCCCTGAACCAGGCTTACGAATATTTCGAACCGCTGCCGCAGGTCACCGAGAGTGCCGCGCAGGGCGAATACTTCGAATACGTCAAAGCCGCCTGATCGATTTCCGGTACTTTGGCCGATGCAACTCTGCCACGGTTCTTTCCCTGCCGTGGCGGAGTTCATAAATTTTATCAATGGCTTAATCCCCGTATGCAGGGGTGGCCCAAAAAAATTTCCTCCGGGGACATTTTTGGTATTGATCGAATCCGGGTTTGGCCCGATATGGCGACTTACATAGACGCCAACGCACGCGCCTCTGGCGAGAGGGCTAAGACTATAAGCCCTGCGGTTACGTAGCGACGGTAACGTCTTCACTGGAACTGAGCGGTCTGCGCCGAGCAATCGGAATGGCCGGGTCTTTTGGAGATGACCAATGAACGCATACGTAGCCGATTTTTCGGTCCGCACTTCTATTCGCCGTGAATCCCGCGTGGAATCCTTCATCCGTTCGACCGTGTTCGACCGCCCGACGCTGGTCATCGACGTCGACCGCGTGGAAGAGCAGTACCACGCGCTGAAGGCCGGCCTGGGTCATGCCCGCATCCACTATGCCGTCAAAGCCAACCCGCAGCGCGAGATCATCGAGCGTCTGGTTGACCTCGGCTCGGGCTTCGACGCGGCATCGCGCGCGGAAATCGAACTCTGCCTGTCGCTGGGTGCCCGCCCCGAGAACATCTCGTTCGGGAACACCGTCAAGAAGGTGCGCGATATTGAATTCGCCTTCCACGCCGGTGTCACCCTGTTCGCGGCCGATGCGGAAGAAGAGCTGGAAAAGAACTTTGAAGCAGTGAGAAGGGAAGCTCTTTCCAGTTTTGGTAATCCAGGTGTGTTAGTCGAGAAATTTATAGTTAATCCACATCATATAGAAGTTCAAATTTTAGCTGATAATAAAGGTAATATTTTTCATTGCTATGAAAGAGAGTGTTCTGTCCAAAGAAGACATCAGAAAATTATTGAAGAAGCACCCTCTCCTTTTATTGGGGCAGATAATGAATTGAGGCAAGAAATATGCTCAACGGCTGTCCGATTGGCCCAAGAAGTTCAATACAACTCAGCCGGGACTGTTGAATTTATAATGGGTGAAGATAAGTCATTTTATTTTTTAGAAATGAATACGAGAATTCAGGTGGAGCACCCTATAACTGAACAAATAACTGGCATTGATCTTGTGGCCAATATGATTAAAGCTGCTTTAGGTGAGGATATGGACTTTAATTCTCAAGATGAAGTCTATATTCAAGGTCATGCTATTGAATGTCGTATTTGTGCTGAAGATCCAGTGACTATGCTTCCTGCTCCGGGAAAGGTTTCAGCTTTTGATTTTGTTTTTCCACAGGGCGTTCGCTTTGATCACTGTATTTATAATGGGTTTGAAGTAAAGCCAGATTTTGATCCTATGATAGGTAAATTAATTGCTACGGGCTCAAAGAGAGAAGTTGCGCTGCGCAAGGTGAGAAATGCGATTAAAAATTTGTATATAGATGGAATTAAAACCAACATCCATCTACATGAAATAATTATAGAAGAAGAGAATTTTGTGGCCGGAAGCTATACAACGAATTATATTTCGGAGGTTTCCCCGCAGACTAGAGTAGAAGACTTGATTTTAGATGATTCTTTATATAAAAAAGCTATTGCAATTGAATTGCACGAGATGAGAGAAAATATATGAAATACTACATTATTAATTCAGAAGGAAAAGAGGTCTCATTTGATCTCTCTTTTGCTTCAAAAGATTCTAAAACAAGAAGACTAGAAGTTTCTGAAAGTTCAGGACAAAAGAAAGAGTATTTTGTTAGAAGTTTAGCTGGCAAATTTTTTATTTCCGAAAATAATCAATCATGGCAGAAGCTTCCAAAAATTACTTCTAAGTCAGGCTTAGTAAATATTAATGAGTCTTTAAATGTTTATCGTGGTTTTAAACCCTCAGGCTTATCAAATGCTAATGCGGGAGACCTTGTTACAGACATGCCAGGTAGAATTGCTAAGGTTATGACTACAGAGGGAGCTGTTGTTCAAGCAGGTGACACTTTAGTTATTTTAGAAGCGATGAAAATGGAAAATGAAATTAAAGCTGGTATTGATGGAATTGTTAAAGCTGTTCATGTGACTGAAGGACAAGTTCTGGAATCAGGACATCTTATGATCGAGATTGAAGAGTAGTAATTTAGGATACTTAGCAAGGTTTTTTTAGTAAATTTTTCCTGTTTAAATGAAAATCTGTAGTTATGATATAATAAAAAGTGATGAAGAGTTCTATCCTAACTACAGATGAATCTTTGACTCAGTTTTTTTATAAGAGCCTTAATAAGGTCAATAAGAAATCCTTATGTCCTTTGCCTGAAGAATTTATCTTATACTCGAGTGAAGTTTTAAATAAATATGCGTTTTCAGAGAATTTCTTTGAAAATGTTGATGGAAAAGTTAATGAAAAAACTTTAGGTGTTCACCTACTTGAAGCTAATCAAAAAACTGCTTCGGAAAGAAAGTTAATATACCAAGACGTAGGAGATACTATATTAGTACAGCTTGGTTTTTTTCCAAATAGGATCAAGCGTAAACAAATAACTGAAAGTTATTACCTCAACTTGGGTAAGGTTGCTTATTCCAACATGGAAAAGCTTAATTGTACCTTTTATGATATTCCAAATTTTTATGATCTTTTTTCAAGCTCACTTGAGGGGGTTGTAAAGGTATTGAGTGCGATGGCAAACTCTAGCCATTTTGAATCATTTGAGGAATATCTTTTACATGGCAGCGATAATAATCATATTTTTCATCACAAAATAGACTCAAAGAAAATTAGTTAAAGAGTCATAGCTTTTGTCTGTGAGTTTGAGCTTCTTTGTTAGCTATAACCTTCCAGCCTCTACTATATTCCAATCATCAACAAGAAATTTTTTTAAAAACTGATTAAAGTCTTGATAATTCATTTCATCAATTTTTTGAAAACTTTTGTGTTGATAGTCGAAACCTAGATCATGAAGAGCTGCAATTGAATAAAAATTGGCGTAATCTTCATTGGTTTGAACATTAAGAGAATTGTTTTTATCGCCTTAATTGCTGCTTCTTTTTTGTCATGGCCTGCACCTATGTATATACCCCAATAACCAGCTTCGAGAGAAGTATTTTGTAAGGGTTGTACACTGTAACATAAGCCTTGTCGGTCTCTTACTTCGACAAAAAGCTCAGATGATTGTCCTGCAAGGAAAGTCGTAAAGAGTTTTAGGTATAAATCTTGAATAGTTCCAACCTTGTAAGAAGGTTTCCCGATGATGAGGTGAACTTGTTCTCGATCAAACTCAAGTGAAATTTTTTGTTTTTTTAAGGGTTTGATTTTGTTTTTAGTAGTTGTTTGGGCCTTTTTCCTGTTAGGTAAAAGTTTTAGATAAGGACTGAGTTTTTCTAATACAGTTTCTAAATCTAAGTCTCCGCAATATGTGAGAACTATATCATTTTCTTCTATGTTTTTTTGATGGAGCTCTAGAACTCCTTTTCGAGTTATTTTTTTGATACTCTTTTCTGTACCAATAAGATCTCTGGAATAAGGATGTTGGTTAAAAACAAGCTTATTAAAGTTAGAAAAACAATGCTTAAGGGGGTCTTCTTTTTGAATATGAAGAGTTCTTTTTATGAGTTCTTTTTCAGTTTTAAAGTATTGGTTAGGAAATGATGGATGAATTAAGATATTTGCAAAGTGTTGAAAAAGACTGTCTGTATAATCAGAAAGACCATGAAGAGTGAGCCCATAGGCATTTCGACCCGCAAAACCATTGAGGTAGGATGACTTTTTTTCTAATTCATTTTTTAAGGCTTCATATTTTATAAATTTATGCCCATAAGTAATATTTTTAGAAATGAGGTTATAAATACCATTGAGTGAACTGTCTTCATGAGATAGTCCTCCTTTTATATAGGCATGTAAGGCAAAAGTAGGAGTGAGTTGATTTTGTCTATAAACAAGTTTTATTCCTTTTTTAATTTCTAAAAGGTAGGCTTGTGAGTCATATTTAGACTCAATTGTTTTATATTTTTTTTCTTGTTTATTTTTGATCGAGCACACTTTGTGAATTTGACTTGAAAATTTTTCTAAATCTTTCTTGAGATTTTTACCGTTACTTCCTTTAGGAACTTGTAAAGTGAGGTGAATATTTCTTTTGAATATTTCTTTTAAGATTTTAAGTACCTTTGACTTTGAGATAAGCTTCATCTGACGGATAAACTCTTCTTCACAGTCAATATGTCCTGACTGGGCAAAACCATGTCCCAAGGCAAAAGCATAGGACTCTATAGATTCTTTTTCATAGACTTTTGAGGCAATATATTGGTTTCTAATTCGGTCTATGTCATCCTGAGAAAATCCTTTTTCAAAAACTTCTTTTAAGGTCTTTGGAATTTCACCTAAGAGTTGATTAATGTTTTCTAAGGGAAAGGCAAACTTAAGGAAATGGCACCCACCTTGACTAAAAAACATAGTTGACCCTCCGAGACCACTTGCAATATTTTCTTTAGCTACAAGGTTTTTGTAGAGAGGGGAGATGTCTCCAAATGCTAAACAATTAATAGCTAAGTCTTCCGCAGGGGCATTCGCATCATTATAAGTAGGGGCTTGGATTGTAAGAGTAAGTGTTGCTTGATTTACAGGCTTTTCATGAATATTGATTGTTGAATCATTCTTTAATTTAAATTTGGGAAAATTTGATATTTTTCCATGGGGGAGTTTAAATTTTTCAATTTGATTAATCATTTTCTTCTTGTCTGCTAAGTTTGAAAAAGATTTAATTGATTTTTCTGTGCCTAATATCGGATGAGAATAGCCTTTAGGAAAAGCAGCTTTTTGTATTTGAAAGAAATTATATTGTGAAGGATTATCAATTGAACGCCTGTACTCTTCAAAAACAACTTCTTTTTCAGGTATAATATCTTGCTCTAAAAACTGTGGATTTGAGACCATATCTAGCAGGACATCAATTGTTTTATCGGCTTGGTCTGCGGGGCCATTAATGTAATAGCACGTATAGTCAAAAGAGGTGAAAGCATTTAACTCACCACCGTAAGACTCAACTGTCTTCGCTATCATCATGTCTGGATACTTTTTAGTTCCTTTGAAAAACATATGTTCAAGAAAATGAGCAATACCTTTATTGTGGTGAGACTCTAGGGAACTTCCAGCTTTAAACCATATTTGTGCTGTTGTAATTTGAGAGTTTGGAGACTCAATAAATAATGTATTCATACCATTTTTGAGAGTGAGATTTTCTATATTCATTATAATCCTATTGTTTTTCTATTTATGAATGTATAAACTGCATTTAGGTTATATGATATATTGTGTTAAAGCAATTTCACAGAGTTATTTATGAAAGCTGCATTGGTCTATTCATTTCAAGAGTCAGAATGGTTTAGCTGTACTGTAATTACTAAAAATATTATAGCAGCTTATGCTAGAGCACTTGGACGGGAGAATATTATCCATCTTAACTATTCTGAAAAAGATGGAGTTAGTAAAAATGATCTTCTGCGTTTAGAAACTGAAAAAGTCGATAAGGTTATTTTTATTGATCATAAGCCTACTCCATGTCGGTTTCTAGAAAAATTAAACTTAACTCAATCAAAAGCTTTAGAACAATTAGAGTTTATTATTCATATCTTTGGGGATTTTCCTCTTTATTTACCTGAGTGGAGAGTTGTAAATAATCTTTTAATTGATAAAAAAGTTAAAATTATCTGTGCCTCTGAAAGGCAAAGAAAACTTATTCAAAAAGTTTTTGTACCTAAAGAGTCTATCTTTGTTGCACCTTTTCCTGTTGATAAAGATCATTTTTATTTTTCACAGAAAAAGAGACAAGAGTTAAGAAAAAAATATAGTATCTTACCAGAAACCCCTGTTTTTCTTTATTCTGGAAGGTTGTCTCTTCAAAAAAGATTAGTTGAAAGTATAACCTGCTTTTTAGAAGCCATTCAAAATAAGGTCATTCCTGCACAGAGCGTTTTTTACATTATAGGTGCTGAGGACAAATTAGGTATTCCTTATTTAGCTTATAGCCAATTACATGGAGAGTATTTTAGAATGCTTGATCGAGTGCTTAAAAAATACCCGAAAAAGTTAAGCCAGCAGGTTAAATTACTGGGAAAAGTTGAACATTCAGAATTAGCAGACTTTTATAATCTTTCAGATGTATTTTTTAGTTTAAGTACTTACCATGACGAAGATTATGGAATGGCAGTGGCGGAGGCCTTATGTTGTGGAATGAGGTGCATTTTATCTGATTGGGCGGGATATGCATCATTTGGTTCAGAAGAATATTTAAAAGAGTTTTCATATATCTCTGTAAAACTAGGGGCAAGTTCTCCACAATTAAACTTAGAAGAAGTTNNGGAATGAAAAACCTCCTAAGTCTACATGGAGATAGGGAGAAAATGGCCCATTCAATGCAAAAAAGATTAAGTGTAGAAGCCGTTGCTGTTATCTATGCAAAGATTTTACAAAATCAATCTTCTCACTTTGGGCAAAGAACTTCTTTAATGTCTCGTTTGATTAATGAACAAATGATTAAAGAAAAAGAGATATTTAGGAGTGAAACGAATAGAGAGTTTAACAATTTATATTACGAGTTTTACGAAGCCTATGTTAGATAAGATTCAAAAGATAATTGAAAATAACGGTAAGAATGATAACGACCTTTATTACAAAAAATGGGATACAGAGTTTCGTGATGAACTTTTTAAAGAAGTGTACTGGTCTTATTTTCCAATAACCCAAAAATATTACTTTGAAGCAAATCCAGCCTTTATAAGTGAATTTCGAAATCTGTTTGATTTGGGGCGTTTTCCTCTTGTTATGCTCAGAGATGGTTATGTAGGACTTCTAGATTTCTTTTTTCAACAGGCCAAACCAACTTTGGATTTACCATCAGAAATTTTAATTCATAAGAAGTTCGAAAAGTTGGTCCCTAAAGGTTGGGAAGATCGTATTCATTTGTATTCATTTATGAATAAAGGTGAAGAAAAGCCTTGTATGGAAAATCTTGTTCTTCATGGAATTGGAACTGAGGAGCTTTTTTGGCATAGTAATTTAGAGCAGCGACTTCAAGCTCTTAAAGATAAATGTCAGGGAGCAAATATCTTTTTATTTCTTCCTCAAAGAAATTCACCTTTGTCTCGAAAAGAGCATCAGGATATGAAGTTCAACTTAAAAACCATGCAAATTATTTTTAAAGTTTTTGGTGATGAAGTTACGGTTGAGACGGATAGTGAGAGATTTTTTAAAAAATTTAATTTTGAAAGATTTAGTTTTTATAATCTCGATCAAAGTCATGTTTTTGTCGCTGATAATTTCTTAGATCATTATTTATACTCAATGGGAGGCTCAAACTTTGCGAATGAAGGAGAAGAACCTATAGGTGATCATTTGAGCTATGATCTTTCTTTAAAACATAAAATTATTATTGAACCAGTAAATATTGCTAAAAGCCATTTTCCAGAATTTTATCTTCCTCATAAATTATCGGGTAAAAAAGATATTTCCTTGTATCATATTTTTCGATCTGATGTTTTTAAAAAACTGTTTATAAAACATTTTTAAGTTTCCATCTTAGGATAGTTTTTTGAATAAATTTGAATTTGGGTTTCTCGACTCGTGCTAAATAATGTTGTACGTGTACGGGGGGGTCAGTAATAAGGCCATTGAGAGAAGATGTAAAAATAAAATTTTGATCAATTTTTAGAAGGATATGACAAATCAAAGTTTTTTGTCTCCAGACCAAAATTATATCAAGTGGTTTCAGTTCATCAAGTTGACAACAAATCGCTAAAACTTCCTCCCCTGGCTGCAACCATGGTGCCATAGAACTTGACATGATTCGTGCCTTTATTTGTTTTTGCTGAGATTTTTTGAGTTTTAAAAAATATTTATATGAGCAATTCATTTTTTATATGTTGTCCGTAGAGCTTGTGATAGGTTGTTATTGCATCTTCAACAGAACCATCAAAAAGAATTTTTTGATTTCCTAAAACGACTGCTCTATTGCAAACTTCTCTTAGGATTTCTTCTGAATGACTGATAAAAATAACAGCGCCAGAGGTATTGATAACATTATGAATACGTGCAGAAATTTTCTCATTAAAAAAAATATCAGCACCATTAAAAACTTCATCTAATATAAGTAAGTCACAAGGCTTTGCTGAAACGATACTCAAAAATAATCTGACTTTCATTCCCTTTGAATAAAACTTGAAAGGAGAGTTTGTGAATTCATTTAGCTCTGAAAAAGATAAAGCATCTTCAACAATCTCTTGTCTTTCTTTTTTGCTCATGTGTGCATAAATAATATTCGTGATAATCCATGCATTTTCACGTCCTGAAAGTTCAGGCTGGATGACACTTGCTGTATCAAAAATGGATCTCAATTGCCCTGTGACGTTAATTTCTTTTTTTGTTCCATACATTCCTGAGATTGTTCTACACAGAGAAGTTTTTCCAGCGCCATTGATTCCTATTAAGCCGACCTTTTCTCCTTGCTTTATTTCAAGACTAATATTTTTTAAGATATCAATCTTCTGGGCGCGATTGAAAAAAAAGTCAATCGGATCATTAAACATTTCAATAAAAATATCTCGTATTCCCTTACTTTGGTATCGTGAGAAGTTATAACTGATGGTGAGATCTTGAATATTTAAAATTGTATCAAATGTTGATGTAGAGTTCATTACGAGTATTTTTCCATAAAAGGACAGTGATTGCCATGATAAAACTTAAAAAAAGACATGCACTCATAAGTGCTTGCAAATACCCTTCAATCGTGAAAGTCCAAAGACTAATTTTAAAAGTTTGAATAAAGGCATAAAAAGGATTTAGGTCGACAAAAATTTGGTAGTTGGGTGGAATTAAACTTCTTGGGTAAAAAATAGGCGTTAAGAAAAACATAACGCTTAATATGAAATTTGTTATGTATTGAGTGTCACGAAAAAAAACTTGCAGAGTGGCCAAAAAAACGGCCATATAGGTGACTGCACAAAAAAGTAATAAGAGAGAAAGAGGTAAGGTTAAGAGTCCAATAGGGACTTTTAAAATATGTTTAAAAATAAGAGCGTGAACACCAAACATTATAAGAGGGTTAAACATTACCCATAAGACACCTGCAACAGTATTACGATATCGACCTTTCATTTCGGCAAATGTTAGGGTAGAAATAACTGTAAGCTGTTCTCTGAGATACATTTGAGAATTTTATATTCTTAATTAAATTTTGGCAAAGGAATAAGGTGAACTCGGTTAATTCATTATATCTACATTTTCCCTTTTGTAGGCACTTGTGTAATTATTGTGATTTTTTTAAACATAAGTTGGAGGGGAGTGATCAGGTAATTGCTTTTGAAAAAAAACTGGAACACCAATTTAGGCTTCATGAGGAATATTTAACTTTAAAAGGTTTTCGTTTAAGTCCCTTGCACACATTTTATATTGGTGGTGGAACCCCATCATTATGGGGAAAAAGAGGGGTTGAATTTATTCATGATCTTTTTCAAAAAAATATAATCTCCTTAAGAAACGAAAATGAATTTACCATTGAAGTTGATCCTGATGCTTGGAGTGAATCTGAGATAGAAAAATGGATTGACCTTGGTGTGAATCGTTTTTCGATTGGGGTTCAAGCCTTTTCAGATAAATTTATGCAGATCATGGATAGAACTCATTCCCTTGCGGATGTGAAAAAAACTTTGGACTTTTTTTCTCAAAGGAATCTGAATTTTAGTGTGGATTTAATGATTGGTCTTCCTCATTCAGAGGATCGTGATTTAAGTTCTGAGTTGAGCGAATTGATAAAATATCATCCAAATCACTTTAGTGTTTATATTTTAAAAACAAGAAAAAATTATCCTTTAAAAGTACAGTTACCCAGTGATGATCTTATTCGTGATGAATATTTGAAAGTTTGTAATATCCTTAAGTCTTTTGGATATGAGCAATATGAAGTCTCTAATTTTGCTAGAGACGGTTTTTTTTCCAAACATAATATGAATTATTGGCATTATCAAAGTGTTGCCGGTATAGGGCCGAATGCTACTGGTTTGCTTGTTTCTGATGAGGGAAATGTGGCAACTCGTTACCAATGGAAAAGTGTTGGCCAGGGAGTTTCGGAAGAGGTTTTAAGAGGAACTTCTTTAATTATCGAAAAACTTTTTTTGGGACTTAGATTTAAACATGGTTTTAATCCCTATGAATTATTTCGTAGAGAAAGTGATGCCCTTATTTTGAATCAGCTTTTTTTAGATTGGAAAGAAAAAGGATATTTAGCTGAAAAGTCAAAAAAAGATGAACTTTATTTAACATCTTTGGGCTATTTAATGTGTGACAGTTTGATTGATGATATTTTTAAGGAAATCGACTTTTGAAGCAAGAAATTTTATTTGACTTTAATACACTAGTTGATCTGAGTGAATATGGTATTGATATTCCTTTGTTTAATATGCGGATTACAAAAACGATTGAAAGGTTACAAGAAAAATTTTTTCTTGTAGATTCTTCATTAACTCCTATTCGTATTGATGATTTAAAATTTGCTCACTCTCAAGACTATATACAAAAAGTCTTAAATCAGCCTGATACTGTGGTAGAGGTCGGTTATGAGTTAATTAAGGATGGGAAGTATGAGAGGTTTGACCCCTTAGCACAGAAGCGGCCTTTCTCTGAAATTATTCAAAAAATGCTATTACATGCGGGAGGAACTTATCAGAGTTCTTTATCTGCTTTGGATTTAGGTTTTTCATATTTTTTGGGAGGAGGAATGCATCATGCTATGTCTTTTGGGCCTGGAGGATTTTGTTTATTGAATGATATTGTGATCGCTGCTCGAAAATTACAAAGTCAGTATAAAGTAAAAAAAGTTTTAGTTGTTGATCTTGATTGTCATAAAGGCGATGGGACAGCTGAAATTACTGCATCAGATGATACAATTTATACTTTTTCAATACATATGAAAGCGGGTTGGCCATTAGATCAAAAGAAAAGATTAGAAAATGGAAGGCTAAACCCCAGTTTTATTTCAAGCGACTTAGATGTAGCTATTGGACCTTTTGATGATTATTTAAATAAGCTGGCAGCCGCTTTAGCTAAAATAGACTTAGCTCAATTTGATCTGGCCATTGTTGTTCATGGAGCCGATGTTTTTATCGATGATGTTTTGCCAAGTGCTGGGGGAATAAAGCTTTCTGAGCAGGAAGTTTTACAAAGAGATCAAATGGTCTTTAATTGGCTAAAAAGTAAAAATATCCCTCAAAGTTGGTGTTTGGGCGGTGGTTATGGAGCGAGCATCTATAAAATTTATTGTAATTTTTTATTAAGTATAAATTATAAGTACCTGAAAACTCGATAGATATATTTTTTGATGAGGACCTTTAGTTTTTTTTGATGTCAGATCATTGACATTTTTGAGGTCGGCACCATTTTATTATTAAAGGAACTAATGGAGAATGAATTAATGGAGAATACAACAGAAAACGAAGAAGTTGAAAACAAAGAAAATGATGCTAAGACTAATGATGAAGCTGAAAATGTTGAAGAATTAAATACTGCGGAAGAAAAAAAACAGCCTCAAGAGGATTATAAAGAAAAATATTATTATCTTGCTGCGGAAATTCAAAATATGCAAAGAAGATTTGAAAAAGAGAAAGATAATCTTCTTAAATATGGTAGTGAGAAAATACTTAGAGATATCTTGGATGTTGTTGATAACCTAGAAAGAACTCTTGGTTTTATAAAAAATGATGAAGATGCAAAAGTTAAAAATATTGTTGTTGGCATTGAGATGATTGAAAAGATGTTTATGGATATCTTATCTAAGCATGGATTAAAGAGAATTAATGCTTTGGGGGAAGAGTTTGATCCTAACTTTCATGAAGCTCTTTCACAAGAGCCAGCCGAAGGGAAAAAGAATATGGAGGTTATCCAAGTTCATCAAAATGGATACACCTTGAATGATAGAGTAATAAGAGCAGCGAAAGTTGTTGTCGCAAAAAATGATTAAAAAATAAAAATATTTTAAGGAGCTAATTATGGGAAGAATTATTGGAATTGACTTAGGAACTACAAATTCTTGTGTTGCTATTTATGAAAATGGAAAATATAAAATTGTACCTAACTCTGAGGGACATAACACAACACCTTCAGTTGTTGCTTTTAACGATAAGGACGAAGTTCTGGTTGGACAAGTAGCTAAAAGACAAGCTGTAACAAACCCACATAAAACTTTATATGGTATTAAAAGACTTATTGGGAGAAAAGCTAGTGCTGATGAAGCAAAAGAATTTGCAAACGTTGCACCATTTGAAATTTTTGCGAATAAGAATGGAGATGCTTGGGTAAAAGTTAATGGTAAAGAAATGGCTCCTCAAGAAATTTCAGCTAGAGTTTTAGAGAAGATGAAAAAAGCTGCTGAAGACTATCTAGGTGAAGAAGTGACTGAGGCGGTTATTACTGTTCCTGCCTATTTTAATGATGCTCAAAGACAAGCTACGAAAGATGCGGGTAAAATTGCAGGACTAGACGTAAAAAGAATTGTAAATGAGCCAACTGCAGCGGCTTTAGCTTATGGTATGGATCAAAAGAAAGATATGAATATTGCTGTTTTCGACCTTGGGGGGGGAACATTTGATATTTCAATTCTTGAGATCACTGAAGATGGTGTTTTTGATGTAAAAGCGACTAATGGTGATACTTTTCTCGGTGGTGAAAACTTTGATGAAGAAATTATCAATTGGATGGCCGAAGAGTTTAAAAAAGAGAACTCTGTTGATCTAAGAAAAGATCAAATGGCGTTACAAAGATTGAAAGAAGCAGCAGAGAAAGCAAAACATGAACTTTCTTCAACAACTCAAACTGAGATTAATTTACCATTTATCACGGCTGATGCTTCCGGTCCAAAACACTTAGTTTTATCTTTAACAAGAGCAAAGTTTGAAGATTTAATTGGTAAATATATAGATGGATTAACTGGTCCTTGTACAACTTGTTTAAATGACTCAGGCTTAGATAAAAGTGAGATCCATGAAGTTATCCTTGTTGGTGGTTCAACGAGAATTCCAGCAGTTCAAGAGAAAGTTAAGCAAATTTTTGGAAGAGAACCTTCTAAAGGGGTTAACCCAGATGAAGTTGTAGCCGCAGGTGCAGCTGTTCAGGGTGGTGTCTTACAAGGAGATGTAAAAGATGTTCTTTTATTAGATGTTACTCCACTTTCTTTAGGTATTGAAACTTTAGGTGGAGTTATGACTAAAATTATTGAAAAAAATACGACAATTCCAACTAAGAAGTCGCAAGTTTTCTCTACTGCTCAAGATAACCAACCAGCAGTTTCAATTCATGTTTTACAAGGTGAAAGAGAATTCTCTAATGATAATAAGACTCTTGGTAAGTTTGATCTTACTGGAATTGCACCAGCTCCAAGAGGTGTTCCACAAATTGAAGTTGAATTTAATATTGATGCGAATGGTATTATTAACGTTTCGGCTAACGACAAGGCTACAGGTAAGAAGCAAGATATCGTAATTACTTCTGGCTCAGGTCTTTCTGAAGAAGAAATTGAAAGAATGGTAAAAGATGCTGAAACTAACAGAGATGCTGATGCTAAAAGAAGAGAAGTTGTTGATGCAAGAAATAATTTAGATTCTCTTGTTTTTACAACTGAAAAGGCATTAAAAGATGCTGGTGATAAAGTTCCTGCTGAAAAGAAATCAGATGTTGAAGCTGCTATTGCGGAGGCAAAAACGAAGCTTACATCTGAAAACTTGGATGAAATAAAGGCAGCAAGTGAGAGATTACAAAATGCAGCTCATGCTATTGCTCAGGACTTGTATGGTCAACCAGGTGCCGCTGGTGCACAACCTGAGGGTGGAGCACAATCTGAGCAGTCGGATCAACAAGCATCTTCAGATAAGAAAAATGATGATGATGATGTTGTAGACGCAGATTTTAAAGAAGTTTAATATATCCAGTTCCAGCAGACTTATGGTTTTGACGCAAGTCTAAACCATAAGTCTGCTGGAACTTTTTTTTTTAAGGCATAAGAGATGAGTAAAAGAGATTATTACGAAATATTAGGAATTCAAAAAAATGCGACAAAGGATGAGATAAAAAAAGCTTATCGAAAGTTAGCGATGAAGTATCACCCTGATAGAAATCCAGATGATGCTCAAGCAGAAACAAAATTTAAAGAAGCCTCAGAGGCAGCTGAAATTTTGTTAGATGAAAATAAGCGTTCTCGTTATGATCAGTTTGGCCATGCAGGTGTTGATGGGCAATCTGGTTTTGGCCAAGGAGGCTTTGGAGCCGGTGGTGACTTTGGAGATCTAGGAGATATTTTTGGTGATCTTTTTGGTGATATGTTCGGTGGCGGAGCCCGTGGACGTAGAGGCGGTGGTCGTTCTCGCGCAAGACGTGGTGACGATATGCAATTATCACTAGATATTAGTTTTGAAGAGGCAGCTTTTGGCTGTGAGAAAGAAGTTTCTTTAGTTCGCCATGTTGTGAAAGAAGGAACAACTCCGAAAACATGTACGACTTGTAATGGTCATGGTGAGATAAGAAGACAACAAGGGTTTTTTACTATTGCTCAGCCTTGTCCGCATTGTCAGGGAACTGGTGAAATAGCTGAGCGAGTGAAGAAAAAAGTAAGTTTGTCAGTTAAAGTTCCGGCAGGAATAGATCATGGACAAAGACTTAAGCTTTCCCAAGAAGGAGATGTTGGGACTCACGGTGGACCCAATGGTGACCTTTATGTTCAGGTAAGAATTTCGCAGCACGAGTTTTTTGAACGAGATGGCTTTGATGTTCATTGTGAAGTCCCTATTACATTTTCTCAAGCTGCTTTAGGTGCAGAAGTTGAAGTTCCGACCTTGTCAGGAAAAGTGTCATTAAATGTTCCGGCTGGAGTTCAGTCGCACAAAAAAATGCGTTTAAAAGGCAAAGGCATACAACGCTTGGGTGGTTACGGTAGTGGAGATCAGATTATCACAATTGTTGTCGAGACACCTACCAAACTGTCAGATGAGCAAAGACAAATATTTCAACAACTTGCAGAATGTGAGCAAACGAATACAAATCCTTTATCTAGAGGATTTTTTGAAAAAGTAAGGGAATTTTTTCAATAACTTAGTGCTTTCTTAAAAATATTCATGACAGCGGTCTTTATGATCGCTAAAATTAGCTTGTTATCAATTTAGTCATGAAAGGAATTGTGATGCAGCAAGTCTTTAAGTTTATCTTAGTTGGAGCACTTTTTGGTATTTTTCAATCTTGTTCAAATATAAAAGTTATTAATCAAGCAGATATTTATTCTGCTCAATTTTTAAAACAAGTTGATGATATTCAGCATCTTTATCGTGAAGGGAATAGAGATCTCGCTTTAAAAAGATTACAAGGAATTCCTGATTCAAAAATTAGCAAGGCTGAACAGGCCAAAAAGTATAACCTTTATGGTGTGATGCTCTTTTCTAAACAAGAATTAGTTCCAGCGATAGATTTTTTTAAAAAGGCTGAATCTCTTGTGGACAAAGATCTTTACTTAAAAGCAAATATTAAACTTAATTTAGCCAGCTCATATTTTAAACAAAATAAACTAAAGCTTACTGCACAGACTCTGGCTGGAATTGAACAAGACTATCTAAGAGATCAAGAAAAGAAAAATTTTCATCGGCTATTATTCACAGTTTCTAATCAATTAGAAGACTATAAAACAACAGTGTCTTCTCTGATTTATTTGGCCAAAGATGTTCAAAGTTTTAAGCAATTTGAGGACTTTAAATATAAAGAAATATTAATTGGAAATTTTGAAAAGTTGGCTGAAAGTGAAAGGATATATGTCTTAGATGATGATGCCGATGCTGAAGTTGTCATTGCTTATTTAGCAAAGCACGAGGCAATGAATCGTTTTTATGCTGGTGATAGAGATGCTGCTCAAGATGTCGTAAGCTGGCTTGAAAGTAAATTTGTTCATTTAGCCGATGTAAAAACATTTATCGAAAACTATCGTTTTAGGATAGAAAATTATTCTAAAATTAATTCAGGAGCTGTAGGGGTTATTGCTCCTTTAAGTGGAAAGCTAGCAAAATATGGGCAAAAAGTTTTGTCAGGAGTCAGTACTGTAATAGCTAAGAAGAAAACTGGAGAGGATTTAAATCTTTATATTAAAGATAATAAAAACAATGTTTTAGTTGCTAAAAAACAAATTCAAGAATTGGTTATGAAGCATCATGTATCGGTTATTATTGGAGGCCTTTTTCCTCACTTGGCCAAAGCTGAATACTTGGAGGCAAGAAGGTTGGGAGTTCTTTATATCTCATTGTCTCCTGTCTACTTAGCTCGATCTAAAAAAAATCATTTATTAATTGAGGTTCCGGGTTCTGTTGAATCTCAGATCGCAGAAGTTTTGCGTCCAGAAGTTTTAGATAAACTTGGTAAAAAAGTTGCTGTTCTCTATCCTCAGTCTGATGATGGCTACAGTTATGTCAATGAATTGTGGAGTATGCATAATACAGAAGCCATTGAACTTACAAATGTTCAATCTTATAAAAGAGGAATAAAGGATTACAGGAGCTCTGTGAAATCTTTGCTAGGTTTACGCTACCCAAGAGAGAGACGCGAAGAATTTATCATTTGGGATGAAATAAAAAATATCAATAAAAGCAATGTGAGAATTGTAAACGTTCTACCGCCTGTTATCGATTTTGACTGGGTTTTTTCTCCTTCTTTGCCGACAGAGGCTATACAAATCTTACCAACTTTTAATTTTTATGATGCACAAAATTTGAAATTTATTGGAGGCCCTAGTTGGATTAATAAAAAGCTTCAGCGAGAGAAGAGAAATCTAGATGGTGAGGTTTTTGTCATTGGAAATGATACAGCAGATGTGAATCAAAATTTTATGAAACAATATAAGCAGTATAATGGGGTTTATCCTAATCTTGTTGATACTTTATCTTATGAAGGAATGTTACTTGTTCAGTCGGTTCTTTCTGGACAGAATTTTGATAAAAGAAACGAACTGGGAAAAAGAGTTCTTAATATTCAAAAATTGCAAGGTATGACGTCGAGCTGGAAACTAGAAGATGGTCTTTGGATCAAAGATATGGATCTTTTAAGAGTTCGTTCAAATAGTTTTACTAAGGTTGATGCCCAAGACTTATGAGAGGATTTTTAATTTTTTTATTCTTTATGACTTCCTGTGGTTTAAAAGTTACAGAAGAAGTTCATGAGAATGTTTTGCAAGGAGAGTGGACTTTAGATAAAATTGTTTGCTCGTCTAGTTTTAATTCAGATGATGTTATCGAAAATTATGAGTTTGATAACTCAACTCAAGTGAAGCTTACTATAAAGGGTCTCAATATTAGTTATTCTGCTTCAGGTGTTTGTTCAACAAGCTCTACAGGTATTTTAGTTACAAACTTTAATGGATCAAGTACTGGGGTATTAGATTTAGTTAATATTATTACTGGAGGAGTAACCTGCAGTGAATCTCTCCTGGATAATAGTGATGACTCTGTTGGAAGTGTAAGTATTCCCACAACTTTAGATGGTTCACAATCTAAAGATTTAAATTGGTTAGTTACAAATGCTGAAGATGTAATGGAGTTAAGTCATTTTTCAGGCTTTAAAGGTTCGAGTGAAGCTACAAGTTGCAATAGCAATTGTCATTGTCGAGGAATCTTTTTGAAATAAAAGTCTTGGATTAGTTAGGATATTTTAAATAGTAAATATCACTAATATTCCTTCCATATTCTTCTAAATCGAGCCCATAGCCTATAATGAACTGATCATCAATTTGCTTTCCAATATAATCAGGTTTTAAGGGGACAACTCTTTTATAAGGTTTATCAAATAAGGTGAGTAATTCTACACTTCTTGGGGAAGATTGTTGAATTCTACTTTTAAGAAAATGAAGGGCCCTTCCTGTATCCACAATTTCTTCAACAATCAGGACATTTTTCCCCATCACATTTGTTTTAATATCTTTATTGAGAGTAATTGTACCGTGACTTTCTTTGTCTCTTCCTACAGAGTTCAGATGAACAAAGTCGACATAAACTTTTATATTTTGCAAATGTTTTAAGAGATCAGATAAGAATAAGAGGCTTCCTTTTAGCGCTCCTATGATAACTAATTCTTCGCCTTTATACCTTTCATTAAGTGTGGCGGCTAAGGATTTGGTAATATTTTCTATTTCACTTTGCTCAATATATTTAACAAATTGTGCAGAAACAAAATCAGATGGAAATTTATATATATCATTCATAACAACCTCTTCATTTATCATAACGATCGGTTAAGCAGGGGTGCCTTTCTTACCTCTTGTCCAATGAATACCTAAGTGATACATTTTATTACAGTAAAGCATTCATTTAAAGGATAATATAATGTTTAAGAAAGTATTGGATTGGTTTTCAAATGACCTTGCTATTGACCTAGGAACAGCAAATTGTTTAGTTTATGCGAAAGATGGTGGCATCATTGTTAATGAACCATCTGTTGTAGCTGTTCATCAGGGATATAGAGGGGAGCAAAAAGTTCTTGCAGTTGGTGATAAAGCTAAAGAGATGTTAGGAAGAACACCAGGATCAATTAAAGCAATCAGACCAATGAAAGATGGAGTTATTGCTGACTTTGAAGTTACTCAAGCTATGCTGAAACATTTTATCCAAAAGTCTATGAATGGCTCAAAGCTGGTAAAGCCAAGAATTATTATTTGTATTC
>LUMW01000158.1_pt1 | contig 19241 bp, 20 predicted proteins | sample 729761 | NCBI WGS metagenome assembly LUMW01 (sample SAMN03860302, study PRJNA289734) | marine metagenome | biome: seawater column; feature: ocean; material: water; isolation source: Red Sea water column Station 192 - depth 500m | place: Saudi Arabia: Red Sea | collected 2011-10-15 | depth 500 m
ACGCCGTGTTGACCAACGGCGCCAGGTACTACGTCGACCATGCCCATCCCGAGTTGAGCACCCCCGAGTGCCTCGACCCCCTCGAGGTGGTCCGTTTCGACAGGGCGGCCGAGCTCATCCTCGTCGAGTCCATGGCCGCCGCCAACGAGGTCCTGCCTGAAGGCCAGGAACTGGTCGTCTACAAGAACAACTCCGACGGCAAGGGCAACTCGTACGGCTGCCACGAGAACTACCTCGTGGATCGGGCCACCCCCTTCGGGCGGATCGTCACCCACGCCACCACGCACTTCGTGACCCGGCAGGTCTTCACCGGGGCCGGGAAGGTCGGCTGCGAGCAGCCCGGGCGCAGTCGCAGTGACATCGAGTTCCAGTTGACCCAGCGGGCCGACTTCTTCGAGGAGGAGGTCGGGCTCGAGACCACGCTCAAGCGGCCCATCATCAACACCCGTGACGAGCCGCACGCCGACCCGCTGCGATACCGGCGCCTCCACGTCATCGTCGGCGACGCCAACCTCTGCGAGGTCGCCACGTTCCTCAAGGTGGGCACCACCGCGATCGTCCTGGCGATGGTCGAGGACGACTTCCTGCCCAGGGAGGTCCGTTTCGCCGACCCGGTACTGGCCCTGCAGCAGGTCTCGCGCGACGTCGACCTTCGCCAGCCCCTCGAACTCGACGACGGCTCCACCGTCACCGCCCTCGACGTCCAGTGGGACCTGCTCGACCAGGGCCGCAAGTACCTCGAACAGCGGGGCAACGACGGCCTGGGCGGAGCCGTCGCCGACCAGGTGCTTGACCGATGGGAGCAGGTTCTCACGACGCTCGAGCACGACCCCGGGTCCCTGGTCGGCGTCCTCGACTGGGTCTCGAAGCGGCACGTGATCGAGGGCTACCGCGAACGCCACGACCTGGCAGCCGACGACCTGCGGCTGGCGGCGCTGGACCTGCAGTACCACGACCTGCGACCCGACCGGTCTCTGTTCGCCCGACTGGGCGCTGAGCGCCTCGTCGAGCAGGGCGACGCCGAACACGCCATGACGAATCCCCCGGACGGTACCCGGGCCTACTTCCGCGGTCGCTGCCTCGAACGCTGGCCGGACCGGATCGTCGCCGCCAACTGGGATTCGATGGTGTTCGACGCCGGCGAGGAGGCCCTCCGACGGGTCCCGATGATGGAACCGACCCGTGGCAGCCGCGCCCACGTGGCTACGCTCATCGATGAGAGCGAGGACGTCGCAGAACTGCTCGAACGACTCTCGGGCCGTTCGGACTGAAGCGCCGAGCAACGATCGGGAGAGGACCATGGCCGAACGGGAGCAGGTTCGTCGGGAGCGGGCCGAGCGCGAGTCCGAGGACGTCGAAGAGGCTGCCGCCCCGGCGGTCAGCGAGCGGGGCGAGCGGCTCAAGGAGGAGCTCGACGACCTCCTCGACGAGATCGACGGGGTCCTCGAGACCAATGCCGAGGAGTTCGTGAAGAGCTACGTGCAGAAGGGCGGCGAGTAGCACGCCGTGACCCTGCCGCTCTTCACCCCCGACCAGGACCCCGGCCCGAGTTTCCTCGGCCTGCTGGACCGCCTCGGCCTCGGCCTGCCCGAGGTGGTGAATGCCGCGCCGCCCGGAACTATCACCCACGGCACCACGGTCGTCGCCATCCGTGTGGCCGACGGCGTGGTGATGGCGGGTGACCGCCGAGCCACCCAGGGCAACCTCATCAGCCACCGCTCCATCGAGAAGGTCTTCCCGGCGGACCGGCTTTCCGGGGTCGCCATCGCTGGCGCCGCCGGCCCGGCCATGGAGATGGTTCGCCTGTTCCAGCTCCAGCTCGAGCACTACGAGAAGGTCGAGGGCGAGGCCCTGAGCCTGGAGGGCAAGGCCAACCAACTCAGCCAGATGCTGCGCGGCAACCTGGCGGCAGCCTTCCAGGGGCTCGGGGTGGTCCCGCTCTTCGCCGGCTGGGACGAGCGCCTCGGACGCGGCCGCCTCTTCCAGTACGACATCACCGGCGGCCGTTACGAGGAGCGCGACCACGCCGCCACCGGTTCCGGCAGCCTCCACGCCACGACCGTGCTGAAGCTCCGGCACCGGGACGACATGGACCGCGCGGCCGCCGTCGACGTCGCCGTGGAGGCGCTCTTCGAGGCCGCCGACGAGGACAGCGCCACCGGTGGCCCCGACCCCATCCGTGGCATCTACCCGGTGGTGGCCACCATCGGCGCCGACGGCTTCACCCGCCTCGAGGGCGACGACGTGGCTGCCCGGACCGCGGCCCTCCTCGCACGACTCGAGAGGAGGGACGGCCGATGAACATGCCCTTGTACGTGTCGCCCGAGCAGCTCATGAAGGACAGGGCGGACTACGCCCGGAAGGGGATCGCCCGGGGCCGCGCCGCCGTGGCGTGCACCTACGCAGAAGGTGTCCTGCTCTGCGCCGAGAATCCTTCCAACACGCTCCGAAAGGTCAGCGAGATCTACGACCGGATCGGCTTCATGGGGGTGGGCAAGTACAACGAGTTCGACCAGATGCGCATAGCGGGCGTTCGACACGCCGACCTGAAGGGCTACTCGTTCAGCCGTGAGGACGTCGACGCCCGCTGGCTGGCCAACCAGAACGCCCAGATCCTCGGGCAGTACTTCACCCACGAGATGAAGCCCCTCGAAGTCGAGCTGCTCGTCGCCGAGATCGGCGAGGAGGCGTCGGGCGACCGACTGTTCCACCTGCTCTACGACGGCACCGTCATGGACACCACGACGTACGTCGTGATCGGTGGTGAGGCCGACGCCATCGGTGTCCGCCTGGAGGAGGCCTGGTCCGTCGGCCTGGACCTCGGCAACGCCGTGGCCGTGGCGGTCGGCGCCCTGGCCGGCCCCGACCGTACGTTGGTGCCCGACGACATCGAGGTGGCGATCCTGGCCCGCGACGGCAGTCGGCGGGCGTTCCGACGCATCGAGGGCGGGGACCTGGGGGACCTCCTCGGGTGAGGTTCCGCAGCGCCCCGCCGCCGATCGGCCGGACGGCCTGAGAGGACCGGCGTGCAGCGGCGGATCTACGGCATCGAGAACGAGTACGGGGTCACCTGCACACTCGACGGCCAACGCCGCCTGAGTCCCGACGAGGTCGCCCGCTACCTGTTCCGGCGCGTCGTGTCCTGGGGGCGCAGCTCCAACGTCTTCCTCGTCAACGGCGCTCGCCTCTACCTCGACGTCGGCTCCCATCCCGAGTACGCCACTCCGGAGTGCGACTCGGTGTCCGAGGTGGTCGCCCACGACAAGGCGGGGGAGCGGATCCTCGAACAACTGCTCCACGGGGCCGAGGAACGGCTCCGCGAGGAAGGCATCCGGGGCGACATCTACCTCTTCAAGAACAACACCGACTCGGCCGGGAACTCGTACGGTTGCCACGAGAACTACCTGACCACCCGGCGGGACGACCTGGCAGAGACGAACGAGGTCCTGATCCCGTTCCTCGTGAGCCGCCAGATCTATGCCGGGGCGGGCAAGGTGCTCCTGAATGCCCGCGGCGCCATCTACAGCGTCAGCCAGCGCGCCGAGCACATCTGGGAGGGCGTCTCCAGCGCCACCACGCGGTCGCGTCCGATCATCAACTCCCGCGACGAGCCCCACGCCGACGCCGAGCGCTACCGACGACTCCACGTCATCGTCGGCGACTCCAACATGAGCGAGTACGCCACGTTCCTCAAGGTCGGGGCCACCGGACTGATGCTGCGCATGCTGGAGGAGCCCACGGTGAATCTGCGGGACATGACCCTGGAGAACCCGATCCGGGCGATACGGGAGATCAGCCACGACATGACCTGTCGGCGAACCGTGCGCCTGGCCAACGGACGCGAGGTCACTGCGCTCGACATCCAGCGCGAGTACCTGGAGCGAGCCCAGCGCTTCGCCGAGCACAACGACCTCGACGACGAGGAGAAGAAGTCCCTGGCGATGTGGGAGCACTGCCTCGACGGGATCGAGCGCGACCCTCTCACCCTCGACCGGGAGTGCGACTGGGTCGCCAAGTACCACCTGATCGAGAACTACCGGAGCCGGCACGGCCTTTCCCTGGGCAATCCCCGGGTCGGCCTGCTGGACCTCCAGTACCACGACGTGGACCGGGACCGTGGCCTCTTCTACGCGCTCCAGCGTCGCGGCATGGTGGAACGGATCGTCGACGACGCGGCCATAGCCACTGCCGTGGACCAGGCCCCCCAGACCACACGAGCCCGCCTGCGCGGGGAGTTCATCCGGCGTGCGAAGGACCGCCGACGGGACTTCACGGTGGACTGGGTGCATCTCAAGCTCAACGACCAGGCACAGCGCACCGTCCTCTGCAAGGATCCGTTCCGCTCGTTCGACGAGCGGGTCGAGAAGTTGATCGAATCGCTCTGAGGGTGGCGCCAGCGCCGTCCGGCGGACGGGCATCCGGCCACCTAGCATGGCGACCCGGTCGCAGGCGGCCCGAGGAGGTGGATCCGCGGTGGTGGAGAGCAAGCTCGGACGACTGATGAACCTGGTGGCCGCCCTCCTGGCCGCCGAGCGACCCCGCACCCGCGACGAGTTGCGGGCGGGGCTGCGCGGGTTCTACGCCGAGTCCGACGAGAGCTTCCGGCGGACCTTCGAGCGGGACAAGGACGAACTCCGGGAGATGGGCATCCCCATCGAGACCCTGGCCGTGCCCGCCACCGATCCGCCCGAGACCGGCTACCGCATCGATCCTGATCGGTACCGAGGGAGCCTGCCCGACCTCACGACCGACGAGTTGGCCGCCCTGCACCTCGCCAATCGGCTGGTCCGCCTGGGCGACGGCATCGACGAGGAGCCGTTCTGGAAGTTGGGCGGCCGGCCCGACAGCGGAGCGGTCGACAGCCTCGCCACCCTCCCCGACGATCCGGCCCTACCGGTCCTGATGGACGCCGTCGTCGAACGTCGGATCGTCACGTTCGGCTACCGCGGGGTCACGCGGGTCGTGGAGCCGCACCGCCTGGCCCTCCGCAACGGCAACTGGCACCTGAAGGGCCACGACCGGACCCGGGGCGAGGTCCGCCAGTACCGGGTCGACCGGATCGAGACCGACGTCGATGCGGGCCCTTCCGACGGGTTCGACCGACCGCCCCGAACCGCCGACGTGGAGGACCGCCCGGCGTGGCGCTACGGGGACGACGAGCCCGTCACCGCACGACTGCTGGTCGACGCCCACCACGTCCCCTGGGTGGCCGGGCACCTCGGCGAGGAGGCGATCGTCGAGGAGCGTGCCGACGGCGCCGTCGTGGTCGAGGAGTCCGTCTGCAACCGGGCGGCGTTCCGCTCGTTCGTCCTGACCTTCCTCGAGGGTGCTGAGGTCCTCGGCCCCGACGACCTCCGTCGAGAGGTCGTGGAATGGCTGGAGGGCCTGGCGTGAGCGGCCTGACCGCCCTCGACCGGGTCCGGCGGCTGCTGGCGATCATCCCCTGGGTGGCCTCGGAGGGCGGCATGTCGCTCGACGAGCTGGCCAGCCGCTTTGACTACCCCCGTGAGACCCTGCTGGAGGACCTCTGGTCGGTGGTGCAGATGGTCGGTGTCGCCCCCTTCGGACCGGGGGACATGCTGGGCGTCCTGATCGAGGACGACTGGGTTTCGATCGACTACGACCACTGGTTCGTCCAGCCCATGACCCTCCGTCCCGACGAGGTGGTTCGGCTGCGGACGGCGGCCCAGGCGGTCGCCGGCCTCGCCGCCACCGAGGACCTCGGGCCGCTCGAGCGGGCCGCCACCAAACTGGCGGCCTTCGTGGAGCCCGAGGCGACGTCCACCGTCGACGTCCGCCTGGGCGTGGTTGACGAACAGGTCCTCGGGGCCCTCCAGGGCGCGGTGGCGGACCGCCTGCCGGTGGAGATGGACTACTACTCCTACGCCCGCGACGTGCCGACGACCCGGACGGTCGAGCCGCACCGCCTGCTCGCCGACGGTGGGCACTGGTACCTGACCGGCCACTGCCGGATGGCCGAGGCGCCTCGCGTCTTCCGGCTTGATCGCATCAGCCGCTGCGAGGTGGGCGAGGATCCGTTCCCGGCGCCCGAGCAGGCGGCCGCCGGACCCGAGGGGTTCCTCGACCATGGCGACTTCCAGGAGGTCCAGCTCCTCCTCGAGCCCGATGTGCGCTGGGTCATCTCCCAGTACCCCCACCGGGAATCGGAGGTGCTCGAGGATGGGCGCCTGCGCGTCCACCTGGCCGTGGCCTCCACCGCCTGGATGGAACGCCTCCTCCTCCGACTCGGCCTCGCTGCCACCATCGAGGAGGCGCCGGTCGGGCTGGGCGAGGACCTGCGCCGCGCCGCTGCACGACGGGTCCTCGGGCGCTACCGCCCGTGAGCCCCCGCCGCCGCGGCGGTGCGCCTGGGGAGTAGGTTCCCAGCCGTGCAGGATGACGGGGACAGCACCATCGGCGACGATCGCAACGAAGACGCCGAGTGGGCCGACCACGGCGACGATCGCAAGGAAGGCGCCGAGTGGGCCGACCACATCCTGGAGCGAGCCCGGGCCCGCAGCACCGGCCAACCGCTTCCCGAACAGGATCCCCCCTCCGCGGAGCCCGCCCCCACGGAACCGGCGGATGCCGCTGGGGAGCCGAGCACCGAGGAAACGCCAGTCGAGGCGGTCGCGGACATGCCGCCCCGCCGCCCGGTTCTGCCGACCGTCGAGGATCCCTCCCCGGGCGAGGCGTCAGCGCAGCCGGCTGAACCGGACGAGTTCGAGCCGTTCGCCGAGGCGTACGCCCGACCCGGTGCGGAGTCGCGGGCCGCCGAGGCCGCCGTCTTCGGGTCACCCGAGCCGCTTCCACCGCACCTGGCGGTTGAATCGGCGCCGCCCGACGACGACCTCAAGATCCCCGGGCGGGCCGCGGGAACGGCACGTGGCGTCCTCGAGTGGGTCGGGGTGGTCCTCGGGGCACTGGTGGTGGCACTCCTCGTGAAGCAGTTCCTGTTCGCCGCCTACTACATCCCCTCGCCCTCGATGGAGCCGACCCTCACCGACGGTGACCGGATCATCGTGAACAAGTTGAGCTACCGGCTCCACGAGGTCAACCGGGGGGACGTCGTGGTCTTCTCCCGGCCACCCAACCAGCCCGAGGGCATCAAGGACCTGATCAAGCGGGTGATAGCGCTGCCCGGCGAGACGATCGAGGTCGTGGACGGACGCGTCTACGTCGACGGAGGCCTACTGCTCGAGCCCTACCTCGCGGTCCGGGACGGAACCTCCGGCTTCCCCCTGCCCCCGGGCTGCCTCGATGCGGCCGGGTCGATCAGCCGCTGCACGGTGCCGGACGGTCATGTGTTCCTCATGGGTGACAACCGTCCCAACTCGAAGGACAGCCGGATCTTCGGCCCGGTCCCCGAGTCGGACATCGTGGGACGGGCCTTCCTCCGGGTGTGGCCCGTTGGCGACCTGGGTCGCCTCTGAGCCCAGCCAGCCTCAACCGCCCCGGGCGGCGGCCACCAGGCGGTCCACGTGGTCGCCGAACACCCCGTCGACCCCGATGTCGAGCAGGGCCGCGGCCTGGCGAACCTGCTGGGCGTCCCATCCGAGGCACTCCAGGCCGAACCGGTGGAACAGCGCACAGAGCCCACCGCTCCAATCCGACTCGGGCAGGTTGATGGCGTCGATCCCGGCCTCGGCGAGGGTGGCGGCCCGCCGCTCGGGGCCCTCTCGAATGCGCTCGAGACGCGTCGAGTCCACGAGGCGAACGGCGTCGTCGAGGTGGCGCCAGTCCGCAAGGGCCTCGATGTCCGGCGACGCCAACCAGAGCTCGCCCGTCCGTCCCCGGTCGGCAATCCGCTCGAGCAGCGGGACCGCGGCAGCGTGGTCCTTGACGTCCAGTGCGACGTGCACCGTGCCGTCGGCAACCTCGGGGAGCGCCTCGTAGAGGCCCTCCAGCGAGGGGACGTGCGGGGGTAGGTCCTGGCGGGCCAGTCGGGAGATCTCCCGCCGTCGCAGGCCCCGCCCGAAGGATCCGTCGTGGTCGAGGACCGGCACCCCATCGGCGGTCAACCAGACGTCGCTCTCGAGGCCGGTGGCCCCGAGGTCCACCGCCCGCCGGAACGCCTCCAGGGTGTTCTCGGGTGCGTGGGCCCGGCCGCCCCGGTGGGCGAAGAGGAGGGGAGTGGCCCGGAGCGGCGGATGGCGGGGCATGCAGCATTGTCGTTCGGTCGTGTCGCTGGGGCCACTTTGGCCCTGCCTGGCCTTCCGGCGACAGCGGCGCCCACCGGTAGGCTCGCCGAATGGGCAACCTGGGCGGTGGTGAGATCCTCGTGCTCCTGGTGGTGGGACTCCTCGTGCTCGGGCCGGAACGCCTTCCCGAGGCCACCCGCCAGGTGGGCAAGGCACTGCGCCACATCCGTCGGGTCACGACCGGGTTCCAGGAGGAGATCCGCTCGGCCGTCGAGGACCCGGTGATCGAGGCCAAGGCCCGCCTGAGCGGCGATGCCCTCCTGCGGGAGACGGCGTCCCCGGAGGCCCCGGAGGCCCCGCAGTCCGACCCACCTCGACCGGACTCTGCAGACGATGCCTCCACCGGGGACAAGGCGGACGATGGCCGCTGAGGAAGCCACCGGGGGGCGAATGAGCCTCCTCGAGCACCTGACGGAGCTCCGACGGCGACTCCTCCATTCGATCCTCGCCGTGGTCGCGGGCGCCGTGGCCTGCTGGTTCCTCTACCCCTGGATCCTCGACCTGCTGCTCGAGCCCTACTGCGAGATCCAGGGCGACTCGGCAGCCGGCGACGTCTTCGGGGAGGGCTGCGAACTCCTCGTCACGGACCCGCTGGAGCCCTTCAGCGTGCGCCTGACCGTCGCCGGCTACGGCGGCCTGGCCCTGGCGATGCCGTTTCTCCTCTGGCACGTCTGGCGATTCGTGTCACCCGGCCTCTACCGCCGCGAGCGCCGCTGGGCCATCCCGTTCGTGGCCTGTGGTGTGCTGCTCTTCGCCGCCGGCGTGACCCTGGCCTACTGGAGCATTCCCCGGGCGCTCGGTTTCCTCGTCGACATCGGCGGACCCGACCTGGTGAGCGTCTTCTCGCCGGCCAAGTACCTCGGCTTCGTCGTCAAGATGACGATCGCCTTCGGAATCGGCTTCGAGTTCCCGCTGGTGCTGATCTTCCTGCAGTTCGTCGGCGTGCTCCACCACACGACCCTTCGGCGGAATCGCCGGTACGCCATCGTCGGCATCGTGGCCCTCGTGGCCCTCCTCACACCGAGCGGCGATCCGTTCACGCTGCTGATCCTGTCGGTACCGATGCTGCTCTTCTACGAACTGGCGATCCTGGTCGGCAGGCTCCGGGAGCGTCGCCGGAACCGCACCTGACATGACCGCAGCAGGGGAGTGGCCGTTCCCGCTGGATGCCTTCCAGCAGGACGCCATCGAGGCCATCGACGGCGGGCGCTCCGTACTCGTGGCCGCCCCGACGGCCAGCGGCAAGACCGTCGTCGCCGAACACGCCATCGACCGGACCCTCGCCGAGGGGCGCCGCTCCTTCTACACGACGCCCCTCAAGGCACTCTCCAACCAGAAGTTCCGCGACCTGTCCCGCCGGCTGGGTCCAGCCCGGGTGGGCCTCCTCACGGGCGACAACGTCGTCCGGGGTGACGCCCCGGTGGTCGTCATGACCACCGAGGTCCTCCGCAACATGCTCTATGCGCGGTCGCCTGCCCTCGCCGACCTGGGTTGCGTGGTCCTCGACGAGGTCCACTTCCTCGAGGACCCCTACCGCGGCCCGGTCTGGGAGGAGGTCGTCCTCGGTCTCGCCAGCGACGTGCGCCTCGTGGCCCTCTCGGCCACCGTCTCCAACGCCGGCGAACTCGGCGATTGGCTCGCCCTCCAACACGGCCCCACCGACGTGGTCGTCGAACGTCGCCGGCCCGTCCCGCTGCGCACCCGCTACCTGGTCGGCGAACGGCGTCGAGGACGCCGGCTCCATCGGCTTCCCATCCTGCTGAAGGGGCGACCAAACCGCGAGGGCAGCCGATTCGACGTCGCGTCCGGTGGCCGACGAGACCGACGCGGGCAGGGCTCGCCACGCGACGGTCACCGGGCATCGGGCCGACCCTGGCGCACCCCACGTCGCGACGAGGTCCTCCGGGAACTGCAGCACCTCGACCTGTTGCCATGCATCGACTTCGTCTTCAGCCGGGCGGGCTGCGAGGAGGCCCGTGACCGGATGGTCCGCGACGGCGTTCGGCTCACCGACGAGCGACAGGAGGCCGAGATCGCCGAGTGGGTGGACCGGCGCCTGGCCGCCCTCCCGGCGGACGACCTGGCGGTACTCGGTGTCGATCGCTGGCGGGAGGGACTGCTCCGGGGCGTGGCGGCCCATCACGCCGGGATGTTGCCCCTGTTCAAGGAGGTGAGCGAGGAACTGTTCGCGGCCGGACTGGTCGGCCTGGTCTTCGCCACCGAGACGCTCGCCGTCGGCGTCAACCTGCCGGCCCGCAGTGTCGTGATCGAGCGCCTGACCCGATTCACCGGAGAGACCCACGAGGTGCTGACCCCCGGACAGTTCACCCAGTTGACCGGCCGGGCCGGTCGGCGGGGCATGGACCGTGAGGGGACGGCCGTGGTGCTGTGGTCGCCCTTCGTCCCCTTCTCCACGGTCGCCGGCCTGGCGGGCAGCCGGGACTTCCCCCTTCGTTCCGCCTTCCGCCCGACGTACAACATGGTCGCCAACCTGATCGAGAGCCGTAACCGGGAGGAAGCCGAGGGCCTCCTGCGTCGCTCCTTCGGCCAGTTCCAACTGGATCGTCGCCTGGCGGACAGGGCCGAGCGTGGTGAGCCTGGAGGGCGGTCACGCCGGCGTCGGTCCGCCGAGCAGGCCGACGCGCTGGTGGAGCGACTGACCGCCCTGCTCGGCGTCCTCGAGGAGCGGGGGATGGCGGAGGGGTGGTCGCTCACCGAGCGGGGATCGACCCTGACCGGCATCTACAACGAATCCGACCTGCTGGTTGCCGAGGCCATCGCCTCGGGGGTGCTCGACGACCTCGATCCGCCCGGCCTGGCCGCCGTGGTGTCGGCCCTGACATACCGCCGACGCGGTCCCGGTGGTGGCGAGGTCCACGTGCCCGGCGGTGTCGCCGGGCGCCGACTCGCCGACCTCGAGGCCTTGTGGGCGACGTTGGCCGCGACGGAAGAGGCCGCCGGCCTCGAGCCGCTTGCAGCTCCCGACCCCGGCTTCGCACGCGCCGTCCTGGCATGGACGGCCGGCGGTGACCTCGCCGACGTCCTTGGAGACGATTTCACGGGCGGCGAGTTCGTACGCAACGTCCGGCTGGTGGCCGACCTGCTCCGTCAGGTGGCCAAGGTCGCGCCACCGCGTCTGGCCGCGACCGCCCGCCGCTCGTTGGCCTCGCTGGAACGCGGCGTGGTGACCCTGACCCGTGAATTCGGCGGAGACGGTGAGGCCGAGGCGGACGAGTCGGCCGGACTCGAGGTCGGCCCGTGAGCATTGAGCGCCGGCGCGACTGGGGAACCCGGGGAGCCCTGCCCGAGGGCGGGGTCGTCGCCTCCTCCAACGAGGAGTTGCTGGACCTGGTCACCAGCCACCGCCGGGCGGGCACACCGATCCCACCGGTGGCCCTGACGGGCGGCGACCTGTGGCGAACCCTCGGCGGCGTGCCGGGAAGCACCCGCTGGCAGACCGACGACGCCCAGCGCCTCCCGGTGGACCTCGGCGCCGTGCTCCTCGACGGCCGCCTCCACTGGTTCTGCGCCCACCTCGTGGCGAGGCGCTCCTGGCTCCGGGGCCGGATCTGGGTGGCCGCCAACGCGGGCCACCTCGGCACCTGGAACCTGGCCCCCCGGTCCCACCCCGGTGACGGCCTCCTCGACCTCCTCGACGCCGACCTCCCGCTCGGGCAGCGGCTGGCCGCCCGGCGGCGGCTGCCGGCCGGCACGCACGTACCCCACCCCGGCATCGTCGAGCGCAGGACGGGGGCCGAGCAGGTCGAGTTCGAGCGAGTCACGCCGATCTGGCTGGACGGTCGGCGGGTGGGGGAGGCCAGACGACTCTCGGTCCGCCTCGAAGAGGACGCCCTGGTCGTGGTGATCTGAGTGCGGACGACGGATGCCGATGCCGACCCGGCGCCTCGGTACGCTCCGAAGATGAGCGAGAACAACACTGCCAAGGAACGGGCCTGCGCCATCGTCGATGACCTGGCCGACATCCTGCTGGCCGCCTCCCATGAGATCCACGCCAATCCCGAGCTGGGCTACGAGGAGCACCACGCCCACGAGGTACTCACCGGCGTTCTCGAGCATCAGGGCCTGCCCACCACCCGGGGGGCCTACGGCATGGACACCGCCTTCGAAGCCCGGGCGGGCAACGAGGGCCCGGAGCTGGCGGTCCTCTGCGAGTACGACGCGCTACCGGGGATCGGCCACGCCTGCGGGCACAACATCATCGCCGCCGCCGGCCTCGGCGCAGGACTGGCCGGTGCCGCGTTGGCCGATGAACTGGGCGGCCGGGTCCGCATACTCGGCACGCCGGCCGAGGAGGGCGGCGGCGGCAAGATCCGCATGATCCACCGTGGCGCCTTCGACGGGGTCGAGGCGGCCCTGATGGTCCATCCGGCCGGCTCGGAGGTCGAGCGCATCACCAGCCTCGCCGTCCAGCAGGTGCACGTCGCCTACCACGGCGCAGCGGCCCACGCCGCCGCCGCACCCGAGAAGGGGCGCAACGCCCTCGACGCCGCCGTCCTGGGCTATGTCAACGTTGCGGCCCTGCGTCAGCACATCGCCCCGGACGAGCGCATCCACGGCATCTTCCTCGACGGCGGGCAGAAGGCCAACATCGTCCCCGTGCGGACCGAGGCACTCTGGTATGCCCGGTCGCCGACCCGGGCACGGCTGGCGGATCTCCTCGAGAGGCTGCGAGCCTGCCTGGAGGCTGGTGCCGCAGCCGCCGCCTGTGAACTCGAATACCTGCCAGTCGAGGAGGGCTATGAGGACGTGCTGGACAACCGCACGATCCTCGATCGTTACCTGGCCAATGCCCGGGCCCTGGGTCGCGACCCGCGGCCCGAGCACGAGACGGCGATTGTCGGGAGTACCGACATGGGCAATGTCAGCTACCTCGTCCCGGCGATCCATCCGATGGTCAAGGCTGCCCCGGAGGAGACCGCTATCCACACGGAGGACTTCGCCACCTGCGCCGGCGGTCCCCCGGGTGACGAGGCGGTCCTGGCGGGGGCCAAGGCGATGGCCATGACACTCGTCGACTGCTGGACGCTCCCCGGACTCCTGGAGTCGGCGGCGGCGGAACTGGCCGCGGCGACCGCCACGCCGTGAGCCTCCGCGCCGGGACGTTCCGAACGGCCTACCCTCGGCGCCCGTGACACCGTACGTCGCCGAGGAGTTCACCCCGGAGGAGGAGGACATCCTCCGGCGCTACTTCACCAACCTGGACGAGCCGGTCTTCGCACTCGTCAACCTGCCCGAGGTGGTCAAGGGCGCCCTGTTCGCCCGGTACTCGCGCACCCGGTTGAGCCTGCGGCGACTCTTCCTCGAGGAGTTCGTCGGGGAGTTGGACGTGGCCGGTGACGAGACCATCGACGCCACCATCGGTCTCCGGCGGGCCGAGGAACTCTACGACCGGGTCTTCTTCGAGTACGGCGACGACAGCGTGGCTCAACTGGGCGGCGTGCACCTGGCCTGTGAGCAGGCCTCGAACCTGCTCACCAAGATCCTCGAACGGGGCCGGCTCATGGCCTACCTCGAGCAGTCGACGCGCTACATCGCCTACGACGACCGCCCGGGTGGCCGCTTCCGGTACTACCGCGACCCCGACGTGCTCTCCTCGCCCCTTGGGGCCCGCTACATCTCGGACCTGGACCGCCTCTTCGAGGTGTATGCCGAACTGGTCCCGACGATGATGGCCCACTTCCGCGAACGCGTTCCCCAGGCGCCGGGCGACTCGGACTTCGTGTACCGGCAGGCGGTCAACGCCAAGGCCTTCGACGCGGTACGGGGCATCCTGCCGGCGGCGTCGCTCTCCAACCTGGGCATCTACGGCACCGGGCAGGCGTACGAGGCGCTCCTCGTGCGAATGCGCGCCCACCCGCTTCCGGAGGCCCGTTCCTACGCCGAGATGATGTTGCGCGAGTTGCGCAAGGTCATCCCCTCGTTCCTCAAGCGGGTCGACCTTCCCGACCGGGGGGAGGCGACCGGCAGGTACGCCGCCGACTGCCGCGAGCGCCTCGAGGACCTGGCCGAGGAGTTCTTTCCCCCGGAGGCGCCGATCGATCCGGCGCCAACTGTCGACCTGACGGACTTCGACCCGGACGCCGAGGTCAAGCTGGTGGCCGCTGCCCTGTACGCCTCCTCGCACCAGTGCGACCGTGCCATCGAGGCGCGGGTCCGGCAGATGACGGTGGAGGAGCGGGTCCAGGTGCTGGCCGCCCTGGTCGGTGACCGTGGCAACCGCCGCCATCGCCCGGGACGTGCGCTGGAGCGGCCCACCTACCGCTTCGACGTCCTCTCCGACTACGGCGCCTTCCGGGACCTGCAGCGGCACCGTCTGATGACCATCGAGTGGCAACGCCTGTCCCCGCGCCACGGCTACGTCCGGCCGCCCGAGGTGGACGATGCCGGAGTGGGGGAGCGCTTCGACGAGGCCATGGACCGTTCGGCGGCCCTCCACGGGGTACTCGCCGAACCCTTCCCCGAACAGGCGTCCTACGCCGTCTCCCTGGCCTACCGGGTCCGCTACCTCATGGAGATGAACGCCAGGGAGGCGATGCACGTCATCGAGTTGCGGACCAGTCCTCAGGGGCACCCCTCGTACCGGGAGGTCTGCCAGCAGATGCACCACCTCATCGCCGACGTGGCCGGTCACCGTGCCATTGCCGAGATGCTCCGCTTTGCCGACCACTCCGACGAACCCGAGTTGGAGAGGATCGAGGCCGAGCGACGCGCCGAAGAGCGCCGCCAGGCCCGGGACGGCGCCTCGGCAGGATGAGGCGTCTTGCGGGGGCGCATCTCGCCGCTGCCCTGGCCCTCGGCTCCTGCGGAGCGGAATCCAGCCTCGAGCCCCCGGCCGCCAGTACGTCGACGACCACGGTGGAGGATCCTGCGGGCACGACGGTGGCGACCACCGAGCCCCCGGCCGCCAACCAGCGGGGAACCTCCGAGGTCCCACTCGCCATCACAGCGCTTCCCGAGGCGCTGGCCGACTGGCGTCCGTGGGCCGACCGTCACGTCGACGTCTTCGGGGTGAACGTGGTCGCCCTCCCCGGCGTCTCCGAGGACGTCCTTCGGCACGCCGCCGGGGTGATGGCGCAGTACCTCGACAATGACGCCGACGGGCACCCCGACGCCCCGGCGGTGGTCGAGGCCATGCGTGACGCCGCGGCCACGCTGGTCATGGCCGTCGACGAGGACCAACTGGAGGAATCGGGCATCTTCGAGAGCGGGCTGGATCGGCACTACGCCATCCAGGACCTCTACGAGGGGGAGACAGGTCCACTACGGCGCTTCGACGCCTCCCTGGAGGAGGTCCACCACCTGATCCTCGACACGGGTTGGGGAGCGGTGTACCCCGACCGCCTCGGCGTCGAGGAGGGATCCGACCTGACCCGCGCCATGGACGTGGCCCGCGGTGGTCGCTTCCTGGAGGTTCCGGACCACTATCCGGAAGATGCCTGGTACCACTACGACGACGAGACCTGTGAGTACGACTGCATGGCCACGGAGTACGCCTACTGGGCACACACCAGCCTCCTGGGGGCACAGGCCGATCCGGACCGTTGCGAGGAGGTAGCGGTCGAATGGCGGCCCTGCACGGCCGACCTCCTCCGCACGATGGACCCGCTGGCGACCGCGCTGTTTGCCGACCCGGAACTGCTCCTCCCCACGAGGCTCCCGGACGGTGAGTATCGTCCCGCCCCCTGAGGACGGGTCGGGGGTTGTCACTCCCGCCAGCCTGTCTATGATCCCGCCCCAACGTGCGCGGCCGACCCGAGGAAGCGATGAGCGACGACGACGTGCCCGAGGACGAACTCGAGGAGGGCGAGGATGCGGAGGAGGCCGCACTCAACGCGGACGGTCCCGACGACGATGAACTCGACGAGGATGGTGACGAGTTCATCGGGGACGAGGACGACGGCGACGACAAGGACGACGGCGACGACAAGGACGACGGCGACGATGAGGACGACGGCGACGACAAGGGGGAGTCCGGCCCTCGTCCCGCCCGCGGCGAGGAGGGGGAGGACGACGAGGAACCCGATCCCGACGATGTCGAGGCCGACCTGGATGCCATCCTCAAGGACCGCATCGCCGCCGGCGACGACGAGGACGAGGAGGACGACGAGGGTGCGCCCGGCACGCCCGGAGGCGACGACCAGGTGGCGGCCCGTCAGGACACCGAGATGGCCTGCCCGCACTGCTTCCTGCTCGTCCAGGCGGCCACGGTCGCCGAGACGGGGGAGTGTGGCCACTGTGGTGGCCCCCTCACCTGAGGCCTCCCCGAGGTCGCAGCGCGCCTGAGATGGAATCCGCCCGTCCCGCCACCGACGCAGACCTCCCCGCGCTGGGGCGCCTCGCGACCGAGGCCCGTGCGGAGATGCGGAACAAGCGCGGTGGCGACGTCCTGCACCGCCTCGATCGGAACCGGGAGGATCCGCAGTCCGGCATCGAGCGACGGTTGGAGGATTCAGCGGGGACCGTCGTGGTCGGATGCATCGACGACACGCCCGTGGGCTTCGGCACCATGACCGTCCGGAACGCCGCCGACGGCCGGCCACACGCCGTCGTCGATGCCCTCTATGTGGACCCTGAGGCCCGCTCGGTCGGTGTGGGTGAGGCCATGATGGGTCTCCTCATGGCGTCGGCCGCGGCCGCCGGTGCCGTCGGCATCGAGGCCACCGCCCTTCCGGGCGACCGTGCCACCAAGAACTTCTTCGAAACCCACGGACTGGTGGCCCGGGCCCTCACGGTGCACCGGCGTCTCGACCCGTGAGCATCGGCCGCCCGGAACTCTGCGTCGGGGCCATCGCCGTCAGGGAGGACGAACTCCTGCTCGTCCAGCGGGCCAACCCGCCCGGCGCGGGGCGGTGGACTCTCCCCGGCGGTCGGGTGGAGGCCGGTGAGTCGATCGTGGCGGCCGTGGTGCGGGAATTCTTCGAGGAGACCGGCCTCGAGGCCGTTTGCGGCCCGCTCCGAGGCTGGGTCGAACGCCTCGGCGTCGACCACCACTTCGTGATCCTCGACTTCGAGGTGACCCTGCTCTCGGACGGCGAACCCACGGCCGGATCGGATGCCGCTGCGGCCGAATGGGTAGGTCTGGACGACTTCGCCGGACGGGAACTGGCGGACGGTCTCCTCGAGTTCCTCGTCGAACACGGGATCGTGGACGACGTCGAGGTTGTGCTGGAGAACTAGCGGCCCTGCCAGCGTGGCTGGCGCTTCTCCACGAAGGCCCGCGGGCCCTCCTTGAAGTCCTCGGTGGCGAAGATGTCGACGCTGAGGCGCCCGCTCAGGCGGAAGGCCTCGTCGTCCTCGAGCAGTACCGAGTCCACGATCGCCGCGCGGGTCGCCCGAACGGCGAGTGGTGCATTGGCGTTGATCACCTCCGCCAGTGCCAGGGCCTCTTCCAGGGCGGTGCCGGGCTCCACCAGGCGGTTGACCAGGCCGTGGGCATGGGCCGTCTCGACGTCGAGGTCGCCTCCGGTGAGCGCCATTTCCATGGCGAGGTTCCGGGGGAGTGCCCGCGGCAGGCGGAACAGGCCGCCCGCGGCGGCGATGAGCGAGCGCTTGACCTCGGGCAGGCCGAAGCGGGCGTTGCCCGAGGCGACCACCAGGTCGCAGGCGAGTACGAGTTCGGTCCCACCGGCGAGGGCAGGCCCGTCCACGGCGGCGATGAGGGGCTTGGTCCGTTCCCGCTGTACCAGGCCGGCGAATCCGCCCCGCGGGGTACTGAGGCGGATGGCGCCGTCGGCGATGGCCTTCAGGTCGGCCCCGGCGCAGAAGGCGGGTCCGTTGCCCGCGAGCACGCCCGTCCAGGCCTCGTCGTCGGCCTCGAACCGGTCCAGGGCGGCTTCCAGGGACTCGGCCAACTCCTGGTTGACGGCATTTCTCGCCTCGGGGCGGTTCAGGGTGATGACGGCGCTGCGTCCGCGGGTCTCGTATTCGACGACCATGGGCGGCGAAGGTAGTGCGCCCACCAGACAGTGCCCAAGTCGCCGCCGGGGCGGCGGCTCAGGAGGTGGGGGAGGGGCGACGCCGACGGCGGTTCGCCGGAGGAGGCGTCGGGTCGACCCCGAGGGAGGCGGCGATCGCCGGCACACGCATCGAGACGCGCCGCACGAGTTCGAGGAGTTCCTCGCTCGGCGAGCCGGGTAGTCCGGTCGGTACGACCCGCTCGTGGACGGGCGACATGGCCACGGCCTCGAGAAGCGTGCCCCACCGGTCCTGGCCGGTCTCGGCCGTCAGTCCCTCGCCGGCGGCATGGGCCAGGCGCTCCAGGAGGTCCCGGGGCATGGGCGCCCCGGCCTTGGGAGGACGGGAACTCAGGCGGAGGGCACGGACCACCCGACCCTCGCCCAGGACCTGAGCCACCTCGGCCAACCAGGCCTCGTGCTCGCGTTCGACGCGCTCGGTGAGGCCCGTTCGAAGTCGCTCTGCGAGCGCCCTGCCGTCCTCACCGCGGGCACCGGACTCCGCCGCCACGACCACCGAACGCAGGTCGCGCAGGTCGAGGTCGGCCAGGCCTGACTCGGCGGCCTCGGCCCGATCCATCCAGTCGGCGGCGTGGAGACGCCTGTGCAGGCGCTCGCCCAGGGAGAGGAGGAGGTGGGCGGGGATCTCGGGCTCACCGGCGGCCTTGGCCGCCTCGTTCTGCCGCTGTACCTCGCTGCGGAGGCCCGGCACGCCACCGTCGAGGAGGATGCGCCCCAGCAGGCGCTGTTCCTCGGGCAGTTCGGCCAGGGCGGCGTTGCGGTGGGTCCGCCGGGGGCGGAGACGTGGCGCCCGGGGCTGGGCAGGAGCCTCGTTGCGTCGGCGCCGGCTTTCGTTCGGCCGTTGGGAGCGTTCGGCGCGGGGTCGGCTGTCGCGTCGATCAGCGCGTCGATCACCGCCACGGCCGCGTCGATCACCGCCACGGCCACCTCGATCACCGTCGCGGCCACCTCGATCACCGTCGCGGCCGCGTCGATCACCGTCGCGGGCACCTCGATCACCGTCACGGCCGCGTCGATCGCCGTCACGGGCACCTCGATCACCGTC
>LUMW01000449.1_pt2 | contig 19140 bp, 14 predicted proteins | sample 729761 | NCBI WGS metagenome assembly LUMW01 (sample SAMN03860302, study PRJNA289734) | marine metagenome | biome: seawater column; feature: ocean; material: water; isolation source: Red Sea water column Station 192 - depth 500m | place: Saudi Arabia: Red Sea | collected 2011-10-15 | depth 500 m
GCTGGATCGTGGTGGTCATGCTGTCGCAGGACGAATTCGAAGGGTGGGCACGCGCGATCGAAGCCACGGATTTGCTCGAAAATCCTCTCTTCGCCGACATGACCAAGCGGTTTCTCAACTGGAACGAGCTGAGGGCGTCTTGTGCTCCGCGCATTGCCAGGCTTACGACCAAGGAAGCGGTCCGACGCCTCGCCGAAGAAGGGGTGCCGTCTGGGGTGGTCAATCGTTCCGGATCGCTGCCCGACCACGTGCAGGTGGCTCATGACCAATTCGTGACCGTCACCCACCATCCGCAGGCAGGCCGCGTCCGCCGAACGCGCCCCGTGGCGCGGTTCGATGGCGCGAGATGCGAACTCGATAGCCATGCGCCGCGAGTGGGAGAACACAGCCACAGTGTCCTCCAGGCGGTCGGGCTGAGCCCGGCGGAAATCTCCGCTGCCTTCGAAAGCGGCGCCGTGCACGCGCCCGGGGAGAAGAACTGATGGATTTCGAAACGCTGACTTACTCGGTGGATAATCGCATCGCGACGATCACGCTCGATCGCCCCGAACATTTCAATGCGATCGCGCATAAAATGCCGCGCGAGATCCGCGCCGCAGTCGGACGTGCCGTGGGATCCCACGCTCGACTTCCAGATGATGTGGCGCAACACGCAGGATTTCATGGCTCTCTGGCGCGCGACCAAGCCGACGATCGCGCGGGTTCACGGCGCGGCGGTCGCGGGTGGGTCCGACATCGCATTGTGCTGCGATTTCCTGATCATGGCCGAGGATGCGCGCATCGGATATCCGCCCGCGCGCGTCTGGGGTGTGCCCACGCCGGCGATGTGGGTTTACCGCCTGGGTCCGCAGATGGCGAAGCGGATGATGATGACCGGCGACCTGATCGACGGGCGCGAAGCGGTGCGTATCGGCCTCGCGCTGGAGGCCGTGCCGGAGGCGGCGCTCGACGATGCGGTCGATCGCCTTGCGGGCAGACTGCGCGGCGTTCCCAAAAATCAGCTGATGATGACCAAGACGGTCGTCAATCAGGCCTATGACAATATGGGTCTGAACACGACGCAGATGTTCGCCACTTTGTTCGATGGCGTCTCGCGCCATTCGCCGGAAGGTATCTGGTTTCGCGAACGCGCTCAGGAAGTCGGCTTCAAGCAAGCGGTAGCCGAACGCGACAGCGGCGATCCGATCGCGAGCCAGGTGTCGAAGCGCATGCCGAAAGAGGACTGAGAGACAAGGATGAAAACGCCGATACCGACAATCGAACGGCGCGACACGCACGAGGTGCTGAACCAACCGCCGCCCTTCGAGGACGTCAATCTGTTTACGAGCGATCGCGGCCTTGCCGAGGCCTTTTCGCACGCGGGGGGCGACACGGATGCGGCGCGTCTCGAAGCGCTTGGCGAACGCTGCGGATCGGCCGAAGTGATCGCATGGGGCGTCGAAGCCAATCGGAATCCGCCGGTTCTGGAAAGTTTCGACCGCTATGGACACCGCATCGACGAGGTGCGATTCCATCCCGCCTATCACGAATTGATGCGCCTCGGCCTCGATGCGGGGTTCGCGGCGTCGGCATGGTTGCCCGGCGAGAAAGGGCATGCGCTTCACGCGGCAATCCTGTTCCTGACCGGGCAGGCCGATTCCGGCACCAGTTGCCCGATGACGATGACCTATGCCGCTGTGCCTGCGCTGCGCGCCGAGGCCGCTGTCGCCGAGGCATGGCTGCCGCGTATTCTTGCAAGCCGCTACGATCCAGCCTTCCGCCCGCCGGAGGAAAAAGCGGGCGTCACGATCGGCATGGCGATGACGGAAAAGCAGGGCGGCAGCGACGTGCGGGCCAACACCACGCACGCCGTCCCTGTCGCAGAGGCGGGGTGGTACAGCCTCACAGGCCACAAATGGTTCTGCAGCGCGCCGATGTGCGATGCATTCCTGACGCTCGCCTATGCCGAGGGAGGCCTGACCTGCTTCCTCGTGCCGAGATGGCTTCCGGACGGGGAACGCAATGCGGGCTTCCGGATCATGCGCCTGAAGGACAAGCTGGGCGATCGATCCAACGCTTCGTCGGAGATCGAATATCATGGTGCGCTGGCGCGATGCGCGGCGCGCTTGCCCAGGCGCTCTGGCATACAGCGCACCGCTCCGCCTTCCAGAAGCGCCTGATCGACCAGCCGGCGATGGAAGCCTTGCTTGCAGACCTTGCCATCGAAAGCGAAGCGGCGACCGCATTGGGCTTCCGGCTTGCACAGGCTTTCGACGATAGCGATCCCTTGGCGCGCCTGTTGACCCCGATCGCCAAGTACTGGGTGTGCAAGCGGGCGCCCGGAATGGTCTACGAAGCGATGGAAGCGCATGGAGGCGCGGGTTATGTGGAAACAGGACCGATGCCGCGCCTGTTCCGGCAGTCTCCGCTGAACGCGATCTGGGAAGGCTCGGGCAATGTCATTGCGCTCGACGTGCTGCGCGCGATCAATCGCGAGCCTGACGGAGTGGAAGCGCTGCAGGCCTATCTGGCCAAGGCGCGCGGTCGCATTGCGGCCTACGATGCTTGGATCGACGGGATCGATTTGCGCGGCATAGGGGAAGGAACGGCGCGATTGCTGGTCGAAAGACTGGCCCTAGCAGCGCAGGCGGCGGTGCTGATCGGACAGGATAATCCGATCGCCGAAGCCTTCTGCCGTCTGCGGCTCGAGCCGCGCGGTCATGCCTTCGGTGCCTTCGATGCCGCAATCGATACGCGCGCAATCATCGACCGTGCGATGCCTTCGACATGAGCGTCCGGATTTCAGACGAAGGCGCGGTTCGTACCGTCACGATCGATCGGCCGGAATGCCGGAACGCCGTCGATCCCGAAACGGCCGTTGCATGGGCTGTGGGCCGGGGTGACGACGCGTATGAGCCAGAAGGTGTCGGACCGATGGGGCCGACGCGAATGCTGGTGTCGAAACCGGTCATCGCCGCAGTCGAGGGTCATGCGGTCGCAGGGGGGCTTGAACTCGCCCTGTGGTGCGATCTGCGCGTCGCCTCGCGCAGTGCGGTGTTCGGCGTGTTCTGCCGCCGCTGGGGCGTCCCTTTGATCGACGGTGGTACGGTTCGCTTGCCGCGCATCGTGGGCCAGGGAAGGGCGCTCGATATGATCCTGACAGGGCGGCCGGTCGATGCCGATGAAGCTCTGGCGATGGGGCTTGCCAATCGCGTGGTCGACGAAGGCGGCGCGCTTGGCGCGGCGCAGGAACTGGCGGCGCAAATCGTGCGCTTTCCCGCAATGTGCATGCGGATCGATCGCATGTCCGTCTATCGCCAGTGGGATTTCGACCTCGCCGACGCGCTTCGCTTCGAAGGGCGCGAAGGGGCCAAGCCGTTGCGCGCCGAAGCGAGCGCTGGCGCGAGCCGGTTCACGAGCGGAGCAGGGCGCGGCGGCAAAGTGGAATAAGACTTCTCTCTCTCTCGCCACCACTCGCTCGCCAAGCGGATATATCAAGGAGCCAAGATCATGGCCCCGATAATACCCGATCGGGACCCAAGACGCGGTGCGACGATTGTGTGCCGCGTCCCTCCCGGCAGATAGCCGGCATCGAGTTCGCGTGTCCGCGCAGCGATCCGTTCGCGCAGGTTCGGCGTTTCGAGAACACCGCCCCCCAGGACCACCGTTTCCACCGATGTCGACGCGAACAGCGTGTGGCAGGCCTGAGCGAGGTATCCCGCCACGCGGTCATGCGCGGGATGGGTAGGGGGCAGGTCCGACAGCGTCGCTCCCCAGCGCGCGGATATGGCCGGTCCTCCGGCAAGGCCTTCCAGGCAATCTCCGTGAAAAGGGCAGACCCCTTTAAACTCGACATCTTCTACGGGACGACGCGGGTAGTAATGGCCCATTTCGGGATGGGCGGCGCCATGGACGCAGCGTCCGTCTATGACCAGGCCCACACCGATCCCGGTGCCCACGGTCATATAGGCCAGCGAACCCGCTTCGTCCCGCGCCTGCGCCTCGGCGAGCGCGGCGGCGTTGACGTCGGTCTCGACCGCGACGGGGACGCTCAGACCCTCGGCAAGCGCACCGGCGAAATCGTACCGGCTCCAGCCCGGCTTGGGGGTGGCCAGGATATGACCATGGTCCGGCCGCTGCTGATCGAGCCCGACCGGGCCGAACGTCGCCAGGCCCAGCGCCGATATGGCGGGTTGCGAGGCAAACCAGTCGAGCGCGTCGGCGACCGTTTCGTCCGGGCCACGGGTGGGAATGGTGTGCGTGGCGGCGATCGAGTCCGGCGAAGGTCCGACCGCGAGGACGCACTTGGTGCCGCCCGCCTCTATTCCGCCGATCATCGCGCCTGCACCTCGCCAGCCAGGCTGACGGTTTCGCTATCGAAAGCAAGCTGCAGGAGCGGGGCAGGCGCACCGACGAATCCGTGCGCCCCCGGATCGTCGACGAAACTCGCCGCGATGCCTTCCGCACTCACGAACCAGCTATAGGCGCGGCGGGGATCGTCCGCCGGATTGGCGAGCACGAGGCCGCTGCCGTTGAGCGGAGCCCACGGCCCCGACAGCGAGTGTGAAGCCATGCCATACAGTCCGGTCGGTCCGGCATTCGCATCGGGCGCAAAGGTTGACGTCTGTGTCACCCAGAAAAGATAATACATTCCGTTGCGAAAAACGACATGGGCGCGTTCGAGCTCGTTGTTGACGCCATCCGCATGGACGAGCGGCGGCAAGAGCGACCATCCCGACCCGTCCCGCCGTGCTAACCCGACAGCGCCGTTGTAATCCGAACCGGTCGCGGCGAGCGATGCGGTGAAGACGAGATATTCCGCGCCATCCATCGGATCGCGGAAGAAGGCCGGATCGCGAAACGCCTTGATCCGGCCCGGCTCGCCGTGATGCTCGTCCGCCGCGCAATATTCGGGGGTCAGAGTCTCGATCGAGGGGCGGGGGGCAGACCATTCTCCGATCGCTCCATCATCTGAAACGGGCGCGCTCGCTTCGAACAGGCGCTGCTGATAGCCGCCGGACCGCCCGACGATACCGGCGCCGGTGAAGAACAGCGTCAGCCTACCTTCGTCGAACAGGGCGGAACCGGCCCATTCGCGTTCATAAGGCACGGAAAATCGTGGAAGGACGGCTCCCCTGTCCACCCATCCTTTTTGCTCGCGCACGAGCCAGCGGATGTCGGCTTCGAAATGTCGGGCCTCGGGATCGCCCCGATCGGGCGCCGACAGGGCCATCCACATCTCACGCGGCCCCAATCGGGCGATCGATCCGTCACGATTTTGGACCGGCCACATATCCCAATAATATCGGTCCTCGCTCCCCACCGGTCGCGGCGCGTTGCCGATTTTCGGGACTGACGGGCAGCTTTCGGGTGCGATCGCGGCCGCGTGGGCCCTGGTCCATGCAGTGGTCACGGTGCGTCCTCGGATTATCTCGAAACAAAGCGATGCTGGCCGGACCGATAAGCGAACCGGTCCGGCCAGCGGGGGGATCAGAAGTCGAACCGTACGGAAGCCGACAGCGTGCGCCCGTTGATCGAACGGGCACGGACGATCCCGTTCGCTGGAATCGCGCCTTCCTCCGCTTCGGTAAATCCTTCGACGTCGAAGACATTGTTGGCGTTCAGTGACAGGGTGATCCCGTCCGCCGGTCGCAGATTGACGAAGGCGTTGACGGCGGTGAAGCCGAGGAGGACGAGCTGGTTGCTGTCCTGCGCGTAGCTATCGCTGGTGCCTACCGCATTCACGCCCAGTCCGAACAGCTCGCTGTCATAGGCCGCGGTCGCCTGATAGATCCAGTCGGCCTGGCGGCGCGGCATGTTGCCGACATTGGCCGGGCTGATATTGTCGCGGTCGATCTCGGCATCGGTGTAAGTCGCACCGCCCGACAGGCTGAACGGACCCATCCGGTAAGAGCCTTCCAGCTCCACGCCGCGCGCCTTGTAGGCCCGGCTGAAGACGGTCTGGGTGGTCGCTTCGAAATTCTCCTCCTCGGTCCGCGCATCGAATGCCGTGGCGTAAAAGGACAGGCCGCCGGCGCGATATTTGACGCCGATTTCCGCCTGCTTGACGAAATCGACTGCTACGTCGCTATTGCGCAACTCGCCGGTAGCCGGATCGATATTGTTGGCGTTGAACAGGATGCGATCCGCATTGGCCCGGCCACCCCGGCTGTAGCGCCCGAAGATCGAGAAGGAGTCCGAGACGAGATAGTTCGCACCGACCGAGTAGGAGAGGTAATCCGTGTCGTAATCGACCAGGGCCGCGCCTGTGGTGGGCAGCACGCTGACCAGCGTTTCGGCCCGGTTGATGGCCCCGTTTCCGTTGATGTCACGAGTCGTCACCGGCCCGTCGCCGAAGGTACGACCCTTGGCCTCGCTGAAATCCCAGCGGATGCTGCCATCGAGAGACAGTCCGCCGAATTCCAAGCCCAGAGCGGCGAAGGGCGCCTTGGTCGTATATTCGAGATCGTAGGAGCGGCGGCAGCAATTGCCGAAGAACGCCGCGCTGTACCCGACCGTGCCGTTCTGGGTCTGCGGCACGCCTGCCGCATTGCGGACATCCAGCAACACGGCATCGCCATCGCCCTGGACGCTCATCAGATGCGAAGTCCACAGCCAGGCGGTGTCGATATCCTGCTGCGAATAATAGAAACCGCCCGTCAGGCTTGCCGAACCGCCGCCGACATCGAATTCGGTCGTCGCCCGCAGATCGTTGGTCAGATTGTCGAGGCTGTTGAGCCTCGTGTTGAAAGTGACGATGTTGGCCACCAGCCCGTTGCCGCCGAGCGATGCTGGATTGGCGACGATCTGGCCTGCCTGCGGGCCGGTGGCATAAAAGAGGCTCGAGCTCGGACCGCCGATCGCATCGGCGGCGGCCTGCGCTCCGGTCACGCTACCCGGGAAGGGCGAGACGAACGCGCCGCTGATGTCGGCATAGCGGAAGCGATTGGTCACCGTAAAACCGCCGACATCGAACTCAGCTTCAAAGCCGCCGGCCAGCACTTTGGGGTGCATACCTTCATCGATGTTGTAGGTCTGGACCTGGTTCGCTTGATCGAGGGTCGTGATCGGCCTGAAATTGCGCGAATGGAGCGAATTCGAATTGATCGAGAAATTCGCGACGTTGGTATAGGTCGGGTCGGCATCGCTCCCGCTGACGAGCACGGGATTCGGCAGATAGGCGACCGAGTGATCGTTCAGATACTTGCCGTAGACGCGCACATAGCCGTTTGCGAAATTGCGGGTGATATTGGCTTTGATCTGGCCGCCGCGTGACCCGTCATAACCGACATCGCGCGGACCGTCGCCGATATGGCTGAAACCGCCGATGTGGAAATCGGTGTTGTCATCGATGCTGCCGCCATAGTCGAAATCGGCGCGGAACTCGCGATAGTCCAGCCCGGCGGTCAGACCCAGCGATCCGCCTTCGCGCGTGCCGGTCTTGGAAATGAAATTGATGACGCCGCCGGGCGAATTTGACGCGAAGGTCGATGCGGACCCGCCGCGCACCGCTTCGACTCGAGCAACCGAATAGTCGGTACGAAGGAAGATGTCGGCATTGCCGAACGTGATGTCGCCGAATTCGAGGATCGGAAGACCGTCTTCCTGAAGCTGCAGGAACTTGGCACCGCCCGAAGCGACCGGCAGACCGCGCACGGCGATATTGGCATTCCCATCGCCGCCCGAGCTTTCCGAACGGATGCCCGGAATCTGGCGGATGAGTTCTGCCGAAGACCGCGGCGCGAGATCGACGAGCGCCTCGCTGTCGATCGAACTGACGGAAACCGAGCTGTCCAGCACGTTCTGACCGCGCGCGACTGCCGTGACGACGATCTCCGATGCGTCGATGACGGGCGGATCTTCTTCCGATGTGGCGGCATCCTGCGCCATGGCAGGCATGGCGAAAGCCGAAAGCGCAGCGCTCAGGGCAAGGGTGTGACGGATTTTCATGGCAGCTCTCCTCCTGCATTCGCGTCGATGGCGCGATTCGACCTTAGGACTACCTCTCCTGCAATCGTTTGCAACCGATTTGTTGCAAACGATTGCAAATCGTACTCCGTGCTGTCATCAAGTCGCTCAAGAGCTCCCATCGAGAGGGCCCCAGACGAGAGGATCCGCCATGAAAAACGCGGCAAAACCAAGGCTTTCCCTGCTTCGAATCGTCGAAATGAATATCGGCTTTTTCGGGCTGCAATTCAGTTTCGGTCTGCAGCAGGCCAATATGGGACCGATCTACGGATTCCTCGGCGCGGACGAGGCTACCATGCCCCTGCTCTGGCTTGCCGGGCCGATGACCGGCCTGATCGTCCAGCCGATCGTCGGCGCTCTCAGCGATCGCACGTCGAGCCGCCTCGGGCGGCGCACCCCGTATTTCCTGATCGGGGCGATCCTGTGTTCGCTGGCCCTGTTCGCCATGCCCTATTCTCCCACTTTGTGGGTCGCGGCCTCGCTTTTGTGGATTCTCGATGCGGGCAACAACATCACGATGGAGCCTTACCGCGCCTACGTGTCCGACCGCCTCGCGCCCGACCAGCGGCCGGTCGGCTTTCTGACGCAAAGCGCTTTCACCGGGCTTGCCCAGACGCTGAGCTACATGGCCCCCACCCTGCTGACGGCCTTCGTCGCGAAAGACGTGCTCGATGCGAACGGCATTCCCGTGATTGTTCGCGTCGCTTTCGTTATCGGTGCGATCCTGTCGATCAGCACCATCGTATGGTCGATCTGGCGCGTGCGCCATGTTCGTCTACTGGCAATATATCGCCTTCGCCGTCGGTCGTTCACTCTACGACACCGCCGATCCGCAAAGCGCGGCATTCCGCGAAGCGACTCTGACTGCGCAGCAAATCGGCGCCTTCTACAATTTCATCGCCTTCGCTTCCGCCTTGGCCCTGATCCCGATCGTGCGCCGTCTGGGAGCGCGATCGGTCCATGCCGCCTGTCTCGCCGCATCGGGCGCGGCCATGCTGATGATACCGGGGATGGACGACAAGGCCGGATTGTTCGTCCTGATGCTCGGCATCGGAATCGGCTGGGCGGGCATGATGGGCAACACCTATGTCATGCTGGCCGATGCGATTCCGCCTGCGCGAACGGGCATCTATATGGGTATCTTCAACATGTTCATCGTGATTCCGATGCTGATCGAAACGGTGACGATGCCGCTGATTTACGAACCTCTGCTGGGCTCCGATCCGCGCAATGCGCTGATGCTGGGAGGAGGGCTGATGCTTCTGGGCGCGGTGGCGACTCTGTTCGTGCAGGCAGGCGGACGTCCCGCACGGGCCGTGTCGGAGGCCGCGTCTGTTCCGCCGACCTAGTCGCGTGTAGACGCTGGGACGATGAGCGCGAAAGAAACACCCAGGGGCCGCCCCGCCGTCCGCACCCTCAGCGATCTCGCGGGCATTGCCGGGGTGTCTGCAGGCACTGTCAGCCGGGCGCTTGCAGGCAACAGCCTGGTCAACACGGACACGCGCGACCGCATCGTCGCTCTCGCGCGCGAGCATGGTTTCCGGCCGAACAAGATGGCCAGCAGCCTGCGCCGCCAGAAGACGGACGTCATCGGCATCGCCATCCCGCTGGGCCACGATCGCAGACAGCAGATTTCCGACACCTTCTTCATGACGCTGCTGGGCCATCTCGCCGATGCACTTACCGAGCGTGGCTACGACCTGATGCTGCGCCGCGTGATCCCCGAACGCGACGAGGACTGGCTGGACCGTTTCATCGGATCGGGATTGGTCGATGGAGTGCTGGTGATCGGCCAGTCCGACCAGTTCGACCGGATCGAGGATGCAGCCGACGGCTATCTGCCGATGGTCGTCTGGGGCAATCATGCCGAAGGGCAGCGCCATTGCGTGGTCGGCACGGACAACCGCCTGGGCGGGCGGCTTGCGACCGAGCGGCTGATCGCTGGCGGTGCGCGGCATATCTATTTTCTGGGCGACACATCCGCAGTCGAATTCGCAGCTCGCTATGCCGGCGCGCTCGATGCGGCAGGCCGGTTTGGCGTGACGATCACACCCCTCACGAGCCACCTCTCCAGCGATCGGCTGGAAGCGGAGGTGGCCGCCAATCTCGATCGTCCGTTCGCGCCCGGAGACGCCATCTTCGCCGCGACCGACACGCTGGCCATCGCCAGTCTCGCGCGGCTGAAGGCGCTCGGCATCTCTGTGCCCGACGAGGTGCGCATCATCGGGTTCGACGATCTCCCGCTGGCCGCCCAGACATTTCCGCCGCTCACCACCGTTCGCCAGGACATACGCGCGGGCGCCTTCGCGATGGTCGATCTGCTGATCCGCCGACTGTCGGGCGAGGAAACCGAAAGCATCGTGATGCCGCCGCGCCTCGTCGTCCGGCAGACAGGGTAGCGCGGATCGGGGAACGGCCCTGTCTCTCGGGCCTTTTGTCCTGTGCGCGACCGGCCGCTTCCCTGGCCCCGCAGCGCCGCGAAAGGGCTTCCAGACAGTGTCTTCGACCGACGACGAAAGCGCCGCTGTGACCGGCATGGGTGCAAAGGTGCTGCGCATCGTTCGAAATATCGGCGATGGCCCGGTGCTGTACCTGTGCGACGACGACACCGAGGCCGAGAGCCTTGCCACGGCGCTCGAGGCGCTGCTGCCGGAGGTGACGATTGTCCATCTTCCCGCAAGCGATACCTTGCCGGGCGACGATGCGCCGCCATCGCCAGCCAATGTCGGCCACCGCGTCACCGCGCTGCGGCGGCTGCGACAGCTTTCGTCCGACGAAGGACACAAGGATCTCGTCGTGGTGACCACGGGAGAGGCCGCCGCGCGGCGTTATCTCCCTGCAGACGCTTTCGATGCCGAACCACCCTGCATCCGCGTCGGCGATCCGATCGATCCCGACGACTTTCGCGAAGATGCGATCGAACTCGGCTATTTCCTCGACGATCGCATCGACGAGCCGGGCGAGATCGCAATTCGCGGCGAGGTGATCGATCTCTATCCCGCCGATGCCGGAGAGCCCGTGCGGATCGATCTGGCCGATGGCCGGATCGCAGCGATCCATCATTTCGATGCCATCTCGCAATTGCGCAGCGATGCCTGCGACGCGGTTGCGATAGGCCGCGCGGCAGAGCCGGAGGGAGACGCGACGGCTACGCTTGTCGATCATATGACACCCGGCATCCTGTTGCTGTCGCCAAGGGCGGAAAAGCGGCGCAGGCGGTTCGCAAAGCTCGCGCAGCGTGCGGCGAAAGAGAGCAAGGCCGATCTGGACGCCGTCGACGACGCCCGCTGGCAGGCGGCGATCGAAAACTGGCGGTTGGAAAGCGATGGTTCCTCGATCGCTCTCGAAGCGATTCCCCGCTTCGCGGAAAAGAAATCCCCGGCGCGGGCGGCCATACGCTTTCTGAAGTCCGAACGCGAAGCGGGTCGCGCTATCGCCATTGTCGGCAGCGAGCGCGACCTGCGGTTTCTGCGCAGCCGTCTGGGCCATGCCTTCGAAATCGTCGAGCATTGCGAGAGCCTGCGCGCCTTATCCGCGAAAGACGACAATGCGCTCAATTTCCTGTGCGCCCCGCTCGATCGCGGAGCGCGCGATGACGATGTCGCGCTCATTGCGGCGGCGGATATTCTGGGCTCGCGCGCGCTGCTCGATACCTCGCCTTCCGTTGCGCGTCAGGTCGGCCTTGTCGGAGCGGAATTGCAGCCGGGCGATCTGGTGATTCACGAAGATCACGGCTTTGCCAGAGTTATCGGTCTGGAACCCGCGCCAGAAGCGCAGGGGGGCGAGGTGATCGCGCTCGAATATGCAAAGGAAGCGCGGCGTCTGGTGCCCACCAGCGACGCGGCCCTGCTGTGGCGTTACGGCGGCGATGCCGACAGCGTGAAACTGGACAAGCTCGATGGCACGGGCTGGAACAAGCGCCGCGCGGAAATCGACAAGGCGATCGCGGAAACCGCGAAATCGCTGATCACTCTGGCTGAAGAACGGGCCAGGCAGTCGGCCCCGGCGATGGAGCCCGATGCCTCGGCCTATGAACGCTTCGTCTCGGGCTTTCCCTATAACGAGACGTCCGATCAGGCGCGCGCCATCGCTTCGGTGCGCGACGATCTGGCTTCCGGCAAGCCGATGGAGCGGCTCGTCATCGGCGATGTCGGCTACGGCAAGACCGAAGTGGCTCTGCGCGCCGCGGCGATCGCCGCGCTGTCGGGTTATCAGGTTATCGTGGCCGCGCCGACCACGGTGCTGGCGCGCCAGCATCTGGAGGAATTTACGCGCCGCTTCGCCGATACCGGCGTCAAGGTCGCCGGTCTGTCCCGGCTGACGAGCGCGGCGGAGAAGAAGTCGGTCATGGCGGGTTTGGCGGACGGATCGATCGGCGTGGTCGTCGGCACCGCAGCGGTCGTCGGGAAGTCGGTCGAATATGCCAAGCTCGGCCTTGTCGTAATCGACGAGGAACAGCGCTTCGGTGCAGCCGACAAGGCGAAATTGCGACAGGCCGCCGACGTCCATCTCCTGGTGATGAGCGCGACGCCCATTCCGCGCACGCTGCACCGGGCGATGATCGGCTTGCAACAGGTATCCGTGATCGCCACGCCGCCCGCCCGCCGCCAGCCGATCCGCACCACGACCAGCACGATCGACGATCCGGCGATCGGCCTTGCACTGCGCCGGGAAAAGATGCGCAAGGGGCAGAGCTTCGTCGTCGTCCCGCGCATCGCCGATCTGGACGCCATGCGAGAGCGGATCGAGACGATCGCGCCCGATCTCACCATCGTCGAGGTGCACGGCAAGATGCCCGGTGGCGAACTGGACGAGGCGATGGTCCGGTTCGCGGCAGGTGATGGGGATATCCTGCTTGCGACCAATATCATCGAGGCCGGGCTCGACGTGCCGCGGGCCAACACGATGATCGTCTGGCGATCGGATCGGTTCGGCCTTGCGCAATTGCATCAACTGCGCGGACGCGTGGGGCGGGGGCGAAGGCGCGGGCAGGTGATCCTGACCACAGCTGAGGAAACGATTTCGCAAGCGAGCGAGAAGCGTCTGCGCACGCTCGAAACCTTCGATCAGCTCGGCTCCGGTTTCTCGATCGCCAGCGCCGATCTCGATCAGCGCGGAGCGGGCGATATTCTGAGCGATGCGCAGGCCGGGCACATGAAATTGATCGGCATCGATCTCTACCAGCATTTGCTCGAAGGGGCGCTTCGTCGGGCGCGCGGCGAAGCGCAACGCGAATGGCGTCCCGAAATCCGTACCGGCATCACGGGTGCGTTCCCGCCCGACTGGATTCCCGAAGAAGAGGTGCGCCTCAATCTCTACATCCGCCTCGCCCGATTGAGCGAGCGCGCCGAGCTGGATGCGTTCGAAGCGGAACTGGCCGACCGGTTCGGACCTTTGCCGGACGCCGCGCAGTCGCTGATCGATCTGGCCCTGCTGACGATACTCGCACTCGAAACCGGTATCCGCGCCGTGAATGCCGGCCCCAAGGCGATAGCCCTTACGCCGGCGGAAGCGGACGAAGACGCTCTGGAAGCGGTCGGGCTCGTCGCGAGCGACGATCGGTGGCTGGCCAGCCCGGACAAACCCTTCGCCGAACCGGCTCGCGCGGCGATCTCCATTCTCGAAGCTCTGGTAGAGAAATGAGGTAGGAGGGACCGATCGCGTGCGACATTCCCCAAGAGCCTGAAGGCTGTTCGCAGCGCGTCCGGTCCGTTTGTAATCCGTCGTGGCGCGTGCCAAGCCGTGCTCCATGACAGATGCTCCTTCCAGGCCGAGCTGGCGCTTCGCAATCGATCGCGGCGGCACATTCACCGATGTCGTCGCAACCACGCCCGACGGGCGGCTGGTGACCGACAAGCTGCTGTCCGAAAATCCCGAACATTACGAAGATGCCGCCAGCGAAGCCGTGCGCCGATTGATGGCGGCATATGGCGAGGGCGACGAGGCGGCTCCCATCGCCGAAATGCGCGTCGGCACCACGGTCGCCACCAATGCCCTGCTCGAACGCAAGGGGGCGCGGCTGGCTCTGGCGATCACGCGCGGCTTTGCCGATGCGCTCAGGATCGGCACGTAGGCGCGGCCGGACATCTTTGCGCGCCATATCCTCCTGCCCGAACAACTGCCCGAAACTGTGGTCGAGATCACGGAGCGCGTCGCGGTCGATGGCGAAGTTCTCGAACCTTTGGATATCGAGGCGGCGAAGCGCGAATTCACGGCTCTGCGCGAGGACGGATACGATTCGATCGCCATCGTCCTGATGCATGGCTGGACGCATCGCGATCACGAAATGGCTCTGGCGGATCTGGCGCGCGAGCTTGGCTTCGCGCAGGTCAGCGTCAGCCACGAGGTCGCGCCTCTGATCCGCCTGATCCCGCGCGGCGATACGACCTCCGTCGATGCTTATCTCTCGCCCGTCCTCGATCGGTACACCGATAATCTGCGTGCGAGCCTGCCGGAAACGGGTGCGCTGCGCTTCATGCAGTCGAATGGCGGCCTCGCCGAAGTCGGCGCGTTTCGGGGCAAGGATGCGATCCTGTCCGGCCCGGCGGGCGGTGTTGTCGGCATGGGGGCGACCGGCGCCGCGCTCGGCCACACGAAGCTGATCGGGTTCGACATGGGCGGGACCAGCACCGATGTCGCGCATTATGCAGGCGAATACGAGCTGACCGGCGACAGCACGGTGGCGGGCGTGCGCGTGGCCGCGCCGATGATGCAGATCCACACCGTCGCGGCAGGCGGCGGATCGATCTGCAGTTTCGACGGATCGCGCTTCCGCGTCGGCCCGGAAAGCGCAGGAGCGGACCCGGGCCCCGCCTGCTATCGCAAGGGCGGGCCGCTGACGGTGACCGACTGCAATCTCGTTCTGGGCCGGATCGATCCAGCCTTTTTCCCAAACGTATTCGGCCCCGATGGCGACGCGCCGCTGGACCCGGCGGCTGCGCGGGCCCGTCTGGAAGAGATCGCCGCCGCTCTTCCAGAGCCGCGCCCGATCGAGGATATCGCCGAGGGCTTTCTCGCCATCGCGGTGGACAGCATGGCGAATGCGATCCGCAAGATCAGCGTGGCGCGCGGCCATGACGTGACGCAATACGCGCTCGCCTGTTTCGGCGGCGCGGGCGGACAACACGCCTGCAAGGTGGCGGACGAATTGGGCATCGAAACGGTGCTGGTTCACCCGCTGGCAGGGATGCTCTCCGCCTACGGGATTGGCCTTGCCCCGGTGAAGGCGATCCGCGAGGTCAGTCTGGTGCGGCCACTGGAGGAATCCTATGATGACGGCCTCGCGGCTTTGCAGGACGAAGCGCGCGCGGCCCTGCTCGAACAGGGGATCGCGGAAGATGCGATAGAGATCGACAGCCGTGCGCGGCTGCGGTTTTCCGGCAGCGACAGCATCCTGACCGTGGATTGCGAAGACAAGGGCGCGATGGATACGAACTTCCGCCGTCTCCACCGCCAGCGCTTCGGCTATTCCGACGATAAGGCCCCGATCGTGGTCGAGGCCCTGAGCGTCGAGGCGAGCGGCTTTTCCGGCGGGCTCGACGCGGCAGAGGTGGAGCCGGTGGCGGCGGGCGGGACGCCTTCTGGCGAATGGACCACGCTGGAACGAGCCGCGATGAGCGCGGATGATGGCGTGGACGGGCCGGCCCTGATAATCGATCCCGGCTCCACCACCGTGGTCGAGCCCGGCTGGCAGGCGCGCCTCCAGTCGGAAGGCAGCCTCGTGCTCACGCGAACCGAACCCCTTGAGCGCAATCAGGCGGCGGGCGTTTCGGCGCATCGCCATGTCGATCCGGTCCGGCTCGAAATCTACAACAATCTCTTTATGGCCATCGCCGAGGAGATGGGCGTCGTGCTCCAGAGCACGGCGAGTTCGGTCAATATCAAGGAACGGCTCGATTTCTCCTGCGCTCTGTTCGACGCGCAAGGCGCGCTGATCGCCAATGCGCCCCACATTCCGGTGCATCTGGGAAGCATGGGCGATTCCATCGCGCGCGTGATCGAAACGCGTGGGGGCGCGCGGGATGGACGCGGATTTCGCCGTGGCGATGCCTATATGCTCAACGATCCCTATCGCGGCGGCACGCACCTGCCCGACATCACCGTGATCGTTCCCGTCTTCTATGGCGAGGCTTCGCACCTGCCCGACGCCTTCGTCGCCGCGCGCGGCCATCATGCCGATATCGGCGGGATCGCGCCCGGATCGATGCCTCCCGAAAGCCGCACGATCGTGGAAGAAGGCGTGATGATCGACGATTTCCTCCTCGTCGACGAAGGAGCGTTCCGCGAAGATGCGGTCCGAACCCTGCTGGCGAGCGCGGATTATCCCGCGCGCAATCCCGATCGCAACCTGTCCGATCTGCGCGCCCAGCTCGCCGCCTGCACGCGCGGGGCCGAATTGCTGCACAGCGCCGCGCGCGATTCCGGCGGCGAGACGGTTGCGGCCTATATGGGCCACGTGCTGGCGAATGCGGAAGAAAGCGTGCGGCGGCTGCTCGATCGGCTCGAAGACGGGCAGTTCGCCTATCCGATGGATAATGGCGCAGTGGTGAAGGTGACGATCCGTATCGATCGCGAAGCACGATCCGCCGTCATCGACTTTACCGGGACCAGCGATCAGCGCCCGGACAATTTCAACGCGCCGCGCTCGATCACCCGCGCCGCCGCGCTTTATGTGCTGCGCACGCTGATCGACGATGCGATCCCGATGAACGATGGCTGCCTGCGCCCGGTCGATCTGATCGTGCCCGAAGGATCGATGCTGAACCCGCGCCCCGGCGCGGCGGTGGTGGCGGGCAATGTCGAGACCAGCCAGACCGTCACCGATGCGCTGTTCGCCGCAACGGGCCGCCTTGCGCCCAGCCAAGGGACGATGAACAACTTCACCTTCGGGAACGAGAGCGACCAGTATTACGAGACGATCTGCGGCGGATCGGGCGCGGGGCCGGACCATGACGGGACGAGTGCGGTCCAGACCCACATGACCAATTCGCGCCTGACCGATCCGGAAATTCTCGAAACGCGCCTCCCTGTGCGGCTCGACCGCTTCGCCATACGGCGCGGATCGGGCGGGAAGGGCGCGCATACCGGCGGTGACGGGGTGGAGCGGCGCGTGACCTTCCTCGAACCGATGCGCGCCAATATCCTCGCCAATCGCCGCAAGCATCCGCCGCAGGGCATTTGCGGTGGCGGCGATGCCGAGCCGGGACGCAACTGGGTCGAACGGGCCGACGGATCGCGCGAGGATCTGGGCGCAACCGGATCGGCCGAAATGCGCCGCGGCGATGCTTTCGTGATCCTGACCCCCGGCGGCGGAGGATACGGCGCATGAATTACTGGCCGCTGCTCGGCATCGCGCTGGTCGTCATCGGTTTCGCGCTGCAGTTCAATCCGCTCCTCGTGGTGGTCGGCGCGGCGGTCGCGACCGGGCTTCTCGCCGGGCTCGACATCGTCGCGGTGGTCGAAGCGCTGGGCCGCGCCTTCAACGATAATCGCTATATCTCGGTGACCTGGATCATCCTGCCGGTGATCGGGCTGCTCGAACGCTACGGATTGCAGCAACGCGCAAGGAGTCTGATCGAGAGCGTGCGCGGTGCGACGATGGGCAAACTGCTGGTCCTCTATCTCGGCTTCCGCCAGATCACGGCGGCGCTGGGGATGAAGGATATCGGCGGCCACCCTCAGGCGGTGCGGCCTCTGGTCGCACCGATGGCGGAGGCGGCGGCCACCAAATCGCACGGGGCCCTGCCCGAAGCCGAGCGGCAGAAAGTGCTCGCCATGTCGGCGGCGACCGACAATGTCGGGCTCTTCTTCGGTGAGGACATCTTCTTCGCGATCGCCTCTATCCTGCTGATCCAGGGCGTGTTCGAAGCGGCGGGCTATCCGCTGACGCCGCTGCAACTTTCCGTCTGGGCGATCCCGACCGCAATCTGCGCTTTCCTGATCCACGGCGGACGCATCCTGGCGATGGACCGGCGCATGGGCAGGCTCACCCCTCCTGCTAGCGGGGAGGAGCGGGCATGATTACCTATGAATGGCTCTACATCCTCGCGGGCGGCTTCTTCGCGGTCTGGGCGCTGCTGTCCTTGCGCGACCGGCGCTGGGGCAATGGCGCGTTCTGGGGATTGCTCGCGGCGAGCTTCCTCTTCGGCAGCCATATCGGCGATTTCGCCAATGGCGTGCTGGTGCTGGCGATGGTGGCTATCGCGGGGCTGGGCCTGCTGAAGCGCAGCGATCCGCCGACCACCACGCCGGAAGAGCGGCTGAATTTCTCCGAACTGTTCGGCAATCGCCTGTTCCTGCCTGCGCTGATCGTGCCGCTGACGGCAGTGGTGGGTACGCTGCTCTACAATTACACGCCTTTCGGCGAGACCGGCCTGTTCGAAGCGCGGCGCGAAACGCTGATCCTGTTCGGTGTGGGCGTGGTGGTGGCGCTGGTGGCGGCCATCGTCTGGCTGCGCCCCCCGGCGCTCGCACCAGCCGAAGAGGGCAGGCGTTTGCTCGATTCGATCGGGTGGGCGGCGATCCTGCCGCAGATGCTGGCCGCCTTGGGCGCGGTATTCGCGCTCGCCGGGGTGGGCGAGGTGATCGGCGCGCTGGCGGGGCAGGTGATTCCCGAAAACAGCGTGCTCGTCTCGGTTATCGTCTACTGCTTCGGCATGGCGCTGTTCACGATGATCATGGGCAATGCCTTTGCCGCCTTCCCGGTGATGGCTGCCGCGATCGGTATTCCGCTGCTGGTCGAGGGGTTCGACGGCAATCCGGCGGTGATCGGCGCGGTGGGGATGCTGGCGGGATTTTGCGGCACGCTGCTCACCCCGATGGCGGCCAATTTCAACATCGTGCCCGCAGCCCTGCTGGAACTGGACGACCAGAACGGCGTGATCCGCCAACAGGTGTGGACGGCAATCCCGCTTTGGGTGTGCAACGTGGCGATCATCTATGTTGCGGGGTTCTGGTTGTGGAACTGACCGAAACTATCGCGCGTAGCTACGCCCGGATCGCGCTGGGCCATGTGGCGCGGCCTTACCCTTTCAAGGACGATCACGTCTTTGCCTCGGACGCGGATGTCCGCCCCCCACGCGAGGCGCATCCGGTGTTCTTTGGCAGCTTCGACTGGCATAGCTGCGTGCATGGCTGGTGGACGCTGCTGACGCTGCGGCGGCTGTTCCCGGACATGCCCGAAGCGAACGAGAT
>LUMW01000145.1_pt1 | contig 18999 bp, 12 predicted proteins | sample 729761 | NCBI WGS metagenome assembly LUMW01 (sample SAMN03860302, study PRJNA289734) | marine metagenome | biome: seawater column; feature: ocean; material: water; isolation source: Red Sea water column Station 192 - depth 500m | place: Saudi Arabia: Red Sea | collected 2011-10-15 | depth 500 m
ATGGTTGCGACCATGTGAGAGTAGGACATTGTCAGACTTTTTATTAGAGAAACCCCGATAGTTTTTAACTATTGGGGTTTTTTTCTGCTACTAACATGGCACCAAGGGCAGAAGCATATTCAGCATTGGGTGGAAAATGAGGAGTAAAGTTAGTCAACAAAGCTGCAGCTTCTAAGGATTTTCTTAAAGCAGTAAAAGTAGGAGTTCTGCCGACTACAATAATATCTGTTACTTCAAAACCTACAGCCACTGAAGTTGCTATTCTTGCTACTGTTTCACCCACCAAGTTAACTATACCTGCAGCTAAATCTTCTCTCGAAGCTGAAATATCTGATCTCGCTATCTTTCCAAAATTTACTGCAGTAGTATCTGATGGTAAAAGCCCAATCGGCCCAGAAACAACGTCCTCTAGTATTAAATCAGTACCTTTTGCTACTCCTTGACTGGCTAAATACTGTATCTCTTCTGGGTCGCTAGTATTTAAAAGCAGTTTGCTTAACCCTAAAACTGTACCGCCTCCAACACCAGTTCCCGAACAATGTGTAAACACTCCATCTTTAGCTAATATGCAAGCAGTGCCTGAACCGGAACTAACTATTATTGCGGGCTTGCTGGGATCGAGATTAGAAAGAGCAAACCCACCTTCACCAATCGCATCCACTTCATTAACATGTATGACTGGAGTTTGTTCTATTTTTTCTCCAATGAGTTGATGGTGTCCTCCCGTAAGCGCTAGACAATCCACCTCGTTTTTAAAGTTAAGATCTTTAAATAATTCCAGTATAAATTCTTCAGAAGGTTTTTGATTAGACGGAAGCATTTGATGAGTGAGATTCCCATCACCATCTTTTCTTAGAATATCTGTTATGGTTATGCCAAAGTCTAATGAAATAAGCATAAATATATTAAAGTCCTTATGAATTGTGCTTAGTATAAGTCTTTATATTGACCTGAGATATAACAATATATAGAAAAAATTTAACTAATTTATTCCTAATAATTTTAAAATAGCGATACTTAATATTATAAATAGAATACATTGGGGTAGTTAGTGAGGATTAGGCAATTAGTATTAGTTTCGGATGATAGGGATCCAATCGTAAATGACTTGTGTGATCTTTTTGACCTTGAGGTTGCATTTTATGATCCTGGCATCATCCACTTTGGTTTAGAAAATGCCGTTATCCCAGTAGGTGACACTTTCTTAGAAGTAGTTAGCCCTGTGCAGGACAAAACCACTGCCGGCAGATTTTTAGAGAGAAGAGGTGGAAATGGCGGTTATATGGTCATTGTTCAAACCGAAGATTTAGGAAGAGAAAAGGCTAGGGTAGAAGGAGAAGGGATAAATATTGTTTGGAATGCAGACAGAGAAGAGGAAGGCATTCACGCTAAAGCTATACATTTACACCCCAGAGATGTAGGCGGAGCCATACTTTCTATAGATTCCATGACCCCTGAAGGGGCTTGGCTATGGGCCAGTCCTACTTGGGAAAAAAATGTAAAAACTGAAGTTTCTAATTTTTTAAATGGAGTTCATATACAGTCAAAGGATCCAGAGTCCATGATGCGAAGCTGGGAAAGGGCTTTAGGAAAAGAAGCAATCTTTCAAGACAATCAATTTCAAATACAATTGGAAGAGTCACGTGTAGTTTTTGTTGAGGATTGTGATGGCAGAGGCGAGGGAATCGAATCATTTGAAATCAGTGTTAAGGATAAAGACAGTCTTTTGGTAAGAGCAGAAGAGAAAGGCTTACTTAAAGACGGAGAAGTCTATATAGGAGGTGTGAAATTTTTATTAAATTAACAAAGTATCTAAGTTTTCTGTTTGTAATCTCCCTTCTATATGCTTGCGGTGGAGGTGGTGGAGGTGGATCAGCTTCTCCAACCCCTCCTACTGGTTCTAGTTCTTCTAGTAGTTCTAGTAGTAGTTCTACTAGTTCGTCTAGCTCTTCCAGTTCGTCTAGTTCATCTTCAAATACTCAAAGTTATGACCAATTAAAAATTCAATTTGAATCTTACGAAGAATATCAAGATCAATATGGATTAGGAGTAATAAAAGCTTCTTCTGCATATGCTAGAGGTTCTACTGGATCAGGAATTGTAATAGGAGTCACTGACTCAGGTTTAGACACAACTCACATAGAAATAGGAAGTCTTAAAGTGGCCCCTGGTAGCCAGTTAAGTTACTCAAACTATACACCCAATACTAGACAAAAAAGGCATGGCACTATGGTTTCGGGGATAGCTGCAGGTCAAAGGAATGGATCAAATTACAGCTATACACATGGGGTTGCATTTGATGCAAAGGTTTTCTTTGTTGCGATTCAGTTAGCTGAACCTGACCCAAATTATGATCCAATTGATTTAGGTGATTCTTCTGGAGATAACGCTCCAGATTATTCTGGTGTGGACAATTTTTTTGAACAACTCTTTGGGATATTTAGATCCAATAATGTGGATATTATTAATAACAGTTATGGTTATTCAGGAAACATCAATGATTACAATGAAGTACAAGTAAGAAATGCCTTCCCAAAAACTATAGCTGCGGTGGCCCAAGCTGGGGTACCGGATTACGATAAAACCATCTTTGTGTGGTCTGCAGGAAATGCAGGATCCTATGCTGATCAGGGAGCGGACTATTCAAGCCCCGAAGTCATGTCAGGTATGACTTATCTGATTCCCGAACTACAAGGCCATGTAGTGGCAGTGGCATCTGTTGATGAAAATGGATTTATTTCTGATTTTTCTAACCGATGTGGAGTTTCTTCTGATTATTGTATTTCTGCGCCTGGTGGAGGAATTACAGTGGCTTATCCAACATCGGCTAGCGAACCAGGAATTTATGAATCAACTGATGCATGCGTTCAAACCAATTCATGTTACGCAGTGGCAGGGGGAACTTCTTTTGCAGCTCCTCATGTTGCTGGGGGGTTAGCTATTCTTTCACAACATTTTGATGGTCAATTAGGAAATAAAGAAATATTGGACCGCCTTTTCCAAACTGCCAACAAAGAGGGTAGGTATGCCGACGCTTCAGTTTACGGTCAAGGATTAATGGATTTGGACGCAGCCACTATGGCAGTGGGACAAACCTCTATCGCTACCATCAATTCATTAACAAGTTTGATTTTTCCAACTTCATCAACCTCCGTAGGTTTTGTTGGCGGTCTTGTAGGTGATGGTTTATCAAAGAGTTTAAATAATAATTTTATTGTTTTGGATGAATTAGGAGCACCTTTTTATAGAAATCTGCAGACTACATCAATCAATGCTTTGCCCTCCTTAGAATCTTTAAGTTATCAATATGCCAATCCTTCTCTAAGGGTTCATCAAGTAAACAAAGAATTGGCTGACAATACATTCTTAACACTTGGCTTAAATCAGCTTAATTATGGAGAATATGAACCAGCCCCATCACTTTGGGCTAAGGAAAAAGAAAAAGTAAACTACTTTGCTTTTAAAAAGTATTTAAGTAACGAAAGCTTTTATTTCCTGGGTCAGGGGGTTAATCCTTCTCTTTTCTTAGGGTTTAGCCAAGAAAGAAAACTTCTAAACCAGTTCTTTGGAAATGAAGAGAATGCTTCTCCTTTCTTAAACTTTGCTAAAGAAGGTTCATTTCTTGGGGCTGGAAAATCTATTTCTAATAAGTCATCCATTTCAGGAGCTTTTTTCTCTGGAAAACATCCCGACCTAATATACTTTCCAAACCACAACCAAAAGAGTTCGGGTTTAGTTTTTGAGTATCAAGCCTTACTAAACAAACAAGAATTATCATTTCAATCTGGGGTTTTATCGGAATCTTCAGCAGTGTTAGGAAGTTCTTTCAGAGGAGCCTATGGAAGGTTAGATGATACCTTAACGTATTTCTCGGGATTAAATTCTTCATTTGTTTTTTCAAACTTCAGACTGATGGGGTCTTATTTTTACGGTATGTCAAAACCTGATTTGGATCAGGTGGGTATGGTGAAGGATATTAGCAGATTAACCTCTTCTTCATTTAACTTGACTTTGTATACGTCTGGTCTTTTAAGGGAAACAGACTCTTTTGGGATCAGCATATCTCAGCCCTTAAAGCTTGAAAGCGGAGAAATTAATTTTTCTTTGCCTTATAGAAGAACGGTTAAAAAAGAAATTCTTTTTAACGATTTCACAGCTTCAATGGGGGCATCTGGAAGACAGGTTGATATGGAGTTTATTTATAGTACTCCTATAAAAAATGGATTTCTTAAAAGCAGAATTGGTCTTTCAAAAGATCAAGGACATATATCGAGTAATAAACTTCAGCCATTTTTTGAGACCAGCTGGGAATTTATAAACTTCTAGTATTAAAAATATTTTTAATTTCAGGTTTAACGATTTTCCCCATGGCGTTTTTAGGGAGCTTATCAAGAATTTTCAGCTTTCTAGGTACTTTATAACCTGAAAGAAAGTCTAAAGACCAAGTTTGGATTTCTTCTAGTGTTAAATCTTCGTTAGAACATAAAGCCACTGCTACTACCTCTCCCCACTTTTGATCAGCTATACCTACCACAGCACATTCCTTAATCATGGGGTGTCTAAGCAATACGTCTTCAATTTCTAGTGCAGATATTTTGTATCCTCCGGATTTGATAATATCAACAGAATCTCGTCCTAATATCTTGTAATAACCATCTACTACCTCAGCTACATCCCCGGTCTTAAACCATCCTTCAAAGAACGAGTCCTCTGTCGTTCTTTGTTGATTCCAATACTCTAAAAAAACCTGGGGTCCTTTTATCATTATTTCCCCGGGTATATTCTCTTCAGTTATAACCTTATTATCTTCCATAAGACATACTTCTACTTTTGGCAGGGCTTGACCTACTGACCCTGCACGTTTTTCTCCATTCAATGGATTAGATAAAGCCATACCGATTTCTGTCATTCCATATCTCTCTAACAAGGATTGCTCAGTAAGATCTTTCCATTTTTTGTGTATTTCCGGAGCCAGAGCAGCTGAACCTGACATCATTAACCTCATGGCTTTAAATTTTTCTTTTGTTAGATCTAATTCCTTATCCTCCATATGTTCTAACTTATCTATTAAGGAGAAATATATTGTTGGCACTGCAGTGAAGACAGTGTAGTCATTCTCGCATACCGCTTTTACAACTTTCTCTACCTCAAAAGCTCCTAGGATATCTACCTTTGCACCTATCCAGAGAGGACAAGAAAGAGAATTGATGATTCCGTGTATGTGATGCAAGGGCAATATTAAAGGTATTTGATCATTTTCATTCCATTCCCAAGCATTAACCAGTGAACTAATTTGCGCCGCTATGTTGGCATGTGTAGAAACCACTCCCTTAGGTTTATTGGTGGTGCCGCTGGTGTAAAGAATCATGGCTCTTCTTTCCAAGCCTATTTGAGGTAGAGCCCCTCCTTCCTTACCCTGTAAATCATCTGTAGTCATTAGAGGTATCTGTAAATTAGTGGCTAACTTTCTTAATTTTTCTGAACCTTCTTTATCTGAAATCAAAAGACTAATTTTTGAATCATTTAAGTAGTGTATAAGTTCTGATTCAGTGGCAGAGAGACTAAGAGGGATTCCTATTCCTCCTGCTTTCCATATTCCCCAAAGAATGGACACATACTCAAAACTAGGAGGGATTAAAAATCCGATTCTCTTTTCTTTAAGATCAGAGTCATCACCAATTAAGGCTGAAGCTGTTTTATTAGAAGCTTTAACAATATCCTTGTAAGTGTATGAGCCAGTCTCATCTCTTAAAGCCACGCGTTCAGCATGTTGCTCGGCGTTTTTAAAAATACTTAACATAAGTTGATTTTAACTACAGAATTGAGGAAAGTGATAAATTAAAGATACAAAAAAGGAACAAATATGACTTTACCCTATAAAATTTTAGGCGCTCCTGGATCTCCTTACAGCAGAAAATTAAGATCTGTATTCAGATATAGAAGGATTCCTTTTACTTGGTCTAATAGAAATAGCAAAGAAGATGTTAATACTCCTAAAGTGCCTGTAAATTTATTGCCGGTATTGGTGATCCCTGGAGAAAGCGGTGATTACTCTGAAGCTAAAATAGATTCCACTCCAATTATTCGTTTTTTAGAAGCTGAGCAATCTGATAGATCTGTTATACCAGCTGATCCAGTTATGGCCTTTATTGATTATTTGATAGAGGACTATGCCGATGAGTGGTTAACCAAAGCGATGTTTCACTTTAGGTGGGCACATAAGAAAAATGTAGATTTTGCCGGATCAATTTTACCAAGGTGGACTTTAAATCAGTTGAGTGATGAAGAGATTGAGCCATTATCAAAAAATATTAGTGAAAGACAAATTGAAAGGCTCCGATACGTAGGCTCAAATGAAACAACAGGAGAGTTCATAGAAGAAAGTTATCAAAAATTCATTGAACTATTATCTAACCATTTAGTAGGAAGACGATTTGTCCTTGGAGATAGACCTGGATCTTCTGATTTTGGTATTTTTGGTCAATTAACTCAATTGGCGCAGACAGATCCAACTTGTAGAGATTTAACTTTGGATGTGGCCCCTAGAGTTTTTGCCTGGTGTGATAACGTAGAAGACTTAAGTGGTCTTGAACCAAAAGAAAGCGATTGGATAGAATCCGATCAGATTCCAGGGACTCTAAATGAAATATTTAAGGAGATAGGTAGAACCTATGCACCCTTTTTACTTGCGAACGCCGAAGCAGTAGCAGAGGGGAAGGAAGAATGGGAATCAGAAATTGACGGCAAGTTATGGAAACAGATGCCATTTGTGTATCAGGCTAAGTGCCTCACCTGGATAAGAGAGGAATTTGGAAAATTAGATGATGAACAAAAAGCCAAGATACTTCAAATTCTTGAAGGTTCTGGATGTGAAGTTCTAATTAGATAAAGAAGCAGTGGCTTCTTCCATTAATTTCTGAGAAACTTTTAGTTCTTGTTCAGATTGTTTGTCAATTTCCTTTGAACTTTCAAGTGGCTTAGTCATTACAGCCCAGTCAACTTCAAAATCACTATCTGCATCTGCAAAACCTAACAAACCTAGTTTTTCATAAAGAGGAAGAACCTTATCTGTTAATAGACCAATCTTTTTAAGGTTAGGCATAACACGGTTAAAAAGAAGATTATTGAAAATATCTTGAGTTTCATTATTCATTACAGTTTCAAGTATTTCTTCTTCTGAAATTCCAAACCATTTAGCAGGAAGTTCCGTATTAAGTATTCTATTTCTCATAACAACACAGGCTTCGTAAGCAAACTGTGCTCTATCTTCTAGCTCTTCTTCTGTAAGAGTCTGCAAGAACTCTGTTAAGTAATTAATTCCAAAAGTTACGTGTCTCGCCTCATCTCTAATTACGTAATGGACCAGCTGTCGGAGTAATGGACAATTAGAAGTTTCCTTCGTGGTTTGAAAAGCGGCCAAAGCAAGGCCCTCAATGACTATCTGCATACCTATAAACTTAAGATCCCACCTAGGATCAGTAAGAGTTTTATCTAATAAAGCTTTAAGATTCTTATTACATGGATATTCCAAGCCATGAATTCTTTGCAAATATCTAGCAAAAACTTCAACGTGCCTCGCTTCATCAAAAGTTTGTGAAGCAGCATAGAGTTTGGCTTGGTAAGTTGGGGCACAAGATACAAGTTGTGAAGCCACTAATAGGGCTCCTTGCTCACCATGTAGGAATTGACTGAGTGCCCATGCCTGATCATGACGCATATATTCCAACCTATCTTTTTCATCTAACATCGATAGAGGACCTTCTAGTCTGGCAAGCATTTCAGCTTTTACGGGAAATTCATCTCTACCTATGCCTTGAGACCAATCAAGGTCTATAGAGCCATCCCAGTTGAGTTCTTTTCCCAGTTCATAAAGTTTCTTAATTCTGGTATCGGCATCCGTGTAGTCCCAGTTATAGTGCCCTGTCATTGGAGTCTGAAAAATCTCAGCTATATCTTCTATATTTTTTGGAGAAAATTTTTCTGGTAAATCAAATTCTCTGGGATCTATAGGTTGTGTATCTACTAACTTTATTTTCATAAAAATTTTCCTTAACTTTTAAGCAGTTTTATAGGCATATTCAAGAGGTTTAGACATTTCATCCCAGTCTGTAACAGTAGCATCATCTAGATCTTTAAATTCTAGGATACCCATTTCCTCATATTTTTCTGAAACTTCATCATTTAATAAACCTATCTTTTTTAGATTAGGCATTATTTTTGAAAACAGAAGGTTGTTAAATAATCTTCCAGCTTCAGAACCTATTTGCGCTTGAGCAGCAGCTTCCGCATCCCAACCGTAGTGATTGATCACATTGGTTGATCCAAATCTGTTTCTCATTACTACACATGCTTCGTAAGCAAATTCAGCTCTATCATTCTTTTCTTCTTCAGATAGGGTGCTAACAAATTCTTCTAAATAGTTAACGCCAAAGGTGACATGCCTAGCCTCATCTCTAATTACCAAATAGAAAATATCTTTAAGAAGAGGATCCATTACGGTAGCTCTTTGTCTTTCAAAAGCTGCTAAAGCAAGTCCTTCGATAATAATTTGCATGCCAATGAATTTAAGATCCCATCTTTGATCAGTAAGAATTTTATCTAATAACAATTTTAATCCAGGCATAATTGGATAATTCCAACCTATTCTTTCCTGAAGATATTTGTTGTAAACCTCAACATGGCGGGCTTCATCAAAAGTTTGAGACGCCGCATATAACTTGGCATTATATGTAGGGGCACAAGTAGCTAACTGAGAAGCTACAAGTAAAGCTCCCTGTTCACCATGAACAATATTGCTTAGGCCGCTTGCTAATACATGCCAAGAACATTCTATCTTTTCTTCTTCAGATAATTTTTCATAGGGTTCAAAGCCTCTAAAGGCTTGGAATTCAGGGTCCGATGCCCACTCTGTAAGTGGGTAGGGGTCTCTAGTCCAGTCCAGATCTAAAGTTGCATTCCAATTCAACTTTTTCCCTAGAGCATAAAGTTTCTTAAGTCTGTTATCTGCCTCGGTATAGTCCCAATTATAACTACCCGTTAGAGGGGTCTTGAAGATTTCGACTATATCTTCTATATCCTTAGGTTTTAACTTACTTTCCAGGTCATCGTCATCAAAATAGCGCAATCCCTTTGGGCATTCATCCAGATATTTAAGTTTCATAATTTTTACCCTATTCGTTTAGTAATTTTCTGTCAATTTTAATCGATTTTAAACAACTCTGTTAATTGATCCAACATGACACCACCCAACTCTTCTGCTCTGTGTATAGTAACCGCTTTTTGATAATAGCGTGTAACATCGTGTCCGATTCCTATAGCGATTAGATTTATTGGAGACTTAGTTTCTATGGAATGAATTACTTGTCTTAAATGCAGATCTAAATAGTTATTGGGATTAGTGGAAAGGGTGCTGTCATCTACTGGAGCACCGTCTGAAATTACCATGAGGATTTTTCTTTGTTCTTGTCTTCTGGCGAGTCTATCGTGAGCCCAAATTAAAGCCTCTCCATCAACATTCTCTTTTAGTAAGCCTTCTCGTAGCATGAGACCAAAGTTCTTTTGTCCTCGGCGCCAAGAGGTATCCGCAGATTTAAAAATTATATGCCTTATATCATTCAATCTACCCGGATTCTCAGGTTTACCGTCTTCAACCCATCTTTTTCTGCTTTCGCCGCCTTTCCATTGCTTAGTAGTAAAACCTAAGACTTCTGTTTTTACGTTACATCTCTCTAAAGTGGTGCTGATAATGTCTGCGCATATGGCAGCTACTGTCATTGATCTTCCTCGCATAGAACCAGAGCTATCCACCAAGATGGATACAGCAGTGTCTCTAAAATCTGTTTCCTTTTCTACTTTGTAACTTAATGGAGTAATTGGATCTAAGACAATTTTATGTAACTTAGAGGCGTCCAATAAACCCTCCTCTTTATTAAATTCCCAAGAACGATTTTGTTGGGCTAATAAGAATCTTTGCAGTCTGTGAGCCAGCTTTGAGATGGTTGATTTACTGGGTCCCATTAATTGATCCAGGTGTCTTCTAAGCCTTTGTAACTCTTCACTACTGCACATCTCTTCAGCTAAGATTTCTTCGTCGTACTCTCTAGAGTAAACCTTGTATTCAAAATTTAGGGTCTGTTCTACCAGTCTTTCTAACCAGGAATTATTAGAAATGACCTCTTGGTTTTCATCGACAATGGCATCCTCATCGATATCACCAATTTCCATGTCTTCTTCCATCATTTCTGGAGAATCCATCTCTTGAGACATGTCTGAATCAATCTCCATGTCGTCTTCACTTGTGTCAGAATTATTTTCTTCGCTATCTGAATCTTCAGAATCAGAAGATTCTTGATCGAGATCTTCATCTGTATTGCTTTCATCTATTTCTAAAGCATGTAAAAGTTTTCTAGATGTTTCAGCGAATTGGATTTGATCTTCGAGAGATTCTAGAAGTTCATTTTTATAAGAAGAGCCTTTGTCATTAAGGAGATTCTTCCAAGGTTTAAGAACTTTTAGCTGGGATTTGGTCAATTTTTCTTCTAAGAGAATTTGTCTCAACCAAGACTCTAAAGCCGGTTCAAGTAAATCTTCTTTTTCTTCTATCGAAGCAAATGCTTTGCATTTATCTTCAAATCTAGCATTTAAATTATTAGATACACCTTCGTATTTCATTGAACCTAATATCTCAACTCTTACATCCTCTAATTTAGTTAGCAGAGAGTTTAACTTTACTGATCCTGTGTCGATAGTGATCTCATCACTACTAAATCTTTTTGAGCAAGCTAGCGCATCTGCTTTACCTCTAAAGGAAGCTAGTTCTGATTTTCTAGTAGGAGGATTTGAAAGAATTATTTTAGAGTTAGAAGTTGGCATTCCCCCAAAACTTATTTCGAGTTCTGGGTCTTGTGCTAAGGCTCTTGTTGCAGCCGATACTGCTTCTTTAAGGTTCTCGTTAGAAGAAGACTCAGGAGGCATATAAAGTATATTTACTCTTCTTCAAGGGATTCTGCAGCTGAATCATCAAGATCTTCGTTAAAACATCGTTGATAGTATTCAGCAATAATTGCCCTTTCAGTTTCATCACACTTATTAAGGAAGGTGACTTCAAAGGCCTTATTCCTATCATTGAATATAGTGGTATTTTCGGCCCAACTGATTATTGTTCTTGGGGACATAAGGGTAGAGATATCACCGCTGGCAAAACCTTGTCTGGTTAAATTACCTGTTGAAACCATATTGGCAACCTCTTCTCTGCCTTTCTTAGTATCAAAACTCGGTACTTTTGCTAAGACCACACTTAGTTCCAGTTCAGGATCTAGATAATTGAGAGTTGATACTATGTGCCATCTATCCATCTGGCCTTGATTTATTTGTTGTGTGCCATGATAAAGGCCTGTCGTATCACCCAATCCTACGGTATTGGCGGTCGAAAAGAGTCTAAACGAAGGGTGCGGAGTTATAACTTTGTTTTGGTCCAGTAAAGTTAACTTACCTTCAACTTCCAGTACTCTTTGAATGACAAACATGACGTCCGGTCTTCCTGCATCGTATTCATCAAAGACAAGAGCTGTAGGAGTTTGTAGAGCCCAAGGAAGAATACCCTCTTTAAATTCAGTAATCTGCTTTCCATCCTTAAGGACAATGGCGTCTTTTCCAAGTAAATCAATTCTGCTTATATGACTATCCAAATTTATACGGACACAGGGCCAATTTAACCTAGCAGCTACTTGCTCAATGTGAGTTGATTTTCCGGAACCATGATAGCCCTGAATCATTACTCTTCTGTTGTGTGCAAATCCTGCCAAAATAGCTAAAGTGGTTTGCTCATCAAATTTATAAGCTTCATCGATGGAAGGCACATAATCATTGGCTGTGCTGAACCCAGGAACTTTAAGATCTACTTCCAAATCAAAAGTTTGACCTACATCAATCTCTATATCAGGCAAAACACCTGATTCATCAGTTATTTCAATACTCATTTCTTCTAATAATTTAAAAAGGGGAGCCTATTATCCTTATTTGTTTCATTTCAGCAAGAACACTCTGTAGAGTACAATTACGCTCCTTTTCAATTAAGTAAGGACAAATTTAATGACCGCTGACGAAGTTTGGCAAGCAATAAGAGAAGAAACTAAAAAGAGAGCTGAGGCAGAACCTGTTTTGGCTAGTTTTTTTCATACAACTGTCTTGGAACATGACTCTTTTTCCTCAACTTTGGCAAATCAATTAGCCAATGATCTATCTAATGCTTCAGTCCAACCCATGATGCTCAGATCAGTCATGAAAGAAGCTATTAAATCAAAAGCAGAAATGATTACTAACATAGCAGAAGACTTAATAGCTACTAAGGAAAGGGATCCAGCGTGCAAGTATTTTTCAACCCCACTTTTGTTTTATAAGGGTTTTAAAGCCTTGCAAGCTTACAAGGTTTCACATTGGTTATGGACTAATGAGAGGCATACTTTAGCTTTATTTATACAAAGTAGATGTTCTGAAGTGTATGGGGTTGATATTCATCCTGCTGCCCAGATTGGCAAGGGAGTAATGATAGATCATGGAACAGGTGTCGTAATTGGGGAAACCAGTGTTGTTGATGACAATGTGTCCATTTTCCAAGGTGTTACTCTGGGAGGGACAGGCAAAGAGACCGGAGATCGTCATCCCAAAGTAAAAGAAGGAGTTCTTTTAAGTGCAGCCTGTACGATTTTAGGGAACGTTGAAATTGGAAAAAATGCTAAAGTTGGGGCAGGAAGTGTTGTTTTATCAGATGTTAAAGAAGGAACTACGGTTGCAGGAGTTCCAGCTAAAGAGGTAGGTAAATCAGGTAAAACCAGTCCTGCTGACGAAGTAGATCACAATATATATAAAAACTAATGAGGTAATTTTATGGAATTTGAATGTATTCTTTATGAAGTTAAAGACAAAGTATTAACCATCACCTTAAACAGACCTGACAGGTTAAATGCTTATACAGGCCAAATGCAATCCAACTTAATCGAAGCTTTTGATAGGGCTGGAAAAGATGATGACATAAGGGCAATCATTGTTACAGGAGCAGGGAGAGGATTCTGTGCCGGTGCTGATCTGGGTGCTGGAGGCAATACTTTCAACAGAGAGGTAAGAAATAACAAAGGTGAAACCGAAGGGATAAAAGATGACCCTGAATGGATGCGAGATGGCGGGGGCAGAACAACCTTAGCTATCTTTGATTGTCCAAAACCGATCATTGCTGCTTTTAACGGTCCTGCTGTAGGCGTCGGAGTAACAATGACGCTTCCCATGGATATTAGAATCGCGAGTGAAGAAGCGAAATTTGGTTTTGTTTTTGCCCGTCGGGGCTTAGTTCCAGAAGCTGCTTCAAGTTGGTTTTTACCGAGAGTGGTTGGCATCAATAAAGCCTTGGAGTGGACATTGTCAGGAAGAGTATTCTCTCCAGAAGAGGCTAAAGAAGGTGGCTTGATACGATCAATACACCCAGCAGACAAGCTATTGGAAGAGGCAAACAAAATTGCGCAAGAAATAGTAGAGAATACCTCGGCTGTATCCGTTGCCATGACTCGACAAATGCTCTGGAAGTTATTGGGAGCCGATCACCCAATGGAAGCACATAAAGTTGACTCAAGAGCCATATACGAACTAGGTCAGGGCGGAGATGCAAAAGAAGGGGTAGAGTCTTTCTTAGAAAAACGTCCTCCTGAGTTTCCCAGTAAAGTTTCAGAAGATATGCCGGAATTTTATCCTTGGTGGGAAGAGAGAAAATTTAAATAACTATGAAAAGAAAAGCACTAGATAAACTTATAAAACTTCTCGACTTAGAACAATTAGAAGACAATCTGTTTAGAGGACAAAGTGAAAACATTGGAGGACCAAGGGTTTTTGGCGGACAAGTTTTAGGGCAGGCGTTGACTGCAGCAGCAAAGACGGTGGATAAAAAACGTAGTGTTCACTCTTTACATGCTTATTTTTTAAGACCGGGTGATATGAAGCAACCGATTATCTACGACGTAGATAGGATAAGAGATGGTGGGAGTTTTACAACTCGAAGGGTAATAGCCATACAGAAAGGTGAACCGATATTTAATATGTCTTCTTCGTTTCATAAAAAAGAAACTGGTCCCACTCATCAAATTGATATGCCAGATATACCTGGGCCCGAAAAGTGCATGAGTGATCTTGAGATGAGAAAACAAATGATAGACAAGGTTCCAGAAAGGTTTAGAGAATTTTTTACGAGAGAAAGACCCATTGAGATAAGAAACTTACCTGGCGAAGGTATGTTTGAAGAACCCAAAAAGCAGCCGCCCTATAAACACGTATGGATGAAAGCAGTGGCTAAGCTTCCAGATGATGATATTTGTCATCAGGCTATTCTGGCCTATGCTTCAGACATGGGATTATTAAGTACATCTTTAAATCCTCACAGATTAAGTTTTGCTAAAGGCAATGTACAAAGTGCCAGCTTAGATCACGGCATGTGGTTTCATAGACCATTTAGAGCAGACGAGTGGATGTTGTATTCCACTGACAGCCCAAGTGCCAGTAATGCTAGAGGTTTTAACAGGGGAAGTGTCTATACCAGAGATGGGAAGCTTATAGCTTCAGCAGTCCAAGAAGGCTTAATGAGAGTAGTCAAAGGCTAAGTAAGAAAATTATTTATTTCACTAGCTGCTGCTCGGCCTTCATTAATAGCCCAAACCACCAAAGATTGTCCTCTTCGACAATCGCCAGCAGCAAATACCTTGGGGTTACTAGTCACATGGATATTGTGTTCAGCTTTGTAGTTACTTCTTTCATCAAGGTCCACTTTTAAGTTTTTTACTACGTAGTCTTCAGGTCCTAGGAATCCCATTGCAAGAAGGATAAGGTCAGCTTTCCATTCTTTCTCAGTACCTGAAACCTCTTTAAAACCATTATCCACTTCAACCGTAACGATACCTGTAAGATTGCCCTCACCATCTTTTTTAAATTCTTTTCCGGATACGGAGAATTCTCTGGGGTCACTTCCAAATAACTCAGTAGATTCTTCATGACCATAATCCACTTTGTAAGTTTTGGGGAAAAGGGGCCATGGATTGTCTTCTGCTCTTTCAACTGGAGGTTGGGGTAGGATTTCAAAGTTGGTTAAAGACTTGCAACCATGTCTTAAGGCAGTACCGATGCAGTCTGTACCCGTATCACCACCTCCAATAACTATCACATCTTTGTCTTTAGCGTTTATGTAGTTTTGATCCTTATGATTGCTATCCAAGAGACTTTTAGTGTTTGCCCTCAGAAAGTCCATGGCAAAGTGAATGCCGTTTGCTTCTCTGTTAGGGATAGGTAGGTCTCTAGGTTGAGTAGCTCCTGTTGCCAATAAAATGACATCATTATTTTTAGAAAGTTCTTCAACACTAGCTGAGCTGTCTTTATTGTTTCCTACGTCGGTATTGGTAAAGAAATTAATACCTTCTTTTTCCATAAGATCTATTCTGAATTCTAAAATAGATTTTTCTAACTTCATGTTGGGTATTCCATACATCATCAAACCACCTATCCGGTCATCTCTTTCGTAGACACTGACGGTGTGTCCTGCGTAGTTCAATTCTTGAGCTGCCGATAAACCCGCAGGTCCAGAGCCTACAATAGCTACCTTCTTTCCAGTCCTATTTTTAGGTGGTGCTGCCTTAAACCATCCATTTTCTAAGCCTTTATCTGAAATAGCACATTCAAGGTTTTTTATAGCTACCGGTGTTTCAGTAATTCCTAAGACGCAGGCTCCTTCACATACCGCAGGACAAACTCTTCCTGTTATTTCAGGGAAATTATTGGTTTTGATTAACCTCTCAAACGCTTCTTCCCATCTATTTTGATAAACCAGATCATTCCATTCCGGAATAAGGTTGTACACCGGACAGCCTTCATTGGATTGGCAGAAGGGTACTCCACAGTCCATGCATCTTGAAGCCTGTGTTCCCAGATTGTTCTCATCATGTTCTGTATAGATTTCTTTAAAATCCAATACTCTTTCTTTTGCTGGTCTATAAGGTTCTACAACCCTTTTAAACTCTTTAAACCCAGTTGCTTTACCCATCTATCCAGCCTTCTTTTCCTTTCTGTCTTGTTCTAGAAGAACTCTCTTGTAGTCAGTTGGCATAACTTTCTTGAAAGCCTTTAGCTCTTTGTCCCAGTTTTTTAAAATTCTTTTTGCTACATCAGAGCCTGTATAAACTGAATGGTTTTCTATGAGTAGCTTTAATTCATCTATGTCTTCTTCTATTTCTATTTTTTCTAATTCAAAAGTATCAAGATTAGATAGCTGTTCTAACTTGTCTTTGGGATCATGCACATAAGCTATACCGCCACTCATGCCTGCTCCAAAATTTCTTCCTACTGGACCCAAAATTACCGCCCGGCCTCCAGTCATGTACTCACAACCATGGTCTCCAATTCCTTCTATTACTACTTTGGCACCACTGTTTCTCACACAGAATCTCTCAGCAGCCACACCTCTAAAATACGCTTCGCCTCCAGTTGCACCATATAAAGCAACATTACCAATAAGAATATTTTCTTCTGGTTTAAAACTACTTTCCTTTGGGGGGTAAATAATTAACTTGCCACCCGATAAACCTTTGCCAACATAGTCATTGGCATCGCCTTCCAAAGTTATAGTGATTCCTTTCGCTAACCAAGACGCTAAGCTTTGGCCTGCTGAGCCATTCAGTTTTATGTTTATAGTATCCTCAGGTAGACCTTTATCTTCCCAGACTTTCGATACCTCATTGGAGAGAATGGTACCTACGACCCTATTAGTATTTTTTATTGGCAGTTCAATTTGAACTTTTTCTGCTTTTTGAATCGCTTTTTTACTTAGCTTAATTAATTCATGGTCCAGTGCCTCATCCAACCCATGGTCTTGGTCTTGAGTGTGAAAGACTTCTGTGTTGTCAAAAATTATTTCTGCTGGATGAAGAATGCTTGAAAAGTCTAAGCCTTCTCGCTTCCAGTGATCTATCGCCTTATCCACTTCAAGGCAATCAACTCTTCCTATCATTTCATTGACGGTTTTAAAACCAAGCTGGGCCATTATTACCCTCAACTCTTTAGCTACCATGAATAGGTAATTGATTACGTGTTCAGGATCTCCTTCAAATTTCTTTCTTAATTCTTTGTCTTGAGTAGCAATGCCTACTGGGCAAGTATTTAGATGGCATTTACGCATCATTATGCATCCAAGAGTGATCAGTGGAGCGGTGGCAAACCCATACTCCTCAGCACCAAGTAACGCAGCTATTGCTACATCTCTTCCAGTTTTAATCTGGCCGTCAGTTTGAAGAACTACCCTGGATCGTAAATTATTCATTACCAATGTTTGGTGAGTTTCAGCTATACCTAATTCCCAAGGTAATCCTGCGTGCTTAATAGAAGTTAACGGAGAAGCACCCGTTCCACCATCATGACCGGCGATAACTAAATGGTCAGTTTTTGCCTTCACCACTCCAGCTGCAATTGTCCCGACGCCTATTTCAGAAACTAATTTCACACTTATTCTTGCTTCTCTGTTGGCATTCTTAAGATCGTGAATCAGTTGAGCAATGTCTTCTATAGAGTAGATATCATGATGCGGAGGAGGGCTGATTAATCCTACTCCTGGAGTTGAGTGTCTAATCTTTGCAATGTAATCATCTACTTTTCTGCCTGGCAATTCGCCACCTTCTCCTGGTTTTGCCCCCTGGGCTATTTTAATTTGGAGTTCATCAGAGTTTGTTAAATACCACATGGTGACGCCAAACCTTCCAGAAGCCACCTGTTTAATTGCTGATCTTTTAGAAACCCCATCTTCTAATGACTTAAACCTGATGGGGTCTTCTCCACCTTCACCAGTATTGGATTTGCCACCTAATTTATTCATTGCTATGGCGAGTGATTCATGAGCTTCAGTGGAGATAGAGCCCAGGCTCATGGCTCCAGTAGCAAAACGTTTTACTATTTCTTTTTCCGGTTCAACTTCTTCTAAATCTAAGGGTTTTTTAGAATATTTAAACTTTAATAAACCCCTTAAGGTACTGTCTTTAGTCGTTTGGTCATTCGCGTAGTTTGCAAATTTCCAATAAGACTCTTCGTTATTATTTCTGGCAGCCAGTTGAAGATCTGAGATCGTTTCAGGGTCCCACATATGAGAGTCACCGCCATGTCTCCAGTGAAAATCTCCAGGATTAGGAAGTACTTCGACATTGTTGGGATTATCTTTGGGGTACCCTAATTCATGTCTTCTTCGTACCTCATTGACCAAGATATCGAAATTAACACCTTGGACACGACTTGCAGTGCCTGGGAAACATTTTTTAATGATTTCATCAGCCAAACCAACTGCTTCAAATATTTGTGCTCCCTTATAGGATTGCAACGTTGAAATACCCATCTTAGCCATAACTTTGAGTATTCCTTTGGCAACTCCCTTTTTATAGGCCTTAACCATTTCATCAAAAGAGATTTGATCTAGAAGACCGTCTTGTCTAGCTTGCCATAAAGACTCAAAAGCCAAATAAGGATTAATGGCATCAGCTCCATAGCCTATCAGCAGGCAATGATGATGAACTTCGCGAGCTTCTCCAGTTTCGATAACAATACCAATTCGAGTTCTCTTCTCTCTTTTAATTAGGTGATGATGAACCGTAGAACACGCTAATAATGAGCTTAAGGCAATATTTTCTGGCCCTAACTTTTTATCGGATAGGATAATAAAAGAGAAACCTTGTTCAATAGCTTCTTCAGACTCTTTACAAATTCTATCTAGAGCAGAAAGCATGTCTTTTTTATCTGTACTTCCCTTTGGATAAGTTATGTCTATGGTCTTAGTTTTCCAACCATGAGAATTCAAGTTATGGATACTTGCTAACTCAGTGTCTGAAATAATTGGATTTTTTACTCTCAATCTGTGTACGTTTTCAGGCAATCGAGATAACAGGTTCCCTTCAGGGCCAATTAGACATTCCAACGACATGATTACCTCTTCTCGAA
>LUMW01000163.1_pt1 | contig 18979 bp, 8 predicted proteins | sample 729761 | NCBI WGS metagenome assembly LUMW01 (sample SAMN03860302, study PRJNA289734) | marine metagenome | biome: seawater column; feature: ocean; material: water; isolation source: Red Sea water column Station 192 - depth 500m | place: Saudi Arabia: Red Sea | collected 2011-10-15 | depth 500 m
CCTGCGGTGGCGTTCGGGATGCACATGCCGTTGCCGAGCCCGACGAGGATCATGCAGCCGAAGAAGGTCAGCGCGCTGTCGATGCCGATTGACGAGAGCAGGAGGGCCAGTGCAACGCCGAGGCAGATGATGAGGCTGCCCCAGAACACCATGCGGTTGATGCCGTAGCGCACGGCGAAGCGCGCGGTGACGAAGTTGCCCGAGAAATAACCAATGGCCGGGGCGCCGAAGGACAGGCCCAGTTGGGCGGGGTTGAGGCCATAGACCTCGTTCCCGACGAAGGGCGCGCCGCCGAGGTAGGCGAAGAACGAGCCAGAGGAAAAGCCGCAGGCCAGCGAGTAGCCCCAGAAGCGCGGCGAGGTCAGCAGTTCGGGGTAGTCGCGGAACTGCGCCACGAGGGACTTGGTGCTTTTCTTCGCGGTCTCGCCGAAGTCGAGGTAGACCAACCCGACGGTGAGCACCCCGAGCACGAAGAGCAGCCAGAAGGAGGCGTGCCAGCCAAAGGCCTGCCCCAGCAGGCCGCCGATCACCGAGATGGCGAGGCCCAAGGAGTTGTCGAAGGTGCTGTCGGAGAAGAGCCAGCCGGCGAGGACCACGGTGGCGATGACGGTGAGGGCCATCGCCACGTTGGTGCCCATGTGGAGGGCCTTGGAGAGGGCCTTGGTGTCGGTGGAGGTGCCGCCCTTGACGAAGAACGAGCCGATGATCGACGCCAGCATGCCGGCCAGGGCGATGGCCATGGGGAAGACCAGCAGCGAGATCGTGACGGGCTCGGTGGCGTTCTCGGCGGCCAGGCCACCGGCGAAGGCCACCAGCGAGATCGGGGCGAGGATCGAGCCGGCGTACGACTCGAACAGGTCGGCGCCCATGCCGGCCACGTCCCCCACGTTGTCGCCCACGTTGTCGGCGATGGTGGCCGGGTTGCGGGGATCGTCCTCGGGGATGCCGGCCTCGACCTTGCCGACCAGGTCGGCGCCCACGTCGGCGGCCTTGGTGTAGATGCCGCCGCCGACCCTGCTGAACAGGGCGATGGACGAGGCGCCCAGCCCGTAGGCGGTCACGACCTCGAAGGCGTCGTCGACCTCGAGGGCCAGCACGAACACCACGTAGACGGCCATGAGGCCCAGCAGGGCCAGGCCGGCTACCGAGAAGCCCATGACAGCGCCACCGCGGAAGGCGATGGGAAGTGCCTTGCCGGGGCCGTCCTGGGCCGCATTGGTGGTGCGGGCGTTGGCCATCGTGGCGACGGTCATGCCGGCGTACCCGGCGGCGCCCGAGAGGACGGCGCCGATCACGTAGGTGATGGCGGCGGCCGGGACGATCAGGACGGCGATCAGGATCGCCATCACGACCACGAAGCCGGAGACCCAGACGTATTCCTGCTTGAGAAAGGCCCGGGCGCCCTTCTGGATCTCGGTCATCAACAGGACCATCCGGTCGTTGCCGGGGTCTGCCGCCTTGACGTTGTTGTAGAAGAACCCGGCGAGCAGGAGGCCGAGAACGGCCGATGCCCCTGCCAGGTAGGGAATTGCCTCCACGAAGGATCTCCTCGTATGTGTTGACTCGGGACCGCGCGGTGCCCTGCCACGGGCGTGGTGGGTGCGAGGCCACCCGGCGCCGTGGGCGAGACACCCCGGCCGGGACCGGGATGACGCTAGTGAGCGGGCACGGCCGGATCAAACATCCTCCGGGAATCATCGGGCCGACGTGACAAGCGTCTCAGCGACTGGAACTCCCGGCCGGGGCGGGGCAGCATCGGGGTGTGGAGTACCAGGCAGCGAGTTCACTGCGGCCCGATTCGGGAGCGGACCCCGGGGCCGTTCGGCGCGAGATGCTCGCCCGACGACGGGCGCTGGCGCCGGGCGACGTCGACCGCGCCTCGGCGATCCTCGTCCGGCGCCTGCTGGACCTCCCGGAGTTGGCCGGATCGAAGCGGATCGCGGCATACCTGGGCATCCGCGGCGAGATCGACCCGTCGGCGCTGCGCCACGTCGAGCACCTCGAGGTGGCCCTGCCGGTCACGACGCCGGGCGAACCCCTGCGCTTCGTCGTGCCGTCCGGGCCGCTCGTCGAGGGGCCCTACGGGATCCTGCAGCCGGGGGAGGGGGCCGAAGTCGATCCGCTCGGGCTCGACCTGATCGTGGTCCCCCTGGTCGCCGTCGATCGCCGCGGGAACCGGGTCGGGCACGGCGCCGGCTTCTACGACCGGACCTTCGCGGCGCGTGCCGACCGACCGCCCCCGCCCGTGCTGCTCGGTGTCTGCCACGGCTTCCAGGTGGTCGAGGCCCTCTCGGCTCAACCCTGGGACGTGCCCGTCGACCTCGTGGTGACCGACGCGGGCATCCTGCGTCCGGGGATGGCCCACCGGGGCGCCGGAATGGGCGAGGATTAGCCCGTGCGCATCATCGTGGTGGGTGCCGGCGAGGTCGGCACCTACGTCGCCGACCGCCTCAGCGGCCAGGAGCACGACGTCGCCCTGATCGAACTCGACCCCGCTCGATGCAGCGTCGTGGGCGACAAGCTCGACGTGCTCGTCGTGCAGGGCAGCGGCACCGACCCCGGGCGGCTGGCCGCGGCGGGCCTGGCCGAGGCCGACCTGCTCGTCGCCGTGACCAAGCACGACGAGGTGAACCTGCTGTCGGCACTGCTGGCCCGCCGGGCCGGTGTCACCAAGACGGTCGTCCGCATCGAGTCCAACCGCCTGCGGGCACCCGAGGTGCAGGCCCTGTTCGAGGACGCCGACGACCACCTCGTCATCGACCCCGACCGGGAGGTCGCCGAGGAGGTCTTCCGGCTCATGGAGTACCCGGGTGCCGTCGACCTGGCGCTCATGGCCGAAGGCGAGGTTGTCGTTCTGGGTGTCCGACTTCCCGGCCACGCCTCGCTGGTCGGTGTCTCGCTGCACGCACTCGGACGTGAACTCGACCCGGACTGGGACTTCATCGTGGCCAGCATCACGAGGACCGAGGAGGGCGAGGAGGACGAGCAGACGATCATCCCCCGGGAGGACGTGATCCTGCGCGAGGGCGACCTGCTGCGCGTCGTGTGCAAGCGCCGTGCCCTGCGCGACGTGACCAAGCGCCTCGGACTGGCCCGGGAGATGCCGACCCGGGCACTGATCCTGGGCGGTGGCCGGACGGCGGAGCTCCTCGCCATCTCGCTTCTCGACCGTGGCATCGACGTCGGCGTCATCGAACGGCGACCCGAACGAGCCTACGAACTGAGTGCCAACCTCGATCGCGCGGTCGTCTACCAGGGCGACATCAGTGACGCCGACCTGCTGGAGGAGGCAGGCGTCGACGAGCAGGACGTCGTGATCGCCATGACCGGCGAGGACCACGCCAATGTCCTGGCCTGCCTCTACGCCAAGTCGGCCGGCGCCTCGCGCGCTCGCCGCCGCGGCCGGAGCGACTCCCACCTGGAGACGATCGCCGTGATCCACCGCCTCGAGCTGCTCGACCTGCTCGAGGCCCAGCAGGTGGACGCCGCCGTGAGCCCACGGACGGCCACTGCCAACAGCGTGCTGCGCTTCGTGCGCGGCGACGTCGACTCCGTCGCCGCCGTGGCCACCTTCCTGCACGGCGACGTCGAGGTGCTCGAGTTCGCGGTCTCCGAGGACAGCGCCTGCCAGGGCAAGACCGTGGCGGACCTGGCGATACCGAAGGGGGCACTCATCGGCGCCATCGTGCGGGACGGCAAGCCGCAGATCGCCCGGGGACGCAGCACGCTGCGCGACCGGGACCACGCGGTCGTGATCGCCCGACCGGACTCGGTCGGGCGGGTGTCCGAGCTCTTCGGGTGACCGGGGTCGTGGCCCGGCCGACCGGCCCACCCGCCTGAGTCCGGCGCGCCCGACGGGTTCCGCCATGGGCCTCCCCTCCCGCCGAACCGGCGCCGCCGCCTGGCGGTCCCTGCCGTCGGCGGTGGTTTCGGGGATAGCGGTCGGGGCGCTGGCCGCGGGGGCGCTCGGGGCGCTCGCCGGACTGGCCGACCTGACCGACGGTGGAGCGGATGCGGCGCCACTGCTCCTGACGGGCGTCGCCGCAACGCTCCCGGGTTGGCTGCTGTACCGCGGCGTCAGCCGTCCCCACCGGCACCAGGCCGGCGACATCCTGACCGGGGTCACCACTGCCTTCCTGGCGATGGTGGCCGTCGGGGCACTCCTCTACCTCGCCACGGGTGCCCACGGCGCGTTCGACGACGCCGTGTTCGAGTCGGCGGCGGGGTTCAGCACGACGGCGATGACCCTCCTGGACGTGGAGGAACTCGGTCGGGGCGTGCTGCTGTTCCGGGCGGCCAGCCAGTGGGTGGGCGGCCTGGGCGCCCTGCTGCTCGGCATCGCCATCCTGCCCGCCCTCAGCGTCGGCCGCGAACTGGCCGACCGCCGGCGCGGCATGGGTCGGAAGCCGTTGGCCCCGTCGGGCGGCACGGCGGCGCGCAACGTGCTGGGGCTCTACGGGTCCTTCACCCTCCTCATGTTCCTGGGCTACCTGGTCGCCGGCGTCGGGTTCATCGGTTCCCTCGTCCTCGCCGCCTCGACGGTGTCGACCGGCGGCTTCGTGGGGCCCGGCGATCCCCTGGCCGGCGCCGGCGTCCAGTGGGTGGCGATCGGGGGCATGGTGGTGGCCGGAGCCAGCCTGGTCGTCATCTGGCGCCTCCTCACCCGCCAGTGGGGTGGCATCCGGCGGGCGGCGGAGTTCCGGGCGTACCTGTTGTTCCTCGTGGCGGGAAGCCTGCTGCTGGCCTGGTGGACCGACGCCGCCGGATGGTCGGAGTGGCGCCAGGCGGTCTTCACACTGGTCTCGGCGGCGACCACGACCGGGTTCCCGAGCGACCCCGTCGGTGCCTGGGCCGCGGTCGCCCCCGTCTTCCTGCTGATGGCCGCCGCCGTCGGCCCGATGACCGGCTCGACCGGCGGTGGCTTCCAGATCTTCCGCCTGCTCGGACTCCTGAAGCTCGCCCAACGCGAGTTGATGCGACAACTCCACCCGAGCCTCGTGGCCCGGATCCGCATCGGCGGCCTCGTGCTGAGCGAGGCCACCGTCGGCCGCATCGTGCTCCAGCAGTTCCTGTTCGTGGCGGTCCTGATCGGCACCACGGGTGCGGTGGCGGTGCTCGGCCTCGACCTGGCCACTGCCCTCGCCGCCGGGGTGCACGCCGCGGCCTCGGCCGGGCCCGTCCGGGCACTCGACGGTGGCGTACTGGATCCCGCCGACTGGTCCCGACCCGTGCGACTCGCCCTCGTTCCGGCGATGGTCGTGGGCCGTCTGGCCCTCTACCCGGCCCTGCTGGCTGCCGGGACGGCGGCCACGGCGATCCGGGACCGCCTGCGGCTGCGCCGGCGCCTGATCGCCCGACGGGCGGAGCGGGTCGGATGAGGAGCTGGCGCGGTCGCTGGGACTCCACGACGGCACATGTCGGCGGGATCGCCCTGCTGGTCGTGGCGGGTGCCGTCGCCGTCGGAACACTGGTCGAGTTCGTCGACGGGGACGAGGCGGTGTCGATGCTCGTCGCCACCCTCCTGATAGCCGCCCTCGGCAGCCTTCTGCGCTACACGACCCGAACGGGCGAACTCGACCGGGCGACGGTCTTCACGGCGGTCGGCTTCACGTGGCTGCTGGTCTCGCTGGTGGGCACCGTCCCCTACCTGCTGGCGGGGACCTTCGTCCGCGAGGGGGCGGGGACACTGGTCGTCCTCGCCGACGCCTTCTTCGAATCGGTCTCCGGCTACACCGCCTCGGGATCGACGATCTTCGGGAGCCACAACCCGATCGAGGCCCAGGGCTCGGGCATACTGCTCTACCGGCAGATGACCCAGTGGTTGGGCGGCATGGGCATCGTGGTGTTGGTCGTGGCCGTGCTTCCCTCCCTTCGCTCGAGCGGCCTCGGACTGATCGACGCCGAGGCCCCGGGGGAGGGTGCCGACCAGTTGACGCCGAAGGTGACCGACACCGCGCGAGCGTTCTGGCGGATCTACGCCGCCCTCAGCCTGGCGGCGGCGCTGCTCTTCCTGGCGGTCGGCATGGGGCCCTTCGACGCTGTCGCCCACGCACTCACCTCGATCTCGACCGGGGGTTTCTCCACGCACAGCCAGTCATTGGGCTACTTCAACAGCTTTGCCGTGGAGCTGGCGGTCATGGCGGTGATGCTCCTCGGCGCCGCCAGCTTCACTCTGCACGCCCGCAGCTACCGTCAACGCCGGTTCGTCCACCTCGGTGACCCCGAGTTCCGGTGGTACCTCGGAATCCTCGGCAGCCTGACCCTGACGGTCGCTGCCCTGCTCGCCTTCGACGGCATGGATGCCTTGCGGGCGCTCCGCATGGCGGCCTTCAACGTGGTGACGCTCGGGACCAGCGGGGGATTCGGCAATGCCACCGAGCCCGGCTCCGACGGCGATTTCGCCACCTGGCCGGCGGGAGCCCTGGTCCTGCTCCTGGTGTTGTTTGTCGTCGGCGGCTGCACCGGATCCACGGCGGGCGGAATCAAGGTGACCCGCCTGCGCATCGGGGTGGCGCAGGCCTACCGGGCCCTCCGGGCCATGCGCCGGCCGAGAGCCCTGTTCCATGTCCGGTACGGCCGTGGTGTGGTGGCCGAGTCCCTGGTCGAGCGGATCGCCGGCTTCATGGTCGTGTTCGGCATGTTCGCGGTCATCGGGACCCTGGTCGTGGCGGCGCTGGGCACCGACCTGGTCACCGCCTTCACCGGGGTGATCGTCGCACTCTGCAACATCGGTCCTGCACTCGGTGAGGCCGGCCCGACGGCGTCCTTCGTGGACGGCTACAGCGCACCCGCCCGGATGGCGCTGGCGATGCTGATGCTCGTCGGTCGCCTCGAGATCTTCCCGATGGTGCTGATGCTGATCGCCCCGTACCGGGGCATCCGCCGCGTGGCGCCGAGGGGGCCGCTCCGGCTGCTGCTCGACCGCCGTCGTGCCACGGACGCCTGAGGAAGGCGCCTCAGGAGCGGCGCAGTTCCTTCAGCCGGGGGACCGCACTCAGGAGCGGAGGAGTTCCTCGAGGAGTTTGCGCAGGTGCAGCGGGTCGGCGGTGGCGCAGGTCTCGCGGGCGCTGTGCATGGCCCACTGGGGCGCTCCCAGGTCAACCGTCGGGAGGCCCGTGACCGACGCCGTGATCGGTCCGACGGTCGAGCCGCAGCGCAGGTCCGCCCGGTGGCTGTAGGCCTGCAACGGCACCCCGCACCGCTCGGCCGCCAAACGCACGCGTGCCGCCCCCGGGGCGTCGGTGGCGTACCGCTGCGAGGCGTTGAACTTCAGCGCCGGGCCTCGACCCAGTTCGACCGCGTGGTTGGCGTCGTGGCGGTCGCGGTAGTTGGGGTGCACGGCGTGGGCCCCGTCCACGGAACACGCCAGCGACGCACCGGCATCCAGGGGAGCACCGGCCAGCAGCCCGTCGAGGACGCTGCGGAGGATCGGTGAGCCGGCGCCGGTCGCCGACGTGCTCCCGACCTCCTCGTGGTCGTAGAGCGCCACCACCGGCGTGGAGGGGAAGGTTCCCTGACCGCCGGCCAGGGCGCCCAGCGCCTCGACCGCGGCGTGGCAGGAGAGCAGGTTGTCGACCCGGGGTGCGCTGACGAACTCGTCGTCGAGGCCGGCCAGCGTCGAGGGCGTGAGGTCGTGCAGCATCAGGTCGAACCCGAGGACGTCGGCGGCATCCACGCCCGCTGCCGCGGCGACGGCGGCGAGGAACGCCCCCTCCTCGAGGTCGCCCAGGCCGGTGACGGGGGCGAGGTGGCGGTGGGGGTTCAGGACCAGTCCCTTGTCGTTCACGCCGCGGTCCAGGTGGATGGCCAACTGGGGGACGCGTGCCACTGCCCGGTCCAGGCGGACGAGGACCTCGGTGGCGCTGTCTCCGTCGCGCACCGCCAACCGTCCGGAGCACCCCAGGTCCCGGTCCAACCAGGCGTTGTGGAGTGCGCCCCCGTAGACCTCGATGCCCAACTGGCGCACTCCATGGGCACCCCGGTCGGGGTTGGGGGTGAGGCGCAGGTTGGGGCTGTCGGTGTGGGCGGCGAGGACCCGGAAGCCGGCACAGGCCCCCGGTGGCCTGATCCAGGCAACCAGGCTGCCGCCGGATCGCAGGTACCGGGGCCCGGGGCCGTCTCCGGGCGTCCCCGGTTCGAAGCCGGCGGCCTCGAGGCGTTCGACGGCGGAGGCCACCGCATGGAATGGCGAGGGGGAGGCGTCGATGTAGGCGCACAGGTCCCGGGCGAACGCGGCGGCGTCGGGGGAGGGGACGGTCATGGGTCACGGGGGGTCCGCCGGGCGGCGGACCGATGGGGGAGCACCGGGAGCATCCGCGTATATTGGTCCGTCGGACAGGGCAGTGGGAACCCAAGCCGCGATGAGGCGGCCCCACCCTCGACCGGCAGGGCCGCACCGGCCGCCCCCGCCCGTCGTACCCGTCCCGCGACAGCGTCGTCATCCCGGGCCCCGGCCCGGACCCGCCCCGCTCGACGACGACACGGGCGGCACCCAGCAGCCACCCCACGCGAAGGCTCCAGCCCCATACCCCGTATGACCTCCTCCCTCCCGACGCCGCCGCCAGCCGCTGCCGGCCTGCCCCGCGCCCAGGGCCTCTACGACCCGAGGTTCGAGCACGACGCGTGCGGCGTCAACTTCGTCTGTCACCTCCGGGGCGAGCGCAGTCACGACATCGTCGCACTCGGGATCGGCGCCCTCTGCAAGCTCCAGCACCGGGGCGCCCTCGGCGCCGAGAAGAACACCGGCGACGGGGCCGGCATCCTGATCCAGGTGCCGGACGGCTTCTACCGGAAGGTCGTGGACTTCGACCTGCCCGATCCCGGCGCCTACGCCACCGGCATCGCCTTCCTGCCGGGTGATCCGGGCCAGGCCGGGACGGTGGCGGCGCAGGTCGAGCAGCTCGCCGCCGAGGAGGGGCTCGAGGTGCTCGGCTGGCGCGACGTCCCCGTCGACGACTCGATGATCGGCGACGCCGCACGGCGCACCGAACCCATCTTCCGGCAGCTCTTCCTCGCCGGCTCCGACGGGCCGGGTGGCCGGCCAACCGGCATCGAACTGGACCGGCTGGCCTACGTCCTCCGGAAGCGCACCGAGCACGAGATCCACGTACCGGCACCCTCGGCGAGCGCCGGTGGCGGCATGGGCGGCGCCAGCGAAGCCCATGACGGCGTCTACTTCCCGTCGCTCTCCGCCCGCACCATCGTCTACAAGGGCATGCTCACGACGCCCCAGCTGGCCGAGTTCTTCCCCGACCTGACCGACCAGCGGGTCGAGAGCGCCCTCGCCCTCGTCCACTCCCGGTTCTCCACCAACACGTTCCCGGCCTGGCCGCTGGCGCACCCGTACCGCCTGATCGCCCACAACGGCGAGATCAACACCGTCCAGGGAAACCGCAACTGGATGCGGGCCCGCGAGGCGCTGCTCGCCACGGACCTGCTGCCTGGCGACCTCGACCGCATCTTCCCGATCTGCACGCCGGGCGCCAGCGACACCGCCGCCTTCGACGAGGCGCTCGAACTGCTGAGCCTCGGCGGCTACTCGCTGCCCGAGGCCGTCCTGATGATGATCCCCGAACCGTGGGAGAACCACGAGTCGATGGAGCCCGAGCGTCGGGCCTTCTACGAGTACCACGCCTCGCTGATGGAGCCCTGGGACGGGCCGGCCTCCATCGCCTTCACCGACGGCACCGTCATCGGCGCCGTCCTCGACCGCAACGGCCTCCGGCCCAGCCGCTACTGGGTCACCGACGACGACCTGGTCGTGATGGCCAGCGAGGTGGGCGTGGTCGACGTGCCCACCTCGAGCGTGGTCGAGAAGGGTCGCCTCCAGCCGGGTCGCATGTTCCTCATCGACACCACCAAGGGCCGGATCGTGCGCGACCACGAGATCAAGGCCGAACTGGCCGCCGCCCGACCCTACGCCGAGTGGCTGGACCACAACCTGCTCTACCTCGACGACCTCCCCGTCCGGGAGCGCCACATCCGCGAGGAGGGCACGCCGCTGCAGCGCCAGCAGGTCTTCGGCTACACGCACGAGGAACTCAAGTTGTTGGTCGCCCCCATGGTCAGGGACGCCAAGGAGGCGATCGGGTCCATGGGCACCGACACCCCCGTGGCCGCCCTCTCGAACCGGCCCCGACAGCTGTACGACTACTTCTCGCAGCTCTTCGCCCAGGTCACGAACCCGCCCCTCGACGCCATCCGCGAGGAACTGATCACGGCCGTCTGCGGCACGATCGGTCCGGAGGGCAACCTGCTCGACCCGACGGCCGACAGTTGCCGACAGGTCCACCTGCCGCATCCGGTCCTCACCGAGGAGCAACTGGGCCGCCTCGTCCACCTGGACGGGGACGATGGGCCCGAGGGACTCCGCTCCGCTGTCCTGGAGGCCCGCTACCGGGTCGCCGATGGCGGGAAGGGCCTGGCGGATGCCCTCGAACACCTGCGCGGCGAGGCCTCTGCGGCGATCGCCGACGGCGTGGCCCTGCTGGTCCTGAGCGACCGGGGCGTCACCGCCGAGGAGGCGCCGATCCCGTCGCTGCTGGCGGTGGGCGCCGTCCACCACCACCTGGTCCGCGAGAAGACGCGGACGCGCGTGGGCCTGCTCGTCGAGAGCGGTGACGCACGCGAGGTGCACCACATCGCCCTGCTGCTCGGCTACGGCGCCTCGGCGGTCTGCCCGTACGTGGCCTTCGAGGCGATCGACGGGATGCTGGCCGACGGCCTGCACGGGCTCTCCCCGAACCTGACCCCCGACGAGGCCCGTCGCCGCTACATCGCCGCCTGCGACAAGGGCATCCTGAAGGTGATGTCCAAGATGGGCATCTCCACGGTGGCCTCCTACACGGGCGCCCAGATCTTCGAGTCGATCGGCCTCGGCGCCGAGGTGGTCGACGCCTGCTTCACCGGCACCGTGAGCCGCCTCGGCGGCGTGGGGCTCGACGTGCTGGCCGCCGAGGTGGCGGCCCGGCACCAGGCGGCCTTCCCCGAGAACCCGGAGGAACGGGCCCACCGGACCCTCGAGGTCGGCGGCGACTACCAGTGGCGCCGGGAGGGCGAGTACCACCTCTTCAACCCGGAGACGGTGTTCCGGCTCCAGCACGCCACCCGCGAGGGTCGCTACGACGTGTTCAAGCAGTACACGTCGCTCGTCGACGAGCAGGCCGGCAACCTGGCGACGCTGCGGGGACTCTTCCGGTTCCGGGAGGGCATCCGTCCGCCGGTTCCGATCGACGAGGTCGAGCCGGTCTCGGAGATCGTGAAGCGGTTCTCCACGGGCGCCATGTCCTACGGCTCCATCTCCGCCGAGGCGCATGAGACGCTCGCCATCGCCATGAACCGCCTGGGCGGCAAGTCCAACACCGGCGAGGGCGGTGAGGACCCGGAGCGCTGGATCCCCGACGGCAACGGCGACCTGCGCCGCTCGGCCATCAAGCAGGTGGCCTCGGGCCGGTTCGGCGTGACCAGCGAGTACCTGGTCAACGCCGACGACCTGCAGATCAAGATGGCCCAGGGCGCCAAGCCCGGCGAGGGCGGCCAGCTGCCCGGCCACAAGGTGTACCCCTGGATCGCCAAGACCCGGCACTCCACCCCGGGCGTGGGGCTCATCTCGCCGCCACCCCACCACGACATCTACTCGATCGAGGACCTGGCGCAGCTCATCTACGACCTCAAGAACTCGAACCCCGAGGCACGGGTCCACGTGAAGCTGGTGGCCGAGGTCGGCGTCGGGACCGTGGCGGCCGGTGTCGCCAAGGGCCACGCCGACGTGGTCCTGATCTCGGGCCACGACGGCGGGACCGGCGCCTCGCCGCTGACCTCCATCAAGCACGCCGGCGCCCCCTGGGAACTGGGGCTGGCCGAGACCCAGCAGACACTGCTCCTGAACGGCCTGCGGGACCGCATCGTCGTGCAGGTCGACGGCCAGCTCAAGACGGGCCGCGACGTCATGATCGCCGCCCTCCTCGGCGGCGACGAGTTCGGCTTCGCCACCGCACCACTGGTCGTGTCGGGCTGCGTGATGATGCGGGTCTGCCACCTCGACACCTGCCCGGTCGGGGTCGCCACCCAGAACCCCGAACTGCGCAAGAAGTTCACCGGCCAGCCGGAGTTCGTCGTCAACTTCTTCGAGTACATCGCCGAGGAGGTGCGGGAGCTGCTCGCCGAACTGGGGTTCCGGACCCTGCAGGAGGCCATCGGCCAGGTCGAATGCCTCGACGTCTCCGGCGCGGTGGAGCACTGGAAGGCCGACGGCCTCGACCTCACGCCGATCCTGCACGTCCCCGACCTGCCCGAGGGGGCCGTGCGCCACCAGGCGGTCGGCCAGGACCACGGGCTCGAGGCGATCCTCGACCGGCGCCTGATCGCCGAGGCGGCGCCGGCACTCGAGGACCGCCTGCCGGTCACGATCGCGACCGAGATCGGCAACGTGGACCGCTCGACGGGCACGATGCTGGGCTACGAGCTCACACGACGATTCGGCGGCGAGGGCCTGCCCGAGGACACCATCACCATCGACCTGGACGGCTCCGCCGGCAACAGCTTCGGCGCCTTCGTGCCCCGGGGGGTCACCTTGCGGCTGGTCGGCGACGCCAACGACTACGTCGGCAAGGGCCTCTCCGGTGGCCGCCTCACCATCCGGCCGCCCGCCGACGCCCCGTTCCGGGCCGAGGAGCAGATCATCGCCGGCAACGTGGCCCTGTACGGCGCCACCGGCGGCGAGGCCTTCATCCGGGGCGTGGTGGGGGAGCGGTTCTGCGTGCGCAATTCGGGTGCGCTCGCCGTCGTGGAGGGCATCGGCGACCACGGCTGCGAGTACATGACCGGTGGCCGCGCCGTCGTCATCGGTCCCACCGGTCGCAACTTCGCCGCCGGTATGTCCGGCGGGATCGCCTACGTCCTGGACGTCGACGGGACCTTCGCCGACCGGGTCAACGCGGAGATGGTCGAGGTCGAGGACCTCGACGGCGACGACGTCGACTGGCTCCGCGAGGTGCTGGTCCGCCACCACGCCGAGACGGGCTCGGAGGTGGCCGAGCGCCTGTTGGCCTCGTGGGTCGCCACCGTGGCGGACTTCCGCCGGGTCATGCCGACGGACTACCGGCGGGTCCTCGAGGCCGCCGCCGCCGCCCGGGCCAGCGGCGGTGACGAGGTCGCGGCCATCATGGCCTCGACGAGGGCCTGAGGCGGCGACATGGGCGATCCACGCGGCTTCCTCAAGCACGACCGGCACCTTCCCGACCGTCGGCCCGTTCCCGTCCGACTCCTCGACTGGCGGGAGGTCTACGAGCCGTTCCCGGACGAGGACCTGCGCCGGCAGGCCAGCCGCTGCATGGACTGCGGCATCCCCTTCTGCAACGACGGCTGCCCCCTCGGCAACCTCATCCCCGACTGGAACGACCTCGTCTACCGGGAGCACTGGCAGGGGGCCATCGAGCGCCTCCACGCCACCAACAACTTCCCGGAGTTCACGGGACGGCTCTGCCCGGCCCCCTGCGAGGCCGCCTGCGTGCTCGGCATCAACGAGCCGCCGGTCACGATCAAGCAGGTCGAGGTCAGCATCGTGGACCGGGCCTGGGAGGAGGGGTGGATTCGCCCGCTGCCGCCCCAGGAGCGCACCGGGCGCCAGGTGGCGGTCATCGGCTCGGGACCGGCCGGCCTGGCGGCCGCCCAGCAGTTGACGCGTGCCGGCCACGACGTGGTCGTGTTCGAGCGTGCCGACCGCATCGGCGGCCTGCTGCGCTACGGCATCCCCGAGTTCAAGATGGAGAAGCGGCACCTCGACCGGCGCCTCGCCCAGATGGAGGCCGAGGGCACCGAGTTCCGGACCAACGTCGACGTCGGCGTCGACCTCCCCGTCGGGGAACTCCGCAGCGACTACGACGCCGTCGTGCTGGCGTGTGGCGCCACCCAGTGGCGGGACCTGCCCATCCCCGGCCGTGACCTGGAGGGCGTCCACCAGGCCATGGAGTACCTGCCGTGGGGCAACCGGCTCCAGGAGGGCGACGTCGACCGTTCGCCGATCGACGCCGAGGGACGACACGTCGTCATCATCGGCGGCGGCGACACGGGCGCCGACTGCCTGGGCACCGCCCACCGGCAGGGTGCGGCGTCGATCCACCAGTTCGAGATCATGCCCCGGCCCCCGGACGAGCGCCCCGACGCCAACCCCTGGCCCACCTGGCCGATGGTGTACCGGGTCTCCTCCGCCCACGAGGAGGGCGGGGAGCGGGTCTACGCCATCAACACGGCCGAGTTCCTCGGCGAGGACGGACGCCTCACCGGCCTGCGCACCCATCGGGTCGAGCAGGTGTTCGAGGACGGCCGGATGTCGTTCGAGCCCGTCGAGGGCAGCGAGGAGGACTTCCGGGCCGACCTGGTGTTCCTCGCCATGGGCTTCACCGGCCCCGAGCAGGGCCCCCTGGTCGAGGATCTCGGCCTGGAGCTGGACGGTCGCGGCAACGTGGGCCGTGACGGCGGGTACGCCACCAACGTCGACGGGGTGTACGTGTGCGGCGACATGGGCAGGGGGCAGTCCCTTATCGTCTGGGCCATCGCCGAGGGGCGCTCCTGCGCCGCCGCCGTCGACCGGGCCCTCAGCGGCAGGACCCGGCTGCCGTCACCGGTCGCGCCGACGGCGGCACCCCTGCGCTAGGCGAACCCCTGCGCTAGGCGAACCCCTGGCCTCAGACGGGCGACGCCCCCAGGAACTCGAGGGCGGCGTCGATGAAGCCGAAGTCCTTCGGCGTGGCGAAGTGGTCGACGCCCCGCAGGGTCACCAGCCGGGCATCGGGAAGCGCCTCCAGCAAGGGATCGGCCGGTCCGGCCTCGTCGCGGTCCCCGAGGACCACCAGCACCGGCACGGACACGCCGGCCAGGTCGGCGGCGTCGAGCGGGCGCCCGTCGGGGCGCTGCAGGAAGGCTGCCAGCGCCTCCCGGTCGGCGTTGTCCGCCTCCGGAAGGCGGGCGAAGTAGGCCAGCAGGGGGTGTGGTGCCTCACCGGTCCGGACCGCCTCGACCAGTGCCTCAGACCGGGCCGGGTCGGACTCGAAGAGCCGTGCGCCGACCCCGGCGACGACCAGCCGGTGGAAGCGGTCGGGATGGCGGGCCGCCAGCACGAGGAGCGTCCGGGCGCCGTAGGAGAAGCCGACGGCGTCGACGGGCTCGTCGGGCAGTTGCGCCAGGACCTGCGCCTCGAGGTCCCGGTAGGCCTCGGGGTCGTGGGGCTTCGATGCCGATCCGTGCCCGGGCAGGTCGATGCCCACCACGGTGCGGCCGGCGTCCTCGAGGAGCGCCGTCCAGCCGTTGCCGACCCAGGTGGCGGCGTGGGAGGTACCGAATCCGTGGACGAGGACGACGGGCGGTACGGACACGATCGGGGACCGTAGTTGGGGGCACCGCCCTCCCCGGGTGCCGGGAGGCCCCTCGGTACGCTGGCCCGGTGAGCCCCCAGCGCCTGCTCCTGGCCGTCGGCGTGCCGTTGGGCCTGCTCATCGTCCTGTTCACCCCGGCGTGGACCGGGTGGGACGAGCACACGCACTTCCTCCGGGGCACCGACATGGCCGACGGCTCCCTCTTCCCGAGCCGTGGCGACCTGCAGGATCCACCCGGGGAGCACGGTGGCGTCTCGTCGACACCGGTTGCCGCCACCTACGTCGAGGACAGCGGAATCGTCATCGCCAACTGGCTGGGTGGGAACGCTCCCTGGACGGCCTCCTCGACGGGTGACCTGCTGGCCAGCCGTCCCGACGGGCGCACCGTGAACGTGGACCTTCGCGCCACCGAGGCGGCACCACCAACGGCCTACCTGCCGGCCGCCGTCGGCATGGTCGTGCCGGTCCAGATGGAGGCCCCGGCGGTGGTGGCGATGTGGGCGGGTCGCCTCGCCAACCTGGCCGCCTATCTGGCGCTGGCCTGGTTGGCGGTCCGCTCAGCAACAGCATTCCGCTGGACCCTCGCTGCGGGGGCCCTGCTTCCGATGCACGTCGCCCTTGGGGGCACCATCTCGCCCGACGCGGTGACGTTCGGAGCGCTCCTCTTGGTCCTCGCGGTCTGGACGCGGCTCCGTGCCGGAGTCGAGATCCCGCTCCGGATGCTGCTGCCCGTGTGCCTCCTCTCGGCGCTGGCCAAGCCGCCGTACTTCCTGGTCCTCGCACTCCTGCCGGCCACGGGCTTCCGACTGGGCACGACGTCCGGACGCCTCGTCGGGCGCATCGGCCTGGGGACCCTCGGCCTCGGGCTCCTCGTCACACTCCTGAACTCCTCCACGGACTACCAGGCGGTCTCCTCGACCATGATCGACGACCGCCTCCACCTCGACACCGCCCTGCAGCGGGAACGGCTCCTGGGCGACCTGCCGGGCTTCCTGTGGGCCACGGTCGAGACCTGGTTCACCGAGTTGGACGACTACGTCCAGAGATGGTTCCGGACCTTCGGATTCTTCCCCTCGGACCTGCCGGGCATCCTGGCCTGGGTCCTGCTGGCCGGCCTGCTCGTGGCCGTCCTGCGCCTCGACGCCCCGGACCTGCGCGGCCTGGTGGGTGTGGATCGTTGGCTGCTCGGCCTGGGAGCCGCCGGCCTGGTCGTCGTGCTCTACGCCTCGAGTTTCGTGTACTTCACCGACCACGCCACCTACGACACGATCGGGCTCCAGATGGCCCGCTACTCGGCGCCGCTCCTGCCGCTGATGGCCCTCTCCTGGTCGCCTCGCTGGGCGTTGCCGCGCCTCGAGGCCCTCTCGGCGCGTGCCGCCCGGGTGCTCGTCGGCGCCGTGCCGGCGGTCGCCGTCGGGGCGGTGCTGGTGACCTGGCTCTGGACCGGGACGTCCGACCGGTTCTGAGCCGTCAGCCGCTCTTGCTGCGCACGTGTCGACGGGCGAGGAGCGCGCGGATCGCCTCGGCCAGAACGAACAGGACCGCCAGTACCCCGAGGACGTGGTAGCGGTCGAAGAAGGCCGGCCAGATGAAGTCCCTCGGGTACCGGTACCGAACCTGGTCGACCACGATCAACAGGGCGGCGAGTGCCATGGAGGCGGTGGCCAGCAGGGGCAGGAGTCGCCGCCAGAGTCGGCCGGCCAGCACGAGGCCGGTGAGCAGCCCCAGCAGGGGGGCGGCCACTGGCCAGGCGGGGAGGTTCAGCCAGGCGACGACGGTGACGAGGAGCCCGGTGGTGATCGAACCGCGGGTGCCGATCGCCGCCAGGGAGCCCCGGGGATCGACGAGTGAGACGATGGCCTCTGCGGGTCCTGCCTCGTCCCGGCGGCCGCGGCGTGCGAGGACGAGGCACGCCAGGGCGGCCAGCAGGGAGAGCAGGAGGCCGGCGGTGACCAGGCGCTGGGGGGTCCACGCCAGTCGCAGGCGGACGTCACCCACGGCGCCGTCGGGATCGACGAGCCAGCCGTTGGCGTAGCCATCGACGAGCACCGGCGCCGCCTCCACCTCGAGGTCCGTGCTGGAGAGTCGCCAGCCGTCCGTGTGGCTCTCCCCGAGGACCAGCCAGAAGGGCTCACCCTCGGAGGCCACCACCAGGTCCCGGGCGGTCGTGTCCCAGTCGGTGTAGGCGACGGTCGGTGGAGTCGGCGCCGCCCCGGAATACGACACCAGGTCTCGGAGGAGCAGCTGGTCGACGTCGATGCCGGTATGCCGTCCGTCAGCGGTCCGGAGGCGGTGCTCGCCGGGACCCAGGTCCAGTGGGCCGTCGCAGAGGGAGAGCCCGAGTGGCTTCCTGGCCAGGGCATCCGCCGTCGCACCTTCGACCCGCACCGACACGGCGGCACCATCCACCTCGAGCAGGTCCTCCCGGCAGGCGCCATCCACCATGGCCGCCGCCCGGACGGCGGGGAGGCCGAGCACCTCGCTGATCGCCACCGGCAGGACAACGGGATGGCTGCCGTACCAGTCGAGGGTGACGACCGGGTCGACCGCCTCGACCACGAATTCGAGCAACGTGGCCTGGCGATCGACGGGCAGGTCGAAGGCGACGGCGTCCTCGTCGAGTGCAACGCCGCCGCTGGTGGCGACATGCTGGTTGTCGGCGTAGAGGGCGATCCGCGTCGGCGTGGAGTGGTGGTCGGCGCGGCGTGCCAACACCTGGAGGTCGCCGACGGCCATGGGCTCGTCGAAGCGGACGGTGAGGACCTGACCCTCCTGTGGCGCAAAGGCCGGTATCCAGGCGGTCGCGGGGTCTCCGTCCAGTGCGGCGTCTCCGCCCGACCGCAGGGACCCGGAGAGTCGGGTCGACCCGTGTGCGACGATCCCCGGGTCACGTCCCAGAAGGTCGTCAACCAGTTGCTCCGGGGCGACCGCCGAGAGCCTGACCTCGCCCTCGAGGCCGAAGTTGCGCCCGAAGGGCAGCGTGAAGGTGCGGTCGAGGTGGGTCTCGCCGTCGTTGCGCACCGGGTCGAGCGGGTCGGACCGGAGTCGGGTCAGGAGCACGGCCAGTTCCTGGCCGCGGTCTCCGTCGACGAGGGCACCGAGGTCGCTCGGCAGGGCGATCGTCTCGTCGGCCGCCACCGGTGACTGGTCGACCTCGGTGAACCCGACCGAGCTGGCGCCGAAGAACCACCGGCGTCCGGCATCGCTGGTGGCCAGGATCTCGACCTCGAGGTGGTCGGTGGTGCCGGAGGGAAGGTCGATCCGCTGCCGGCCCGGCGGTAGTGAACGCTCGTCGAGGGTGGCGTCGACGGTGGCATGGTCCGTGCGGATGCGGACCTCGGTGATCCGGCGATTCTGGCCGTCGGCCCAGAATTGCTGCAGGTCGAGTCCCGACACCGAGATCGCCTCGTCGTACTCGAGGAGGAGGCGCTCCCCGCGGGCGTCGGAGAAGGCAGCGACCTTCCAGGCCGTGTTCTCGTCCCCGTCGACGGCGTGGAAGGGGCGGGAATCGGGGACGAAGGTGACGGGATTGCCGTAGGCGGTGGCCGAGGCCCGCACGCCATGCTGCACGGCCACGGTGCGGCTCCCGGGGACGTCAGGGAGCACGG
>LUMW01000502.1_pt1 | contig 18974 bp, 19 predicted proteins | sample 729761 | NCBI WGS metagenome assembly LUMW01 (sample SAMN03860302, study PRJNA289734) | marine metagenome | biome: seawater column; feature: ocean; material: water; isolation source: Red Sea water column Station 192 - depth 500m | place: Saudi Arabia: Red Sea | collected 2011-10-15 | depth 500 m
GGGCCGCAGCAGCCTGCGGGTCGTGGACGGCGACCACGGCGTGCGTCGTGCGCAGGGCTTCCGCCACGACGACGACGCCGTCGAGCACGAGGTGCGGGACGCGGCGCATGAGCACCCGGTCTTTCCAGCTCGCCGGCTCGCCCTCGCTGCCGTTCACCACCACCCGCACGTCGGACCCGGGCGCGACTCCGGCCAGCTTGGTCGCGACCGGGAAGGCTGCACCGCCACGGCCCAGCAGCCGCACCGACGCCACGTCGGCGGCGAGCGTGCGCGCTGCGTCCGCCCGGAGCGCGCCATGCAGGAGCTCGTGCTCGACGAGGGGCACGTGGCCGGTGTCGCGCGCGCCGGAGAGCAGGGCGTCCGCTCCCCAGGTGAGGACGGCCGGGGGACCGCTGGGACAGGTCAGGACGGTCATCGGGATCCTCCTCGGACGAGCACACGGTGGGGTGGGACGGAGTCGGTGAGGACGGTCGTCCGACGGGGACGGGCGAGGATGCGCAGCGCCGCGACTCCGGCCACCGCCAGCGCGCAGCCGACGTAGACGACCGTCGCCCAGGCACGACCGGTGTCGGTGCCGGCGAGGACGCCGTGCCCCATGCTCAGCAGCCAGCCGACGTAGGCGGAGCCGTGCACGGTGCGCCAGACGAGGGGCGAGACCCGCGAGCCGGCGAGCCGTCCGCGCGACAGTCCGCTCAGCGCGGCGGCCACGAAGGCCCACACCGCGAGGGCGCCGAGCCCGACCGCGAGCGGCGCGAACCCCGAGGTGAAGGGCACGACCACGGAGGTGAGCGGCACGTCGACGTGGGTGTCGAGCGCGAGCAGCCCGACGTGCAGGACCAGCGCCGCCAGCGCCGTGAGCGCGACCGAGCGGTGCGCGAGCTGGCGGACGGCGCGCTGCTCGTGGGCGCCGCTGCCGCGACCCGTCGACGACGCGAGCGCACCGAGGCAGACGGACGCCGTGAACCCGAGGAGGGCCACCATGCCGAGAGCACGAGCCAGGAACCAGAGGGTCATGCCGCCACCTCCGTCTCGGGCGGCCAGCCGCCGACGTGCTCGACGGCACCGGCGACGGTGACCACGCGTGCGGCCACGTCGTCACGCTGCAGCCAGGGCAGGGCCTCCGGGCCGCGGACCACCGCGGCCGTGCTGAGCGTGTTCGCCAGCACCGCGCTCGGAGCCCACACGGCGACCGTGCGCCAGGAGCTGTCGGCGGGTCGGCCCGTACGGGGGTCCAGCAGGTGGTGGGCCGGGACGCCGTCCGTGGTGGTCCAGCGACGCTCCCGGGTCGACGACGTCGCGAGCCCCCGTCCACGCCTTCGCCACGGCACCGAGGTCGAGCCCGACGCCCGCCGGGACCCCCACCAGCCGCAGCTCGGGGTCGACGCGGACGCTGCGCCAGTCACGTCGGAGCGGCCAGCTCGGTCGGTGGAGCGCCTCCAGCTGGCCGAGGCCGGTCCGCGTCCCGGCCGCGCGACCTCGGGGCGCGGCCCGCACCACGTCGAGGTCGGCGTCGTAGCCGAGTGCTGCCAGGTCGGCGCCGAGCGTCGGGTCCACGGCACCGTCGGTCGCGCGCGCGGCCTGCAGGGCCACCTGGACCAGCTCGACGGTCAGCGCCGACGCCGGCACCAGACGGCCGCCGTGCCGAGCGACCCGCACCAGCTCGGCATCGTCGCGGAACCGGCTCACGGCGGCGTCGACGTCGGCCATCAGGTCGCGGACGACGCGCTCGGCGCGGTCGGGCGAGCCGCCCTCCACGGTCACGGACACGGTGCACGACCAGGCGTCCCACCGACGCACGGCGCTCATGACGCGTTGCTCGACGCGTCGCCCTGGCCGCTGGAGCTGCCCTGCTGCAGGCCGCTCCCGCCCTGGTCCGAGCTGCTCCCCTGGTCCGAGGTGCTGCCCTGGCTCGAGTCCTGGGGCGACGTGCTCCCCGACGTGCCCGACGTCGTGCTCTGCTCGACGCTCGCGGCGGTCGAGCTGGTCTGGGCGACGACGGCCGCGAAGCCGCCGGTCGCCACCACACCCAGCACGCCGGCGCCGACCGCCATGCGGCGGGCCCTGGTCCTCACGTCGGTCCTCATGCCGTCCTCCTCGTCGGTGCCGCTCCTGCGGCGGCACCACGAGCATCGGGCGGGACGGGTCAGCCCCAACCCAACCGGACCTCAAATCCACGTCAAGAACGGCGAGGCGTCGCTCGTGGCACGATCGACGGGTGAGCCTCGACGACCTGCCCGCGGCGATCGTGCAGACCGACCCTGACGTCGTGGCCGGGTTCGCGCACGACGAGGCGCGACTGGTGGAGCGCTCGACGCCTGCCGCGGTGCTGTCGCCGCGCGACACCGACGAGGTCGCCGCCTGCCTGCGGGCCGCGCGGGCGGCCGGGCTCACGGTCGTCACCCGCGGCGCCGGCACGGGGCTGGCCGGCGGCGCGAACGCTCCGGCGGGCTCCGTCGTGCTGAGCACCCGACGGCTCGACCGCATCGTCGCGATCGACGTCGAGGAACGGGTCGCCGTCGTGCAGCCCGGCGTGCTGACCGGCGACCTGCGCGCGGCGGTCGAGGAGGTCGGGCTGTTCTACCCGCCCGACCCCGGCAGCGTCGCCATCTCGACCATCGGCGGCAACGTCGCGACCGACGCCGGCGGCATGTGCTGCGTGAAGTACGGGGTGACGGGCGACTACGTGCTGGGTCTCGAGGTCGTCCTGGCCGACGGTCGGGTCCTGCGGACCGGACGCCGCACGGTCAAGGGCGTGGCCGGCTACGACCTGACCCACCTGCTCGTGGGCTCCGAGGGGACGCTCGGGGTGATCACCGAGGTCACGCTCCGGTTGCAGCCCTTCCCACCGGCGCCCGCCACCGTCGTCGCGACGTTCGCCTCGCTGCCCGACGCGGGTCGCGCGGTGGAACGGATGACCGCCGACGCGCTCGACGTGTCGCTGCTGGAGCTGCTCGACGCGACCACGCTCCGGGCGATCGACGCGCACACCGGCATGGGGCTCGACGCCGCCGCGATGCTGCTCGTCCAGTCTGACCAGCCCGACCCCACGGCGACGCTCGCAGCCGTGCAGCGGGCGTGCGAGGGAGCGGGAGCGGTCGACGTCGCGGTCACGACCGACGTCGAGGAGGGACGGCAGCTGCTCGAGGCCCGACGTCAGGCGCTGCCCGCCCTGGAGCGGCTCGGCGACTGGCTGCTCGACGACGTGTGCGTCCCGCGGCGCGCGATCGTGGCGCTCGTGCAGGGCGTCGATCAGGTGGCCCGCGCCGAGGGGCTGACGATCGGGGTGTTCGGCCACGCCGGCGACGGCAACATGCACCCGACGGTGATCTTCGACCAGCAGGACCCGGAGTCCGAGGCGGCCGCCCGGCGCGCGTTCGACGCGATCACGGCGCTCGCCCTCGACCTCGGCGGCACGGTGACGGGCGAGCACGGCGTCGGCCGGCTCAAGGCCGGCTGGCTGGCGCGCGAGCTCGACCCCGTCGCCCTCGACGTCCACCGCGCCGTCAAGGCCGCTCTCGACCCGGAGGGTCGGCTCAACCCCGGGAGCGTCCTCGGTGCGAGGCGCTGAGGACACCTGGACGTCTCTGTGGAGGAACGGGCGGGTCGCCCACCGGCCGAGCCGGTGTCGCGCAGGACGGGACAGCCCACGAGCGGATCGCCGATCGCTGGCGACCAAAGAGTACAGTCCAGGAGACTATCACTCATGATAGTCTCCTCGGTGAATCACTTCCCGACCAGAGGCGCGGCACATGTTCGTGGGACGAGAGCAGCAACTGCGGGAGCTCACCGACCGCCTCACGTCGGTGCGCGAGTCGACGGACGCGAAGCCCGGCAAGGCCGTCCTCATCCGAGGACGGCGTCGCGTGGGCAAGTCCCGTCTCGTCGAGGAGTTCGTCGAGCGATCCGGGGTGCCCTACCTCTTCTACGCTGCTTCGCGACGCCCCCTGCACGAGGAGCTCCAGCTCTTCGTCGACGAGGTCGCCCGCTCCAACCTCCCCGGCGCGGACACCTTCCGCGACCTCACCGTGACAAGCTGGGACGCAGCGCTTCGACTGCTCGCCAGCGCGACGTCTGACACCGGCAGCATCGTCGTCCTCGACGAGCTCCCCTACGTCATCGCTCAGGACCCTGCGTTCGAAGGCACGCTCCAGACCGTCTTCGACAGGATCCTGTCCAGGCACCGACTGCTCCTCATCGGCATCGGTTCCGACCTGGCCATGATGGAGGCGCTCAGCAGCTACGACCGGCCCTTCCACCAACGTGCCGACGAGATGGTCGTGCCTGCGCTCTCGCCGGCCGAGGTCGCCCGCATGCTCCAGCTCGAGCCCGCCGACGCGTTCGACGCGCACCTCGTCACCGGTGGGCTTCCACTGATCTGCGCCGAGTGGAAGCCCGGCCAGTCCTTGACCGACTACCTGAGAAGCGCGTTCGCCAACCCCACCTCCGCCCTCCTGGTCTCCGCCGAACGCGCCCTCGCGGCCGAGTTCCCCTCCGAGGCCCAGGCACGAACCGTCCTCGGGGCCATCGGCAGCGGCGAGCGTACGTTCACCTCCATCGGGCGAGCGAGCGGCGTCACCGCCGCCAGCCTGAGCCGGGCACTTTCGCTCCTGACGGACAAGCGCATCGTGCATCGGGCCACGCCCCTGTCGACGAAGGCCTCGCAGGAAGCGCGCTACTGGGTCGCCGACCCCTACCTGAGGTTCTGGTTGGAGTTCGTCGGGCCGTACATCCACGAGGTCGAGCGCGGACGTGGCGACCGCACCCTGGAGCGGGTCCAGAGGTCCTGGACGACGTGGCGCGGTCGCGCCATCGAGCCGATCGTCCGTGAAGCGATCGATCGGCTCGGCCTCCCGCTCGGACCCGACGGGTCCGCCGGGGTCGTGGGCGGCTACTGGACCCGCAAGAACGATCCCGAGATCGACATCGTCGTCGCGGACCGGGCACCCACGGCGAAGGCCCTCTTCGCGGTGGGATCCATCAAGTGGCTCGAGAACGCACCCTTCAGCCGCCGGGACTACGACCGCCTCGTCGAGCATCGACGCCAGCTCCCGGGGGCGACTGACGAGACCCCGTTGCTCGCCGTCTCGCGGGTACCGACGCAGATCGACGACGTCACCGTCCTCGGCCCCGCCGAGCTCATCGCCGCGTGGCCGTCCGGCGATCCAGGCGTCTGACCGGACGCGCTCGACCAGCGCGTCCCCGGCCCGGCCGCCGTCAGGTCGCGAGACCAGGCAGGGCCCGCTCGAGGATCGCGCCGGCGTCGACGTCGGCGTCGAGCGTGCCGAACGCCAGCCCGCCGCGCCCGTCGAGCCGGCTCGAGCAGAACGCGTCGGCCACGGCGGGCGAGGAGTGCCGCACCAGCAGCGACGCCTGCAGCGTCAGGGCCATCTGCTCGACGAGTCGGCGCGCCCGGAACTCGATGCTGCCGAGGTCGCGCGCGGCGGCGGCGAGGTCGGCGCCCAGCCTGTCGGCCGCGGCGTCGAGGCGGGCGTCGCCACCGCGGGCGAGACCGATCTCGTGCAGCAGGGCGTCGGCCACGGCCGGCTCGCGACCGAGGGCCCGCAGGACGTCGAGCGCGTTGACGTTGCCCGAGCCCTCCCAGATCGAGTTGAGCGGAGCCTCGCGGTAGAGCCGCGGCATGCCGGACTCCTCGACGTACCCGTTGCCGCCCAGGCACTCCATGGCCTCCGCCGTGAAGGCGGGGCCCCGCTTGGTGATCCAGTACTTCCCGACCGCCGTGCCGATGCGCCGGAACGCCTGCTCGTGCTCGTCGCCGCGCAGCGCGCGGTCGGCGGCACCCGAGAGCCGCAGGGTGAACGCCGTCGCGGCCTCCGACTCGAGCGCGAGGTCGGCAAGCACGTTGCGCATGAGCGGCTGGTCGACCAGCCGGCGGCCGAACGCCGCGCGGTGCTGCACGTGGTGGCCGGCCTCGACGAGCGCCTTGCGCATGAGAGTCGCGCTGCCCGTCGCGCAGTCCAGCCGGGTGCAGCTGACCATGTCGATGATGGTGCGCACGCCGCGGCCCTCCTCCCCCACGAGCCAGGCGACGGCGCCGTCGAGCTCGGGCTCGGACGAGGCGTTGGAGCGGTTGCCGAGCTTGTCCTTGAGCCGCACGACGTGGAAGCGGTTGCGCGACCCGTCGGGCAGGATCCGCGGGACGAGGAAGCACGACAGGCCGCCCGGCGACTGCGCGAGCACGAGGAACACGTCGCACATGGGCGCCGACGTGAACCACTTGGCACCGTGCAGCGTGAAGACGCCGGGCTCCTCGGTCGGCTGCGCGACGGTGGTGTTGGTGCGCACGTCGGAGCCGCCCTGGCGCTCCGTCATGCCCATGCCCGCGAGCAGTCCCTGCTTCTGGGTGGGCACGCGCAGACCGGGCTCGTACACGCGCGACGTCAGGAGCGGCTCGTACACCTCGGCCAGCGCCGGGGCGTGCCGCAGCGCGGGCACGACGGCGTAGGTCATCGTGACCGGGCACCCGTGGCCGGCCTCGGTGTGGCCCCACACGAGACTGCCCGCCGTGCGCGCGACGTGGGCGCCCGCACGCTCGTCCGCCCAGGCGGCACCGCCGAGCCCCTCGGAGATCGCGGTGTCCATGAGCTGGTGCCAGGCGGGGTGGAACTCGACCTCGTCGACCCGGTTGCCGTAGCGGTCGACCACGCGCAGCTCCGGCTCGAAGCGGTTGGCGTCCTCGGCCCAGCGCTGCGCCTCCGGGCTGCCCGCCAGGCGGCCGAGTCGGCGCACGTCGTCCTCCGCCCAGCCGGCACCCTCCCGGTGCAGTGCCTCGACGAGCGCGACGTCGGCCGAGGCGTCGTAGGGCGCGAGCGGCGGCGCCTGGTTGGCGTCGGCACCGGTGACCGTGCCGGGGCGGACGTCGCTGACGGGGCGGGGCGGGGTGAGCGTCATGGTCCAAGCATTGCATCATCGTGACAGTTGTCAAGGATCTGCAAGGCCGATCTGCAAGGATGGAGACTGTGCGCATGGACGTCCGCCCCCTCAGCGCCCGGTCGATCGTGCTGAGCCTCATGCTCGCGGTGCACCCGCCGGAGATGACGCCGGCGCAGCTCGTGGCCTCCGGCGAGGTCTTCGACGTCCCCGAGTCGACCCTCCGCGCCGCCCTGACCCGCCTCGTCGCCGCGGGCGACCTCGAGCGCTCGGGCGGCACCTACCGCATCGGCGCCCGGCTGCAGGAACGCCAACGGCGGCAGGACGCCGCCCTGGACCCGAAACAGACAGGTCGTGAGCTGTTGAGGCTCCAGGGTCGGCTTTACGGTCTGTCACGCGACCTCGTCGTGGTGGCGAGCTCGCGTCCGATGGACGAGCGAGGGCTCACCGCGCGCCTGTGGGACCTGCCCGGCTGGACGGACACCGGCGCCCGACTGCTCACGGCCCTCGACGAGCCACGACCGCCCGTGGAGCGTCTCGCCGTGGCCGCCGCGCTCGTCCGCCACCTGCGGACCGACCCGGCCCTGTCGCCCGAGCTGCGACCGTCGGGCTGGAACGCGCCGCGGCTGGTCGAGGCGTACGCCGCGTACCAGACCGAGCTGGCGGCGTCCCTCGGTCGCCCGAGCCCCGTCCGCGACACGGCGCGCTGACCGCTCGTGCGGGGGCAGGGTGCCGGACCTCACCCCCGCTCGGGTCGCGCGTCGCCGCGGGCGTGCCGACGATGAGGTGACCGCGTCCCGACGTCAGGAGTCCCCGTGCCGCTCGTCCACCTGCACCTCCTCGAGGGTCGACGCACGCCCGAGGAGGTCCGCCGCCTGGCCGACGTCGTCCAGCAGACCCTCCTCGACGTGTTCGCCGCTCCCGAGCGCGACCGCTACCAGCTGATCTCCGAGCACAAGCCGGGCCACGTGATCGCCGAGGACACCGGGCTCGGCATCAAGCGCACGGACGACCTCGTGATCCTGCAGATCACCCAGCAGGGCCGCAACCTCGACCAGAAGCGCGCTCTCTACGCGACCCTCGCCGAGCGGCTCGAGGCCGAGTGCGGCCTCGCCCCGTCCGACCTGATCGTCTCGCTGACGGAGAACACCAAGGAGGACTGGTCGTTCGGGAACGGCGTCGCCCAGTTCGTCGAGGGGCAGCTGTAGGCCGGAGTCGGCGCGGGTCCGTCCGCGTCGGGTCCGGCACTGCCATGCTGGCCGCGCACCCGACACGAAGGACGGCACCATGGGGATCTTCTCGAGGCGCACCGCGGACCGGCCCGAGCCGATGGACGAGGCGCTGACGTTCCTCACCGTCTCGGACGCCGACCGCGTCCGCACGCTCCTGCACCACGCGTTCGGCGAGCACGGGCTCGAGGTGACCACCCACGCCGATCATGCGGTCGACGCCGAAGGTCGTCAGTTCGGGTTCTGGAACGTCGCGGCCACGTGCGCCGACGTCGACCGTCGGGACTGGCCGGCCGTGGTGCGGGACCACGTGCGGCACCTTCTCGAGAGCTTCGACGGGGAGGACCCCTTCGAGGGCGCAGACCCCGACGACCAGCGGCGTCGCACCTACGTGCGGCTCCTGCCCGCCGACACCCTCCCCGACCTCGACGGGTTCCCGCACCGCGAGCTCGCCCCCGGCATCATCGAGGCCCTCGCTCTCGACCTGCCGGACAGCTTGTCGATCTACAACCACGAGAACGCACGGGCTGCTGGCGGATGGGAGCTGCTGCACCGGGCCGGTCTCGAGAACCTCCGGGCCCTCCCGACGGAGCAGGTGGAGCTGGTCGACGCGCACGACGGCGGCGCCTTCCACGTGCTGCTCGGCGACTCGGTCCACACCGCGAGCCGCGCGCTGCTGCTCCCCGAGCTGCCCGCCGGGGTCGACGACGCCGCGCCGAGCGACCTCGGCTGGCTGATGAGCGTCCCGCACCGTCACCAGCTCTGCTGGCACGTGGTGCGCGACGCGACGGTGGTCTCGGTGGTGAACAGCATGGCGCGCTTCACCGCGCTCGGGTACTCCGACGGCGTCGGCCAGGTCAGCCCCCACCTGTACTGGTGGAACGGGTCGGCCTACGTGCAGCTCACCCGCTTCGACGACGAGGGAACGATGTCCATCCACGTCGACGGCGACTTCGCCGACGTCCTGCAGCGTGCGATGGGCGACTGACAGGCCAGGGAGCCACCGGCCGCCGTCGCACGACAGGTCGAGGCGGCGGACCCTCTCGTCGCTGCCGATGCAGACGCGGCAGACGTCGCAGGCCGAGCGGCGAGCGACAGCGCGGCGTCGTCAGTCCGTGGCCGCCTCGCGTCGCCGCGCCGCCCGACTGCCGGGCGTCGGGAACCACCGCCAGACCACGAAGGACTGGCCGAGCGTCCACACCTGGCTGGCGACCCAGTAGACGAGCAGGCCGACGGGCACGAACGTCCCGGTGAGCAGGAGCCCTCCGGCCGAGAGCGTCGGCATCATGCGGGTGGCCTGCTGCATCGCCTCGGGCATCCCCTCGGTCGGGGTGTTCGGCATGACGAACAGGTGCTGGGTCGCGAAGGAGACCAGCGCGGCCACGGCTGCGAGCGTGAGGACGACGGCCAGGTGGAGCCCTCCGTGGCCGAGCATGCCGCTGTCGGCCAGACCGGTGCCGAACAGCTGGGCGCGGTCGAAGAGCGCCACCTGCTCGGCGTCCATCGACCCGACCGGCGAGCCGGCCGCGACGTCGGAGAGCAGGTGGTAGAGCGCGATCCACAGCGGCACCTGCAGCAGCACGGGCAGGCCCCCGAGCCGCGAGACGCCGTGCTCGGCCGACACGGCGCGACGCTCCTCCATCATGGCGCGCACGCTCTCGGTGTCGGTGCGGCCCTTGTACCGCTGGGCGATCTCCTGCAGCTGTGGTCGGGCGAGCGCGGACCGGCGCGCGTTGCGGACCTGGTGGATCGTGATCGGCAGCAGCAGGGAGCGCACCACCACGACGATCGCGGCGATGCTCAGGCACCAGCCGACGGCACCACCGGGGTCGGCCCCGAGGTGCGTGAGGAGGGCGTGGGTGTGGGACAGCAGGGCGGACAGGACGTGCTTCAACGGGTCGAGCATGGGAGTTCTCCTGGTCTGAGGATCGGATCGGGCACGTCGCCCGAAGGCGACCTCAGACCAGACCGGGAGCGCGCGGACGCACCGGCTGCCGCACCGGGTCCGCGATGCGCGAGGAGAGCACGGGCACCAGCCGCACGGCCTCACCGGGCCGCACCCCGACCCCGGTGACACGGTGCTCGACGACGACGCGCGAACCCGCCGCCACCACCAGCGCCGCGGCGATGAGGACGGCGACGCCCGCCGCTGCGGTGGACTCCGACGGCGCCGCGAGGCACAGGACGAACGCGAGCAACCCGGTCGCCCGGCTCAGCATCGCGGTCTCGAACACCTCGCCAGCATAGGCCGGTGGGGCGAAGGAGGGCGAGGACGTCGGTGGCGACGTGGCCTCGCCCTCCCGTGACCAGGGCGTCGCCCGTGGACGGAGAAGGGCCCCCGGCGCAGAACGCTGGGGGCCCTTCTCACCGGCGGTGGCGGTGGGATTTGAACCCACGGTGGGTTTGACCCCACACATCATTTCGAGTGATGCACCTTCGGCCGCTCGGACACGCCACCGCGGGGTACCTTACCGGACCCCTGCGCGTCACCCGGCGGTGGGTTTGACGAGGGGGAGCGACCCCGCGCAGGAGGAGGATGAGCGTCGTGGACCTCGACGACCTCGCCGCGCGGGCGGCAGCGCTGGCTGAGGCCGACCCGGCCCGTCGCGTGCTGGTCGGCCTCGTCGGCGCACCCGGGAGCGGGAAGTCGACGCTGGCCCGACGGCTCGCGAACCGGCTGTCGGCGCGCGGCGTCCCGTCCGTGCGGGTGCCGATGGACGGGTTCCACCTCGCCGACGTCGCCCTGCTCGAGCGCGGACTCCTCGCTCGCAAGGGTGCCGTCGAGACCTTCGACGCGCACGGCTACCTCGCGCTCCTGCGACGCCTGCGCGCGGAGACCGACCACGACGTGCTGGCGCCGGGCTTCGAGCGCGACCTCGAGCAGCCCCTGGCGGCGTCGATCACGATCGCGCCGGAGCACCGCGTGGTCGTGACCGAGGGCAACTACCTCCTCGACGCCGACGAGCCGTGGCCCGACGTCCGGCGCGAGCTCGACGCCGTCTGGTTCGTCGACCTCGACGACGGACGGCGCCGGTCGCGCCTCGTCATGCGGCACGTCAAGCACGGGAAGTCGCGCGAGGACGCGCAGGCGTGGGTCGACGACGTGGACGAGCCGAACGCCCGGCGCGTGCTCGCCCGGCGCGACCAGGCCGACCTCGTCGTCCCCTCCCCCTGACCCCCAGCGCGAACCAGGCGTTTGGTGAACCTTGCGACGCTTTCCCGCCGCGAGACCGTCACCGACTCCACAGAACGCGGGCTCAGGCGTACGGGTGGGTGGGGTCAGGGCAGGGCGGAGGCGACTCGGGTGACGATCTCGCGCAGCACGTCGGGCGGGGTGGCGTAGGTCAGGCGAGCGCGGCCGTCGCCGACGCGCGACGTGCCGCCGAACGTCGGGCCGGGGGCGAGGGCGACCCGACTCTGCTCCAGCAGGCGCGCGGCCGGGTCGTCGCCGACGTCGTACGCGCGCAGGTCGAGCCACGCCGTGTAGGTGCCCGGCCCGGCGAGCAGCCGCGCCGAGGGCAGGTGCTCGTCCACGAGTGCCTCGAGCAGCTCGCGGTTCGCGCGCAGGTCGGCGCGCAGCGCGTCGAGCCAGTCGCGACCCTCGCGCAGCGCCGTCACGTGGGCCAGGGTGCCGAGGTGGCTGGGGCCGTGGCTGACGATCTCGAGCACCGCGGCCCGCTCGTCGGCGGTGGCGGCGCCGCCCACGACCACGGCAGCCTTCAGGCCCGCCAGGCTGAACGCCTTCGACGCCGACAGCACGGCGTAGGCGTCGTCGGTCCCCTCGACCGACAGGTACGGCACGAACGCGTCGGTCTCGCCCGACACCGGCGCGAGCGGGGCGTGGATCTCGTCGACCACGACCCGCACGCCGTGCTCGGCGGCCAGCCGGGCGACGGTCGACAGCTCCTCGCGGGTGTGCACGACCGCGGTGGGGTTGTGCGGGCTGCACAGCAGGTAGGCGGCGCCCGGGTGGCGGGCAAAAGCAGTGGCCAGGCCGTCGAGGTCGAGCCGTCCGTCGGCACCGAGCGGCACCTCCACCCTCGAGCGCCCGACGTGCGCGACCGCGTCGTAGAACGGCGGGTACACGGGCGGGTTGAGGATCACCGGGGCCTCCGGGGCCGCGTGCAGCCGCAGCACCTCCTCGATGCCGACCATCACGTCGGCGACGTCGAGCGTGCTGGCCGGATCGACGGTCCAGCCCCAGCGGTCGGCCGCGAACGACGCCAGCGCCTGCCCGTACGTCCCGGCCTTCGGGTAGCCGGTGTCGCCGAGCGCGACGGCCTCGGACAGCGCCTGGGCGACGGGCTCCGCGAGCGGCACGTCCATCTCGGCGACGAACGCGGGCAGCACGTCGGGCTCGTGGAGCGTCCACTTGACGCTCGTGCGGCGACGCAGGTCGGCCAGGCTCAGCTCGTGCAGCGGGTGCATACGACCCACCCTGCCACCGGCGTCGAGCATTGACACCGCAGCCGACGCCACGGGACAGTCACGTCGACCCGAGCCCCCCGGAGGTGGCGCGTGACAGAGCACCGGACGACGGCAGACCCTTCGACCTCCCGGGGGATCGCGCTCGCCTGGGTGTCGTGGGTCGCCGGCCTCCTCGCCTACCTCTGGACCGCCGCTACCGGCTTCAGCCTCGACGGGCTCACGCCGTCCGAGGAGACGAAGGTGCTCGTCGGCGTCACCGTCGCCATGGCGCTCACCACGGTGCTGCCGTTCATGGGACTGTGCCTCGCGCTCGTGCAGCGTCGCGCCCTGGCCGCCGTCGGGCTCGGCCTCGCGGTGGCGCTGGCGCTCGTGCCCGTCGTGGCCGTGGGACCGGACGCCGCACGCGACTGGCGCGACCGCACCGCGCCCGAGCCGACACCTGCGCGGCCGAACGGCGGGTGCGCCGTGCACAGCGGCGGCACCAACACCTGTCCCGGCGGCTGACGCCCGGCGTCCTACCGTGGAGGCATGGACGCGACCCTCGGCTCCCTGCTCACCGAACCCGCCGCCCAGGAGGCCGTGCGCGTCGCACCCCTCGTCGACGGCCACGACGACCTCGCGTGGGAGGCGCGGGAGGCCGCCGGGTACTCCGTCGAGGGGCTCGACGCCGACCGCGCGGCCGACGGCGTCGAGCCGACGTTCCACACCGACCTCGTCCGGCTGCGCGCCGCGGGCGTCGGCGGGCAGTTCTGGTCGGTCTACGCGCCCTGCGAGCGGCGTGGGGCCGACGCCGTCACCTACACGCTGGAGCAGGTCGACTGGGTGCACCGCCTGGTCGCCCGGTACCCGGAGCGCACGGCGCTGTGCTGGACGGGCGACGACGTCCGCGCCGCCTGGGCCTCGGGGCGGCTCGCATCGCTGCTCGGTGCCGAGGGCGGGCACAGCATCGACGGGTCTCTCGCGGTCCTGCGCCAGCTCGCGCGCCTCGGCGTGCGCTACATGACGCTCACCCACAACGAGAACACGCCGTGGGCCGACTCCGCCACCGACGTGCCGCAGCACGGCGGCCTCACCGCCTTCGGCCGCGATGTCGTGCGCGAGATGAACGCCGTCGGCATGCTCGTCGACCTCTCGCACGTCGCCGCGACGACCATGCACGACGCGCTCGACGTCAGCAGCGCGCCGGTGATCTTCAGCCACTCCTCGTGCCGCGCCGTCACCGACCACCCGCGCAACGTCCCCGACGACGTGCTGGAGCGGCTCCCCGGCAACGGCGGGGTCGTCATGGTCACCTACGTGCCGTCCTTCGTCAGCGCCGAGTTCGCGGCCTGGTTCGAGCGGCACGAGACCGACCCCGCCACGGCCGGCGAGAAGCCCGTCGTCACCGTCGAGCACGTCGCCGACCACGTCGACCACGCCCGCGAGGTGGCCGGGGTCGAGCACGTGGGGCTGGGCGGCGACTACGACGGCTTCGACCACTTCCCGGTCGGCATGGACGACGTCACCGGTCACGCCGCGCTGCTCGACGAGCTGGCTCGACGCGGCTGGTCCGCAGACGACCTGTCCCGCCTCACAGGACGCAACATCCTGAGGGTGCTCGACGCCACCTCCTGAGGTCGGGCCGGAGGCCGGTCGTCGGCGCGTGGCAGACTCGTCGTGACCCAGCACACACTGCTCTCGGGGGGACCGATGCCAGCCCGACCCAGCCACACGACCGGCAGCACCGACGTCCCGCTGCTCGAGACCACGATCGGTGCCGACCTCGCCGCCACCGTCGCGCGCGTGCCCGACGGCGAGGCGCTCGTGGAGTGCGCCACCGGACGGCGCTGGACCTACCGAGAGCTGTGGGACGACGTCACCGCGGTGGCGCGCGGGCTCGCGTCGCTGGGGCTGCAGAAGGGCGACCGGGTCGGCATCTGGGCGCCGAACTGCGCCGAGTGGACGCTCGTCCAGTACGCGACGGCGCGCCTCGGCGTCGTGCTGGTCAACGTCAACCCCGCGTACCGCGCCCACGAGCTCGGCTACGTCGTCGGCCAGTCGGGCATGCGCGCGATCGTCGCCGTGCCCGAGCTCAAGGGCGCCTCGTTCGCCGACATGATCGAGCAGGTCCGCCCCGACCACCCGCACCTCAGGGACGTGCTGTTGATCGGAACCCCCTCCTGGGAGGCCATGACCGACGCCGGCCGCGCGAGCGACCTCGACGTCGACGCCGTGGAGGCCACCCTCGACCCCGGCGACCCGATCAACATCCAGTACACGTCGGGCACCACCGGCTTCCCCAAGGGCGCCACCCTCTCGCACCGCAACATCCTCAACAACGGCTTCGCCGTCGGCGAGCTCCTGCACTACACGGCCGACGACCGGATCGCGATCCCCGTGCCCTTCTACCACTGCTTCGGCATGGTCATGGGCAACCTCGCAGCCACGTCGCACGGCGCGACGATGGTCGTCCCCGCGCCCATGTTCGACCCCGCCGCCACTCTGCGCGCTGCGGCGCAGGAGCGTTGCACGTCGCTGTACGGCGTGCCCACCATGTTCATCGCGATGCTGTCCGACCCGTCGTTCGACGAGCACGACCTGTCCGCGCTGCGCACCGGGATCATGGCCGGCTCCCCGTGCCCGGTCGAGGTGATGAAGCAGGTCATCGAGCGGATGGGCGCCGAGGAGGTGTCGATCTGCTACGGCATGACCGAGACGTCGCCCGTCTCGACCCAGACCCGCACCGACGACTCGGTCGAGCGTCGCGTCAGCACCGTCGGACGTGTGCACCCCAACCTCGAGGTCAAGGTCGTCGACCCGCTCACCGGCGACGTCGTCCCCCGCGGCACGGCCGGCGAGTTGTGCACCCGCGGGTACTCGGTGATGCTCGGCTACTGGGAGGAGCCGGCCAAGACCGCCGAGGCGATCGACGCCGACGCGTGGATGCACACCGGCGACCTCGCCGTCATGGACGACGACGGGTACGTCAGCGTCACGGGTCGCATCAAGGACGTCGTCATCCGCGGCGGCGAGAACATCTACCCGCGCGAGGTCGAGGAGTTCCTGCTCACCCATCCCGACGTGCTCGACGTGCAGGTCGTCGGCGTGCCCGACGCGCGCTACGGCGAGGAGCTCATGGCGTGGGTCCGCCTGCGCGAGGGCATCGGCACGCTGACGGTCGAGGCGGTGCGGGAGTTCTGCGACGGACGGCTCGCCCATTACAAGGTGCCGCGGTACGTGCACGTGGTCGAGGAGTTCCCGATGACGGTCACCGGCAAGGTCCGCAAGGTCGAGATGCGCGAGGAGTCCCGGACCCTGCTCGGCCTCTGACCTCCGTCGGCGTGGGCGGCCCGTCGCGGGTCGCGGGTCAGGCGGGCGGCGCCGGACGCACCCACCGGTCGACGTCGATGCCGTACACCCAGCGACGCCCGGGCCACTCGGTGAGCGTCCACAGCTGACCCCGCTGGGGCCACCACGTGATGTCCTCCGGACCGGTCGGCAGCACGCCGCGGTGCCGGTGGAGCGCACCAGGACGTCCGACCCACAGGTCCCCCGCGACGTCCTCCCCGGCGCTCGCGGTGATCACCCACGTGCCGTCGACGAGCACGGCTCCCTGCATCCGCGGGGCGACACCGTCGTGGGCCTCCACCGGCTCCGCCGGGCCCGCCTCGACGCCACGCAGCAGCTGCGTCGCCCGGTCCAGCTCGTAGCGCAGCAGACGGTGGGTGGCGCCCTTGCGGCCGTACTCACCGGCCACCAGGTGGTCGACATCGCCCGCGCGGTCGAGCGAGAGGAAGGAGTAGGTCATCGGTCGCGCGTCGCCCGTGGTCGACGCGTCGTAGGTCGTCAGCTGCGGCAGGACGTAGCGGTAGCCGCGCGTGCGCCAGCGGTTGCGCACGCGCACGACGTCGTCGACGCGGAACACGCGGATGCCGCGTGAGCTGCCGGCGACGAACAGGTGGTCGCCGTACCAGACGATCCCGCCCGCATGCACCCGCACGGGCCGCAGCCGGTGCAGCCCGAACCGGCGCCGCGGCTCCACGAGCAGCACGTGCCGGTAGCGAGGGTCCGCGGGGTCGGTGAGGTCGACGACGGACACCCGCGACCCGAGGAGCAGCCAGCCGAGCGCCCCGTGGGCGTACCAGCTCGCGAGGAGCACCAGACGGCCCGCGTAGGTGCCCGACTGCGGGTCAGGTCCGTACGCGTCGGCCGACGTCGTCACGCCCTGCGGCCACCACCGGTCGGTGCTCGCGTCGCGCTCCTCCCACGTGAAGCCCTCCGCCACGGCCTCGCCCGGCACCTGCGCCGGCGTCGCCCGCCGGTCGAGGTCGGCGAGCACGCCGCGCAGCCCGACCCGGCGGAACCGGCCGAAGAACCGTTCGCTCAGCCGACGGTCCGAGGGGAGCCCGTGCTCCAGCACCACGCCGCGCAGTACGTGGTCGTCGCCGTCGGCGTGTGGCGCGACGCGCTCGGCGTGTGGAACGTCGTCCTCGCGGCGGCGCTGCTCGTCATCGCCCTGGTCGGTGCCCGCCGTCGCGGCCTCGACCCGTGGCGACCGCTGCCCGTCGTCACGGCGCTCGCCCTCGTCTCGTCGCTCGGCCTGTGGACCTACCAGGTGGTCGACGCGCAGCGGGTCGGCGCCGACGTCGGCGTCTTCGCACCCACCCTGCCGTTCCAGAGGGGCGTGGTGCAGCCCGACCGGACGGTGACCGTCGGGCAGGTCGACGGAGTCGCGCTGTCGGCCGACCTCTACCTGCCGCAGGGCGCCTCGGCCGACCGTCGCGTGCCCGTCGTCGTGAACGTGCACGGCGGCGGCTTCACGAGCGGCAGCCCCCGTCCCACCGCCTACTTCCCGCCGCTGCTCGACCGCGGCTACGCCGTCCTCGACGTGAGCTACCGGCTCGCGACGCGCGACCGCCAGACGTGGGACCTCGCCGTGGCCGACGTCGGCTGCGCGCTGACCTGGGTCACCCGTCGGGGCCCGCGGGTCGGGCTCGACCCCGACCGCGTAGGGACGATGGGCGACTCCGCCGGAGGTCAGCTCGCGATCAACGCGGCGAACCTGGGCCGCAGCCTCGACCCGTCGTGCGGGTCGCGCGACGACCTGCCGCGCGTGTCCGCAGTGGTGGGGCTGTACCCCGCGGTCGACGGGTCGGCCGCCTACGAGGAGTCGGCGCTGGGACGCGGCTACGGCGACCTGTACGTCGGCGGCTCGCCACGTGAGTTTCCCGAGCGGTACGCGTTCACCGACTCCGCCGAGCACGTCGAGGAGCCCCTGCGGCAGTGCCGGTCCGTGGTCGGCGCGTGCGACGGTGCGCCCGTCCTCGTCGTCCAGGGCGGGGCCGACCACCTGATCCTTCCCGACCCGGTGCGTCGGTTCGCCGACGCGTCGCGCCGGGCCGGCATCACGACGCGCTACGTCGAGCTGCCCGGCCAGGAGCACACGCTCGGTCGAGGCCTGGGGACGGTGTCGTTCGGCACGCTCGTGGCGCGCGACCTCGTGCTGCAGTGGTTCGAGGAGCACCTGCCCGCGTCGACGCCCGACTAGCGGGCTCCTAGGACGCGGCGCCGGTGCGCAGGCGCACCTCGCGCTCCATGCGCTTCTCGTGCCGCTCGCGACCCCTGACCGCCTCGACGTCCCGGTCGCGCGGCGGGGCGCTCGTCACGAGGTCGTCGAGCATGCGCCGGGTGGCCGCCGCGATCTCGTCGACCGCCCGCTCGAACGCCTCGGTGTTGGCGCGCGAGGGTCGGGTCGAGCCGCTCGTCTTGCGCACGAACTGCAGCGCGGCCTCACGCACCTCGTCGTCGGTGGTGGGCGGCTCGAAGTTGTGGAGCCTGCGGATGTTCCGGCACATCCTCCGACCGTACGCCCGACGACGTCGACGCGGTAGACGTTCGGCGCGGCGGCTCGGCGAGCGCTCGGGGACGCTGCGTCAGGGTCGGCGCTGCGGGTCGGAGATGCTCAGCATCGTCTCGCTGAACAGGTCGATGTCGTCGTTGCGGGTGCGCCCCGTGCCGGCCCCGCGCAGCATGCTCATGAGCTCGCCGACCGCGCGGTCGACACGGGTCGTCAGTGCCCCCTCGCCGTCGGCGCTCCAGTCGTGCGGCGACGCGAACACGCCGGTGGGCACCGGCACGGCCTGCAGGTAGGCCATCAGCGGACGCATCGCGTACTCGACGGCCAGCGAGTGCCGGGCCGTGCCGCCGGTGGCGCCGAGCAGCACCGGCTTGCCGACGAGCGCGTCGGGCTCGAGCACGTCGACGAAGGACTTGAAGAGTCCGCTGTAGGACGCCTGGAAGACAGGGGTGACGAACCCGACCGCATCGGCCGCGCCGAGCTGGTCGACCACGTGCTGCAGCCGCGGCGACGCGAAGCCGCTGAGCGTGGCGTCGACGACGTCGTGCGCGAGGGGTCGCAGCTCGACGACCTCGATCGACGCGGTGGTGTCC
>LUMW01001334.1_pt1 | contig 18898 bp, 23 predicted proteins | sample 729761 | NCBI WGS metagenome assembly LUMW01 (sample SAMN03860302, study PRJNA289734) | marine metagenome | biome: seawater column; feature: ocean; material: water; isolation source: Red Sea water column Station 192 - depth 500m | place: Saudi Arabia: Red Sea | collected 2011-10-15 | depth 500 m
AGTACGATGATCACTTCTTCGTGGCGGTCGTGGACGTGTTCACGCACGGAACACTCGGGGGCTACCTCCTGTATACCGACATCGAATCCCGGGCCGTTGCTGTTCACGGCTTGTGCTATCGCAAGTTCCACAAACCCGTTGGCCGGAACGGGTTGCCAGTAGCTTTCACCTTCGCCGGGCTGTACGGCGCGACTCTTTTTTTGGGTCATTGTGGCAGAGGTCATAATTAGGTGCGCCTCCAGCGCAGCACTTAGGAGCCTTTGAAGTCCGGTTTTCGTTTGGCGTGGAAGGATTCGACACCTTCCCTGAAATCATCGGAAGAGCGTAGCCGCCCGTATGCATTGCCTTCGATCTCAATACCAGTTTCTAGGGTGGTGTTTTGAGCGGCATTCAAAACTCGTTTGATTGTCCGCTGGGACAACGGAGAGAATGTGCGGAGTTCATCCACGAGCTCATCTACAGTTGTTTCCAGCTGGCTGTCTTCGACACAGTCGAGAACCATGCCCCAGTCTTTGGCTTCGCTGCCACTGACGCGGCGGGAGCGAAACGTCATGTCCTTAGTACGCTGAATTCCGATCATGTGCAGCAGCCGGATCGATCCACCAGACCCGGGTATCTGCGCGATTCGCTGTTCGGGCAGTGCAAACAGTGTCGTCTCGCTGCACAGGCGAAAGTCGCAGGCCAGGCACAGTTCAAAACCGACTCCAAAGCAATAACCCCGGATAGCTGCGACAACCGGTTTAGTGCAGCGTGCCGGTGCTGCAATATTGTTCGCGAGGTCCGATACCGCTTCAGGCGTGGATTCCAGGAAGCCCTGGATGTTGCCACCCGACGAAAAGTGTTCGCCTTCGGCACGGAGTACGATGACACGAATACGCTCATCGCGGTCCAGCGCTTCGAAAGTCTGTCGCAGTTGTTCGCGTTGCGGCATGGTGACAACGTTCAACGGTGGGCGCAGAAGGACGATGTCGGCGCGCTCGCGGGAGGCATCGAGTGCAATCCTGAAGCCATCCGGGTTATCGGGCAGAGTCGTGGAAAGCGTTTGTTCGCCTTTGGGCATAATCTCTAATTCTCTGGTGCGCTGTCTCGGCTAAGTTGTCTATGATACTGCGTCGAGGGTTTATCAGGTGAGTGCATGCATTGACGAAAAACTGGCACAATATCAAGTTGCCGTAATGAAGCAGACCAGGCAAGCTGTGCTGCATGTATTTTGAAAGGTAATCGGCCTGAGGAGGACAGAGTATGGCCAAGGGGTACTGGATTGCACGAGTCGATGTTTCTGACATGGAAGCCTATCAGCAGTATGTTCAAGCTAACGCTGCGCCATTTGCAGAGTTCAATGCACGTTTTCTCGTGCGTGGTGGGGATCATGAAGTGCCTGAAGGGACAGCACGTTCACGAAATGTCGTCATCGAATTCGACAGCTACCAGGCAGCGCTTGATTGCTATCACTCACCCGGATACCAGTCCGCAAAAGCCCTGCGAGTCGATGCTTCGGTGGGAGATTTGGTGATTATCCAAGGTTACGATGGGAACCCGTCGGGTGACTGAAGGCCGTATCTCAAGATCAATCAGGATTGAGGTCACCGGTACCGGATAGCTAGACCCGTCTGTATGCCGTGGGTCACGAATTTCCACAGACAGGTGATAATGATGGAGTGTCGAAACGTAGCAGTTGTTGGCGCAGGTACCATGGGGCGAGGAATTGCTCACGTTGCCGCACTGGCCGGATACCAGACCTGGCTGGCCGATGTGGATCAAAGCACGCTTCAGAAAAGTCTTACTGAAGTCGAACACGATCTTGCAGTTGCTGTAGCGCGGGAAAAGATCTCCGAGGTACAACGATCAGCAGCGTTATCGCGGCTTGAGCTGGTGACCGATCTGGATTCTGTTGTTTCGACGTGTGATCTCGTCATTGAGGCTGTGCCGGAGCGTATGGCACTCAAACAAGAAATCTTTAGCCGCATCAGTCATCTGGTAGAGGACCACAGCATCCTGGCGACCAACACATCGTCTCTCAGTGTTTCTGAGATTGCCAGCAGCAGTCGCTTGCCAGAACGAGTTGTCGGTATGCACTTCTTCAATCCGCCGCACAAAGTCAGGTTGCTGGAGATCATCCGTGCTGACCAGACATCAGAACAGGTGATCGAAGCCGTCAGGCAGATTGGTGTGCGCATGAATCGTGAACTGGTAGTCGTGAACGATTCTCCCGGCTTTGCAAGTTCTCGCCTGGGCATCGCACTGGGTATGGAGGCGATCCGGATGGTCGAGCAGGGTGTCGCCGCGCCCGAGGATATAGACGCGGCGATGGTTCACGGATACCGTCACCCGATTGGCCCATTACGACTGGGCGACCTCGTTGGACTCGATGTTCGGTTGGCTGTGGGTGACTATCTTTGTCGTGAACTGGGTGAAGAACAGTTCAGGCCACCGGCACTTCTAAGGCAGATGGTCGCAGTCGGAAAACTCGGCCGGAAAAGCGGCGAAGGGTTTTATATCTGGACTGACCAGGCTTGACAGCGGATATCGGTACCGACGGTCAGAGAGGCTTCTAGTTAAAAGATTTTCTGTAGTGAAAGGGCCGCCGTAAGGTTGGAAACGGTCAGTTCTCCTTTGGTCATCAGCACCATCGCCGAGCCTGGTTCTTCGAGTATCTGTTCGAAAGTCGCCTCTGAGCAGGTGATCGTACAGTCCGGATTGTCGTGCTGTCCGGCCAAAACTGAGCCTGCGCCAACGGTCAGATCAACATGCCACGATCCCACGCCGTTAATATCAAACTGAAAAATTTGGTCGACCTTTCCCGCAAGGTCCGGATGGGCAGAGAGTTTCTGCGGTAGGTAGTCGGCAAAAAAAGAAGTCGTCTTAGACATTGGATCAAATCCGCGGTTGGTTCAGCGAGAGTCGAGTGAGTGCGGGAAATATAGATTAAAAGAAAAAGTTTTCATACTAGTTCCCAGTCGCCTTGAACTGTTTTACATATTCGGTGTTCGAGTGTGGCTCGTGTGCATAATGGTATGATTAAGCCGTTGGTTAGCTGGAAACTATGTCAGGGTTATGAACGATCTCACACAGCGATTGCAAGCCTGTTATGCCAGTGCGGTTCATGATGTGCTGCGCCAGATGGGTCATGACAACCGTGTACTGCCTTCAAATCTGATTGCGCTTGATCCCACCCAGCGGCTGGCCGGGGAGATCTACACTATTTCGGGACACATCGATCGGACGTTAAGCCGGCACCAGAGTCTGCTGGCCTGGGCCCAGGTGTTGTCCCGCGTTCCAGGCGGGAAGGTGTTGGTCTGCCAACCGAATACTAAGGACATTGCTCTGATGGGGGAACTGTCCGCGCGGGCTTTAATGGTCAAGAACACCTTGGGCTATGTTGTGGATGGCCGATGCCGAGACACGGATTTCATTCTCGAAATGGGTTTTCCGGTCTTCTGTGATCTCAACACGCCAGCCGATATTGTAGAGCGCTGGACCTATGATCGCCTGGGCGAACCGATAACCATTGGCACAGTGACCATCGTCAGTGGTGATTATCTGATAGCTGACCGGGATGGGATCGTCGTCATACCCGCATCGGTCTGTGAGGAAGCGGTCAATCAGACCGAACAGGTAATGTCGACGGAAAGCGACATGCGTGACGCCATTCTGGACGGGATGGATCCTGAACAAGCCTACCTGAAGTACCGAAAATTTTAGCATTTCCTGTTGCTAACGGGCCACTGCCTGCTGCCAGAGAATCGTCACAATATGACACAGAACTTTTCATAAAGTACATAATTCTGTAACATATAATGTTACACAGTCTCCCGGAGACTATGCATGAGTAATACCCCAGAGTGGTCTGAATCTGCCGCTGAGGCCCATAGCGCAGATCTCGAACAGGGGTTTCTGGCCAAAATCGAGTCTGAAACCAAGATCGAGCCTAAGGACTGGATGCCAGATGCTTATCGTAAGACGCTGATCCGACAGATCGCACAGCACGCAAATTCAGAGGTTGTCGGTATGCAGCCCGAAGGTAACTGGATCACACGTGCACCCACACTGCATCGCAAGATCGGATTGTTGGCCAAGGTGCAGGATGAGTGTGGTCATGGTTTGTACCTTTACAGTGCAGCTGAAACATTGGGAACTTCCCGGGAAGAACTGGTGACGGCGCTGCATGAAGGCCGCATGAAATACTCGAGCATTTTCAACTATCCCACACTGACCTGGGCGGATATCGGGGCGATCGGCTGGTTGGTTGACGGTGCTGCCATCGTCAACCAGATCAGTCTGTGTCGGACTTCCTATGGGCCTTATGCCCGGGCAATGGTCCGGATCTGTAAGGAGGAGAGTTTCCACCAGCGCCAGGGATACGGCATCATGGTTACGCTTGCCGAAGGCACTGCTGATCAGAGAGCGATGGCGCAGGATGCATTGAATCGCTGGTGGTGGCCTTCACTGATGATGTTCGGACCGCACGACAGCGATTCCGTGCATACCCAGTCCTCCACTACCTGGAAGATCAAGCGTCAGAGCAATGATGAACTGCGCCAGCGCTTTGTTGATATTACGGTGCCGCAAGCAGACTACCTGGGTCTGAAGCTGCCCGATCCTGACCTTCGATGGAATGCCGAACGCAGCCACTATGATTTTGGTGAGATCGACTGGGATGAATTCTGGCGGGTGGTCAAAGGGGGTGGACCCTGTCATCTGCAGCGCATGGCAACACGCAAAGCAGCCCATGAAAACGGCAGCTGGGTTCGTGAGGCTGCGGTTGCTTATGCACACAAACACAGTAGTGATCAGCAAGCAGCGTAAACCTGCCAACCGCCCATCGATACGAAAAGAGGATCATCATGACCAACGCACCGGACCAGTGGCCCCTGTGGGAAGTCTTTGTTCGAACCAAGCGCGGCCTCAATCATCAGCACACTGGCAGCCTGTACGCTGCCGATGCCAAGATGGCTGTTGAAAATGCCCGTCATCTCTACACCCGGCGGCAGGAGGGGGTCAGGAAGGTCCGTTTTTCGAGCCGGCGGAAGACAAGGTTTATCGTCATCCAACGTTCTATCCTGTGCCCGATGGTGTGGAAAATCTGTGACTAAAAAATTAGACATCAACCAGTGCCGGTTCGAGTTGCTAACACGTCTGGGAGACAATGCTCTGATCATGGGCCACCGTTTGTCTGAATGGTCAGGAGATGCGCCGACCCTGGAAGAGGACATGGCACTGTCGAATATCGCACTGGACCTGATTGGACAGGCACGGCTGTGGTTGATCGCCGCGGCACAGACAGAGGGTGCCGGGCGTACTGAGGACGACCTGGCCTACCACCGTGATGTTCGAGACTGGCGAAACCTGCACCTGGTGGAACTGCCAAACGGCGACTTTGGCAGGACGATGTTACGCCAGTACTTTTTTGACGCCTATCATCTTCTGTTGTTGGAAGGTTTGAGCGAAGGCAGTGATCGGGAAATATCCGAGATCGCAGCCAAGTCACTCAAAGAAGTGCGCTACCACCTGCGACACAGCAGCGGTTGGGTGGTGCGCTTAGGCGACGGTACGCAAGAGAGTCACAGGCGCATGGTTAACGCCCTGGATATCTGCACACCGTGTGTGCCGGAACTTTTCGAGGTGGATGAGGTTTACCGTACGTTAGAAGCACAGGGTTTTGTCCCGGCAATGAATGATCTCCAGGTGCAATGGGAGCGTCAGGTGTGGGCTGTTTTGTCTGAAGCCACGTTGTGCATGCCCGAGATCACCAATCCAATGAGCGGCGGGTGGACTGGCCTGCACAGCGAGCATCTGGGCTATCTGCTTGCCGAGATGCAGTTTCTGCAGAGGGCATACCCAGGGGCCACGTGGTGAGTGCAGTTGTTGAAAACACCCGGCTGCGGGTACTTGAGGTGCTGGATAGCGTTTGTGATCCCGAGATTCCGACGGTCAGTATTCGCGATCTGGGGATCGTTCGGGCTGTTGAAGTATCTGACGAAAGCGGCACCATCCAAGTGCAGGTGATGATTACGCCGACCTATTCAGGCTGCCCGGCAATGCAGGTGATCGAACAGGATATCCATGAGGCGCTCGGGCGGGCTGGTATTGACCACGTCGCTGTTGAGCAGGTGTTGTATCCGCCCTGGACAACAGACTGGATCACCGATCAAGGACGCAGGCATCTGCTTGCAACGGGGATTACGCCGCCGGCGTGTCGTGGTTGTGAGGAAGGTCCGACGCAGACTGGTATCAGTTGTCCTCGATGTGGTTCCGACCAAACAAGTGTGTTGTCCGGTTTCGGTGCAACAGCGTGCAAGGCTTTGTGGCGCTGTGACCACTGCCTCGAGCCGTTTGACTACTTTAAACCGCATTAGCCAGCGTGCGCTTTCACGCTCTATCGGTGGCTGAAGTACGGTCGGAAACAAGCGACACGGTGTCTGTTGCGTTCGAAGTGCCGGATCAGCTGCGTAGCCAATACCTTAGCGGTGCCGAGATTCGCCGGTCGTATTCGATCTGCAGTAGCGTAGACGAGGGTGAACTACGTATCGCGGTGAAGGCAATTCCGCGGGGTGTTTTTTCTGGGTTTGTGCATAACCGGCTTGCTGCCGGAGAGAAGATTGAGGTGGGATCCCCGATCGGCCATTTCAATGTGCCGCTGGACCCCAGTCATCGTAAACGTTATGCCGCCTTTGCAGCGGGCAGCGGTATCACGCCCTTGATGTCCATCATCAAGACTACACTTGAGCGCGAACCCCGAAGCAGGTTCACGCTGGTGTACGGAAATCGAGAAACCGGGAGCATCATATTCAGGGAGGCACTGGAACGGCTTAAAAACACCTACATGAACCGGCTGTCGGTGGTTCATACGTTGTCGCAGGAGAGTCGGAATTTGCCGCTGCTTGATGGCCGCATCGACCGGGTCAAGGCAGACGCTCTGCTCGAGAGCCTGGTGCCGGCGGATCAGCATGATGAATTTTTCCTATGCGGCCCCAAAGGTATGATCGATGCGGTAAGGGAAGCGCTGCTCGAGAAAAATGTTCCATCGTCGCGCATTCATTACGAGCTTTTTACGCCCCCGGATCAGCACATCGACAACCAGCCTGAGCGCATGCCGATTCAGGCTCAGGGGAGTCGTTGTTCAGTTGTGGTGTCACTCGATTCCAAATCCACGACTTTTGAAATGAGTCGTGACGGGGATACGCTGCTGGAAGCAGTAAGACGTGTCCGGCCGGAGGTCCCCTACGCCTGTGAAGGTGGGGTATGTGCGACCTGCCGGGCGAAACTCGTCGAGGGGCGCGTTAATATGCAGCTGAACTTTGCGCTTGAAGAGTCGGACCTTTCATCTGGTTATGTGCTGACCTGTCAATCGGTGCCACTGACTGATCGCGTTGTGATTGATTATGATGACCTTTAGCTGTCGCTGAATCGCTGGCGGTAGTCTTTATCGGGTGACTTCAGGAGATTTAGCTCATCGCCACATACTGACAGCGTCCAGCGGTCAGCCGCTTCCTGCAGTGCACGGTAGATCGCAGCACAGCGCTTTCTGGCCCGGGTACCGGGCCAGTGGCCCGGTAGAAGGTCTTCAGGCAGGTCCGGATCGTGCAGCAGAATCCGGCGATAGTCATGAATCAGCAGGGTACGGGCTGTAAAGGCTGATTCGGGATCAAATAATTTCTTGCGGCGGGTCGACCGCCAGAGTTTCTCGAACCGCCGGTTGAAAAGATCATATTCACCGGCGATGTGTTCCAGATCGAAGCACCGATCCAACAGCGATTGCGGCGGCTCGTGGTCGTTGACCGTGTGTCCGCAGAACACTTTGGCTTTGTCCGCAAGGCCCCGTTCTGCCAATGCCCGGCACACCGGTGGAAGGTCTGCTGTGGGATGGATCAGCGTATCTGCGGTAAGCGTTCCAAATCCCTGCCACTTGAGCTCTTTTTTGAGGCCGGTACGCGCTGCTCGGCTGATCGTTTTTTGAGGAATGATCACCAGACGCCACTGACCATCCCAGCGGCTGCTGCCCGCAGCGTAAATACGGTGTTCGGCACTGACGTTCGGACCAGTCGTTCATTTACACCCAGCGGTCGGGCCAGTGCGATCAGGTGGCTCAGCCAGATCTCCCCGCCTCTGGGTTCGAGCGTGTCACCGAAGATCGTGATCAGCAGTGATTTTGCCCGAATTGGTCGCCTTGCCCTGAAAGTTGACAGCAGCTGGCGTACTGTCGTCTCGAATCGAACAGGTGTGGAGCGGTCAGCGATTGTCGATCACCCTTTGCGCCTTACCTTGCGATCGGGGTATACCGCCCTCATCGTGCAGCACCACGTCGGCAGATACCCCGATGAAGGTCTTAACCCGGTGAGTCAGAGATGAAGCGACATCGTTAGGGTTGTTGGACGCGGCATTTATGGGATCCAATTCAACGTTGATGGTGAGCTTGTCAAGACTACCGGCCCTGGACAGTTCGATCTGATAGTGAGGACTCAGGGCTTCTATGGCCAGAACCTGTTCCTCGATCTGTGAGGGAAATACGTTGACCCCGCGAACGATCATCATGTCGTCACTGCGGCCGGTAACCTTGGCCATGCGCCGCATGGTTCGGGCGGAACCGGGCATCAGGCAGGTCAGATCACGGGTCCGATAACGAATCACGGGCGAGGCTTCCTTGGTCAGAGAGGTCAGCACCAGTTCGCCCCGCTCTCCCTCTTTCAGTCGTTCACCGGTTTCGGGGTCGATGACTTCCGGGTAGAAATGATCTTCCCAGATCGTCAGGCCATCCTTGGTTTCAATACATTCCTGGGCAACGCCGGGACCAATGACTTCAGACAGTCCATAGATGTCGACTGCTTCGAGCCCCATTCGTGATTCGATGTTGTCACGCATCGACTCGGTCCAGGGTTCAGCACCGAAGATGCCGACCTGCAGTGAGGTTTTTCGGGGATCGAGGCCGGCGAGTTCAAACGCATCCGCAATGTTCAGGCAGTAGGTCGGTGTCACCATAATGATCGATGGCCGAAAATCATTGATCAGCTGGACCTGCTTTTCTGTCTGACCGCCCGACATCGGAATCACGGCAGCGCCCAGTTTCTCGGCACCGTAGTGTGCCCCGAGAAACTGACATGAATCAGGTCATCAGCCCGGCCGCCGGCTGCGCGGATCGACCGTGCCATGACCGTTGACCAGACGTCGATATCGTTTTGGGTGTAGCCGACAACTGTCGGTTTTCCGGTGGTTCCGCTCGAGGCATGAACACGCACCACGTCTGTCATGGGAGTTGCAAATGCTTCAAACGGATAGAACTTGCGGAGATCGGCCTTGTCGGTAAACGGAAATTGACTCAGGTCTTCGAGCTCAGTCAGATCGTTCGGGTGTATACCGGCAGCGTCAAATTTTTCAGCGTATAACGCAGAATGGCGATAGGCATGGTTTAGTGACCATTTCAATCTCGAAAGCTGCAACGCCTGTAATTCGTCAACGCTCGCGGTTTCGATTGGGTCGAGGTCAGTCGGTTGGGGTTGTTTAACTGTCATGTCATTGTGTCAGCGGTGGTTTCAGCAACCAAAACACCTCCAATGGCCCGAGATTTACCACGAAAAAGAGCGACTAGACCACCATCGTTACAAGTGACGCGCACGTCGTAGACGCCGTTCTTGCCTTGAAGGTATTGCTCGACTGCTTCGGCGATAAGTATTTCACCTGCTCTGACGGCGACAAGAAATTCGATCTGACAACTGACGGCCACACTGACATGGTTTCTCGTATTGCAGGCGTGTGCAAACGCACTGTCCGCCAACGTAAAAATCATGCCGCCGTGACAGTTTCCGTGGCCATTGAGCATTTTCTCGCGAACCTGCATGCTAAGGCGTGCATAACCGGGGCGACTTTCATCGACAGTCATGCCGAGCATCTGTGAGCAACGATCGTCACGGTGCATGTGTTCGCTACAGGCTTTGGCAAGCGCCAGTTCAGCTGTTTTGATGTTCAAGACAGGTTTCTCACGGTTCAAGTGGCGGAAAACGGGATACAAAACGACTGACGACTAGGAAAATATCGTATCACATTAGATTCGGTCGGGTTTACTCGATAGGTTCCAGGCGTAACAGTTGACCATTGGGAGCATCGGTCAGCAGATAAATCAGCTCATCCGGTCCCAAACGTACATCGCGAATTCTGCCGAAATCGCCATTCAATAGACGCTCTTCGTGGATAACTTGACTGGCATTAATTTCGAGTCGCACCAGTTCACCGAACTTGAGCGAACCGATAAACAGATTTCCCTGCCATTGGGGAAAGCGGCTGCCGCTGTAAAACGCCATACCCGACGGTGCAATCGACGGTACCCAGTAATGCACTGGCTGTGCCATGCCGATTTTATGAGTACCTTCGCCAACCGCTTTCCGTGACCAATATTCTTTGCCGTAACTGATCACCGGCCAGCCGTAGTTGGTACCTGCGATGACCTGGTTCAGTTCATCACCGCCTCTGGGTCCATGTTCATGCATCCATAGAGCACCAGTTTGGGGCTGCCAGGCAAGCCCTTGCGGATTGCGGTTGCCGTAGGTGAAGATTTCGGGCTGTGCATCTTCTTGGTGCACGAAAGGATTGTCAGCCAACGCGTCACCGCTCAGGTCGATACGGATGACCGAACCGGGATGGCTGGATAACGCCTGAGCCAGCGCTCGGATGCCGCGGTCACCCAGGGTTGCGTATAGGTTTCCATTTACGTCAAACACCAGGCGACAGCCAAAGTGTTTGCCGCCTCTCAAACTGGGTTCTGCCGCGAAAATCACCCGAGAATTGACGAGTCGGTCACCCACGAGTTCGCTGCAGTTTATTGCAGTACCGCTGCCATCAGAGTCACGACGGCTATAGGCCAGACACAGCAGCCTATTCGTTGCGAAATTAGGATGAAGAACCACGTCAAGTAACCCACCTTGACCAGTTGATGCCACGACCGGTACACCTGCTATTGGCTCCTCGAGAAGACGCCCATGACGCACAACGCGCAATCTGCCTGGTCGCTCAGTGATCAGCAGGTCGCCATCGGGCAGAAATACCAGCGACCAGGGATGAACGAGGCCGGAAACTAACGGAACCACACGAAACCGGACTTTTTCCGATTCATAGCTCGATGTGGCGAGGACGTTGACGCTGGTCAGAGCAACAACCAACAGTCCCAGCAACAAGCGGTACTTGAGCCGTTTAGTCAGCCACAGGTACATCGCTAATCAGGTCAGGGCTTTCCGGCAACAGAGCACCGCCGTCGACGACAATGGTTTGCCCTGTAACGTAGCGGGCTTCGTCACTGGCGAGATAAACCATCGCCCACGCAATGTCATCGGGATCTCCCAGCCGGCCCAGCGGTATATATTGCTCGATCCGGCTTCGTTGTTCAGGATCAGCCAGAAACCCATCGGGCTTTTGGATATAACCCGGTTCCACCGCATTGACCGTAATGCTGTCAGCAGCCAGTTCCAGTGCTGCGCCACGTACGAACGCATTGACGCCGGCTTTGGCTGCACCGTAGTGAACGGCGCCAGGCATGGCCACTTTAGGCCCGGTTACTGAGGAGGTGGCCAGAAAACGACCGTGTTCAGACTTGCGGAGCCACGGCAGGGCCGCCTTAAGCAATCGAAAACAGGCCTTGAGATTGATTGACAAAGTCAGTTCCAGGTCTTCTTCGGAAAGTGTTTCCAGACGGGACCAGGGACAAGCGCCGGCATTGTGCACCACAATATCGAGCCCCCCGAGTTGATCTACAGCAGCAGTGACTGCCTCGGCAGCGCCGGTAGGCGTTTCAAGGTCGAGCGGCAGTGCCCAGGCCGACAGGCCTTGCTGCGTGACGTCCTCCACGACCGTTTGGGCTTGACTGAGTGTCCGGTTGGCTGCAACAACACGGGCGCCCGCCTGCGCAAACCGTCGCACAATCGCCGGTCCAATTGCTCGGCCCACACCGGTGATGAGGACTTTGCGACCTGCTAGTCGTTGCTCTGACATCCTGAATAGCCTCGATTGGAAATCTGATTGTTCGAGCGGTTATGCGCATGCTTCACGTGCACTCTACCTTGGCACCCGTTGGCATTCCACTTGGCCGTGATGTTTGTTGATAATGCGTGCCTCGCAGGCGGCGGAGTGGTCAGAGATTTTGAAGACCGACGTGCAGGGCCAGTCAGTATTGGTTAACCTATGGTCACTTGCCTGGGTGGCAGTAAATCTGTGTTGATGCCTGCCCAGGAACTGTTCCACCGATCCAAAGGAGAACCGGACCATGGCTGCCGAACCTGTGACCCTATCTGAAACCCTCATTCCGAGCGGTGTCGAACCGGATCTTGATCATATCAGGGCCCGCAATGCCCGCAGTGTGTGGCACCCGATGGCCCACCCGGGGGTTCATCAGGCGAACCCGCCGCGAATAATCACTGGGGCTGAAGGGGTCTACATCGAAGATGACGAAGGCCACCGAGTAATCGATGCGGTCGGCGGCATCTGGAATGTGAACCTGGGTTATTCGTGTACACCGATCAAACAGGCCATCGCCCAGCAACTGGACGTGTTGCCTTTTTATTCGGCGTTTAAGGGAACGACCAGCACTCGGTTGATCGAGTTGGCAGACCGGTTGGTCGGTGTGCTTGAGCCAGAAGGCATGCGCCGCGCGTTTTTTACCTCGGGAGGCAGCGACAGCGTCGAAACCGCACTGCGGTTAACGCGCCAGTTCTGGAAGCTGGCAGGACAGCCGGGTAAGGTGAAATTTTTCTCCTTCAAAAAGGGCTATCACGGAACGCATTTCGGTGGTGCCTCAGTCAACGGCAATGACCGTTTCCGCAAGAGTTATGAGCCACTGTTGCCGGGTTGTATCCAATTACCTTTCCCGTCGCTTTACAACAATCCATTTGGAATTGATGACATTGATGAGCTGACCGACGTCTGTCTCAGGCAGATTGAACAGGAGATCAACTATCAAGGTGCAGACAGTATTGCAGCTTTTATCGCAGAACCGGTGCTCGGTGCGGGTGGTATCCAGGTGCCCCCGCCAAGTCTGTGGCCGGCACTGCGCACGTTGTGCGACAAGTACGATATTCTTTTGATCGCTGATGAAGTCGTCACGGGTTTCGGACGGACGGGTTCCTGGTTTGGTGCTCGGGCCTGGGGCGTCAAACCGGACATGATGTGTTTTGCGAAAGCGATCACCTCCGGCTACTTTCCATTCGGGGCATTGATGCTTAATGAACGGATCGAGAGCGCGTTTATGGAAAGCGGTCCCGAGGGTGCCATTGGTCATGGCTATACCTACTCCGGCCATCCGGTCGGCTGTGCCGCGGCTCTCGCAACACTGGATGTCACGTTCAGCCAGGATCTACCCGGCAATGCATTGGCACGTGGTGAGCAGTTGATGGATTCACTCAAAGTGCTGCAGTCAGAACACGAAATGATCGGTGATGTACGGGGAAAGGGCCTGATGGTGGGAATCGAACTGGTGGCTGATCGTGAATCGAAAACTCCATTGGACCCGCAACTCGGCGAAGCCCTGGCCGATCGAGTTTTCGCTGCCGGCGCGATGATCCGTGTTACTGGAAACATCATCATCATGTCACCGCCTTTGGTGATTACTGAATCGGAGATTGATTCGCTGACACAGGCGCTGGCAGTCGGGTTTGCCGGAGCTTGAAACACCTCCGAAACCTTGAATTAGACAGGTCTCTTGACTAAAGTCGCAGATGTAACTTGCTGATGATAGTGCCGCTCCCTCGAGACGCTTTAATTCTTGCGGAAACTGCACACCAAGGGTGAGGAGCGTTGTGATAATACTAACTGTGGAGGATAAAACATGAAAATGACCTTGAAGTTGGCCGTGCTGAGTATCCTGGCCTCGTTTCTGGTGTTTGGTTCGGCCGCCCAGGCTGAGTATCCCGAAAAACCAGTGACCTTTATTGTGCCTTGGCCACCAGGTGATCTTGAAGACATTACTACCCGCATGATCGCAGAAGAATTTCAGAAAGAATACGGTGTTGCCGCGGCTGTGGTGAACAAGCCAGGTGGTGGCGGTGGTCCATTTCCGGGTGCTGCTGAGGTGGCGAACGCACCGGCTGATGGTTACACCATTGGATCATTTGTTATCGGTGTGCCGATCATTGGCCCACTTGTCGGTGTACCCGGATTCGAGGATCCAGACCTGTTTGAGCCGGTCGGCATCTTTATTATCTATCCGTTTTTGCTGGCGGCCAGTGGAGATGCCCCCTACAGCAACATGGCTGAACTGGCCGAGTATGCACAGTCCAATAAGGTCGCCCTGGGCCATTTTGGCTATGGCCTGATTCCGACCCGTGCAACATTTGTGGCTGCGATGGAGCTTGGGTTTGAGTTTGGCAGTGAAGTGGAATGGCCTGTTCGTTAAGAAGGGCACACCGCAGATCGTCAAGGACAAGCTTGCAGCCGTCGCTAAGCGGGTGGTTGCCAGTGATGCGGTCGCAAAAGTTGCCAAGGACACAGGTGGCATTTTCTTCTGGGAAGGTCCAGCCGAGGCCAAAGCACGTATTGCCCGTGACTGGAAGTCCACCGAGTGGATGTTCAAGAAGATGGGAGACCTGTAATTGGTCACTAAACCCATTTAGAGGTTCTGAGTCGGGCGGCATAGCCGCCCGACTTTTTTTCAGGATGTGAGCTTCATGGATCAACCCGACAACGTCCGATCCAGCGCGGCAATCAACTTTTTCTGTGCTGCGTTCATTGTTTTGGTGACGCTGGTTCTGGTGAGTCAGTTGGGCAGCCAGACCCGTTGGCTCAAGCGCGCTGACCTGGTCATGCAGCCCGGATTTTTCCCCGCAGTTGGCCTGCTGGTGATGGGTGTACCGGCGCTCGTCTTGTCTGTTGTGTCCTTCCGTCAGATGCGTTCTGGCATAGCATTGGAATCACCACGTATCATCATCGCCGGTTTTCATCGCTGCTGCGAGTTTGCCGTGTGGTTCCTGGTTTATGTCTACATTATCCGGTGGGTAGGCTACCTGGTGGCGACGCTGCTGTTTATGCCGGCGCTCAGTCTGCGGGTGGGGTTTCGTGGTGTACGATGGATGATGACGGCGGTACTGATCGGGTTGGTGATTGTGCTGCTGTTCAGGACCGGGCTTCAGGTCCGTTTGCCGGATGGTTATGTTTACAGTTACCTGCCGCCGGAGATTCGCAATTTCATGATCCGTAACTTCTGAGCTTTCCCATGATCGAGTTACTGCTCGAGTCGTTAATGCTGATCGCGCGATGGGATGTCGCGATTGCGCTTTTGATCGGTGCGATAGGCGGGGTCATTATCGGTGCGATTCCGGGCGTCGGTCCTGCAGTTGCTATCGCTATACTGCTGCCGGCAACGTACAAGCTTGAACCTTTGGTTGGACTCACGGTGTTGTTGGGTATTTACGGTGCGGCGCTTTATGGCGGTGCTATTCCGGCTATTCTGATCAACACGCCGGGCACGCCGGTCAATGCGCTGACGACCTATGACGGCCACCCCATTGCCAGGCGCGGAGAACCGCGCCGGGCACTGTCACTTGCCTACAGCGCGAGTTTTATCGGTGGGATCATTAGTGTACTGGCACTGATTTTTCTCACACCGAAGCTGGCGGCAGTTGCGCCTTACTTTGGCAGTCGGGACATCCTGATGGCGGCATTGCTGGGACTGATACTGGTGATATTGACTCACCGTGGGCAGACCTTGGCGGCAGCTGCGTTGGTGGGTATGGGCGTGTTCATTACCGTAGTCGGTATGGAACCGGTTCGTTTCAGTGATCGCTTCGTTTTCGGCCTGCCCTGGTTACGTGGTGGTCTGGCACTCATTCCAGCCGTTCTCGGCCTGTTTGCGATTTCACAGGCGTTTATTCTTTTGCAATCCTCAGATACGCCCCGAAAAATCCCTAAAGTCATAGGCAACCCTTTCGCCGGATTGTTGGAGGTGTTTCGAAGGCTTAAGCGGGTCGCCGTCTGTTCGTCCGGGTTTGGGATTATCATGGGTATTATTCCTGGGGTGGGCGAGTTTCTGGCTCAGTTTTTTTCCTATGGTCTGGCGCAAAAACTCAGCAAGACACCGGAGAAATTTGGTAAAGGGTCTTCGGAAGGATTGGTCGCGGCAGAGTCCGCCAACAATGCCGTACCGGCCGCAGCGATGATTCCGTTACTTGCTTTAGGTATTCCCGGCGAGGCCCTGACGGCCATGATGTTGTCGGTTTTCCGGGTACACAACCTGATTCCGGGACCCAAACTCTTTGAGACTCAGTCCGAATTTGTTGTCGGGCTTTATGTTTGTTTGTTTATTATCAATTTCGTTGTGCTGGCTTTCCTATTGACAGCAACACCCCTGTTGATTCGTGTTATCAAAGTGCCGGAACGGTTTCTCGGCGTGGTGGTGCTGACACTGGCGCTGGTCGGTGTCTACTCCATTCGTAACAGCTTGCCCGACTGCTGGGTGGCGATAGGATTTGGTCTGCTCGGTTACGTGCTCCGCCGTGTCAACTGGCCGCTGGTACCGATCATCTTGGGTATGGTGCTGGGGGAGATTATCGAGGCCAAGCTGCGTACCAGTATGGCCCGGGTTGAAACGCCGCTGGACTTCGTTAATCGACCGGTCTCGGCCACCATTGCGATCATTATTGTGCTGGCGGTTACGGCACATGTCTGGACGGAAATCCGCAATTATCGACAGCGCCGGACAAAGACGCCGCCCTCGGCCTGAGAATAGCGTGTCGCAGTCGGAATGAGCCAGACCGACGCACTATCTTTAGAGTGCCGTGACCTGATTATCGATTTTGGCGGCGTTATCACCTATTCACTTTTCGAGCGGTGCCGCGATATCGAACAGCTTTATCGACTACCGGATGGGTCGATTGATTGGACAGGTCCTTTTGACCAGTCGCGCGATGAGTTCTGGCAGCAGTACCTAAGCGGACAGATTTCAGAGCGTGACTACTGGTATATCCGATGTGGTGAACTCGGACAATTATTGAAAGAGGAAATAACAATCAGGAGACTTGTGACTGACCTGAGAAACTTCAAGCCGTCCGTTCGTCCCGAAGCTGAAACTCTGATTCGGCAAGTACGTGCCCAAGGGCGCAGAGTTGGTCTGCTGACTAATGAGTTAGAACTTTTTCACGGGCCGGAAGTGTATGATGCCTTCGAGATACTGGGCAGTTTTGATGCCATTGTCGATGCGACACACACAGGCATTCTCAAGCCTGAGCCCCAAGCCTACCAGCTGGCAGTGGAATCGCTCGACGCATCATTTGCATCTGTCGTTTTTGTTGACGATCAGCAGAAGAATATAGATGGTGCAATTGATTGCGGGATTGAAGCCATTCGGTTGGACATTACGGATCCAAAAGCGGGATTTGATGATGTTCGAAGGGCGCTGAACCTCACCTGATTCGTATTCGATGTTATTCCGGAGCTACTTGGATGAACATTTATAGAGGGTTGTACACAATAGACTAAGTACGAATCAGTATGTGACTCGCTGCCTCCCGAGGCTTATACTGATCTTGCTTTGTATACGCTCGAACTGGATGCCATTTTTAGAAAGGAATGGCTCTGTGTCGGCCGCGCGGAATACATCCCGACCCGGGGAGACTATTACTGTATAGATATTCTTGATGAATCTTTATTAGTTGTACATGGGCAGGATGGGGTGATACGTGCACTGTCGAACATTTGCCGTCACCGCTTTATGCCCGTCGTTCAGGGGAGTGGAAACACGAAGCGTTTCGTTTGTCCCTACCACGCCTGGACATACGAGACCGACGGAAGTTTATACGCCGCACCTTTTATGAAAGGTTCATCCGTGTTCGATAAGTCCCTTTGTAGCCTGCCAAGCTACCGGCTCGAAACCTGGTGTGGATTTTTGTTTATTAATTTGGATGATGATGCGCCGCCACTCCTCGATAAAATGCAGACAGCAGATAAGTGCCTCGTGAATTATCGACTCAACGAGCAAACAGAAATCATGCACTATCAGACCGAGTGGGCGGGCAATTGGAAGTTGTCGGCAGAAAACTCTATGGAATACTACCACCATGTGGGGTTACATAAAGACACAGTTGGAGGGCAGTTACCCGCGAAAAACACATATTTGCCTGCAGGCCCTGATGACGGTTCTTTTACGCATGAACGATGTCGGATGGATGATGCCTACATTGGAGGTGAAGACCATCCTTTCAACCCGATGGGTAAATTGGATACGTTTTCTGACGAAGATCTGTATACCGGCTACATGGTGTACATTTTTCCGGCATTTACAATGGCTATGCGTCCCAACACCAACAACTGGTTGAGTTTCAGTCCTGCGGGGATAAGCAATACGCGAGTATTGGGCGGTTATCTAGTCTCAGGCGAGGTCGCTCGTGAACATCCCAATATTGCTGAGGAACGACGAGAACTCATCCTTAAAGTGAACGAGGAAGATGCAAAGGCGACAACCGAGTTGGCTAAGGTGATGATGTCTAGCAAGGCCCAGCGAGGACCCCTCAGCCCGTTCGAAGGTACTTTGGTGGAATTTTATAGATACCTGGCCCGCTCACTGATTGATTTACAAAGCACATCACCATGAAGAAAAAGTGTCACAGTCGGGTCAGCCGAGAAAATCGTCGATGATTGAGACCATCAGCGCCGAAGAACTGGCAAGAGATCCAGGTTATCCGGGCATGGTACCCGGGCACGTGGCACAAACGGTCTATTACGCACCGTTTAAGAAACTCACTGAACCAGACCTCGAGGGGTTTTGGGTCCTGGAGTACCGGTGGCCCAACGGTTGTACGCCCTATGGGTTGATGTTCTGTGAACTGGCGCTGACCTGGGCCATGCAATACGCCTCGCATCACTCACCGCTGCCACCGACCAATGGCTATGACATGCGTGTAGCGGGTACGCACTTGTTCGGGTCTGAACTGGC
>LUMW01000687.1_pt1 | contig 18891 bp, 16 predicted proteins | sample 729761 | NCBI WGS metagenome assembly LUMW01 (sample SAMN03860302, study PRJNA289734) | marine metagenome | biome: seawater column; feature: ocean; material: water; isolation source: Red Sea water column Station 192 - depth 500m | place: Saudi Arabia: Red Sea | collected 2011-10-15 | depth 500 m
GTGTCGCGGCGCACCACCTCGCCCTGCGGCGCCTTGGCGACGTGCTTGAGCGTCGCCCTCGCCGGCGCCACCGTGTCGCGCTCGCACACGACGAAGAGCGCCGGGCAGCGCAGCCGCCGCGCCTTCGCCCCGGGCCGGCCGAGCGCGATGTCGAGCGCCACGCGGGCGGCGACCTCGTTGCGGAAGGTCGAGCCCTCCTCCACCAGCGCCAGGTAGCCGGGCACGGCGTCGGGGGCCGTCATCAGCGCGACCGTGCCCGGCTCGCCGGCCAGCGGGATGCTGCGGGGGCGACGCCCGAACCAGCTGCCCACGAGGTCGCTGAGCGCCCGCAGCGTCACGCGCAGCGACGTGAGGGGGGCGACGGCCAGGCTGGAGGCCAGCCCGTCGGTGTACGGGCACTGCGACACGACGGCCGCGACCGACGGGTCGTCGGCGGCCACGGCGATGACGTGCCCGCCCGAGAACGACGAGCCCCACAGCACGGTGCGGGAGGCGTCGACGCCGGGCAGCGTGCGCGCGAACGCGACGGCGGCCGCCCAGTCCTGCCGCTGACGACGCACGGACAGCAGCTGGCGCGGCTGTCCGTCGCTGGCCCCGAAGTGGCGGTAGTCGAAGACCAGGCAGACGTACCCGGCGTCGGCGAACCGCTCGACAAGACCACCACCCGCCTGATGATGGTGCTGAAGCTGCTCTCACTTGGCCGCGGCGCCTCCGGTGTCCGCTCTGGATGTCGGACGTGCCCTCGCCGATGAGCATGAACTTGACCTCACGCATGAGGCGCTCGATCTCGTACTCCTTGGAGTAGCCGTAGCCACCGTGGATCCGGAAGGAGTCCTCGACGACCTCGTTGGCGTACTCGCTCGCGAGCATCTTGGCCATGCCGGCCTCGACGTCCATGCGCTTGCCGGTGTCCTTCAGCCTCGCGGAACGGACCATCATCGCGTGGATGGTCTCGACCTTCGTGGCCATCTCGGCGAGGCGGAACAGCACGGCCTGGTGGTCGGCGATCTGCTTGCCGAAGGTCTTGCGCTGCTGCGCGTAGGCGATCGCGAGCTCGAAGCCGCGGATCGCGAGGCCGCAGGCGCGGGCCGCGACGTTGACGCGGCCGACCTCGACGCCGTCCATCATGTGGAAGAAGCCCTTGCCCGGCTCGCCGCCGAGGATCTGGTCAGCGGAGATCTGGTGGTCCTCGAGGATGAGCTCGGTCGTCTCGACGCCCTTGTAGCCCATCTTGGCGATCTTGCCGGGGACGGTGACGCCCTGGGCGGTCTCGCCGAAGCCCGGCTCCTTCTCCACGAGGAAGGTCGTCATGTTCTTGTAGACGGAGTCGGCACCCTCGTCGGTCTTGCAGAGCACCGCCACGAGCGTGGAGGTGCCGCCGTTGGTCAGCCACATCTTCTGGCCGGTGATCGAGTAGGAGCCGTCGTCCTTCTTCGTCGCCTTCGTCGAGACGGCCGAGACGTCGGAGCCGAGGCCCGGCTCGGACATCGAGAACGCGCCGCGGACCTCGCCGACTGCCATCTTCGGGAGGTACTTCTGCTTCTGCTCCTCGGTGCCGTGCTGCTGCAGCAGGTAGGCGACGATGAAGTGCGTGTTGATGACGCCGGAGACGCTCATCCAGCCGCGAGCGATCTCCTCGACGACCAGCGCGTAGGTCAGCAGCGACTCGCCGAGACCGCCGAACTCCTCAGGGATCGTCAGGCCGAAGACGCCGAGCTCCTTGAGCCCCTCGATGATCTCGGTCGGGTACTCGTCGTCGTGCTCGAGCTGCTGGGCGACCGGGATGATCTTCTCGTCCACGAAGTCGCGGATCGTCTCGAGGATCGCGGTCTGCTCCTCGGTGAGGTTCTCGGTGCTGGCGAGGCGTCCCATGCGTTGTTCCTCCGTCTCGTGGGTGACACGCCGACGATACCCGCGAGTAACGTCCAGCACCGCAGGACTCCCCGTGAGCCGTCGCACAGGACGCCGACGGGCCCGTCCACCCGACGGGTGTCGCGCCGTCAGGCCACGGGCTCGACCGGCTCGGTCGGCGCCCGTCGGGCCCGGACGACCACGGCGAGGCCCACCAGCACCAGCAGCAGCCCGACGTACACGCCGGCGGGCGGCGCCTGGCCGAGGAAGACCGCGGCCAGCAGGGCCGCGCCGGGCACCTCGAGCAGCAGGACGAGCGAGATGACGGTCGGGCTCATGACGGCCAGCAGGTGGTTGAACAGCGAGTGGCCGAGCAGCTGCGCGCACACCGTCACCGCGGCCAGCAGCAGCCACACGTGCGCGTCGTAGCCGACGAAGGAGGCACCGGTCGCGAGGCAGCCGACCGCGAGCACCGCGGCGCACGTGCCGTAGCAGAACGTCGTGTAGTGGGTCGTGCTGAGCCGACGTCGCGCCGACTCCCCCGCCACCAGGTACAGCGCGGCGCCGAGCCCGCCGACCACCGCGAGCAGGTCGCCGAGCAGCGCCCGGCGCGAGACCGTCAGGTCGACACCGGACACGACCAGGACGCCGACCGACGCGACGACGCAGCCGATCAGCACCGCACGTCCGGGACGCACGCCGCGCAGTCGGTCGACGAGCACCACCCAGACCAGCTGGGTGCAGGTGAGCGCGGTCGCCGCGGCCACGGTCGTGAGCTTCAGCGCCCCGACCCAGGCGGCGAAGTGCACCGCCAGCATGACCCCCGCGAACACGGTGCCCCGCAGGTCGGCCCAGCGCAGGCCCGTGAGCGCGGTACGGCTCCGCACCGCGAACACCGACGTGGTCAGGGTCAGCGGCACCTCCCCGACCTCCTCCGCGGTCGCGGCGGAGGTGGGCAGCACCGTCACCGAGCACCAGGCGTCGCCGGCGAGCTGGAACGCGCGCACCGTGTCCGAGCTCGACTCACGGTTGCGCAGCACCACGGGCGGCGACGCCGCGTGCAGGTCGAGGGCCCGGTCGCCCCGCCACTGGGCGCGGGCCGTGCGCGCGGAGGAGTCGTCGGCCAGGGTCTTCATCGCCCCGTACACGCGCACCTGGGCGGTCACGCCGACCGCGCGCCCGAAGGCGCGGGCCGCGCGGTCAGAGGTGCCGAGGGTCGCGTCGCAGACGGCGGAACGGCCCCAGCCCACGTCGGGCAGGCGGTAGAACAGGGTCTCGCCGGGCAGCACGGTGTCCTCGTAGGTGCCGGGCGGCGTCGGGGGTGCCGACGAGAAGTTCGGGCCGCCCACCACGGGCACGGCGTCCGCGGCGGCACGTCCGGCCTGGACCTCGTCGGAGAAGCCGCTCGCCCGTCCGAAGGCCGCAGGCAGGGCGGAGGCGTCCTCGACCTCGGGCTCGGTCCGCACGAGCAGCTCCAGGCCCTGGACCTCCTCGTTGTTCGAGGTCACCGTGGCGACGTACGGACCTCCGCCGCAGTCCTCCCGGTCGGTGGCGGACAGCGTGAGGGCCGCGGCGATCGGCGCGCCCCCGTTGCTCGCACCCTGGGCGGTCTCCCGCGCCGGCGACCCGCACGGCGTGCCGTCCGCGGACACGACCCCGACCTCGACCGAGGAGACCCCGGTGAACCCCCGCGTTGGCAGGGTCGCGGCCGCGACGTGGAACGTCCCGCGGCCCGGGTCGGGCAGGCGGTAGTGCTCGGGGCCGGAGTCGCCCACCGTGTCGAGCCACTGGCCGTCGGTCACCGCGGGGGCGTCCTTTCGCGTCGTGCCGCCCTCCACCGGGCGACCGGCGGGTGCGTAGCCGCGGGCGGCGCGCACCGACGTCCGGGTCAGGGTGTCCTGCAACCGGCTCACGTCCTGCACGTCGTAGTAGGTGCCACCGCCCGCCGAAGCGATGCAGGTGAGCTGGGCGCGCGAGGCCGGGTCGACCTGCAGCCCGACGACGTCGACGTAGAAGTCGGCGCCCTTCTTGCGCAGGTCGGCGGCCACCTCGCACGGGTCGCCACCGCAGTTCTCCTCCCCGTCGGACACGAGCACGATGCTGCGGGGTCCCTCGGTGGGCAGGTCGCCGTACGCCTGGCGCAGCGAGTAGGCGATGGGGGTGTTGCCGAGCGGACGCAGCCGGTCGACGCCGGCCCGCAGCGCGCCCCGATCGGTTCGCGCCACCGGGGCGAGGAGCTCGGTGTCCTCGCACGAGCCGGGGCCTTCGCTGATGGTCGACCCGTAGACGCGCAGACCGACCTGCGCGTCGTCCGGAAGGTCCTCGACCACGGCGCGGAGCCCGGCCTTGGCCTCCGTCATCCGCGTCGCCCCGGCCCCGCCGGGCTCCTTCATCGACCCCGAGCCGTCCAGCACAAGGACGACCGCGCCGCCGCCCTGGGCGGGCCGGTCCTCGCTCGGCGCGGCCGCTCCGGCGCCGACCAGCGTCGACCAGGCGAGCAGCAGCGTGACGCCGACGGACAGCGGCATGAGGGACCCGCGGGACATGGCCGCGAGTCTAGGCCCACGCGGCACGGCCACGGCGCGGCCGACGGCGTCGCCGACTCATCCCCAGGCGGTCTCCAGCTCGGCCAGCGACGTCTCCAGGTGCGTGAGCAGCCGCTGCAGGTGCGGCACGCTCGTGCGGCAGCCGATGATGCCGAAGTCGAGGTACTTGTCGCGGCTGCAGAGCGTGACGTTCACGGCCTGTCCGTCGAGCACGATCGAGACCGGGTAGAGCCCGTCGAGCTGGGCGCCGTTGAAGTACATCGGCTGCTTCGGACCGGGCACGTTGGAGATGACCACGTTGAACGGCGGGTGCGTCATGCGCACGAAGCCCGGGACGGGCGTGAGCGCGAGCGGCGCCATCTGCAGCGCCGAGAAGGCGAGGATCTGGATCGGGGTCAGCCCGCCGAGGATCTTCTTCGCGCGTCGCGAGGAGTAGGCGATCTCCTCCAGGCGGGTGGCACCGTTCTCGACGTCGGTCGCGAGGTTGACCACGATGACGCCCACGGAGTTGCCGCCGTCGCCCGCCTGGCCCGCCGACTCGGCGCGCAGCGCGAGGGAGACCGGGACCATCGCGGTCATCGGCTCGTCCGGCAGGGCGTTCTGCTCGAGCAGGTACTCGCGCAGCGCACCGGAGACCATCGCGAGCACGACGTCGTTGAGGGTCGTCGCCGACGACTTCGCGACCCGGCGGATCCGTTCGATCTCCCACGACTGCGCGGCGAAGCGACGCGCCCCGCCCACCGGTCCGTTGAGGATCGTGCGCGGCGCCCGCGGAAGGGTGACGTCGCCCTCGCGGACGATCTGGTTGACGATCTTCATCGACGCGGGCAGGAGACCGGCGACGTCCTCCGCGACCGAGAGTCCGCCCCGCAGCAGGCCGAGCGGGTCCGGGAAGCGCCGGGCGACCTCCGACGACGGACGCCGGCGCGGGGCCAGCGCCCACGGGGGCACGCAGTCGCGGGCGTCCGGGTCGTCGCTGAGGCTGCGCTGCAGCAGCCGCAAGGCCGAGACGCCGTCGACCATCGAGTGGTGGATCTTGCTGTACACGGCGAACCGGCCGTCCTGGAGGCCCTCGACGACGTGCGCCTCCCAGAGCGGTCGGTGCCGGTCCAGCAGCGACCCGTGCCAGCGCGACGTCAGCTGCAGGAGCTCGCGGATGCGTCCCGGCGGCGGCACCGCCGAGTGCCGCACGTGGTAGTCCAGGTCGATCGCACCGTCCTGGGCCCACCACGTCTGTCCGGCCAGCCCGACCGGCTCCGCCGGCCGCTTGCGGAAGGTCGGCGAGACCTCCTGCACCGATCGGAACCCCTCCACGAGCTCGCGCACGAACTCCGGCCCGGCGCCCTCCGGCGGCCGGAACAGCTGCAGCCCACCCACGTGCATGGGGTGCTCTCGGGACTCCGCCAACAGGAACATGGAGTCCGTGGGGGGCATGAAGGGCATGCGATCAATCTCCTGCGGCAGACGGGGCGGTGGCGCTAACGTAACGATTTCGTGTGGCGTAGGTCACCGGGTGTGACATATTCGTGAACGTCGCATGACGAGGGGAGAGTCCGATGGTCAGCACGAGGGAGCGCAGCACGGCTCGTACGCACGGTGCCGGGCACCTGGCGGTCGCCGCCGACGCCCGGTACTTCGAGGGCGCCAGCCTGCAGTCGCGGGCTCTCGGCCTCGGACTGCGGCACACCGTGCGTCCCGTCCGCGACCTCTGGACGCGGCTGCCGTTCGACCTGTTCCCGCCGAACCTGCTGGAGCACGCCGCCCGGCTGCTGCCCGTCCACGAGGGCACCAGCTGGCGGACCGTCGACCTCGCGCGCTGCGGCAGCGAGCTGCTCTCGGCCAAGGACGTGCGCGACATCCACGGCGGCAACCCGCGCGTCATCCTCTACTTCCACGGCGGGGCCTTCCTGACCTGCGGGCTGAACACCCATCGTCGGCTCGTCTCGCGCATCTCGCACGCCTCCGGCCAGCCCGTGCTCAACGTCGGCTACCGGCAGATGCCGTACGAGCCGATCGCCGAGTCGGTCGCCGACGGCGTCGACGGCTTCCGCTGGCTGCTCGAGCAGGGCTACCGGCCCGAGGACGTGACGATCGCCGGCGACTCCGCCGGCGGCTACCTCGCGTTCAGCGTCGCGCGCGCCGTGCTCGACCAGGGGCTCGGCCGCCCGGCGGGCGTCGTGGCCATCTCGCCGCTGCTCGACGTCGACGTCGCGCGCAAGCGCCAGCACCGCAACGCCGACCGCTGCCAGACCTTCCCGCTGCGGGCGCTCGAGAAGTTCACCGACGTCGCGCTGCGCATGGACACCCGCCGCGGCATCAACGGCCAGCGGGTCTGCCCCGTCGACATGCCGCTGGAGGACATGCCGCCGGCGCTGATCCAGATCGGGTCCCGCGAGATCCTGCTCGCCGACGCCGAGCACATGGCCGCACGCCTGGTCCAGGCCGGGGTGCCCGTGGACCTGCAGGTGTGGGACCGCCAGGTCCACGTCTTCCAGGCCGCGGCCTCGTGGGTGCCGGAGGCGCGGGCGGCGATCGAGGAGATCGGCGACTTCGTGACGGGCCTGGCCGACCAGGACTCCGCCGCCGACGGCTCGCGCGGCACCGCCACCAGCACGACCGCCGCCACCACCACGGGCGCAACCGCCCGCCGCGGTCGACGCACGGGCGTCGCGGCGGTCTGAGCCCACCGCGACGGCCCCGACGTCGCCGCGTCCGAGCCCTCGTGCGACGGGCGCCCCTGCGGTCCAGCGGGTACGGTCGAACGTGACCGCAGGCACGCACCGGGAGGCAGCATCGTGAGCAACGGGACGGCAGGGCCGGGCACCGCACCGGTCGTCGAGGGGTTCGGCGCGCAGGACGACAGCGAGCTGGAGATCCACTCCCCCAAGGACGCGGCGGCGGGCGTCACGGCGGTCAAGGTGTCGATGGAGCGCGCGCTGTCCCACATGGGTCCGAAGCGCACCGCCCAGACCCTGCTCAAGCTCAACCAGGCCGACGGGTTCGACTGCACGTCGTGCGCCTGGCCCGACCCCGACCCCGAGGCCCGGCACACGGCCGAGTTCTGCGAGAACGGCGCGAAGGCCGTCGCCGAGGAGGCCACCACGGACCGGGCGACGCCCGAGGTGTTCGCCCGCTACTCGATCGCCGAGCTCGACTCCCACGACGAGTACTGGCTGGGCCAGCTCGGCCGCATCACGCACCCGATGGTCAAGCGACCCGGCGGCACGCACTACGAGCCCATCGAGTGGGACGACGCGTTCGCCCTCGTCGCCGAGCCACGAACAACCTGCCCGACTGCTCGAACATGTGCCACGAGTCGACGAGCGTCGCGCTCGCGGAGTCGATCGGCATCGGCAAGGGCAGCGTGAGCCTGCGCGACCTCTACGACGCCGAGCTGATCGTCATCGCCGGGCAGAACCCCGGCACGAACCACCCGCGCATGCTCTCGGCGCTGGAGATCGCGAAGCGTCGCGGCGCCAAGATCCTCGCGATCAACCCGCTGCGCGAGGCCGGACTGGTCAACTTCCGCAACCCGCAGAAGCCGAGGGGCGTCGTGGGTCGCGGCACCGACATCGCCGACCTGCACCTGCCCGTGCGCATCAACGGCGACCTCGCCCTGTTCCAGGCGTTCGGCCACCTGCTCGAGCAGTGGGGCGCGATCGACCGGGAGTTCGTCGAGCAGTACACCGACGGCTACGACGCGTGGGTCGAGCACGTGCGCGCCCTCGACTGGGACGTCGTGCTGGCCGCCACCGGCCTCTCCCGCGAGCTGATCGAGCGCGCGGCACGGATGATCGAGGCCTCCGGCGCGACCATCTACTGCTGGGCGATGGGCCTGACGCAGCACCGCAACTCCGTGGCCACCATCAAGGAGGTCACGAACCTCGCGCTCGTGCGTGGCGACATCGGCAAGCGCGGCGCCGGCCTGTGCCCGGTGCGCGGCCACTCCAACGTGCAGGGCGACCGCACGATGGGCATCTGGGAGAAGTCGCCCGACACCTTCCTCGACGCGCTCCAGGCCGAGTTCGGCTTCGACCCGCCGCGCGAGCACGGGCTCGACGTCGTCGACGCCGTCCGCGCCCTGCGCGACGGGAAGGCCAAGGTGTTCATGGGTCTCGGCGGCAACTTCGTGCACGCCGTCTCCGACACCGACGTCGCCGCCGACGCGCTGCGCAGCGCCGACCTCACGCTGCACGTGTCGACCAAGGTGAACCGCTCGCACCTGGTCACGGGCGACACCGCGCTCATCCTGCCGACCCTGGGACGCACCGAGGTCGACGAGCGGGCCACCGGTCCGCAGTTCGTCTCGGTCGAGGACTCGATGTCGTCGGTGCACGCCTCGCGCGGACCGCTCGAGCCGGCCAGCCCGCACCTGCGCTCGGAGACGGCCATCGTCTGCGGCATCGCCCGGGCGACGCTGCGCCAGGCCGACGGCACCGACCGCCACGGCATCGACTGGGACGCGATGGCGGAGGACTACAGCATCATCCGCGGCCACATCTCCCGCGTCGTGCCCGGCTGCGAGGACTACGAGCGCAAGGTCGACCGACCCGGCGGCTTCGTGCTCCCGCACCCACCGCGCGACTCCCGCTCCTTCCACACCTCCACGGGCAAGGGTCGGATCGCGGTCTCGCCGGTCGAGGTGCTGCACGTGCCGGAGGGGCACCTGCTCCTGCAGACGCTGCGCAGCCACGACCAGTTCAACACCACCATCTACGGGATGAGCGACCGCTACCGCGGCATCGAGAACGGCCGACGCGTCGTCCTCGTCCACCCCGACGACATCGAGGCGCTCGGCTGGCGCGACGGTGACGTGGTCGACCTCGTCACCCACTGGACGGACGACGACGTCGACCGGGTCGCCCCCGGGTTCCGGATCGTCTCCTACGAGACCCCGCGCGGCACGGCGGCGGCCTACTACCCGGAGACGAACCCGCTGGTGCCGCTGGACTCCGTCGCCGAGCACAGCAACACGCCGACGTCGAAGTCGGTCGTCGTCCGGCTCGTCCCGACCGCCGTCGGCGGCGTGGGCGAGGGCGCGGACGGGTCGCAGCACCCGGTCGGCGCGGACGGCGAGCACCGGTCGCGCCCGCAGCCGGAGCCCCTGCACCTGTCGTGACCGCCTCCACCCCGAGTCGCTCCCTCCAGGCCGTGGTCCTGGCCGGTGGCACCAGCCAGCGCTGGGACGGCCAGGACAAGACCCAGCTCGTCGTCGGCGGCAGGCCCCTGCTCGACCACGCGCTCGCGGCGCTGCCCGACGACACCGAGGTCGTCGTCGTCGGGCCGCCGCGCCCGACGTCGCGCCCGGTCGGGTGGACGCGGGAGGAGCCCGCCGGCTCGGGACCCGCGGCCGGCGTCCAGGCCGGGCTGCGGGCACTCGCGCCGGGCGCGCCCGTCGTGGTGCTCGCCGCCGACCGCACGACCTCGACTCCCCCGCCGACCTCGACGCCCTGCAGGAGGACCATTGATGAGCGACCGCGACGAGACGATGCTGGCCTGGTGGCGCGAGCTGTGCGCCGAGCTGGGCGTCGACGACCCGGGCACCGACGTGGAGCGGGTCCTCGACCTGGCCGCCGTCGCCGCGCACGCGGTCGTGCGCCCCGCGGCCCCGCTCACCACGTTCCTGGCCGGCTACGCGGCGGGGCTGGCGGGCGGTGGGGACGACGCCGTCCGTCGCGCCGTCGCGCAGGCCCAGCTCCTCGCCGAGGTCCGCGGCGGCGACCAGGACGACAGCAGCGGGTCGCCCTCATGACCAAGCCCGTCCAGCGACGCCGGATCCAGCACGTCGAGGTCGGCGTGGGCGTGACGCCGCGGCACGACTCGCTCGCCGCCGAGGAGCCGCTCGAGATCCGCGTGGCCGGCGCGTCGTTCGCGGTGACCATGCGCACCCCCGGCCACGACTTCGACCTGGTGGCCGGCTTCCTCGTCTCCGAGGGCGTCGTGGCGCGCACCGACCAGCTGCACGCCATGCGGTACTGCGCACCGGAGCAGGACGAGAACACCTACAACGTCATCGACGTCGGCGTCAGCGGTCCCGGAGCGCACGTCGCGGCCAGCCGCGAGCGGCACGTCTACACGTCGAGCTCGTGCGGCGTGTGCGGCCTCGCGTCGATCGACGCCGTGGCGACGACGTCGGCGTTCGACGTGTCCGCAGACGACGTGCGGGTCGACGCCGCCGTCCTGGCCGCGCTGCCCGACCGGCTGCGCGAGCAGCAGGCGGTCTTCGAGCGCACGGGCGGGCTGCACGCGGCGGGACTGTTCGGCACCGACGGCACGCCGCTGGTGGTCCGCGAGGACGTGGGCCGGCACAACGCCGTCGACAAGGTCGTCGGCCAGGCGCTGCGCGAGGACCGCCTCCCGCTCACCGGCACGGTGCTGCAGGTGTCGGGACGGGCGTCGTTCGAGCTGGTCCAGAAGGCGGCCATGGCCGGCATCCCGGTGCTCGCCGCGGTGAGCGCGCCGTCGTCGCTCGCGGTCGACCTGGCCGACCGGCTCGGTGTGACCGTGGTCGGCTTCTCGCGCGGCAGCAGCTTCAACGTCTACACCCGTCCCGAGCGCGTCGTCGCCTGACCGACGCGCCCGGGTCGGGCGCTGCGGCGCTCAGAACAGGGCCGAGGCCTTCACGACGGTCTCGTAGACGCCGTAGACGAGCGGGATGCCGACGACGAGCCACGCCACCACCGCGAGCGGCGTGACGCCCTCGGCCGTCGTGTCCTCGCCCTGCACGGAGGCCGGCGGGTGCTCGGCCGTCGGCTCCGTGCTGTGGGGCTCGTGGAAGCGCGACGCCACCGGCCGCACCAGCAGGTTGGCGACGAAGCCGACGGCCAGCACGCCGACCATCGTGAGCAGCGCCGGACGGTAGTCGGCCGCCGTCAGGGCGCCGGGCTCGCCCCTGGCGTCGAGGAAGCCGTTGACGATCAGCGGTCCCGCCACGCCCGCCGCGGACCAGGCGGTCAGCAGCCGGCCGTGGATCGCGCCGACCTGGAAGGTGCCGAACAGGTCGCGCAGGTACGCCGGGATGGTCGCGAAGCCGCCGCCGTAGAAGCTGAGGATGAACCCGGCGAGGACGACGAACAGCACGGTCGAGCCCGAGCCGCCGAGCGCGAGCGTCGCGTAGAGCACGATGCCCACGCCGAGGTAGAGGACGTAGATGTTCTTGCGGCCCACGACGTCGGACGTCGACGACCACACGAACCGGCCCGCCATGTTGCACAGCGACAGGAAGCCCACGAAGCCGGCCGCGGCGGCTGCGGCCACCGTCGAGTCCTGGCCGTCGCGGAAGAAGTCCTGGATCATCGGCGCGGCCTGCTCCAGGATGCCGATGCCGGCGGTCACGTTGCAGAACAGCACCACCCAGAGCAGCCAGAACTGCGGCGTGCGGACGGCGTTGTTGGCCGAGACGCTCTCCGTCGTGACGAGCGCCTTCTTCTTCGCGGTCGACGGGTCGAACCCACGCGGCGCCCACCCGTCCGCCGGCACCCGCACGAGCCATGCACCGAACAGCATGACGACCAGGTACACGAGTCCGAGCGTCACGAACAGCTTCGCCACCGCCGAGCCGGAGGCCAGGCCGGTGGCGGTGTCGTAGGACGAGTCGTACCAGCCGAGCAGCGTGCTCGAGAGCGGGCTCGCGATCATCGCGCCACCACCGAAGCCCATGATGGCCATGCCGGTCGCGAGGCCGGGGCGGTCCGGGAACCACTTGATGAGGGTCGAGACCGGCGAGATGTAGCCGATGCCCAGGCCGATGCCGCCGATCACGCCGTAGCCGAGGTACAGCAGCCACAGCTGGCTCGTCGCGATGCCGAGCGCTCCCACGAGGAAGCCGGTCGCCCAGCAGGTGGCGGCCGCGACCATGGCGCGGCGCGGCCCGCCGGTGTCGACCCAGGTGCCGAACACGGCGGCCGAGACGCCCAGCATGACGATGGCGATCGAGAACACGACGCCGACGGCGGTCAGGCTGGTGTCGAAGTGCTCGACCAGCGAGGCCTTGTAGACGCTGGTCGCGTAGACCTGCCCGATGCACAGGTGCACCGCCAGCGCGGCCGGCGGGATGAGCCAGCGGTTGAAGCCGGGGCCGGCGACGGTGCGCTCCCGGGCCAGGACGCTCGTGGACATGGTTCCCCCTCGTCGGATCGGACGGCCGGACCGCCTGTGACGTGCGTCTCGAAGCGTACGAGAGGACGCGCCGGTCCGCGCGTCGGGCGCCGGTCGCGACGTCCCGCCGGCGACAGGTCGGCGACGTGCCGGGCGACGTCGAGCCTCTACCCTGGGCACGTGACCTCGAGCCCCGGACGCATCTTCCTGTCGCGCATCGTCGGGCAGGACGTCTTCGACCCCGCGGGCGACCAGGTCGGCAAGCTGCGCGACGTCGTGGTGGCGCTGCGCGGCCCGCGCCGACCGCGCGTCGTGGGCCTCGTCGTCGAGGTGCTCGGGCGGCGCCGGGTGTTCCTGCCGATCGGCCGCGTGACGTCGCTCGACTCCGGCCAGGTCATCACGACCGGCGTGCTCAACATGCGCCGCTTCGAGAAGCGGAGCACCGAGACGCTGGCGATCCACGAGCTGCTCGACCGCACCGTCACCCTGCCCGACGCCCGCACCGGCACCGTCTACGACCTGGCGATGGAGCAGGACACCCGCCGCGACTGGTACCTCGGCTCGGTGGCCGTCCAGGAGTCGGGCAAGCGGTTCGGACGTCGCGGCGCGACCCACGTGGTCCAGTGGGACGAGGTCACCGGTCTCGTCGGCCAGGAGCCCGGCCAGGGCGCCACCCACCTGCTCGCCACGATGGACGAGATGCGCCCGGCCGACCTCGCGAACGCGCTGCTCGACCTGCCGACGAAGCGACGCGCCGAGATCGTCGGCGAGCTCGTCGACGAGCGGCTCGCCGACGTCCTGGAGGTCGGAGCAGCTGCTCGCGCTCATGAAGCCCGAGGACGCCGAGGACGTGCGGCGCCTGCTGACCTACGAGGACCGCACGGCCGGCGGCATGATGACGACCGAGCCGGTCATCCTCCCGCCGGACGCGACGATCGCCGAGGCGCTGGCCCGGCTGCGCGAGCCCGAGCTGGGACCGGCGCTCGCGTCGATGGTCTACGTGTGCCGGCCGCCGCTGGAGACGCCGACCGGCCGCTTCCTCGGCATCGTGCACTTCCAGGCCCTGCTCCGCGAGCCGCCGTCGACCCTCGTCGGGGGGCTCGCCGACAACGACATCGACTGGCCCCGGCCCGACGCCAGCCTCGAGCACGTCGCGAACCTGCTCGCGTCCTACGACATGCTCGCGCTCCCTGTGGTCGACGAGACGAGCCACCTGCTCGGCGTCGTCACCATCGACGACGTCCTCGACCACCTGCTGCCCGAGGGCTGGCGCGAGCGCGACAGCGACCGCGCCGCGAGCGACGCGGCGCAGGGGGTGGGTCTGCGTGGCTGAGCGCTCCCGCGACGGCGGGCGGCACGACCGCGAGCAGGCGCGTCGCGACCGCGAGCAGGCCCGCCGCGACCGCGACCGCCTCGACCAGCCCCGCGAGCGCGGACGGCGACGCTCGCTGCGGCCGCGCTCGGGCGACACCGACCGCTTCGGCCGCTTCGCCGAGTCGTTCGCCCGCTACATGGGCACGGCACGCTTCCTCATCTGGATGACGATGCTCATCCTCGTCTGGGTCGTGTGGAACGTGCCCTACGGCCCCGAGCGGCCGCGCTGGGACGAGTACCCGTTCATCTTCCTCACGCTCATGCTGTCGCTGCAGGCCTCCTACGCGGCGCCCCTGATCCTGCTCGCGCAGAACCGCCAGGAGGCGCGCGACCGCGTGCAGCAGGAGCAGGACCGTCGTGCCGACGCCCAGTCGCACGCCGACATGGAGTTCCTCGCCCGCGAGGTCGCGAGCCTGCGGCTCGGCCTCGGCGAGGTCGCCACACGCGACTTCCTGCGCTCGGAGCTGCGCGACCTGCTCGAGTCGCTGCAGGAGCAGCCCGACGACGGCGACGACACCGGCTCCGAGGCCGGCCCGGACGGTCGCGGGCGGGGCCGCTCCGGCCCGCGCGGTCACTGAGGCTCGCCTGCGGCACACCGCCGCGGGGGTCGCCCGTACGATGGGAGTCATGGCTTCCGTCCCCACCGAGGAGCAGGTCCGCGAGGCTCTCGCCAGCGTGGTCGACCCCGAGATCAAGCGTCCCGTCACTGAGCTCGGCATGGTCGACACCGTCACGATCGACGACACGTCGATCACGGTCCGGCTCCTGCTCACCGTCTCCGGCTGCCCGCTGAAGGACACGCTGACGCGTGACACCACGGCCGCCGTCGAGAAGATCGCCCCCACGCACACGGTCCACGTCGACCTCGGCGTCATGACCGACGAGCAGCGCAAGAGCATGCGCGAGATGCTCCGGGGAGGCCAGACCGAGCGCGAGATCCCCTTCGCCCAGCCCGGCTCGCTGACCAAGGTGTACGCCATCGCGTCCGGCAAGGGCGGTGTCGGCAAGTCGTCGGTCACAGTCAACCTGGCCGTCGCCATGGCCCGCAGCGGCCTGAAGGTCGGCATCGTCGACGCCGACATCTACGGCCATTCGATCCCCGACATGATGGGCGTCGGCGACCGTCGGCCCACCCAGGTCGACGACATGATCCTGCCGGTGCCGGTCGAGGTCCCCGACTCCCCCGCGGCGCCGGACGTCAAGGTCATGAGCATCGGCATGCTGAAGCCCAAGCGCGACCAGGTCGTCGCCTGGCGCGGCCCGATGCTCGACCGTGCGCTCGTGCAGATGCTCAGCGACGTGTTCTGGGGCGACCTCGACGCGCTGCTGCTCGACCTGCCGCCCGGCACGGGCGACATGGCCATCAGCCTGGGCCAGCACCTCGCCAACGCCGAGGTCGTCGTCGTCACCACGCCGCAGCAGGCCGCCGCGCAGGTGGCCGAGCGTGCCGGCACGATGGCCTCGATGATGCACCAGCGCGTCGTGGGCATCGTCGAGAACATGTCCTACCTCATCACCCCCGGCGGCGAGCGCCTCGAGGTGTTCGGCAGCGGCGGCGCCGACGCGGTCGCGAAGACGCTGGGCGAGCGGCTCGGGCACGACGTGCCGGTGCTCGGCAAGGTGCCCCTGGAGGAGCAGCTGCGGGTCGGCGGCGACGACGGCCGTCGGAGATCGGTCTGATCCTCGTGGTCGGTCTGCTGCTGTTCGGGCCCGACAAGCTGCCCGGCATGGCCAAGCAGGCCGGGCAGTTCGTCCGCACCGTCCGCCAGATGGCCGACAACGCCAAGAACGACCTCGGGCGCGAGATGGGTCAGGACTTCTCCGATCTGAACCTGCGCGACCTCGACCCGCGCGAGGTCGTCCGCCGGCACGTCCTCGACCAGCCCGACGAGCCCGCGCCCGTGCGTCAGGACCGCATCCTGCGTCCCGGCGAGGTCCCGCCCCACGACGACGAGGCCACCTGAGCCGGCGCCCGCTCCCTGCGGGGACGGCGCGGGACCTGGTGGTCCCGGCCGGGCTCAGACGGTCAGCCAGCCGGTGAGCCGATCGAGCCCGTGTCCGACGCGCTCGCGCAGACCGGGCCGCGGCGCGGCGGCCGGGAGGTCGCCGAGGGCGGGCACGAGCCGGGCATCGTCCACGTCGGTCACGACCGTGTAGACGACGCCCTCGGCGTCCCACACGACGGTCCGCATCCCTGGCTGGTCCCGCACCCACACCTCGTGGTCGCCGAGCTGCTGCTGCGCGAAGCCGTGCAGCCGGTCGGTGTCGAGCGCGCCGGTCTGCTCGTGCAGCTCCAGGCGTCCTGTGCCGTCGGTGTAGGTGAGGCTGACGGCGCCCTCGGCCTGCAGGCGCCCCTCGACCCGTTCGAGGTCGTGGCCGAGCGTGCCGTGGCAGGGCCACCCGTTGGCCGTCAGGTCGGCCATGCGGGCGGTGGTCATGACGTCCTGCCCGCTGCTCGCGGGGCGGACGACGTCACCGCCGCCCACGGCCGTCCGGAAGTCGGCGGCGTACGCATCGACCGGCGGCACCACCGCGTCGCCGAGACCACGGCCGGGCGCGCCGGCCACGTAGGCCATCAGCATGACGGCGAGCGAGGCGCCGACCACGACGCCGCTCGCGCCCCAGACGGCCGAGTGGAGCACCCGCGTCCAGAGCGGCGGGGGCTGGGGCGCCGGGGTGCGGGGCAGCTCCGAGAGCGAGGCCAGCAGCGACGCCGGCGGCCGGACGTCGGACGTCGCCTGCATGCGCATCTTCAGGTGCCGCTGCTGCGCGACGGCCTCGCGGCAGCGCGCGCAGTCCTGGACGTGACGCGAGGCCGCCTCCGTGGCGTCGGGCGAGAGCTGCCCGTCCACGAAGGCGGCGACGTCGGCGTCCAGGTGGGCCATCAGGCTCCCAGGGCTCCGAAGACACGGGTACGGCCGGCGGTCGGCGCGCGGTGAGCCAGCGCCTGGCGCAGCTGGGTACGCCCACGGTGGATCCGGGACCGGACGGTGCCGATCTTGACGCCGAGGACGTCGGCGATCTCCTCGTACGACAGGCCCTCGACGTCGCACAGCACGACCGCGACGCGGAACTCCTCGGTGAGCGAGGACAGGGCGGCCTCGATGTCGGGGTCGAAGCCGGCGTCGTGCACGAACGCCTCGGGCAGCTGCTCGCGGCCCTCGAGGCGGTCCTCGGCGCCGTCGGTGAAGCCGTCCATGCGCAGCTTGCTCGAGCGGCGCACGCGGTCGAGGAACAGGTTGGTCGTGATCCGGTGGATCCAGCCGTTGAAGTTGCCCGGCTCGTAGCGGTCGAGCGAGCGGAACACACGCACGAAGACGTCCTGCGTGAGGTCCTCGGCGTCCTGACGGTTGCCGGTGAGCCGGTAGGCGAGGCGGTACACCCGCGGGGAGTGCTCCTCCACGATGCGGTCCCAGGACAGGTCGGCACCCGTCTCCAGGGTCGCGGCCTGCATGCTCACGTCGTCGTCCTTCATGTCGTCGATCGTCGCGTCGTCTCCTGAGAGAACGCCCAGAGGACGCTGACGGTTCCCTCTCGATCATCCCCGGTCCCCCAGGGGGCGCGACACGGATGCCGCCCGGCGGTGCAGCGGCACGGGAGGGCCTGCGCTCACTATGCTTCTGACCGAGCCGGTACCCGTCCGGCCCGGTCAGCCGAGGAGCCATCATCACCAGCGAAGCGAGCCTGCAGTACGTCGAGGGCTACCAGGACGAGGACGACCACCTCGCCGAGGCGCGTCGACGCGCGGACGAGGTCGGCGTGACCCCGATCGGTCCGGCCGGCGGCGCCACCCTGCGCTTCCTGGCCTCCGTGCTCGACGCCCGCGCGGTCGCCGAGGTCGGCACCGGCACCGGTGTCTCGGGCCTGTGGCTGCTGCGCGGCATGGCGCCCGACGGCGTCCTCACGTCGGTCGACCTCGAGGCCGAGCACCAGCGGCACGCCCGTCAGGTGTTCTCCGCAGCCGGCTTCGCACCGCAGCGCTTCCGCCTCATCGCGGGTTCGGCGCTCGACGTCATGCCCCGGCTCACCGACGACGGCTACGACCTCGTGTTCGTCGACGGCGACAAGGTCGAGTACGGCGAGTACCTGGAGCAGGCCCTGCGCCTCGTGCGCCCCGGTGGCGTCGTCGTGTTCGACAACGCGCTCTGGCACGACCGCGTGGCCGACCCGGAGCGTCGTGACGCCGAGACGGTCGCGATCCGCGATCTGCTCACGCAGGCGGCGACCGACGAGCGCCTGGTGCCCACGCTGCTGCCCGTCGGCGACGGCCTGCTGGCCGCGCGCCGCGTGGGCTGACCCGCCCCCGGCCGTCGGGCCGGGCGCGGGTCCAGTGCCTGCAGGACAGCTGGGATCAGCGCTCGAACGAGGCCGAGGACCGGAAGCCCGCCGGTCCCCGCACGACCGCGACGATCTCGCACGCCTCGATCAGCTCGGGCTCGCGCCCGATGATGGTGGTGCCGGGGAGGTCGGCGCGGCCGTCCTCCATGGCCTGCTGGAACGCCTCGCGCGACCGCGCGTCGACGAACACGTAGGTCCCCTCGAACCACTCGTCCTCACGGGCGCGCCACGACTTGAAGCGCAGCCCTTCCAGACCCGCGAACTTCGCGAAGCTGACGTCCTCGACGTACTCGCGCAGACGCTCGAGGGTCCCTGACGGGGCGCCGGCCAGGGACCAGCGCATCGTGAGACCGTACAAGCTCAGACAGCCTTGAGGGCGTCGCCGAGGGTGGCCGCCTCCTCGTTGTTGAGCTCGACCACCAGACGTCCTCCGCCCTCGAGCGGGACGCGCATGACGATGCAGCGCCCCTCCTTGGTGACCTCCATCGGTCCGTCACCGGTGCGAGGCTTCATGGCCGCCATGGGTTCCCCTTCCATTCGGTGACCGCCGTCCGGTCTCCTCAGACGCCTAGTATCTCTCATGCCCCCTTCTCAGTTCCAACCGGCACGAAGGACCTCGTGACCCCTCCCGCTCCCGACGGCGCTCCCCCGGCCACCGACGGCGTCGTCGCGCTCGACCCGAGCT
>LUMW01000858.1_pt1 | contig 18831 bp, 27 predicted proteins | sample 729761 | NCBI WGS metagenome assembly LUMW01 (sample SAMN03860302, study PRJNA289734) | marine metagenome | biome: seawater column; feature: ocean; material: water; isolation source: Red Sea water column Station 192 - depth 500m | place: Saudi Arabia: Red Sea | collected 2011-10-15 | depth 500 m
CTGCTGAACCGTGCGCCCACCCTGCATCGCCTCGGCATCCAGGCCTTCGAGCCGGTTCTCGTCGAGGGCAAGGCCATCCAGCTCCATCCGCTGGTCTGCACCGCCTTCAACGCCGACTTCGACGGCGACCAGATGGCCGTCCACCTGCCGCTGTCCGCCGAGGCCCAGGCCGAGGCCCGCGTGCTGATGCTGTCGGCCAACAACGTCCTCAGCCCGGCGCACGGCCGCCCGCTGGTCACGCCCACCCAGGACATGATCATCGGCGCCTACTACCTGACCTCCGACCTCGAGGGCGCCGACGGCGAGGGTCGGGCGTTCCGGCGCATCGACGACCTCGAGCGGGCGATCGAGTCGGGCGAGCTCGACATCCACGCCCTCATCGAGTTCCGTTCGACGGAGATCCCGGACCTGGTCGACACCCCGGCCAACGGTTCGGCCGCCACCTGGCACCGCACCACCGCCGGCCGCGTGTTGTTCAACGAGGCCCTCCCGGCCGAGTTCCCGTACGTGAACCGCCGGATCGACAAGAAGGAGATGGGCGCCCTCGTCGACGACCTGGCCCGCCACTACCCGAAGAAGGTCGTGGCCGAGAGCCTCGACCGGGTCAAGGACCTCTGCTTCCGGTTCGCCTCCAAGTCGGGCCTGACCGTCTCCATCGACGACGTCAAGACGCCGAAGCAGAAGCAGGAGATCCTCGACCGCCACGAGCGCGACGCCGAGAAGGTCGAGGGCCAGTTCCGACGCGGCATCATCACCGACGGTGAGCGCCGCCAGAAGGAGGTGGAGATCTGGAACGCCGCCACCGCCGAGGTCACGGAGAGGATGGACGAGGCGCTGGCCGCACAGGTCTTCAACCCGATCGACATGATGGTCGACTCGGGTGCCCGAGGGAACAAGATGCAGATCCGCCAGATCGCGGGCATGCGCGGCCTCGTGGCCAACCCCCGTGGCGACCTCATCCCGCGCCCGATCAAGTCCAACTTCCGCGAGGGCCTGGCGATGCTCGAGTACTTCATCGCCACGCCGGGCGCCAGGAAGGGCCTGGTCGACACCGCCCTGCGGACCGCCGACTCCGGCTACCTGACTCGCCGCCTCGTCGACGTGGCCCAGGAGCTCATCATCAACGAGCACGACCCGCTGGACGCCGATGGTCCCGTCTTCGGCGTCTGGATCGAGGACGTGGGGCCCGACACCGACAACAAGCGGACCTACCTCGAGACCCGCCTGTTCAGCCGGACGCTGGCCGACGACGTCACCCTCGCCGACGGCACCGTGTACCCGCAGGGCACGATCGTGGGCGAGGAGGAACTCGACGCCCTGCGCGACGACCCCCAGGTCACCCGGGTGCGCGTGCTGTCGCCCCTGACCGACGACTCCGCCACCGGCGTGTCGGCGGCCTGCTACGGCATGTCGCTGGCCACCGGCAAGGGCATCGAGGTCGGCGAGGCCGTCGGCGTCATCGCCGCCCAGTCCATCGGCGAGCCGGGCACCCAGCTCACCATGCGGACCTTCCACACGGGTGGCGTTGCCGGCAAGGACATCGCCGGCGGTCTCCCCCGCGTCGTCGAGCTCTTCGAGGCCCGCACTCCGAAGGGCAAGGCCACCCTCGCCAAGACCTCGGGCGTGATCCGGATCGGCGAGGACGAGGGCCGCGGCCGCGAGGTCGTGGTCGTCGCCGACGACGGCACCGAGGAGGTCAACCTCGTTCCGACCCAGGCCCGCCTCGAGGTCGTCGACGGCCAGGAGGTCAAGGCTGGTGACGCCATCGTCGAGGGTCCCCGCGACCCCAAGGAACTGCTCGAGATCAAGGGCGTGCGCGAGACGCAGCAGTACCTGGTCGAGGAGGTCCAGAAGGTCTACCGAGAGCAGGGCGTGTCGATCCACGACAAGCACATCGAGCTGATCGTCCGCCAGATGACCCGCCGGGTGCGGATCAACGACCCGGGCGACTCGTCGTTCCTGCCGGGCGAGCAGGTCGACCAGCGCGTGTTCGCCGAGACCAACCGGGAGCTCGTCGCCGGGGGCCAGCGCCCCGCCGAGGGCCGGCCCGAGCTGATGGGCATCACCAAGGCTTCGCTGGCGACCGACTCGTGGCTCTCGGCGGCCTCCTTCCAGGAGACCACCCGGGTGCTCACCGAGGCGGCCATCGACAGCCGCAGCGACCGGCTCGTCGGCCTCAAGGAGAACATCATCATCGGCAAGCTGGTGCCTGCCGGCACCGGCCTCGAGCGGTACCGCCGGGTGGCGACGCACGCCCCCGACTACAAGCCGATGGACTTCTACAGCTCGGCCGACGAGGAGCAGGACCTCGCCGACTGGCTGGCCGGACAGGCCGCCGCCGGCGACCAGTTCGAGGGTGCCTACGAGGCCGACGTCATCGACCTGGCCACCAGCATCGGCCCCGCCGACGCTGCCGGCGCCGGCGACGACGCGTGACATGGGCCCCTCCCGGCGACACGCGCGTGTGAGTCGGGAAGGGGCTCCCGTAGACTCCGGCGCTGGCTGGGAGCCGTCTCCGGCCACCCTTCTCATGCCCGTTCCAACGCAGCAACCGAGGTAGTTCGTGCCCACGATCCAGCAACTGGTCCGCAAGGGCCGCCAGTCGAAGCGACGCAAGGAGGCCACCCCGGCCCTCAAGGGCGCGCCCCAGCGCCGCGGCGTGTGCACGCGGGTCTACACGACCACCCCGAAGAAGCCGAACTCGGCGCTGCGCAAGGTCGCCCGTGTCCGCCTCACCACCGGCATCGAGGTCACCGCCTACATCCCCGGCGAGGGCCACAACCTCCAGGAGCACTCGATCGTGCTCGTGCGCGGCGGTCGTGTGAGGGACCTGCCGGGCGTCCGCTACAAGATCATCCGCGGCACGCTCGACACCTCCGGTGTCGGCCAGCGTCGCCAGGCCCGCAGCCGATACGGCGCCAAGAAGGAGGGCTGACGTGCCGCGCAAGGGCCCCGTCGACCGCCGCGAACTGACCCCGGACCCGGTCTACCGCTCGTCGGTCGTCACCCAGGTCGTCAACAAGGTGCTGCGGAGCGGCAAGCGCTCCACCGCCGAGCGCATCGTCTACTCGGCGCTGCAGACCGTCGAGTCCAAGACCGGCAGCGAGCCGGTCGGCACCCTCAAGCGGGCCCTCGAGAACATCCGGCCCCAGCTGGAGGTCAAGAGCCGCCGCGTGGGTGGCGCCACCTACCAGGTCCCGATCGAGGTGCGCCCCCGGCGTGCCAACACCCTCGCCGTGCGCTGGCTCGTGGGCAACGCCCGTTCCCGCCGCGAGCGGACCATGGCCGAGCGGCTCGCCAACGAGATCCTCGACGCCTCCAACGGCCTGGGTGCCTCCGTGAAGCGGCGTGAGGACACCCACAAGATGGCCGAGGCGAACAAGGCCTTCGCGCACTACCGCTGGTAGGCCGCCCGCTCCAGGGCGGATCGCCCACCGATCTTCCGCCCCGTCCCCGCCCCCACCGGGTGCCGGTCGCCGCCTCATGCGCCGGCTCGGGGACCTGACCGACAACCGCCACCACCACTGCGAACGAGCATGAGCAAGCGACACCCACTCGAGCACACCCGCAACATCGGGATCATGGCCCACATCGACGCGGGCAAGACCACGACGACCGAGCGGATCCTCTACTACACCGGCGTCAACTACAAGATCGGCGAGGTCCACGACGGCGCCGCCACCATGGACTGGATGGAGCAGGAGCAGGAGCGCGGCATCACCATCACCTCCGCCGCCACCAGCTGCTTCTGGAGCGACCACCGCATCAACATCATCGACACCCCCGGCCACGTCGACTTCACCGTCGAGGTGGAGCGGTCGCTGCGGGTCCTCGACGGCGCCGTGGCCGTCTTCGACGGCGTCGCCGGCGTCGAACCCCAGACCGAGACGGTCTGGCGCCAGGCCGACCGCTACAACGTGCCCCGCCTGTGCTTCATCAACAAGATGGACCGCACCGGCGCCGACTTCTACTACGTGCTCGGCACGATCCGCGAGCGCCTCGGCTGCAAGGCCGCCGTGGTGCAGCTCCCGATCGGCGCCGAGGCCGACTTCGCCGGCGTCATCGACCTGGTCGAGATGAACGCCCTCATCTGGACCTCCGACGACCTGGGCGCCTCGTGGGACGTCGTCGACATACCCGGCGACCTCGCCGACCAGGCCGAGGAGTACCGCCACGAGCTCATCGACATCCTGTCCGAGTTCGACGAGAACATCCTCGAGAAGTACATCGGCGAGGAGGAGATCACCGCCGACGACATCCGGGCCGCCCTGCGGACCGGCACCCTCGAGGGCCGCTGCGTGCCGATCCTCACCGGCACCGCCTTCAAGAACAAGGGCGTCCAGCCACTGCTGGACGCCGTCGTCTCGTACCTGCCGTCGCCGCTGGACCTGCCGCCCGTCGAGGGCGTCCACCCGCGTTCGGGCGACACCCTCGAGCGGGGCGCCGAGGACGCCGAGCCGTTCGCCGCCCTGGCGTTCAAGATCATGACCGACCCGCACGTCGGCAAGCTCACCTACTTCCGGGTCTACAGCGGCACCCTTGACAAGGGCTCGGCCGTGCTCAACACCCGGTCGGGTTCCAAGGAGCGGATCGGCCGCATCCTCGAGATGCACGCCAACGACCGCGAGGACCGCGACGAGGTCCGCACCGGCGACATCGTGGCCGGCATCGGCCTCAAGAACACCCGCACCGGCGACACCCTCTGCTCGCCGGACCACCCGATCGTGCTCGAACAGGTCGAGTTCCCGGTGCCGGTCATCCACGTCGCGGTCGAGCCCCGCTCGAAGGCCGACCAGGACAAGATGAGCAAGGCCCTCGGTGCCCTCGCCGAGGAGGACCCGACCTTCAGCGTCCGCACCGACGAGGAGACGGGCCAGACCATCATCGGCGGCATGGGCGAACTGCACCTCGAGGTGCTGGTCGACCGCATGCTGCGCGAGTTCCGGGTGGATGCCAACGTCGGCAAGCCGCAGGTCGCCTACCGCGAAACCATCACCAAGACGGTCGCCGACCTCCGCTACACCCACAAGAAGCAGACGGGCGGCTCCGGCCAGTTCGCCGAGATCGTGGCCAGCCTCGAGCCGTTCACCGACGAGGAGGACACCTACCTCTTCGAGGACAACGTCTCCGGCGGCCGGATCCCCAAGGAGTACATCCCGACACGGTGCTCGGCATCAAGGTCAGCCTCAACGACGGCAAGGCGCACGACGTCGACTCCTCGGAGATGGCATTCAAGATCGCCGCCCAGGCCTGGTTCCGTGAGGCGATCGGCCGGGCCGGCCCCGTGCTGCTCGAGCCGGTGATGGCCGTCGAGGTCGTCACCCCCGAGGACTACATGGGCGACGTCGTCGGCGACCTCAACTCCCGTCGGGGCCGCGTCGGCCAGGTGGAGGCCCGCGGCAACAACCAGGTGGTCACGGCACAGGTGCCGTTGTCCGAGATGTTCGGTTACGCTACCGACCTGCGATCGCGCACCCAGGGGCGCGCGACCTACACGATGCAGTTCGACTCGTACCAGCAGACGCCCGCATCCGTCCAGGAAGAGATCGTCAAGCGCTTCCGGGGCGAGTGACGTCGGTTCAGGCAAACAACACAGAAAGCAACCAGGAACAGCCATGGCCAAGCAGCAGTTCGAGCGCACCAAGCCCCACGTCAACGTGGGGACCATGGGCCACATCGACCACGGAAAGACGACGCTGACCGCGGCGATCACCAAGGTCCTCTCCGAGCGCGACCCGAACTCGACCGCCTTCACCGAGTTCGATAACATCGACAAGGCGCCCGAGGAGCGGGAACGCGGCATCACGATCAACGTGGCGCACGTCGAGTACGAGACCGCCAACCGGCACTACGCCCACGTCGACATGCCGGGCCACGCCGACTACATCAAGAACATGATCACGGGCGCCGCCCAGGTCGACGGCGCCATCCTGGTCGTGTCGGCCGCCGACGGTCCGATGCCCCAGACCCGTGAGCACGTGCTCCTGGCCCGCCAGGTCGGCGTGCCCAAGATCGTGGTCGCCCTCAACAAGTGCGACATGGTCGACGACGAGGAGTTGCTCGAGCTGGTCGAGCTCGAGGTCCGCGAGCTGCTCGACGAGTACGAGTTCCCGGGCGACGACACCCCGATCTGCCGGGTCTCGGCCCTGCAGGCCCTCGAGGGCGACTCCGACGCCGCCGAAGCCGTCGTCGAGCTGATGTCGCAGGTCGACGACTACATCCCGCAGCCCGAGCGCGACGTCGACAAGCCCTTCCTGATGCCCATCGAGGACGTCTTCACGATCACCGGCCGCGGCACCGTCGTGACCGGTCGTGTCGAGCAGGGCATCGTCAACACCGGCGACAACATCGAGATCATCGGCCTCAAGGACACCCAGACCACGGTCTGCACCGGCGTCGAGATGTTCCGCAAGATCCTCGACCAGGGCCAGGCCGGCGACAACATCGGCGCCCTGTTGCGCGGCATCGAGAAGACCAGCGTCCAGCGTGGCCAGGTCCTCGCCAAGCCGGGCTCGATCACCCCGCACACCAACTTCGAGGCCGAGGTCTATGTGCTGACCAAGGAGGAGGGCGGCCGCCACAAGCCGTTCTTCTCGAACTACCGGCCGCAGTTCTACTTCCGGACCACGGACGTGACCGGCATGATCGCCCTCCCCGAGGGCACTGAGATGTGCATGCCGGGCGACAACACCACCATGACGGTCGAGCTCATCGCCCCGATCGCCATGGACGAGGGCCTGCGCTTCGCCATCCGCGAGGGCGGCCGCACCGTGGGCGCCGGCGCCGTCACGAAGATCCTGGCCTAGATCCGATGCCGACTGGTCAGAAGATTCGTATCCGCCTCAAGGCCTACGACCACGAGGTGATCGACCAGTCGACGAAGAAGATCGTCGAGACGGTCCGGCGGACCCAGGCCGACATCCGCGGCCCGGTCCCGCTGCCGACCGAGAAGCACCGGTACACGGTGGTGCGGTCCCCGTTCAAGGACAAGGACTCCCGGGAGCACTTCGAGATGCGCATCCACAAGCGTCTCCTCGACATCCTGGAGCCCTCGCCCAAGACGGTCGACTCGCTCCAGCGCCTTGACCTGCCGGCCGGCGTGGACATCGAGATCAAGATCCAGCAGGGCTGACGCCCGGATCACCCGAACGAACGGTGAAGCGCCCCCAGGGGGGCGCTTCACCCGTTTTGGGCCTGCTCCCCGCTACTCCAACTTGCGGCGCTGGCGGCTGGCCAAGAGGAGGTCCTCGGAGACCTCGTGGCGTTCGGCGGCCGCCGAGACGATGGCCTGGAGGGTGGCGGCGGCCGGCAGCGCCAGCATGGCGCCGACCACCCCGAGCAGCGCTGCCCCGGCGATGACCGCCCCGAACGCCAGGGCGGCGTGGATGGCCATGGTCTGGGCGGTGATCCTCGGGGCCAGCACGTAGTTCTCCACCTGCTGGTAGACGGCGATGATGACGAGCACCCACAGGCCGGTCACGGGTTCGTCGATCAGCCCGATCAGCACCGGGAGGGCGCCGGCCAGGTAGGTGCCGACCACCGGGACCACCTGGGAGACGACCCCCACCCAGATGGCCAGGGCGAAGCCGGACGGGAGGCCGATGACCTCGAAGGCGGTCCAGTGCACGACCGCGGCGATGACGGCCAGCACGCCCCGGGACAGGATGTAGCCACCCGTCTTGGTGATGGCCAGGTCCCAGACCTCGAGGACGTGGCGCTGACGCTCCTCTGGCAGCAGCGAGCACACCGTCCGTCGCAGCTTGGGCCCCTCGGCGACCAGGTAGAAGGCGAACAGGCCGATGGTGAACACCTGGAACAGCACGTTGACGGCGGTCGTGCCGAACTTGGCCAGGTCGTCGGCGAAACCGGTCAACCGCTCGGCGACGGCGCCCGAGTCCCAGTTCTGGCGCAGGTCGGCGGTGGCGTTCTCGACGCCGAAGTTGTCCTCGAGGAAGTCGTCGATCGACTCGAGGTAGCCCGGCAGGTTGTCGCTCAGCTCGGTGACCTGCTCGGAGAGGAGCGACCCCATGGCGAACCCGAAGCCGCCCAGGCCGACCAGGACGCCGAGGAAGACCAGCGCCGTCCCGAGCCCGCGCCGGACGTTCCACCGTTCGAGGGCGTTGACCGCCGGCTCCATCGCGAACGACAGGAACAGGGCGACCAGCAGGATGATGAACAGGGACCGCAGCGACTCGAGGACGCCCTGGAGGTACCAGAGGGCGGCCAGGCCGCCGAGGAACAGAAGGATCGCCCGCACCACCCAGGGGGGCGGTGTCGGCGGGGCCTCGGGGGTCGGCTGCGGTTCGGTCACCGGCACGACGGTAGTTGCGGGGTGTCCGGGGACCGTGGATTCGTGGCGGCCGCCGGACACCGGCCTGTCGCCTGCCCTCGGAGGCGAGGCGTTGTGGGGGGACGCCAACGCCCCTAGCCTTGTCAACTGCGCTCAGGGAGCCCTCCGGGGCGCAGACACCACGACGTTCGCGAAGGCCCGTCCGCCCCGACCGGGGCCCGACGGGAACCACTCGACACAACCGAATCGCCGCTCCGCCGGGTCCTTCCCGTGCGGAGCGTTCGCGTGAATCGGCCCGAACGGGCCGGATCGCCCGGGGGAGGACCCCGGGCGGAACAGCAGGAGCCACCATGGCCAACACGGCACTCGTCGGCGAGAAGGTCGGCATGACACAGGTGTGGGATGACGACAACCACGTCGTCCCGGTCACCGTGCTGCGCGTCCGACCCAACCGCATCGTGCAGGTCAAGACCACCGAACGCGACGGCTACAGCGCCCTCCAGGTGACCTTCGGCCACCGCGAGGAGCATCGCCTCACCCGTCCCGAGGCCGGCCACTTCGACACGGCCGGCGTCCAGGCCGGCAACCGTCTCCTCGAGCTGCGCCTCGACGACGTGAGCACCTACGAAGTCGGCCAGGAACTCACTGTCGAAGCCCTCGCCGAGACTGGCCAGGTCGACGTCACCGCCGTCAGCAAGGGCAAGGGCTTCGCCGGCGTCATGAAGCGGCACAACTTCAAGGGCCAACGGGCCAGCCACGGTGCCCACAAGGTGCACCGCAAGCCCGGCGCCGTCGGCCAGTGCGCCACACCGTCCCGGGTGTTCAAGGGGAAGAAGCTCCCCGGTCGGATGGGCAACCAGAAGACCACGACGCTGAACCTCACCGTGGTCGATGCCGACGCCGAGCGCGAGCTGCTGCTCGTCAAGGGCTCGGTGCCCGGCCCCAACGGCGCCACCGTCCTCATCCGCGACGCCGTGAAGGGAGCCCGGTGATGGCCAGCGTCACGATGCGCACCACCAACGGCACCGAAGCCGGTGCCGTCGAGCTCGATGACGCCACCTTCGGCATCGAGCCCAACGCCGCCGTCATGCACCAGGTCGTGACCGCCCAGCTGGCGGCCCGCCGCAGCGGTACCCAGAGCACCAAGACCCGGGCCGAGGTCCGGGGCGGCGGTGCCAAGCCGTGGCGCCAGAAGGGCACCGGCCGGGCCCGCCACGGTTCGATCCGTTCCCCGCAGTGGCGCGGTGGCGGCGTGGCTCTGGGACCCAAGCCCCGCAGCTACGCCCAGAAGACCCCCAAGAAGATGATCCAGTTGGCGCTGCGGTCGGCCCTTTCCGACCGGGCCGCCGAGGGCAACGTCGTCGTGGTGGACGCCTGGGGCTTCGCAGCGCCCCGCACCAAGGACGCCGTCGCCGCCCTCGTCGCCCTCGGCGTCGAGGGCCGGGTGCTGGTCGTTGCGGATCGGGACGACACCAACACCTGGAAGAGCTTCGCCAACCTCTCCGAGGTCCACGTGCTCTCGCCGGGCGAGCTCAACGCCTACGACGTGCTCGTCAGCGACGTCGTGGTGTTCAGCCGGGACACGCTTCCCTCCGGTGGGCCGGCTGCCGCTGTCGCCCCACCGGTGGCCGAGGCGCCCGCTGCCGACGATTCCGCCGACGAGCCCGCCGGCGACACCACCCCCGCCGACGAGGAGGAGTAGGGACCGTGAAGGACGCACGCGACGTCATCCTCCGCCCCATGGTGTCGGAGAAGTCGTACAACCTGCTGGAGGAGAACGTCTACACGTTCGAGGTCGCCCGCACCGCCTCCAAGCCCGAGATCCGGGACGCCGTCGAGTCCATCTTCGACGTCAGCGTCCTCAAGGTGAACACGCTGAACCGAGACGGCAAGCGCCGCCGCAACCGGCGGACGGGCACCTGGGGCAGCCGCCCCGACGTCAAGCGGGCCTACGTCACCCTCGCCGAGGGCGACACCATCGAACTGTTCGAGGTCTGAGCACCATGCCGCAGCGCAAGCGCAAGCCGACCAGTCCGGGCCGCCGGTTCCAGACCGTTTCCGACTTTTCGGCGATCACCAAGTCGACCCCCGAGAAGTCGCTGGTCGAGAAGAAGACGTCGACGGGTGGCCGCAACAACTACGGCCGCAAGACCGCCCGCCACCGCGGTGGCGGCCACAAGCGCCAGTACCGGGTCATCGACTTCCGGCGCAACAAGGACGGCGTCCCCGCCAAGGTGGCGGCCGTCGAGTACGACCCCAACCGCAGCTGCCGCATCCTGCTGCTGCACTACCACGACGGCGAGAAGCGCTACATCCTCGCCCCCAAGGGCGTCGAGGTCGGCGACCGGCTCCAGTCCGGCCAGGGCTCCGAAATCCGCCCCGGCAACGCCCTGCCGCTGCGCTACATCCCCGTCGGTACCGTCGTGCACAACGTCGAGCTGCAGCCCGGTGGCGGCGGCAAGATGGCCCGCAGCGCCGGCTCGAGCGTCCAGCTCGTGGCCAAGGAGGGCGACTTCGCCACCCTGCGCCTGCCCAGCACCGAGATGCGCCGGGTTCGCATCGACTGTCGGGCGACCGTCGGCGAGGTCGGCAACCAGGAGCACGAGCTCACCAAGATCGGCAAGGCCGGCCGCAACCGCTGGAAGGGCGTCCGCCCCCAGACCCGCGGCGTCGCCATGAACCCGATCGACCACCCGCTGGGCGGCGGCGAGGGCAAGTCCTCCGGTGGCCGCCACCCCGTGTCTCCCTGGGGCAAGCCCGAGGGCCGTACCCGCCAGCGGGGCAAGCAGTCCGACAAGTTGATCGTGCGTCGTCGACGTCGGCGCGGATCGCGGAGGTAGGCAGCGATGCCACGCAGTCTCAAGAAGGGCCCATTCGTCGACGACCACCTGCTCAAGAAGGTGGACGTGCTGAACGAGTCCGGCGAGAAGAAGGTCATTCGGACGTGGTCCCGTCGGTCCACGATCGTGCCCGACATGGTCGGCCACACGATCGGCGTGCACGACGGCCGCAAGCACGTCCCGGTGTACGTCACCGAGTCGATGGTGGGCCACAAGCTGGGCGAGTTCGCCCCCACCCGGACCTTCCGGTCGCATGCCGGCCAGGAGAAGGGGGTGCATCGCTGATGGCCACCGCCGTCAAGACCAACGAGGGCCGCCCCGGCACCCGAGCGGTTGCCCGCCACGTGCGCGTGTCGGCCTCCAAGGCGCGTGCCGTGCTCGACCTCGTCCGCGGCGAGTCCTACGGGCGGGCCAGCGAGATCCTGGCGTTCTCGGAGCGCAGCGTCTCCGACGCGGTCGCCAAGTGCCTCGACTCCGCCGTCGCCAACGCCGAGCACAACGACGAGGTGCCGGCCGAGGAGCTGTTCGTGTCGGCCTGCTACGCCGACGAGGGCCCGACCCTCAAGCGCTGGCGCCCCCGGGCCCGGGGCCGCGCCACCCGGATCAACAAGCGGACCTGCCACATCACGATGGTGGTGAGCCGCTACACCGCCGACGAGCTCGAGCGCATGGCCGCCCAGGACGCCCTGCGCGACCGGGCCGGCGCCAACGCCCGTGCCGCCGCCTCCCGCCGGGAGCGCGTCGAGAAGAGCCGGGCTGCCGAGGCCGCCCGCGAGGCAGAGCACGACCACGACCATGACCACGACCATGACCACGACCATGACCACGACGAGGTCGCCGTGGACGAGGTCGTCGAGGCCGTGGACGCCGCCGTCGAGGCGGAAGAGGTCGAAGCCGTCGAGGCGGACGCCGCCGTCGAGGCGGACGCCGCCGTCGAGGCGGAAGAGGTCGAAGCCGACGTGGCTGAAGAGGTCGAGGAGACCGTGGCCGCGACTGGAAGTCCCGGTGGTTCGCCACCCGGCAGGAATACGCCGACAACATCATCGAGGACTGGAAGATCCGCGACTTCCTGCGCACCGAGCTGCCGCACGCCGCCATCAGCCGCATCGAGGTCGAACGCACCCGTGACCGCCTGCGGATCGACGTCCACACCGCCCGTCCCGGCATCGTGATCGGCCGCAAGGGCTCCGAGGCCGACCGCCTCCGCGCCGGCCTCGGCCAGATCAGCGGCAACAACCGGGTCCAGCTCAACATCCAGGAGATCAAGGAGCCGGAGCTCGACGCCGCCCTCATCGCCCAGGGCGTGGCCGACCAGCTGGCCGGCCGGGTCGCCTTCCGCCGGGCCATGAAGCGGGCCGTCCAGAACGCCCAGAAGGCAGGCGCCCTCGGCATCCGTGTCCAGTGCGCGGGACGCCTGGGTGGCGCCGAGATGAGCCGCACCGAGTGGTACCGCGAGGGACGGGTACCGCTGCACACGCTGCGTGCCGACATCGACTACGGCTTCCGCGAGGCCCATACCACCTACGGCCGGATCGGCGTGAAGGTGTGGATCTACAAGGGCGACATCCTGCCCTACAAGAGCCAACTGGAGGACAAGATCACCCGCGAGGCTGCCATGGCCGTGGGCGAGACCTCCGGCCAGACCAAGACGCGCACGGTCGTCTCGTCGGCCGCCGCCCGTCGCCGCCAGGCCGAGGCCGAGGAGGCCGCCGCCTCCGCACCCGCCGGGGAGGCCGTCGAGTCCGAAGAGCCGGCACCGCTGGTCAAGGAGGGCGACGCCGAGTTCGAGAAGCTCCTCGCCGAGGAGGAGGCCATCGAGGCCTCGACCCGCGAGCACCACGAGACCCCGCACTTCCGCCCCGGGGACGGTGACTGATCATGTTGATGCCGAAGAAGACCAAGCACCGCAAGCACCAGCGCGGCCGCATGAAGGGCAACTCGAAGGGCCAGACCGACGTCACGTTCGGCGAGTACGGCATCCAGGCCCTCGAGCCGGGCTGGATCACCGCCCGCCAGATCGAGGCCGCCCGTATCGCCATGACCCGCCACATCAAGCGCGGCGGCAAGGTGTGGATCAACGTGTTCCCGGACAAGCCGGTCACCCAGAAGCCGGCCGAGACCCGGATGGGCTCCGGCAAGGGCAACCCCGAACACTGGGTCGCCGTCGTGAAGCCGGGCCGCATCCTGTTCGAACTCTCGTACTCGGACCCGGCGGTCGCCCGTTCGGCCATCAACCGGGCCATCCAGAAGCTGCCCGTCAAGGCACGCTTCATCGAGCGTGAGGAGGGCTTCTAGTGGCCCGCAAGAAGGTACTGGCCGACCTGGGCGACACCGACCTGCTCGAGCGCCTCGGCGAGTCCAAGGAAGAACTGTTCAACCTGCGCTTCCAGCTGGTCACCGGCCAGCTGGAGAACCACTCCCGCCTGGGGCAGGTCAAGAAGGAGGTGGCCCGGCTCCTCACCGAGCTGCGGGCCCGCGAGATCGAGGCCGCCGAGAGCGTCGCGGCCGTCGAGGAGGTGGCCGAGTGATGGCCGAGACCACCGACACCCGTCCCAACGCCCGCAAGGTGCGCGAGGGGCTGGTCGTCTCCGACCGGCAGGACAAGACGGCGATCGTCGAGGTCGTCGACCGGGTCCGCCACCGCCGGTACGCCAAGACCGTGCAGCGCAGCAAGCGCCTGCACGTCCACGACGAGTCCAACGAGCTGCGCACCGGCGACCGGGTCCGGGTCCAGGAGACCCGCCCGCAGTCGAAGCTCAAGCGCTGGTGCCTCGTCGAGATCCTCGAGAGGGCCAAGTAATGATCCAGCAGGAGACCCGACTCCGGGTGGCCGACAACTCGGGCGCGCGCGAGGTCCTGTGCATCAAGGTCCTCGGCGGCTCGAAGCGCCGGTACGCCTCGATCGGCGACGTCTTCACGGCCACCGTCAAGGAGGCCAACCCGGGCGCCGCCGTCAAGAAGGGCGAAATCGTCAAGTGCGTGGTCGTCCGCACCAAGAAGGAGCGGCGCCGCCCCGACGGCTCGTACATCCGCTTCGACGAGAACGCCGCCGTGCTCATCAACGACCAGATGCAGCCCCGCGGCACCCGCATCTTCGGCCCGGTCGGCCGGGAGTTGCGGGAGAAGAAGTTCATGCGCATCGTCTCGCTGGCGCCGGAGGTGCTCTGACATGAAGATCCGCAAGGGCGACAAGGTCCGCGTGCTCGCCGGCAAGGATCGCGGCAAGGAGGGCGTCGTGAGCCGAGCCATCCCCACCGAGGACAAGGTCATCGTCGAGGGCGTCAACATGGCCAAGCGCCACCAGAAGCCCACCCGGGCCACCATGCAGGGCGGCATCATCGACAAGGCCATGCCGGTCCACGTGTCCAACGTGGCGATCCTGAGCCCGGCCGACGACAAGCCCACCCGCATCGGCTACCGGTTCGCCGACGACGGTGCCAAGGTGCGAGTCTGCAAGCGAACGGGGGTGGACCTCGATGGCTGAGGCACTGAGCACCGCGGTCCGCCTGGGCGACCGCTACCGCGACGAGATCCGGCCGGCGCTCCAGGAGCAGCTGGGCCTGGCGAACGTCATGCAGGTCCCCAAGCTGGTGAAGATCGTCGTCAACATGGGCGTCGGCGGCGCGGCCCAGCAGGCCAAGCAGCTCGACGGCGCCCTCGCCGACCTCGAGGTCATCACCGGCCAGAAGCCGCTCGTCACCCGGGCCAAGACGTCGATCTCGAACTTCAAGCTCCGCGAGGGCCAGGCCATCGGCGCCAAGGCGACCCTCCGCGGCGACCGGATGTACGAGTTCCTGGACCGCCTGATGAACCTGGCGATCCCGAGGATCCGCGACTTCCGCGGCCTCAACAACCGGTCCTTCGACGGCCGGGGCAACTACACGTTCGGCGTGACCGAACAGCTGATCTTTCCCGAAATCGACTACGACACCGTGGATGCGACCCGCGGCATGGACATCACGATCGTGACGTCCGCCGACACGGACGAGGCGGGCCGGGCCCTCCTCGACGCCTTCGGGTTCCCGTTCCGACCTGAGGTGAACTGATGGCGAAGAAAGCACTCGTCAACAAGCAGCAGAAGACCCCCAAGTTCAAGGTGCGCGCCTACACCCGCTGCCGCCGCTGTGGCCGGCCGCGCTCGGTGTACCGGGCCTTCAACCTGTGCCGGATCTGTCTGCGGACGATGGCCCATGCCGGAGAGATCCCCGGCATGGTGAAGTCGAGCTGGTGAGGGGAGGGACGACATGACGATGACCGACCCCGTCGCCGACATGCTGACGCGCCTGCGCAACGCCAACCAGGCGATGCACGACGGCGTCTCGATGCCGTCGTCGAAGCAGAAGGTGGCGCTGGCCGACGTGCTCAAGTCCGAGGGCTACATCATCGACTACCAGGTCGAGGACGCCCGACGCGGCCCCGGCAAGGAGCTCACCATCCGGCTCAAGTACTCGCCGGAGCGCGAGCGGGTGATCTCCGGGATCCAGCGGATCTCCAAGCCCGGCCTGCGCGTCTACCGCAAGTCCGACACGATCCCCCGCGTGCTGGGCGGCCTCGGCGTCGCCGTGGTCAGCACCAGCCGGGGCCTGATGAGCGACCGCGAGGCTCGCCGCCGCAAGATCGGCGGAGAGATCCTCTGCTACGTCTGGTAGGGGAGGCCGCCATGTCCCGCATCGGCAAGGCCCCGATCACCGTGCCCTCGGGCGTCGAGGTGACCATCCAGGGTGGCAACGTCGCCGTGACCGGCCCGAAGGGCTCGCTGGACCTCGAGGTGCCCGGCGACATCACCGTCCGCCAGGAGGGCGAGGAGCTGCTCGTCGAGCGCTCCGACGACGAGCGCCGCAACCGGGCCCTGCACGGCCTGGCCCGCTCGCTCGTCAACAACATGGTCGTGGGCGTCTCCGAGGGCTTCACCAAGGAGCTCCAGATCGTCGGCGTCGGCTACCGGGCCGTGGCCAAGGGCAGCAATGCCCTCGAGCTGCAACTCGGCTACAGCCACTCGATCGACGTCAAGGCCCCCGACGGCGTGAGCTTCGAGGTCCCCGAACCGACCCGCATCGTGGTCTCCGGCATCGACAAGCAGGCCGTGGGCCAGGTCGCCGCCGACATCCGTTCGCTCCGCAAGCCCGAGCCCTACAAGGGCAAGGGCGTGCGGTACGTCGACGAGTACGTGGCCCGCAAGGCCGGAAAGGCGGCCAAGTGAGCACCTCGACCGATCGCCGAGGCGCACGGCACCGGCGCCACCGCCGGGTCCGCCGGCGCGTGCAGGGCACCCCCGTCCGGCCGCGCCTGTCCGTGTTCCGCTCGGCCAAGCACATCTCCGCCCAGGTCATCGACGACTCGACGGGTACCACCGTGGCGTCGGCGACGACGCTGCAGGCCGGCGTGGCCGACGGCCTCACCGGCGTGGCCGCGGCCACCGACGTCGGTCGCACCGTCGCCGAGCGGGCCAAGGCCGCCGGCATCGAATCCGTCGTGTTCGACCGCGGCGGCTACCTCTACCACGGTCGTGTCGCCGCCCTCGCCGATGGCGCCCGCGACGCCGGACTGGAGTTCTAGTGGCACCCAACACCACCCTCGAGGAGACCCAACTGCGCGAGTCGCGGGTCATCCACATCAACCGCGTCGCCAAGGTCGTCAAGGGCGGCCGGCGCTTCTCGTTCACCGCCCTCGTGGTGGTCGGCGACGGCGCTGGTCGGGTCGGCCTCGGCTACGGCAAGGCCAAGGAGGTGCCCCTCGCCATCCAGAAGGGCACCGAGGAGGCCAAGCGCAACCTGTTCGCGGTGCCGCTGGCCGGGACGACGATCGTGCACGCCATACTCGGCGAGAACGGCGGCGGACGCGTGCTGCTCCAGCCCGCCGCCCCCGGTACCGGGGTCATCGCCGGTGGTGCCGCCCGCGCCATCCTGGAGGAGGCCGGCGTCCACGACGTGCTCTGCAAGTCGCTGGGCTCGCCCAACCACATCAACGTGGCCCGGGCGACCATCGCCGGCCTCGAGGGCCTGCGCCGCCCCGACGAGGTGGCTCGCCTGCGCGGCCTCGACCCCGAGGAGTTCGTGCCGGCGCCGCTGCTGGACGCCTACCGCCGCAGCGAGGCCGGCATCCCCGCCGGTCCCGCCGATGAGGACGGGGAGTGACCATGGCCGACGACAGGCAACTCAAGGTCACCCAGGTCCGTTCGGCCATCGGGGCCAAGCCCAAGCAGCGCGGCACGTTGCGCGCCCTCGGACTGGGTCGCATCGGCCGCTCCAACACCCTGCCCGACCGTGGCGAGATCCGGGGCATGATCGCCCGGGTTCCGCACCTGGTCGAGGTCGAGGAGGTCATCTGACATGAAGGTCCATGACCTGACCCCGCCATCCGGCTCGAAGAAGCGCGCCAAGCGCGTTGCACGCGGCATCGGCGGCAAGGGCGGCAAGACCGCCGGCCGTGGCATGAAGGGCCAGCGGGCCCGCAACACGGTGCGCGTCGGCTTCGAGGGCGGCCAGATGCCGCTGCACCAGCGCGTGCCCAAGCTGCGGGGCTTCAAGAACCCGTTCCGCGTCGAGTACCAGGCCGTCAACCTCGACGCCATCGAGGCCTCCGGCCTCGACGAGGTGACGCCCGAGTCCCTGTTGGGGCTGGGCCTGGTCGGCAAGAAGTCGCTGGTCAAGGTGCTGGCACGCGGCGAGATCACCCGCGCGGTGACCGTCCGCGTGCACGCCTGCTCGGCCGCCGCCGAGGCCGCCATCACGGCCGCCGGTGGCACCGTCGAGCGCCTCCCGTTGCCGTTCGCAGTGCGGCCGCCCGCCAGCGGCAACGCCCTGATGAACCGCTGACTGTCCGACCGAACGCCACGAGGAGGACGCCGTGCTCGCCAGCATGCTGAACATGTTCCGGGTCCACGACCTGCGGAACCGGATCCTGTTCACCCTGCTCATGATCCTGCTCTACCGGGTCGGGGCCTTCATCCCGGCGCCCGGGATCGACGTCGAGCAGGTGCAGTTGCTGCGCGACCGTGCCAGTCAGGGCGGCGTGCTGGCGTTCCTCCAGCTGTTCTCCGGCGGCACGCTCACCACGTTCGCCGTGTTCGCCCTGGGCGTCATGCCCTACATCACGGGCTCGATCATCATGCAGGTGCTCGGCGTCGTCGTTCCCCGCATCGAGCAGTGGCAGCAGCAGGGCGCCGTCGGCCAGCGCAAGATCACGCAGTGGACCCGCTACCTGACGGTCGGCATTGCGGTGATCCAGGCCACCAGCTTCGCCTTCCTGTTCAACGACGGTGGCAACTCGATCAGCGGCCAGGGCGGCGCCAACCTGCTGCCGCGCTTCCACATCGGCACCGTGAGCATCGTCGTGCTGACGCTTGCCGCCGGCACCGCCCTGCTCATGTGGATGGGCGAGCTGATCACCCAGAAGGGGATCGGCAACGGCATGTCGCTGATCATCATGATCTCGGTGCTGAGTGCCTTCCCCGCCCAGGGCTCGGTCGTCCAGGCCGAGAACGGCGTCACCACCCTCGCCATCGTGGTGGCGGTGCTGGTCGCCATGATCGGCGCCATCGTCTTCGTCGAACAGGGACAGCGGCGCATCCCGGTGCAGTTCGCCAAGCGGGTCGTGGGCCGGCGCATGTACGGCGGCCAGAACACCTACATCCCGCTGAAGGTCAACCAGTCTGGCGTGATCCCGATCATCTTCGCCTCGTCGGTGCTGTACCTGCCGGTG